>CAJDVY010000118.1_pt1 | contig 11894 bp, 11 predicted proteins | sample 7391441 | NCBI WGS metagenome assembly CAJDVY01 (sample SAMEA7055728, study PRJEB34461) | soil metagenome | biome: terrestrial ecosystem; feature: Peninsula; material: soil | place: Antarctica | collected 2016 | reverse complement strand
TATCTGCGTGCGAACGATATCGCCAAGGAACGCGTTGAAGATGCGACGTTGCACTTCAAGGTTGGCGATACGGTCGAGGCCAAGTTCACCGGCATGGACCGCAAGGGCCGCAGTCTGCAACTCTCGATCCGTGCCAAGGACGAAGAGGACTTGCAGAGCACGTTGGACGAGTACCAGAGCGCCACGGGCGGCACCACCAAGCTCGGCGCGCTGCTGAAAGAGCAGCTCAACCGCTGACGTCATGGGCAGCGTGCGGCGTATGCCGCGCGTTGCCAGAAAACTTCGCGCACCGGCGACGGTGCGCGTTTTTTTGAACCGAGACCGCAACCATCAACAACGCGATGACAAAGTCGGAGCTGATCGAGTCCTTGGCCGCACGTCAGAAACACCTGGCGGCCAACGACGTCGAACTTGCCGTGAAGAGTGTGCTCGAGCAAATGAGCTATTCGCTTTCGACCGGCGAGCGCATCGAGATCCGCGGTTTTGGAAGTTTCTCGCTGCACTACCGCCCGCCGCGCATGGGGCGCAATCCAAAGACCGGCGATTCGGTCGCGTTGCCGGGCAAATACGTGCCGCATTTCAAGCCTGGCAAGGAATTGCGCGAGCGCGTCAATGACACGCTTGCCGCTGCCATCCCCGCGTCCACGGAACCGGCCTGAAACACCCGGTGGCTGCGACCGCGGCATCCCGACTTCAGGCACACTGCGCTGAGCGCAGTATCTCCAACCGCAGTACCGATGTGCTGAATGTGTCCGGCGCCCCCAGCTCTGGGCATTCATCACGCGTCGGCCCCAGCATCGCCCGGCGACTATGCGTGTGATATTTGCCATCCTGATCTTGGTCGTGATTGCCTGCGGTGCGCTGTTCGGCGCACTCAACGGCGAGCGCATTCCAATCGATTTCTATTTTGCACGCACGACCTTGCCGGCAGGCGTCGCACTGCTTGGTGCGCTGCTGCTCGGCTGGCTTGTTGGCGGTTTCGTTGCCTGGTTTGGTCGTGCTTCAAAGCACCGTGCACTACGAAGCCATCGGAATAGCAAGACACCCCCAACACCAACGCAAGGCGGCGCATGAACAACGTTCTCGCCCTGCTGTTTTTTCTGTTGCCGGTAGCCGCATTTTCCGGATGGGTACTGGGGCGTCGCCGCAGTGAGCGGACATCCGGCGCGCGAGTCAATGAACTGTCAACCAGCTATTTCCGCGGCCTCAACTACCTGCTCAACGAACAGCAGGACAAGGCGATCGAGGTGTTCCTCAAGCTCGCTGAAATCAATCGCGATACGGTCGAGACGCATCTCGCCCTCGGCAACCTGTTCCGTCGCCGCGGCGAGGTTGATCGTGCGATCCGGGTGCACCAACATCTGATTTCGCGCCCCAATCTGAATCAGGACGAGAAGACCGTAGCACTCCTGGAACTTGGCGAGGACTACATGCGTGCCGGACTGCTGGACCGCGCTGAAACGCTGTTCACGGATCTGGTTGCGATGGACGCGCTCGCACCCTCTGCACTGAAGCACCTGATCGGCATCTATCAGCACGAGCGCGACTGGAACAAGGCGATCGAGAACGCACTGCGTCTGCAGCAGGCCTCTGGCGAATCGCAAGGAGCGTTGATCGCGCAGTTCCACTGCGAACTGGCGGAGCTCGCCCGAGCGCAAGGCGCACGCGAGAATGCGCGCGCACATGTCGCGGATGCATTTGCTGCCGAACCCGATTGCGTACGTGCGTACATGATTGAAGGCCATCTTGAATCGACAGCCGGTCATCTCGACCTGGCCATCCATGCGTTCGAGCGCGTTGCGGAACTTGATGTCGACTATGTACCGGAGATCCTGTCGCCGCTGCTCGACTGCTACGCGCGCGCCCAGCACATGCAACGTGCGGAGGAATTCCTGTTGCGCATTACCGAACGCTACCAGGGCGTATCGCCGGTATTGGCGCTTGCCAAGATGTATACGACGACGCGGGGAGAAGTGGCGGCTGCCGAGTTCCTCAACCGGGTCCTGCGCGAGCGCCCATCGGTTCGGGCGCTGATGGCGATGATCGATGCGAACTTGCGTACGGTCAGCGGCGAAGCGCGCGAAAATTTCCTGATCCTGCGCGACCTCACCAGCAAGCTGGTCGAAGGCAAGGCGATGTACCGTTGCAGTCAGTGCGGCTTCGGCGCAAAGGCGCATCATTGGCAATGCCCGAGTTGCAAGAATTGGGGCACGGTGCGGCCGGTCCACGGTGTCGTAGGCGAGTAGGGCATCTCAGCAATGGAAGCCTGGTCAGCGGTCGAATGGGGCGTTCTTGCGGCAACCACGTTGGCTCTGTCGGCGACGTGCACGCGGCTTGGAATTGCATATGCATGGCGCCGCAGCCTGCTCGATCTACCCGGACAACGTCGCTCGCATTCAGCGCCTACGCCGCGCGGGGGAGGCATTGGCATCGTGGCCGGCGCAGCATTGGTCACTGCCTTGGTTGCAATGCAGGCCTACGGATACTCCCGCTTCATCGCATTGGGATTGTTCGCCGCCATTGTTGTCGTCGCGGCCGTCGGCTGGGTCGATGATCATGGTGGACTGCGTGCGCGAACCCGCTTTGCGGCGCACTGCCTTGCGGCAGTGTGCTTGCTCGCAACGCCGGTACTATTCCTAGGGTTTCTGGTGCCCAGTCCGCGTCCTGGCGCCCTGCTGTTATACGCGATGGCCGCGCTCGTTCCCGGGTTTGCAATTGTGTGGTCGATTAACCTGCACAATTTCATGGATGGGATCGACGGGCTTTTGACCTGTCAGGCGGTGTTCGTGATGACCGTGCTGGCCGTTGCTTTTGCAGTGACTGGCCACGCAGCAGCGGCCGGTCAGGTTGGATTGCTGGCCGTCGCGGCGTTGGGATTCTTGCCATTCAATTTCCCGTATGCACGCATTTTCATGGGTGACGTTGGCAGTGGTGTGCTCGGCCTGCTCATCGCGGTGGTTGTGGCGTGGCAGATGCTGACGCCGAACATTGCGCTCGGCACCGGTATCGTGGCGTGCTCGGCGTTCGTGACCGACGCGACCTGCACGTTGCTCTCGCGCATGCTGCGCGGCCGGCGTTGGTATAGTGCGCACCGCGAACACCTTTACCAATGGCTGGTGCGCTGCGGCCGTACACATGCGCAGGTCGTCGCGCTCTATATGGGATGGAATCTGCTGATCGTGTTGCCCGCCGTGTACTGGATGAATCGAACGCCGATGGCACACCAGTTGCCAGGTGGCGGTGTTACCGTGGCGGTCTACGCACTCGCCGTCGCGGTCTGGGCGTTCGGCAAGTATTGGTGTCTGCGGCGGGAACGCCATGCGACTGCGTAAGACCATCGCCGTCATCCACCCGCGCCTCGCGGTAGTCGCGCACGACATGTTGATGGTGTGGCTGGCGTGGACGGCCGTCAGCATGATGCGTTGGTCGCTGGTGCCCAATCCGCCACCGGTTTCATTGTTTGGTGACGAGGTCTGGGTGGTACTCGCGGCACAGGGGCTTATTTTCTGGTGGACTGGCCTCTACAAAGGTCTGTGGCGTTTTGCCAGCTTGCCGGACCTTTGGAATATCGCCAAGGCAGCACTTTTCGGCGCACTCGCGATTGCGATGGCCCTTGCACTCTACAACCGCCTTGCCACCGTGCCACGCACGGTATTGATCGTGTATCCGCTCGTGCTTTCCGTCCTGCTTGGCGTACCACGATTGCTGTATCGCTACTGGAAAGACAGCCGTCTCGACTTTTCAACGACGCCGAGTTTGCGCATCCTGGTGCTCGGAGCTGGCAAGGCCGGTGACGCGCTGGTGCGCGATCTGCGCCGCGAGAATCGCTACGTGCCGGTCGGATTTCTGGATGATGACGTGAACCTGCGCGGATCACGCCTGCATGGCATTCCAGTGCTTGGTACGCTCGACCAGTTGCCGCAGCTCGCGCGCGAAACAGCGGCCGAGATGCTGGCGATCGCGATGCCGTCCGCAGACAAAGCGCAGATGCGCCGAGCAGTCGACCTTTGCGAGGCATGCAATCTGCCGTTCCGAACCGTACCGAGACTCGAGGACGTCGTCGCCGGTCGCTCCAGTTTCAATGAACTGAAAGAGGTGGCCATCGAAGATCTGCTCGGTCGCGAGCAGGTACAACTCGATTGGACCTCGATCCGGATGCGCCTCGCTGGCAAGCGCGTTTTGGTCAGCGGCGGCGGCGGTTCGATCGGCTCAGAACTGTGCCGCCAGATTGCGCGACTCGGCGCCGAATCGCTGACCGTGCTGGAACTGTGCGAGTACAACCTCTACCGGATCGAGCAGGAACTTCGGCGCGACTATCCTGACCTGCTCTTCAATGCCTGCCTCGGCGACTGCGGCGACACGATGACGTGTGAGCGCGCGTTCGCGAATGCGCATCCAGAGGTGGTGTTTCACGCGGCGGCGTTCAAGCACGTGCCGCTGTTGCAGGGACAGATCCGCGAGGCGTTCCGCAACAACGTGCTCGGCACCAAGGTAATCGCCGAAGCGGCCGATCGCCACGGTGCCGACAACTTCGTGCTGATCTCGACCGACAAGGCAGTCAATCCGACCAGCGTCATGGGCGCATGCAAGCGCGTCGCTGAACTGTTTTGCCAGAATTTCGCAAAGAAGTCGCATACGCGTTTCATCACGGTGCGATTCGGCAACGTGCTCGATTCGGCCGGATCCGTGGTGCCACACTTCCGTGAACAGATTCGCGCAGGCGGACCAGTCACGGTCACCCATCCCGAGATCACGCGCTACTTCATGACGATTCCGGAAGCGTGCCAGTTGATTCTGCAGGCGTCGGTGCTCGGCAATGGTGGTGAGGTCTTCGCGCTCGATATGGGTGAGCCGATCAAGATCCGCGACCTCGCGGAGCAGATGATTCGCCTCGCCGGAAAGCATGAAAATGGCGAGATTTCGATCATCTATACCGGCCTTCGTCCTGGCGAAAAGCTGTTCGAAGAGTTGTTCCACCCGCAGGAACAATACAGCTACACCGAGCACGCGAAGATATTTCTGGCCCAGCCGCGCGGCATGGCGTGGAACCTGCTGACGGCGCAACTGCGTCAGGCCGAAGTAGCGGTGAAAGACTTCGATGAAGACATGCTGCGGCGCATCCTCGACCAATTACTGCCTGAATTCGCATCCAGCGCGCGGCAGCCAGAATCAGTCGTCGTTGCGTTCGGTCCACGATGAATAGATTGCCCAACAAGGACAGCGAATGAGCAAGCGTTTGCGCAAGGTGGTTTTTCCGGTGGCGGGACTCGGTACGCGATTCCTGCCTGCTACGAAAGTTGTTGCCAAGGAAATGCTGCCGGTGCTGGATCGTCCGCTGATCCAGTACGCGGTCGATGAGGCCGTGGAAGCAGGTGCCGATACTCTCGTCTTCGTAACCAATCGCTATAAGCATGCGATTGCTGATTATTTCGACAAGGCCTACGAACTCGAAGCGAAGCTCGCGCAATCGGGCAAGACCGACCTGCTTGCGATGGTGCAAGGCACGCTGCCTTGGGCTCGGCCATGCCGTGTTGTGCGCCAAACCGGTGATCGGTGATGAACCGTTCGGCGTGATCCTTGCCGACGACCTGATCTGGAATGGATCGGTCGCTGCAGGGCGGCCGGGCGCGTTGCGTCAGATGGCCGAGCTCGCCGCCACGGAAAATGCCGGCGTGGTGGCCGTGGAGGAAGTGCCGCACGACCAGACCAATAAATACGGCATCGTCGATGCGACCCCGATTTCCGAGCGCGCCGCAAGAATCAAGTTGGTCGTCGAGAAACCCAAGCCCGAGCTCGCCCCCTCCAACCTCGCGATCGTTGGCCGCTATGTATTGCCTGGGCGGATTTTCGAACTGCTTGAGCAGACCAAGCCCGGCGCCGGCGGCGAAATTCAGCTGACCGATGCAATCGAGGCGCTACTCGCGGAGCAATCCGTGCTCGCGTATCGTTTCGAGGGCACACGCTTCGACTGCGGCAACAAGCTTGGCCTGGTCAAGGCAACGCTACACATGGCGCTGGAGGATCCTACGATCGCCGCGGCAACGCGCGAGTTTATGCGCGGTCTTTGACAGCCGTAAGTGCGAGGCTCACCCAATGGATCTGAGCTGGATTCTCAACCAACTTGGCGAAGACCGCGAACAGTATTTCGGTGCGGTTGCTCCGCCCATCGTGCAGTCGTCGATCTTCGCGTTTCCGACGGTCGCCGCGATGCGCGCGGGCTTCGGAGACGAGCTCGGCAACCATGTCTACACGCGCGGCAACAATCCGACCGTGGAAATCCTGCGCAAGAAGGTGGCGGCCCTTGAAGGTGCGGACGATTGCCTGATGTTCGGCAGCGGTGCAGCGGCTATGTCAGCCGGCGTCATTGCCTGCGTGGCCGGTGGCGACCATGTCGTTTGCGTAGCCAAGCCGTATAGCTGGACGCGAGCGGTACTGCAGGATCTTCTCGGTCGATTCGGTGTCGAGACCACGTTTGTCGATGGTACCGAGGTCGCCAACTTTACAGCGGCGCTCACGGGGCGAACCCGGCTGATCGTGCTCGAAAGCCCGAATTCCATGACCTATGAGCAGCAGGATCTCGCAGCGGTCGCTGCGTTGGCGAAGGCGCATGGTATCCGCACGATTTGCGACAACAGCTATGCGACGCCGCTGAACCAATCACCGATTTCGCTCGGCATCGATCTGGTTGCGCACTCGGCGACGAAATACCTGAATGGTCACAGCGATGTCGTCGCTGGTGCGCTGTGCGGGAGCGCGGCGTTGATTCGTGACGTCTTCCGCGGGCCATACATGACGCTGGGCGCGATTCTTGCCCCGCACGATGCCTGGTTGATGATTCGAGGACTGCGTACGTTGCCGATTCGCATGCAACGCGTTGCATCGACGACCGCGCAAGTCCTCGCGTTCCTCGAAGCTCATCCGCGCATCAAGCGCGTGTACTCGCCGCGCGCAGTCGCCAACCCACAACTGGATTTGAGCGAACGCCAGTTGCACGGCGCCAGCGGCCTGCTCACGATCGAACTCGACGTCCCTGATGTGGCCGCCGTGGAGCGCTTCTGCGATCGCCTCAAACGGTTTCTGATAACGGTGTCGTGGGGCGGTTACGAATCGCTTGCGTTCCCGGTTTGCGCAGTGTTTGCGAAGGATGCATCCGTGCAATCTCCGACCGGTGCCTCGTTGCGTATGGTGCGCTTGTCGATCGGTCTCGAAGAGCCTGACGTGTTGATCGGCGACCTCGATCAGGCCCTCGCTCTGTAGGAGCGACGCAGCCGCGACGACCCACCGAATTGCGACTTCACGGTCGCGCTTGCCGCGCTCCTGCAGGTGCACCGCGCTTGCTCAATGACCGGCGGTAAACAAGCGCCAGCTGAGAACGACTGTAGCGGCTGCGACCAGCAGCAGTGCCAGAGTCGCAGCGTTCAACCAGCCGGCAATCTTCTTCGCATCGGCATCTCGACGGATCGGCGTATCACGCAATACACGCGTTTCAGCGAGGGGCCATCGGCGTTCCCCGATGATGCGCCGGGCGAGGCGCGCGGCAAAACCGGCGAGTAGCAGCAGGCACAACCCGACAGCAAACGTTGCGAAGCCAATCCCACGCCTCAGTTGCACGATGAGTTGTTCGGTGGGCAGGCGGTTGGCCTGAACGGTCAGCCAGTGCTGGAAAGCAACGACCAAGACGATCGCGACGATCACTGCCAATACCAGAACGATCGCGGTCACACGTCGCATGCGCCGGTCGGCGGGCTGGATGTCGGTAGGCATGCGCTATCCCTGAAAGACCCGTGCACTATAGCGAACGCGGCTCACACGCGTCGCGCCATTCGTCGCCGAATCGCCTCGCCTGTCGCGGCTGCTATTCTTGTCGCCATGAACCGATTGCTCGCGTTGCTATTTCTGACCCTGCCATTGGCGGCCTGCCAGACCTTTGTGCATGAAAAGTCGCTCTCTGCCGAACCGGGCGCGCGAGGTGTGCAAAGTGTTGCCACCGCAGTGCTCGATGGCGAGTTCGACAACCATGAGCAAGTGTGGGCGACACGCGAGAATGCCGCGACCGCGATCGTTGCGCCGCATATTGTGATCACCTTGGCACCGACACCGCACGAGGACTGGTCGGTCTGGCATATCCATCTCGATGCGGCAACTCCGCTCGATGCGACATGGGCCATGCAGGTCGTTGACGCCCCGGCTGGAAAACGCATGCTGTTGCCATATCGCGCACTGGTCGCCGAGCCCGCAATGGGAGCGAAGTTCGATGCGAAGCAATGGACCCCACTCGAAGCGTGCGCGCTACATGGAACGATCGCTACGACGAGCATCCAAGTCGCAGCCGATATGCCTGCGTGCACCGCACTCGTTCCAGGGATCGGCCCGCAGGCGTCGTTGCTACCGCTCGCCATCGAACGCGAAGGCGAGTGGTTGCATGTGCGCCTGTACGCCGACCAGGCGCGCGGTGCGCAGGCTCGCGAAGACGCGCGCAAGGTGCAGGTGTTCGGCGGCTGGGCAGCCATCAACGGCACCGGCCCACAAGGTGCGGGCGACAGCACGGACTGGCATCAGAACCGGATGCTGCGTCTCGGTAGTGAAGGTGGACGCGCGGCACTGACTTGGCGCGATGGCAAACCATCGGGCTATTCGCTGGGTCTCGAACGCCTGACCTATCGCGAAGGCAATGTGCCCGTGTTGAAACTGTCGGTTATCGAGGACGCCACTGGTCGCACACTTGCTTATGCATGGACGAATCCGGAAGCAACGCGGATCGGTATCAACGTCGGCTGGGTGCAGGTGGGACTGGACCGTAATGCGCCGCCGACGGCGGCGAACGGCGGGGCGAAGTGAGTGATGCGACGATTCAGTGGAGTGATTTCGAAAAGCTGCTGATCGTGGCCGGTACAGTCACGCGAGTCGAAGTATTCCCTGAAGCTCGCAAACCCGCGTACCAGGTCTGGGCCGACTTTGGTCCCTACGGCGAGAAGAAGACCAGCGCCCAGATTACGAGCCTGTATCCGCCCGAAGAACTGCTCGGGCGACAGATTGTCGGCGTGATCAATTTTCCTGAGAAGCAGATCGGTCCATTCCGTTCACAATTTCTGCTGACCGGTTTTCCGACCGACGATGGCGTGGTCATCGCCGCGATCGAACGATCGGTGCCGAATGGCACCCGGTTGGCGTGATGCACGGAGTCGGATAAGCGGGACGTATGCGGAGCGACGAGTCGAGTGCCATCAAAGTGCCTCGAAGATCCCGGCCGCGCCCATGCCGGTGCCGATGCACATTGTGACCATGCCGTATTTTTGCTTGCGCCGGCGCAGGCCGTGGATCAGCGTGGCCGCACGCACGGCGCCGGTCGCACCGAGCGGATGGCCGAGTGCGATTGCGCCACCGAGCGGATTGACCTTGGTCGGATCGAGTCTTATTTCACGGATCACCGCCAAAGACTGCGCGGCGAACGCTTCGTTCAATTCGATCCAGTCCAGTTGGTCGAGGCCGATGCCCGTTTGTTCTAGCGCCTTGGGGATCGCCGCAATCGGACCGATGCCCATGACTTCCGGCGGCACGCCGGCGACTGCGAAGCCCACGAAACGCGCGATCGGAGTCAGTCCGTAGGCCTTGATCGCATGTTCGCTGGCGAGCAGCAGGGCGCCAGCGCCATCGGACATCTGCGACGAGTTGCCCGCAGTTACGGTGCCGCCCATACGGAACACGGTCCTCAGCTTGGCCAGGCCTTCGAGGCTGGTGTCCTTGCGCGGACCTTCGTCGATCGAGAGCACGCGCGAGTCATCGCGAATCGTGTGCGTCGCGAGGTCGGGGTAATGATCGGCCAGCGTGAACGGCGCGATCTCATCCGCGAATTCTCCGGCAGCAATTGCCGCGAGCGCCTTTTGGTGCGAACCGAACGCGAACGCATCCTGATCTTCGCGACTGACCTTCCATTGCTCAGCGACCTTTTCGGCGGTGATGCCCATTCCGTAGGCGATCGCGACGTTTTCATCGCTGAACGCGGCCGGGTTCATCGCGATCTTGTGCCCCATCATCGGCACCATGCTCATGCTTTCGGTGCCGCCGGCGAGCATCAGGTCCGCTTCACCGAGGCGGATGCGATCGGCGGCCATTGCGATCGCTTGCACACCCGACGAACAGAAGCGGTTGACGGTGACGCCGGGCACGGAGTTTGGCAGGCCGGCGAGCAGCACGCCGATGCGCGCCACGTTCATGCCTTGCTCGGCTTCCGGCATCGCGCAACCGATGATCGCGTCGCTGATGCGAGCGGGATCGATCCCGGGCGCTTTCGCCATCGCGGCGCGGATCACGTGCGCGAGCATGTCGTCGGGGCGTGTATTGCGGAACATGCCGCGCGGGGCCTTGCCGACCGGTGTGCGCACGGCGGAGACGATGTAGGCTTCCTGGACTTGCTTGGTCATAACCATTCTCCAGCGCTGCGGGCGAAGCCTGCGGCGCAATATGATTTTGTCGTCATTCCGGCGAAGGCCGGAATCCAGTTTTTCATTTCAATATCGCAATGGATCCAGGCCTTCGCCGGGATGACGCACTCCTAGTTCCGCAGCGGTTTGCCGGTGGTCAGCGTGTGCGCGATGCGCTCCTGCGTCTTGGGCATCTGCGCAAGTTCGAAGAAATGGGTGCGCTCCAGATCGAGCAACCAGCGTTCGTCGATGTGCGAGCCGCGTTCGATCACGCCACCACACAGCACGTCCGCAATGCGCGCGGCGATTTCGTAGTCGTGCGGCGAGATGAAGCGGCCTTCGAGCATGTTGACCAACATCATCTTCAACGTCGCAGTACCGACATCGCCGGCGGCGATCACTTCATGCGCGGGCAGCGGCGGGCGATAGCCCGACTCGGCCAGCGCTGCGGCAACCTTCTTCGCAACGTAGAGCAGTTCGAAGGTGTTGAACACGACCACATCGTCTGGACGCAGTACGCCGAGCTGCTTCGCTTCGAGTGCGCTGCCCGAAAGCTTGGCCATTGCAACCGCCTCGAACATGCGTTTGATTTCTGGGAACGGGTCGCCATCGGCCGCGCGCTGTGACGCGCGCACTGCGATCTCCTTGAGGCCGCCGCCGGCTGGCAGCAGGCCCACTCCGGCTTCGACCAGGCCGACATAGCTCTCCAGAGCTGCCACCGTACGCGCCGAGTGCATCTGGAATTCGCAGCCGCCACCGAGCGCGAGACCGCGCACCGCAGCCACGACCGGCACCAGTGAATACTTGATGCGCATGCTGGTGCGCTGGAAGTTCGCGATCATCGATTCCAGCGCGTCGATCTTGCCGGCCTGAACCATGCCGAGCATGCCCTTCAGATCCGCGCCGGCCGAGAACGCATCGCCACTTTGCCAGATCACGATCGCCCTGAGGTTTTTCTCGGCGTAGTCGATTGCCTGCTGCACGCCGTCGAGCACGGCGTCATTCACCGTGTTCATCTTAGTCTTGAACGAGAGGATGCCGACGCCGTCGTCGCCGAGCGTCCACAGGCGCACGCCATCGTTTTCCCACAGCGTCTTTCCGGTATCGAATTTCTCGCCAACCAGCGCATCCGGGAATAACTGGCGCTGATACACCGGATGGCTCGAACGCGGTTCGTACTTCGCGGTACGCGGAGAATATGAGCCCTCCGCATGATGGACACCATCGACCTTGCCAACCCAGTCGGGCAGCGGTGCGCTGCTCATCGCCTTGCCAGCGGCGATGTCTTCGGCAATCCACTTTGTGACGTCGGCCCAGCCGGCTGCCTGCCAGGTTTCGAACGGCCCGAGCTTCCAGCCGTAGCCCCAGCGGATCGCGAAGTCGACGTCGCGCGCGGTCTCAGCGATGTCAGCGAGGTGATACGCCGAGTAGTGGAACAGATCGCGGAACACGGCCCACAGGAACTGCGCCTGC
>CAJDVY010000035.1_pt1 | contig 11931 bp, 13 predicted proteins | sample 7391441 | NCBI WGS metagenome assembly CAJDVY01 (sample SAMEA7055728, study PRJEB34461) | soil metagenome | biome: terrestrial ecosystem; feature: Peninsula; material: soil | place: Antarctica | collected 2016 | reverse complement strand
GCGACCGGAGCCACAGGTGGACGTGCACTTCACGGAGCGTGCCCTGGAGTTCGTGGTGCGATACCCCGTTCTCCCCGATCACGCCGCGATGAACGATCAGCTCATGACCCGCGCACTACACGACGCGGCGGGCCAGAACGCGATGCCTGAGGCAAAGCTCGCGACGGAGGACACGCCCGCTTTGACGTGACTCGTGGGAATTGGGGTCAGAGTGCAGTTTTCTGATTCCGGATGTTGCAATCCACTGAACGGCGAGGCCTCCGCCTCATGGTATTGTGGGACTCCCTTCACAGGAGCTCCGCCGTCGCACGCCAGCCGCGCATGCGTACGTGCTCATGACGAACCATGTCCATCTACTCGTCACGCCTGATGCCAAGGGACAAGTCTCCCGCATGATGCAGTCGCTTGGGCGCCGCTCCGATCCTTATTTCCTGCCCTACTGATTATATTATTCCCCAGCTAGGAGAATGATTATGGTCACCAAAACTTCACGCAACTGCCAACCATCCGCTCCGATCGCGCTCTCAGAAGCGGAGTGGCTCACTGAATTGTCCGCCAAGACGATCAATGCAGCGATCGATCGGGGCGAACTTCCTCGTGCGCGTGTGCATCGAAAGGGTACCGCACGACGAGAGGCGCGCACTCTGAGTCACGCCGATGTCGTCTATCTTGCTCTTCGGAAGCGACTTGGATCTCTGCTCTCATCGAGCGCTAAATCCGAGCTGTATGAGGGGCTCGCGAGTCTTGAGCTGATCGGAGGGGACATGAAACCGGAGCGCAACCCAAAGGTCGATGTCGAAATCGCGCTCGCCGGCGGAATGATCAGGATTGATATGAAAGAGACAAACCAGCGCCTTCAAAAGCGTTGGCTGGCGCTTCGGAACGCAGAGAAATTCGTTGTCTCTGACCCGGAGATTCGTGGCGGAGAGCCGATAATCCGAAACACGCGTGTCCCGGTCTATCTCATAGCGGATCTGCTCAAAGACGGAGCGGGGCTCGACGAAGTCATGGAAGACTATCCGTCTCTCAACGCCGTCAAGGTCCGCGCTGCGGTCGTGTATGCCGAAGCGCACCCGAGACGTGGCAGGCCAAGGAAGGCTCCGTGGAAATAGGCGTCGTCCTGTGGGCGGTGAAAGGGCTCACTTTGAATGAAATTTCTTATTGACGAATGTCTGTCACCGAAACTCGTGCAAGTCGCAAACGCTCGGGGCTTCGAGGCGTATCATGTGGCGCATCGAGGCTGGTCGGGCGAGTCGGACTCGAAGATCTTCCGCCGGATCGTACGTGAAGGTCTCACTCTCGTTACCAACAATCGGGATGACTTCATATCGCTGATCAAGCGCACCGAGATCCATCCGGGGATCGTCGTGATCGTCGCAAATGTGCGATCGGCCATGCAAGAATCGTGAAGGTCGGAGAACGGTATCTGACCCCTGTTTTCCTTGCGTACTCGCTCGATCGTTGCCGCCTGAGCAATTCCGATTCCCGCCGAGAACATGTGTCGGAGCTGACCTTTTTCGGTTGGCGCCAACGCCTCGCCTAAGGAAATTACACTCCGACCCCTGTTTCGCACCGCTGTTTCGCACCATCAACCATTGATGTGGCCGGGGTTTTTCGTTTGCGACAGTCAGAATCACCACCGCTTCCTCCTGAACGCTACCTGTCGTGGCATCCGTAGTGCACCTGACGGGATGTCCACGTCAAACGGAGAAAAGCGTAATGCAGAGAGTCTTGATTCGAACAGCTCTTCTTGCTTCAATGCTCGTGGGGAGCGCAGAGATCGCGACAGCCCAGGGCCGCGGTCGCTCGGCTGGAGCGTACCCGGCTGGATTCAAGCCACCCGCAGGCCTGTGCAGGGTGTGGCTCCCTGGAGTGCCACCTGGACGCGAGCCGGGTGTCAGCGATTGCGCATCGGCCCGTGCAATGGCACCGTCAAACGCACAGATAATTTATGGTGATCGCAACGACGATCCCTCGTACCGCGGACGCACCGGTACCTACACTCGGACCGCCTACGACGCATACGGCAACCGCGTAACGCAGCGGCTGCGTCGCAACTCCGATGGCTCCGTTACCGTCATCGGTACGTCACCGTATGGAGGCAGCTCCGGAATCAACGGCAAGACCCTGCCCCGTAACGGCCAGCCCGTCTACAACGAGAACACACGAGGCGACCGTAAGAGTCACGCGAAACGAGAGAACGAGGAAAGAGACAACGACCGTTGGAACGGCGATAACGGAGATCACGGAGATCACGGAGATCACGGAGATCACGGAGATCACGGAGATCACGGAGATCACGGAAATCGCGGAAATCACGGAAATCACGGAAATCACAGAGATCACGGAGATCACGGAGATCACGGAGATCACGGAGATCACCGCTCCTAAGTACGACGGTACATAGCGGGCAGTACCGAGGTTGCAAAGTCGGCGTGCGTTCGAAAAGGAACGCGCGCCGATGTTAGTTCATTGTCCTTGACAAACGCGCTATTGCATCGTCGCTGGATGGACCATTATCGTGGTAGCAAGCTCTACAGTACCCGAGCCCAGCTCTCTAAGCCTCTTGGCGCTAGGCGTCGTCGGTCTCATTCCAACGCTACGTCGCGCGAAACGCTCCTGACACGGCGAATATCCGACGCTCGCGTTACCCCCACTCGCCGGGCGAGTGAGCCGCGCCAGACGCGGTCCGACGTCAGAAAAATCCGCGCGCATTAATAGCGTTATCACTCTCGAGGATCCCGTTGGTTACCAAATCCCCGGTATAGCACAGTCACGGGTCAACAAAAAGGGCGGGACTTATGAGGGGTTCCCTTGCTCGAGCAATCTTCCTTTGGCGGGAGTCAAAGCGGAAAAACGGGGGAAACGGTGTCAGGTCTTGCGCCGTGCGCGCACGGCGCAAGACCTGACACCGAAAACGCCGAAAACGCGCCGAAAACGCGCTCTCTTCCGTTACTTTTCCGCAACCTCCGGAGGCCAGCAGCATGCGTATCGAAACCTTGAAGCCGATTCATGGCTGGCGTGCGTTCGCCGGCGAAGTCGGCGTGATCGTTTTAGGCGTTCTGATTGCCCTCGGCGCGCAGCAGGTCGCGGAAGCACTGCACTGGCGTTCGGAAGTCGGCCAGTTGCGCGATGCAATGCGCGCGGAACTGGGCATTGACCGAGCCCGGGCCGAGGAAAACCTGGCTCAGGATTCCTGTATGCTGGTACGCCTCGACGCGATCGAGCAATGGGCGTCTACCGCCCCCGAAGGATCACGCATAGCGAACCCGGAAGGCCCGACTCTCTGGAACTATCACGCGAGCACCTGGGATATTGCAAAGACGAGCCCGGCGGCGACACACTTCGGATTGGGCGAGCGGCTTCAATTCGCAGGTGCTTACGATGCTATTGCCAATGAGCAGCGCTATTTATTCGCCGAGCAGGAAGACTGGCATTACCTTGCGGCATCACTCGCAAGTGCCAACAAGCCGCAGAACCGCGGTCTGATCGAACGGCTGGTCGAAAGCGCCCGCTTGCGTCTAGCGGGGCGCGACGTAAATGCAAGGTCGCTTCTGCGACTATTGGACGCGCTCGGTGTCCAACCCGATCCCGGCAGTGTGAATATTTCCGTGAACGTGCGACGGCTCTGCCAGCCCCTGCCGAACGATCGCTGAGGAAGGCGAGCAAGGCGCGGCGGATGCGGCGGCGGCGTTGACCGTCGCGGCACTTTCTGCATGGCGAGGTCACGTTGAACCCGCACGCGGACGTTCAACCAGCTAACGCAAATCACTCACCGATGACAGCAGGCGACGACCTGGGTGGAATGGTGGTGGGAATGGTGTCAGGTCTTGCGCCGTGCACGCACGACGCAAGACCTGACACCATTTTCCAATTTTCCACCATTTTCGCACTACACTTGCCATAGAGTAACATATATGTTACCATCAAACTAACGCACATGCGCGTTGAGCAGTACATCAGTCCCGATCGTTCGAACCCTTATCGACGCTGGTTCGATGCCCTCAATGGCCGACGCAGATTTGATCATTCTCTATGGTGGCGGCACCAAGAAGCGGCAGTCGCAGGACGTCGTCAACGCGAAAGTTTTGCACGCAGAATATCGAAACCGAAAGGCAGAAATGGCAATGGCAACAGAGAAAAAGACACAGCAACTGCGGCAGCGCCGCAGGAAGAGGTGACACATGGCTTTGACTCGTGATTTCAAGGAAACCGTTGTCGCGCGCGTGCGCCGAGAGCCGGCGTTCGCGAAAGCGCTCCTGGATGAAGCGGCTACGCTATTCCTGAATGGTGAACCTCACGCGGCACGGCTGGTTCTGCGCGAACTCGTGAACGCGACGGTAGGGTTTGAGAAGCTTGCGGCACTGACAGGTATTCCGAGCAAGAGTCTCCATCGGATGCTCGCAGCGAACGGCAATCCAAACATGGACAATGTCGCAGCAATCTTCGACGCAATCCGGCAACGGCTCAAAGTCGATCTTCGTACTCGCTCGGTCGTTGCCGCCTGAGAAATTCGCCTGAGGAAAGTGCACTCTGACACCTGCTCTGCAATCCACGATTCCCGAGATGGCTGTGCGCTACCGAGGGCGTCCTGCTTTCAACTCCTTGGCGCTCCGAACAAGTTGGGGTCAGAGAGCAGTTTATTGACCCCGGACATCACACGATTGAGTCTCGCGCATTCGGAGAACTGCACTCTGACCCCAGTTTTCTCGTTCGGTGGTAATATTGATGCGCCGCACCGTCGTCGATGGCATACCCCCAACTGCCGATCCGCCGTGAATCCATGAGATACGGTTCGCCACTCGCGCTCGTCGCCGTAGCCGCCGCTCTTGCTTGCGCCAGGCACGTGCCGCCGGCTCTCAGCTCCTCGGAGCGTCAGCCTGCTCGATATCTCTTCGCATGGACCGGTGACGAAGACCGCAACGACAGCGACTTTCTCGCCGTCATCGACCTCGCGCGGCACGGAGACCGGTTGGGCGACCGGTACGGAACTGTCGTGGCGACGACACCTGTGGGCGAGAAAGGTACCTGGCCTCATCACACGGAGTACGAGCTGGGGGCGGGCAAGATGTTGTTCGCAAATGGCTTCTCTGGCAATCGCAATTTTCTGTTCGACCTGCACGACCCACTGCATCCAAAAGTCGTGGAACGGTTCGGTAGCGTTGCCGGCCTGAACTTTCTACACAGCTTCGCGCGACTTCCCAACGGTCACGTCGTGGCCACGTTCCAGTCACACAGCACCGACAACGAAGCCTCGGGTGGTATCGCGGAGCTAGATGAGCGGGGACGAGTCGTACGCTCGCGATCCGCCGCCGATCCGACTGCGGACCAGAAAGCCTTGAGACCGTACAGCCTTGCCGTCGTCCCGTCCCTGGACCGCGTCGTCGTAGCGCTCACGTACATGCCGCTTCCAAGCTGGAATCCGCTGCACGGCTCGACCGCGCACGATCATGGCGGCAATCAGGTGCAGGTGTACCGACTGTCCGACCTCGCGTTGTTGAAGACGATCAGGCTCCCGACGAACGACGGCCCGAACGAGCCGCGCGTGCTCGCGGATGGTCGTACCGTACTCGTGAATACCGTGGCATGCCGCCTGTATCACGTCACCGGGCTCGATACGACCGATCCGCAGTTGGAGATGGTTCATCAGGAGGAGCGATCAGGATGTGCGACGCCGGTAGTTGTCGGCAACTACTGGGTTCAGGCGAACGCCCCCGATCATCGCGTCTTCTCACTCGACGTTAGCAACCTCAAGAACGTCCGAAACGTAGCCTCGGTCACGTTCGATAATCGTCAACGTCCGCACTGGGTCGCGACCGACGGCTCACGGATCGTCGTCACCAATGAGCCAGGGCCCACGTCGGAGCGTCGGATGTGGATGCTGACTATCAACCGCAACACCGGAAGGATCGCGCTCGACAGCGCCTTTCGCGACTCCGGATCTACACGACCGGGAATCGCATTCGATCGCGCAGACTGGCCGCACGGCGCGACGGGAACTGCAGTTCCGCACGGTACGGTGTTCCGTAGACGGTGTCAGGTCTTGCGCCGTGCGCGCACGGCGCAAGACCTGACACCGTCTACGCTCCGTCTTCGCGCTCCGTCTTCGCTCGCAGCTAACGCCCGTTGGTTGGCAGTGCCGCTTGAACGTACTGCTTGCATATTTGCCGGTCCAGCTCCGCGTACGTCGCATTGGACGCGACCGGCCGGGCCGTCATGCCAAGCGTTCCCCGACCGACCGACCGCAGAATGTAGGCGGCAAAGTTGCGCTGTTCGTCGTTCAACTCCACAGCCTCGGCATAAGCACTGTGTAGCGCGCTCCAGTCGCCTTCGTTCAGCAGGTCCACGTCCTTCAGCATAGCCAGCCGCGACCAGATAGCACTTTCATCGACTGTCTCCTGTTGCCACGATGCGAAGGTTCCAAAGACAGCGCTGAATTTGAGGCGTTCTCTCTGCGACATGTGCGGCAACGCCTGTCCCGAAAGAGCAATATCCCACGACCCACGCGAGGAGCTCGCGAGTGTCGGATGGGCAAACGTGCCAACGATTCCCAGCGGTTGGTGGTGTGCGTGTCGCTCGAACACCAGTCGAATGTCGGCAAGACGACGGTCGACGCAAGGCTGCTGCACCTGCCGCCGGGCGACAGAACCCAAATTATCCTGCGCTTCCGCATTCAACGACATGCGTTGAGCCTCCACCTCATGCGACCAATGAATGGCTTCGACCGCCTGCTCGGCGCCGAGTGCGATGAGCACGCCGATGACGATCACGCCGATCTCGTTGATCAACTCGCGCCAACTGTGAATGGCTTTGGGCTTGTGAATATCCACGGTGGAATCCTGCGCTTCAGGTGTACGTCTCTACTCCCGCGAACTGCAGCTGGCCGTCGGTTTGGCGACACGCCTCGCTCGCGTGTTGCGTGGCTTCAAATCATCCGGGACATACCGTCACGCACCGACCAGCGGCATCCGTGCCCCCCGGCGCCGCGCGGATATAAAGATCGCGATTCCCGCAAGATTTGCCGCGACAATCACGCCCGAGATCTTTAACGCGAACACCGCCACGTTGTCCACGTGGATGATGGGGAAGGCTGAGAGCGCCACGTACAGCAGTGTCATCAGAAGTCCTGACGTCGACGTGATTCGGAGCCACATCGGAGGTCGCTGAACCACGCTGCGCAGGCCGAAGAGCGGAACCGCGAACATCACAACGTAAGTCAACGCGTAAAACATTCCGCCCGCGTTGAACAGAAGCTGAAAAGCCTCGGCCTGCCCGGCTCCAATCAGGCTCAGCAACGCGATGCCGAACGAGCAAACGCCCACAAGTATTATCGAGTTGACGGGCGTCCTGTACGTCTTGTGAAGCTTGCTGAACCACGCCGGGAGGAGGCGGTCCCAACCGGCGACCATGGGAAGCCGCGTCACCGCGGTGAAGCTTACGCTGGTCTGCGCCACTCTCATTGCGAGTGTCATCACGATTGCCACGGTCACGAGCTGCCCCGCGATGCCGAAAGGGCCGAAACCCGCGCGGAGAACCTGCGGAAGTGGACCGATGAGGTCGATGTCGTTGGTGGGCACGAAGGCTACGACGGTGCTCGTGCCCAACACGAACATCAATGCGATTATCGGTGCCGCGATGAGAACCGACCGCCCCACAGAACGCCCCGGTGAGCGCGTCTCGCCGGCAAGAATCGCCACATACTCAAAGCCGCCGAGTGCGCCGAACCCGAGCTTGCCCAGGATGTTCAGGTTGTAGAGAGAGAACGGGGGAATGCTTGTACGGAATGGGTGGTACTGGCGAAGGTGCCCGGTCGCCAGACCGAGCCATGGAAGCAGCAGCAGCGCGCCGAATATCACCAGCATCATCACGCCGCCAAGGTTGTGGATCCACTTGCCGATCGACAGACCGATGGTAGCCGCACCTATCATGAATGAAAGAACCACCGCTGATGACAGCGCTACGAACCACGTGCTGCTCGTGAGCCATGCGGCGCTCGGGCCTATCGCGTACGACATGTACGTGGCACACTGCAACCCGATCTCGGACGTGTTGAGAATGACATATAGCCACAGGTTCCACGCGAGCATGAATCCCACTGTCTCGTTGAAGCCGAGTTTGGCCCACTGGTACAGTCCGCCCTCGAGCGGCATCAGCCGGTTGAGATAGATGACTACCGCAGCGGATGGCAGGTAGAACAGCAGCAACGCGAGTAACCAGAAGACGACGTGCGAGGAGCCGAGTTTCCCCGCTACGCCAATCCAGGTGAGCCCGACGATGAACAGGATCTGCGTTAAAACGAGATCGCGTACACCAAGTTCCTTGCGCAGGGAGGCGCTGTGCGCTGTTACGCGCGCTTCAGCCGCCGCGAGACTATCCGTGCGTGTTCGCTCACTCACCATAGCGCTCCACGTTTGTAGCTCCGAGGATGTCCCACAGGCGCGCCCATGCTTCGAGTCCTTCGTGCAGGCGGTGTACGCGAAAGAATTCGTTCGGTGCGTGATAATCCTCGTCCGCCGTGGAGAACGAGAAGAAAACGGTATCCAGTTTCATGTGACGCTGGAACAGCTCGGCGATCGGTACCGTGCCGCCCATCCGCACCATGAGCGGTCGCACGCCGTACACAGCTTTGAGCGCCTGAGACGCAGCGGCGAGCGCAAAGTTATCTGTCTGTATGCTCGCGGGCCATGCAACGTGATCCGCTCCGGTCACCGAGAGCGTGGTGCCTCGTGGAATAAGCTTCTGGAGGTGGTCCTTAACGAGCGCGATGATTTCGTACGGATCCTGATCCGGTACTAGCCGACATGTGATCTTGGCGTGTGCTTCGCTTGGGATCACGGTCTTCTCTCCCGGTCCCTGGTAGCCGCCCCACATCCCGTTCACCTCGAGCGTCGGCCGGATCCACTGTCGCTCCAGTGTTGAGTATCCGTCCTCCCCGAATGCCGCAGGTGCGCCGACCTGCGCGAAATACTGGCTCTCGTCGAAAGGAAGTGCTGCGATTTCTGCGCGTTCCGCAGCCGGTATCTCGATCACTCTGTCGTAGAACCGATTCACTGACACACGTCCATGCTCGTCATGAAGGCTTGCGATGAGACTCGCGAGCGCGTGCAGGGGGTTCGCTACTCCGCCACCGTGTCTGCCCGAATGCAGATCCTTTGCCGCACCAGTCACGGTCAGTTCCAGCGCGGCGATGCCTCGGCTTGATACCGTGAGCGACGGTTCGTTGATACGCCACATCCCGCCATCGGCGGACAGCACAACGTCGGCGGCAAGAAGTTTCGTGTTGTCGCGAATGGCCGAATCAAGACTCGGACTTCCGATCTCTTCCTCACCTTCGAACAGAAACTTCACGTTGAGCGGAAGCGCGCCAGCGACTGCGAAGAATGAGCGTGCGACCTCGATCGGGATCAGCATCGGTCCCTTGTCGTCCGAAACGCCGCGGGCGTAGAGGCGGCCGTCACGAATCGTGGGCGCGAAGGGTGGAGAGTCCCACCGATCGAGGGGGTCGGGTGGCTGCACGTCGTAATGGCCGTAAACGAGCACGGTGGGTCGCCCGGGAGCGCCGAGCCATTCACCGTAGATGATCGGATTTCCGCGCGAATCCAGCTGACGAACGCTGATTGGTCCGGCAGCGGCAAGCTGGGCATGGACCCATGCCGCTGCTGCCTGCACGTCCGCCCCGTGCCCCGGGTCTGTACTCACGCTCGGAATCCGGGCGAAGTCGATCAGCCGGTCCAGAATGACGCTTCGTCGGGAGCAGAGGTCGGATATGACATTGGCAATTTCCATCACTTGCCGCCGTCTATCGAAAGCACCTGGCCTGTGATCCATCCTGCATCATGCGACGCGAAAAAGAGGACGCCGAACGCGATGTCCTCGGGCGTTCCCAGCCGGCGAAGCGCGATCTGGTCGACGAGTGCGCGCTGTCCCTTGTCGCCGTAGGACTGCCACTGTCGCTCGGTCGTCGCGTTGGAGCGCACGAAGCCCGGGGCGATGTTGTTCACGGTGATCCCCCACGGACCGAGCTCGTGCGCGAGTTGCCGCGTGAGCGCGATCTGCGCCGCCTTCGCCGACGCGTACGCCTGGATGCCAGTAAGGCTGATGCCAAGGCCGGCTCCGCTCGAGACGTTGATGATACGCCCGTATCGTGCGGCCTTCATGCGTGGCGAGACGGCCTGGGAGAAATAGAATGCGCCGGTGACATTCACGTCGAAGATGCTCTGCCATTCTCGTTCAGTGACATCTTCCAGTGGCTTCCCAGTCTGACCCAGCAGTCTCGGCGAGCTCGGTCTCGATTATGTCACATCCCCACACTTCCGCTCCACGCGTTGCGAGTGCCACGCATATCGCGCGTCCGAAGCCGTGTGCGGCGCCGGTCACAATCGCGCGGCGCCCCTGGAAATCCTGGTTCATGCAGCGTTCTCCGACACGCAAAGCGCAGCGAGAACATCGAGCGTCTCGAGTGATTGCGTCCGTACGCCAGTCTCGATGTCGTGAACGAGCTGCACCAGCCGAGCAGTGAGCGGGGTGGGAACGCCGCTCTCGGATGCGAGTCTCACTACGATGCCAAGTTGCGCATCGACTTCGGTGGGGCGCTTGCGAATGGCAAGATCGCGCCAGATTCCGCTATGCGTCTTCGCAGAGCGTCTGTTGAAGGTTACCAGATCGTCTATCGACCGCCCTGCTGCATCGTCGGTTGCACTGGGGAGGAACGCTGCAGGATTGAATCCGTCGAATGCTTCCGTCGTCACCCCACGAGCGAGCGCGACAGACAGGATCTCGCGGCCGATGGCGATGTAGAGGGCTCGGTAACGCGCATCCGCCAGCGCGTCGGCGATCGACTCGTTGGTGAGCGCTGTTGCGAACAGCATAGCTCCGTACGCCTCCTTGCCCCAGAGATAACCCCAGATGTTCTGCGTTTCGATCGCGCCGCGATCGAAATCGGCCCACGCTTCGCGTATGTCCCTCACGCGTGGCGAGAGCCGACCGTCCAGTTCCCCGACAACCACTGCGCCGCGGCCACCGTGATGTATTACGCCTGGCGCGATGTAGTCGGCGCCGAAGTTCACGAATGCACCGACGGTCCTTGGTTGGCCCACCACACTCGCGATCGCGAGCTCGTTGAGACCGTTTTGCGCGGAGATCACGCAGCCGTCCTGCTCGAGATGCGGGAGGAGCGCGACGGCCGCGTCCTGTGTGTGCTGCGCTTTCGTCGCGAGTATAATGGTGTTCCATTCACCAGTCAGCGTGTCGGGCGTGTAAGCGGGGACGTGCACGGTCAGCTCCGCGATCGGGCCCTCTACTCGAAGACCTTCACGCTGGATTGCGGACACGTGGTCACGGTCGCAGTCGACAACAGTGACGTCGTGACCGGCGTGCGCGAGATGTGCACCCATTGTCCCACCAATCGCTCCCGTACCCCAAATCAGAAAACGCACGTCAGGATCCCGTCAAGGCCGGTTCACCCCACGATCCGTCGAGAATCGCACGAGTCTCAGCGACTGCAACCTCCCAGAGCTCGATCATCTCGGCGTTCGACCGCTGATAGCGACCGCCGAAATTGCCGTCGCCGATGTAATCCCGAAGCGCCACTGGATCGAGTGCCCGAACGCGTTCGAGATCCACCATGGTTCGCTGACTGTCCGGAACCTTGACGTCGGGTAGACGCGTCCACGGAAAGTTTTCCATCCAGGAGCCGTGTGATGCGACAGGATCAATAGACTGGACCTTCGCCCAGGTTCGTGGCGCGTTCCACCAATTGTGAAATATTACGCGAGCACCCGAATGGTCGGCCGCCCATTCCTGAGCGAATTGCTGGACAGCTCCGTTCCCACCATGACCATTGACGATGAGTATTCGGCGGAATCCGCTGTGTGCCATGCTGTCCAGCACATCGCGAACGACGCGAAGGTGTGTGTCCACGCGCAGCGAGAT
>CAJDVY010000077.1_pt2 | contig 11988 bp, 10 predicted proteins | sample 7391441 | NCBI WGS metagenome assembly CAJDVY01 (sample SAMEA7055728, study PRJEB34461) | soil metagenome | biome: terrestrial ecosystem; feature: Peninsula; material: soil | place: Antarctica | collected 2016 | reverse complement strand
ATGCGATTGCCCATCTGGCCGAGGATCACATCGGGCAGGTCGTCCGGATTCTGCGAGCAGAAATACACGCCGACGCCCTTCGAGCGGATCAGGCGCACGACCTGTTCGACGCGCTGGCGCAGCGTCGCCGGGGCGTCATCGAACAGGAGGTGCGCCTCGTCGAAGAAGAACACGAGTTTGGGTTTGTCGAGATCGCCGACCTCCGGCAGTTTCTCGAAAAGCTCTGACAGCATCCACAGCAGGAACGTCGTGTAGAGCTTCGGTTTCAAGATCAACTTGTCGGCCGCAAGAATGTTGACGATGCCGCGGCCCGACAGGTCCTGACGCATGAAATCGGCGAGATCGAGTGCCGGCTCGCCAAAGAATGCGTCGCCACCGGCCTGGTCCAGCGACAGCAACGCGCGCTGGATCGCCGCGGCCGAGGTCGGCGAGATCAGGCCGTAATGCTGCGAGAGATCCTTCGCGTTGTCGCTGGCCCATACCAGCAACGCACGCAAATCCTTGAGGTCGAGCAGCAGCCATCCGTTGTCGTCGGCGACCTTGAACACGACCTCAAGCACGCCGGACTGGATGTCGTTGAGTTCAAGCAGGCGCGCAAACAGAGTCGGGCCCATTTCCGACACCGTCGTGCGTACCGGATGGCCGAGCTTGCCGAAGATGTCCCAGAACACCACCGGGTTGGCGGCTGGCGTCCATGCGATGCCGAGCTTGTCGATCCTGGCCTGCAGCTTGTCGCTCATCACGCCTGCTACAGCGAGACCGGCGAGGTCGCCTTTGACGTCGGCGAGGAACACCGGCACGCCAAGTTTGGAAAAGCCCTCTGCGAGCAGCATCAGCGATACCGATTTTCCGGTGCCGGTGGCGCCCGCGATCATGCCGTGCCGATTGGCGTATTTCCCCTCGTCCGATTCGCCTAAACGCCGAATCATAGCGGGTGCTTCGCCAATCCGGCAGCATTCTCGCGCGATGAGGTTTGCGATATGCGACGGTGATCGTTACCGTGTCGCGATCATTCGGAGTCGAAAGCATGTCGTCATTCCATCGCCTGTCCATCGTTGCGCTCGCAGTTTCTCTTGGCGCTTGCGCCGGCACACCGCAGCACGGTCATTTGAGCGCGAGTGGGGCCAAAACCGGCGACTCGACGACGCAGGCGTTGTATCAGCGTCTGGATCAGGACAGCAAACGCTACGTGAGTGGGCTCGATCTCGCCCGCAATGGACAGACAGCGCAGGCGCAATCGGAAATAAAAGCTGCGCTCGACGATCTTCGCGCTGCGGCAACGCGTTGCGGCGCGATCCGCGAGTGCGACCAGCAGCGTTTCGTAGCGGTATTCGACAATCTGCTGCGACAAGGCATAAACGGCGAAACCGCTGAAGGCGATACCGATGGCGCCACGCCGGAAGCGGATACACAATCGGGCGAAACCTCGCCTGTGGCGGCGTCGTTGCCGCAGCTTGGGCGCGCGGTGACCTTGCTCAAGGGACGTGAGTTGGGCGAGATTATCGCGTTGAATGGCCCGGTAAAGGCGGCGCTCGAAGAGTGGTTGACCCAGTACCGGCCAAATCTGATCAACGCGTATGAAAATTACGAGTACATGCGTTCGCGCATGTGGCCGGAATACGACAAGGCTGATCTACCCGAAGCACTACTGTTCGGAATGTTGGCGAAGGAATCGGGCGGCAAGGTGCATGCAGTGTCGCGGTCGGGTGCGTCCGGCCCATTGCAGTTCATGTACGCGACCGGGCTTCGCTTCGGTCTGGGTACGGTCGATGGATTCGACCAGCGCTTCGATCCAAAGTTGGCAGCGCGCGCAAATGCGGCCTACATCAACGAGCAACTGGCGATCTTCAACAACAATCTGGAGCTGGTGATCGGCGCCTACAACGGCGGCGAGGGCGCAATGCAGCGCCGCGCCGGTCGTGGGTCCAGCGCGCTCAGTTTCTGGAGTCCGGAGGTCTACTACGGCGTTTCCCAGGAAACCCGCGAATACGTGCCGATGGTGCTCGCGGCCGCGTGGCTGTTCATGCACCCGGAGCGCTACAACCTGCAATGGCCGAAGATCGCCGGCCGCCCCGGCAGCATCACATTGACGAGTGCGGCATCGATTGCTGAACTCACCGTGTGTTTTGGCCAAGACGGCAACGTGCACAATGGTTGGTTTCGGACGCTGCGTAATCTGAACCCGCAGCTCGATCCGCAACAGCAGCAACCAGCCGGCGCCAAGTTGGCCGTGCCGCTGCATCTGGAAAAAGTTTATCAGCGCGATTGCGCGGCCGGGCGCTGGCAGAAACTCGCGGCCGACCTGCACGCGGCGGTGATTCCTGTGCCGCCGCCGTCCATCGCCAAGCCGGCCTCAAAGAAACCGGAGCGGGCGACGGTCAAGACCTATGTGGTGCGCAAGGGCGATACGCTGGTTTCGATTGCACGCAAGAACGGCGGTTGCAACGTCCAGACGCTTGGCGTCGCGAACGGCCTTCGCGCGCCGCATTACTCACTGAGAATTGGCCAGACGTTGAAACTGACGGGCTGCTGAGACCGCGCTGGCGCAGGCGCGGAAGCTGCCGCCGTGCGCAGTGCAGGCGCGGTGAACTCAGGCTGCTTCGGCCTCGCCGATCATCCAACGGTTGAGATCAGTCGCTGGAACCGTTTCCTTCAGGGTGCGCAGCGCGCGCATGACCTCGCGGTGCAACGCCTGCTGTTCCGCGAACGGTGAATCCTTGGTCTCATGGAAGGCTACGGTCAACCACAAAGCCACGCCGCGCAGGCGCACCTGCAAGTTGTCCGAGCGCAGGCGCTCCAGCCCGATATCGGTGCCGCTTCCCCACGCGCGGTACTTTTCGTCCGGCGGAGTCGCGTAGAGATGCGGGAATTCGCTCTTCGAAGCACTCGCGAACTCGCGCAACGCGATCGAGGCAAGCTGGCGGCGAACCGCAGGCGCCAGATGCTCAAGCGCTTTGTTGATCTCGCGGAACTGGCGGCGCAACTGCACCGAGCGGGTCAAGGCAATCAATCTAGTCACGACTTGCATAAAACACCCCTGTGTCATTGCGCAGACGTAGAAGAGGCCAGCCGCCTCATGGTCGAGAATCTTAACGCGTTTCCAACGGCAGAAACCGTCCGGCGCGTCACAAATTGTCGAATTACGTCACATTATGACCTATCTTCAGCCTGCCGACCAACTCTCCGACGCGAACCGGTTGCTGCGGCCTGAGGCTCGTTTCAAACCGCCCCAGATCGGCCGGAAGCAGCACGATCGCTGTAGATCCCATGTTGAAACGGCCCAACTCCGCGCCGCGAGCGAGCCGGATGCCGCGCCCGCGGTAGTCGCGACGCATCGTTTTCGATGCATATGGCGGAACTTCCACGCCACGCCATACCGTTTCGATTCCCGACACCAGCATCGCGCCAACCAGGACTACGACGAAGCGCGACCCGTGTTCGCTCTGGAAATGGCAGGCCAGGCGTTCGTTGCGTGCGAAAACGCGCGGGATCGACTCTACCGCGAACGGCGCAACGCTGAAAATCCGCCCCGGGACATGCACGGTCTCGACGAGTTCGCCGGCCAGTGGCATGTGCACGCGGTGGTAATCGCGCGGAGACAAATACACGGTCAGGAAGCTACCGTCGGCGTAGGCAGCAGCGGCACCCGCGTCATCGAGCAGGTCGGCGCAGGTGAAATCGTGCCCCTTCGCCTGCAGGATGCCTCCGTCCTTGATCGTGCCCGACTGGCTGATGCGGCCGTCTGCGGGGCAACTGATCGCATCGGCATCCGCTGGCTGCGGCCGCGCACCCGCTTTCAGTTCGCGAGTGAAAAACGCGTTGAAATGTGGATAGGTGGCGAAACTCGCATCCTGCGCCTCGGTGAGGTCGACGTTGTAATTGCGTACGATTCGTCCGATCAGGAAATTCTTCCACGGACGCCACGTCCAGCGGGTCGCCCACAGCACGAGGCGTGACAGGAAGCGGTGTGGCAACAGGGTTTGCAGTGCAACGGCGACGCGCATCAATTGACACTCATCCGTGGTGTCCTCATCGGCGGCTGGCGGCCAGTGTTTGCAGATCAGCGGCGATTTTGGCTGCTTCGAACGGTGGCCGGAACAGGCCGACCTGATGCCCAGCGGGATCGATGATCACGGCGGCTGCACTGTGGTCGACTGCGTAATTTCCGTCGCCGGACTGCTCGCGCGAATAGAGCAGGCCCAACGCGCGGGTCAGTTTGGTGAGTTCATCGTCCGTGCCGGTCGCACCGACGAAATCCTTGTTGAAGAATCCGACATACTTGGCGAGGTGCTCCGGCGTATCGCGCGCCGGATCGACGGAGATGAAGTCGAAGCGCATCACACCCGTGGCGCCGTCCGCATCGAGCAATTTCCAGGCCTGCTTGAACGCGGCCAGCGTCGTCGGACAGACATCCGGACAGTTGGTGTAGCCGAAAAACGCGACGGTCCAATGGCCCTGCCAGTCAGTCAAAGTCAACGGCTGGCCGTTGCTTCGAGTCAGATGAAATGCCGGCAATGCGCGCGGAGTCGGGTACAGCACAGCCGATTCGAGGTGCGGTGGCGTGGGCGTGCCCAGCGTGCGTGTGCCAAACCACAAGCCCAGTGCGGCGGCGACGGCGATGATCAGGATGAGGGTGGTCGCGGACACGCGGCCGGAAGTGCGAAGGCGATTCATCCGTTCATTGTAAGAGGGTTTGCTGGCGCGGACACCCGCTCGCGGGTTTGATTCTCGAACCGCTTTATACTGGGCGACCTTTCTGCAGATGGTTTCATCGTGACCAGCGAACTTGCCACGATCGTCGATTTCATCCGCTACGGTGCCAGCCGCTTTGGCGCGGCCGGACTGGCCTTTGGCCACAGCTACGACAACGCTCTGGATGAGTCGACCCATCTGGTCCTGCACGCCCTGCATCTGCCGCACGACCTGGCGCCGACCTATGGCCATGCGCGCCTGGTCGCTGCCGAAAAGGAAAACGTGCTGGCGCTGATCGAGCGCCGCATCGCCGAACACAAGCCGGTGGCGTACCTGACCGGTGAGGCGTGGTTCGCCGGGCTCAAGTTCAAATCCGACACGCGCGCTCTGGTGCCGCGTTCACCGATTGCCGAATTGATCCAGTCGGGATTCACGCCATGGCTGGATGAGCACCCGATCGAGCGCGTGCTCGATCTGTGCACGGGTTCGGGCTGCATCGGTATTGCGATCGCTGCGCACAATCCGGATTGGCAGGTCGATCTGGCTGACATCAGCGACGACGCATTGGCGCTCGCGCGTGAGAATGTCGAATTCCAGGATGTCGGTGGGCGCGTGCGCGTGTTCAAGTCCGATCTGTTCGCCGGCCTCGACGGCGAACGCTACGATCTCATTGTGAGCAATCCACCGTACGTGACCGAGCAGGAATTCGCAGCATTGCCGGCCGAATACAGCCATGAGCCGAAACTGGGGTTGACCGCTGGCGACGATGGCCTCGACTTCGCGTTGCGCATCCTCGCTACCGCGCCGGATCATCTGGCCGATGATGGCGTGCTGATTGTGGAGGTCGGCGAGAGTGAGCGCGCGCTGATCGAATTGCTGCCGCAGGTGCCGTTCAACTGGATCGAATTCAACGTCGGCCAGATGGGCGTATTCCTGCTTGATCGGCGCGATTTGGTTGAGCATGCGGATGCGATTCGCGCAGCGACGACAGCCCGCGGATGATTGGTTTTTGCCGTCATTTCGGCACAGGCTGGAATCCATCTCGATTTTCGCGACGACCTGAAAAGCGCAATGGGTTCCGGCCAGCGCCGGAATGACGAGAGAGAAAAGCAGCCGTGTCCAGCAATTCGTTCGGAAAACTGCTCACCGTCACCACTTTCGGCGAAAGCCATGGGCCGGCGATCGGCTGCGTCATCGACGGGTGCCCGCCCGGGCTCGCGATCGCGCCAGGGGATTTTCGCGCCGATCTCGACCGCCGCGCGACCGGCAAGAGCCGTTACACGTCGCAGCGTCACGAGGCCGATGACGTCGAAGTCCTGTCCGGGGTCTATGAAGGACACACTACCGGGACACCGATCGCGCTCGTGATCCGCAACACCGACGCGCGTTCGAAGGATTACAACGAACTTGCCGACACATTCCGCCCCGGCCACGCCGATTACACGTATTGGCACAAATACGGCCTGCGCGATCCGCGCGGTGGCGGTCGTTCGTCCGCGCGTGAGACCACGATGCGCGTTGCCGCGGCGGTGATCGCAAAGAAGTGGCTTGGCGAGCGCCATGGCGTGCGCGTGCGTGGCCATCTCGCACAGATCGGCGATCTCACGCCGCGCGCGTTCGATGGCGCGGAGGTCGAACGCAATCCGTTCTTCTGGCCCGACGCCTCGATGGTGGATGAACTCGAAGCGTACGTGAGCGCGCTGCGCAAGGCGGGCGACTCAGTTGGCGCACGTATCACCGTCATCGTGGACGGCGTGCCGCCGGGTTGGGGCGAGCCGATCTACGGCAAGCTCGATGGCGAGCTCGCGTCAGCGTTGATGAGCATCAACGCGGTCAAGGGTGTCGAGATCGGCGCCGGCTTCTCAGCAGTCGTGCAAAAGGGCAGCGAGCATCGCGACGAGATCTCACCGCAGGGGTTTTTGTCCAATCATGCCGGTGGAATCCTCGGCGGTATTTCCAGCGGTCAGCAGATCGTTGCATCGATCGCGCTGAAGCCGACGTCGAGCATCCTGATCCCGGGCCGCAGCGTGAACGTCGCAGGTGAGTCAGTCGAGGTCGTCACCAAAGGGCGCCACGATCCCTGCGTCGGTATCCGCGCGACGCCTATCGCCGAGGCGATGGTTGCGTTGGTGCTGATGGATCAGGCGTTGCGCCACCGCGCGCAATGCGGCGATGTCGGTGTGGTTGCTCCGCGCATTCCGGGCGCTGCATGACGGTCGCGCTGGCCTGGGTATACGCGACGACTGCGCTGCGCAAAACGGCGTGGGTCACGCCATCTGGCTTTCCGTGTCATGTCGATCCCGCACCGTTCGTTTGCCGCAACGTCGTATTGACGCCGTCTATCGCGAGTGCGAGCGTGGCAACCCGGCGCGCAAGGGTGGCGTGCGCGATCGACAACCTGATCGCTGCCCTGGAAACAGGTGCAGTGCCCAATCTCATCAATTCCGACGCGTTGCGAGTACGTGCCGTCGGCTCTTCCAGCGGGATGCAGTAGTACGCATGAACAAGAAGGCAAACTACAACGTCGCCATCGTCGGCGCGACCGGCATGGTTGGTGAAGCACTGCTCGCGATTCTCGCGCAACGCAAGTTTCCGGTGGGCGAACTGGTGCCGCTGGCCAGCGAGCGTTCGGCGGGTGGCACGGTCACATTTGGTGGTGACGAAGTCATCGTACGCAACCTCGCCGACTACGATTTCGACGGCATCGACATCGCGTTCTTCTCGGCCGGCGGTTCGGTCTCGCGTGAGCATGCACCGCGTGCGGCGGCCGCTGGTGCGGTCGTGATCGACAATACCTCGGAATTTCGCTATCAGGATGATATTCCGCTGGTGGTCAGTGAGGTCAATCCACACGCGATCGCGCAGTACACAACCCACGGCATCATCGCGAACCCGAACTGCTCGACGATGCAGATGCTGGTCGCGCTGGCGCCGATTCATCGCGCGGTTGGCATCGAGCGCATCAATGTCGCGACGTATCAATCCGTATCCGGCGCGGGGCGTTCGGGCTCCGAGGAACTGGGGCGCCAGACCGCGGCACTGCTGAATTTCCAGCCAGCGGATGCGAGGAAATTCCAGGCGCAGATCGCGTTCAACGTGATCCCGCAGATCGACGAGTTTCAGCCGAATGGCTACACCAAAGAAGAAATGAAGTTGGTTTGGGAGACGCGCAAGATCCTCGAAGATGAGTCGATCCAGGTCAACCCGACCGCAGTGCGGGTTCCGGTGTTCTTCGGCCACTCCGAAGCCGTACATATCGAAACCCGCGACAAGATCACGGTGGACACTGCACGTGACCTGCTACAAAAGGCCCCGGGCGTCGTGGTCGTCGACGAGCGCAAGGCGGGCGGTTACCCGACGCCGGTCTCGCACGCGGCGACCAATGACGAGGTATTTGTCGGACGCTTGCGCGAGGATATTTCCCATCCACGATCTGTGATCTATAGTTACGATTGTGTTATAAGCCCGTTTCGAGATGTCTCGATACGTATTTTGCTTCTACGCCTTGGGGGGCTGCCTGGATGAAACGACCGCTGCAACTGCCGCTTGCGATTGCGCTCGCGCTAGGCGCAACGAATGTGCTGGCGCTGGGTCTGGGCCCCGTTCACGTCAAATCAAAGTTAAATCAGCCACTTGATGCCGAAATACCGGTCATCGAGGGCGCTGCGCACGATGCGGACGGTTTGCTCGTCACGCTGGCCGGCGCCGACGATTTTGAACGCGTCGGTCTCAGCCGATCGCGCCTTGGCGTGCCGTTGGAGTTCACGGTAGTCAAGAACGCGCAAGGCGGCCTCGTCATCAAGGTCACCAGCAAGGAGCCGGTGCGCGCCCCGTACCTCGATTTCCTGGTCGAGGCGAACTGGACCAAGGGCCGCCTGCTGCGGGAATACACGGTTCTTCTTGATCCGCCCGTCATGGCGCCTGCAACCGGCCGCGCAACCACTACAGCGCTTGCCGAATCGCCTGGAACGGTGACCGTCGCCAAGCACACACAGCCGACCCAGTCCGTCAAGCCCGCAGCGGCTGCCGCTGCTGTGAAGGCGCCGCCTGCGGCGGTCAAACCTGTGCGCGAAGCAGCGGCTGCAAGCAAGGTCAGCAAGGGCGAGTACGGGCCCGTCGAGGCGGGCCAGACCTTGTCCGAGGTCGCGCGTGCCACGCGAGAGGGCACCGGCGCCAGTGTGAACCAGATGATGATGGCATTGCTGAAGAGCAATCCGAATGCGTTCTACAAGGACAACATCAACGCATTGAAACGCGGTGCGATCCTGCGCGTACCTGCCGCCGACGAGATCAAGGCGCTCGGTTCGGCCAGCGATGCAGCGGCGCAAGTGCACGCGCAGGTCGAGGACTGGCGCGGCGGCCGCGCGGCGCCGACCTTGGTCGCTGACGCCGGTAGCAAGAGTCCCGCGCCAACCGTTGCCGTACCGGCAAAGTCGGCGAAAGCAGCTGCGGCTTCCAGCAAGCAGGCCAGCGAGCGCCTCGAACTGGTGCCACCGAAAACCGGCAAGGACAGCATGGCCATGGCCGACAAGCCGGGCCGTGGCGCGGGTAGCCCTGCTGCCACCGGAGAACTCAAGTCGGAACTTGCGCGCACCAAGGAAGCACTGACGGCGCGCGAGCAGGAAACCGGTGAATTGAAATCGAAGGTCAAGGAACTCGAGGGTTTGACGGGCAAGAACGATCGCCTGATCAATCTCAAGGATTCGGAGATCGCCGATCTGCAGCAGAAGCTGAAGCAACTGCAGGAAAAGGCGGCCGCAACGTCGGCCAAGACCGCGACTGCTGCATCGACGCCGCTGCCCGTACCGACGCCCGCCAAGGCCGTTGAGCCGGTGCCCGTTGCCGCGACATCGATCGCGCCGCATGCGACTGCCGAGACCAAAACCCACGAATCTGTGAAAGCCGTGGCACCGGCTGACAAGAAAGATATCTGGGGTGAAGCAGGTACCGCATCGACTGTAACGGCGCCAATGCCAGCAGGAAAAACTGCCGAAGTGAAGACACCTGCATCTACCACACCTGCGCCTGCAGCGATGAACCAACCGGTTTCGACGAGTTCGCCGCTTGCGGAAACGCCGCCAGCGAACGCCGCGTCCCATGGTGAGCCGGCGTCGGTGACACCGCCTGCCGTCGAGGCTCCCAAGGTCGCGCCGAAGCCTGTAACTGCGCCTGTGGTCAAGCCTGTGGTCAAGCCCGCGCCAGTCGCCTCAGCACCTTGGTACGAGCGAGCCTGGGTCAAACCCGCCGCGCTCGGTGCCGGAATCCTGCTTTTGCTCGGCGGCATTCTCGGGTTGCGCAAGCGCAAGGCAGCCCCGCAACCCGGTCGCAATTCGATTGCGGACGCGTTCGGGGAGTCGCCGCTGCATGGTGAAGGTGGAACCTCGGAAGCGGTTGCCGCCGAAGAGGCCGACCTGCGCCAGCAACTGGACGAGGACCCCGGCAACGTCGGTCTCCATCTGGAATTGCTCAGCCTGTATTACGCCGAGCGCGATATACCCAAGTTCGAGGAACAGGCGGCGCAGATGCGCGAGCACGTGACCGATCTTCATCAGCCTGAATGGCAGGAAGCCGAAGCCATGGGTCAGGAACTCGCGCCGGATAATCCGTTGTTTGGCGACGTCCTGCATCACGACGACGCAGCGGCTGCGGCGCATGCCGGCGCGTTCGAGGACCACACGGCTTACGATGCCGACCATGCGCTCCATGCGGATGGCCACGATGAGTATTCGACGCCGCATCTGGATACGGGTCACGACTTCGATCCAGGTCACGCCGAGCCGCTGATCGCACACGCGCAGATGGCGGCTGCTGCGCCCATGGTGATGGATGACGACGCCTTTACGTTCGATGACGTGCCGCCGCTTGCGCCAGAGACGCCGGTTGCGGAGCATGGGTACCCTGTGGCGGACGACGTGCCGGCGCTGGCAGCGATCCCGGCGGCGCCGTTCGATGTCGATGACTTCGGCGATGAAGCGATTGGAACCAAGCTCGACCTTGCCAAGGCGTACATGGACATGGGCGATCCGGAAGGCGCGCGTTCGATGCTCGAAGAGGTCTTCGCCGAGGGTTCCGACGCACAGAAAGCGGAAGCGAGTCGGCTGATGGCCGAGATTCGCTAGATTCTTCGACCGCAAACGGTCAAGGGCCCGGCTATCGTCCGGGCCCTTTTCGTTTGCACCAGCTAAAATCGGGTTTTCCTTTTCACGGAGTTGCGGTTGCGCATCGCGCTTGGCATCGAATACGACGGCACCGACTTCTTCGGCTGGCAGCGATTGTCGCAAGGTCGCAGCGTGCAGGGCGACGTCGAAGCAGCATTGTCGTTCGTCGCCGATCATCCGGTGCAGGTGACGTGCGCGGGGCGTACAGACGCGGGGGTACACGCGCGTTGTCAGGTCGTCCACTTCGACAGCGAGGCCGAACGCAGTGAGCGCGCCTGGGTGCATGGCGCCAATTCACGCCTGGCGACCGATGTTGCGTTGCTGTGGGCGCAACCCGTCGCCGATGGATTCCACGCGCGCTTTGGCGCGCGCGCGCGGCGCTATCGGTATGTGATCCAGAATCGACCGATCCGCGCCGCGCTCATGGCCCGTTTCGTGACGTGGGAACGCGTGCCGCTCGATATCGATGCAATGCACTGCGCGGCGCAGGTCCTGCTCGGCGAGCACGATTTCACCTCATTTCGCACCCTGGCTTGCCAGGCGAAATCGCCGGTGCGGACGATCCGCTCGATCAGCATTGCGCGCACGCAGGATGAGGTTTCGATCGAGATCGACGCGAATGCGTTCCTGCATCACATGGTGCGCAACATTGTCGGTTCGCTGTTGCCCATCGGACGTGGCGAGCGCGCACCGCACTGGCTGTCCGATGTGCTGCACGCGCGCGACCGCAGCATCGCCGGGCCGACCGCGCCCGCAACCGGCCTGACCTTCATAGGACCGCGCTACCCGGCGCAATGGAGTCTTGGGCCGGAGTCGACCCTGTGACGACGCGGATCAAGTTCTGCGGCGTCACCCGTGCCGAAGACCTGCGTCGCGCGATGGAGTTCGGCGTCGATGCAATCGGGTTCGTGCTGACGCGCAAGAGCCAGCGTTTCGTCGGCGTCACCCAGGCGCGCGCGCTGCGCCGGTTGCTACCTCCCTTCGTCAGTGCCGTCGCGCTGTTCATGGATGACGAGCCGGCGTGGGTTGAGGAAGTGATTGCGCAGATGCAGCCCGACCTTCTGCAGTTTCACGGTAGCGAGACGCCCGGATTCGCATCGAGTTTCGCGCGGCCTTACATCAAGGCGGTGCCGATGGC
>CAJDVY010000111.1_pt1 | contig 12004 bp, 11 predicted proteins | sample 7391441 | NCBI WGS metagenome assembly CAJDVY01 (sample SAMEA7055728, study PRJEB34461) | soil metagenome | biome: terrestrial ecosystem; feature: Peninsula; material: soil | place: Antarctica | collected 2016 | reverse complement strand
TTCGCCGAGCTGATCGGGCAGCGTTTCCGATTGGCCTGCCGCAAACACGGCATCAACCAGAGCCGTGACCTGGCGCTCGATTGCTCTGGCTTCACGCCGCCGCGCGCAACCTCGCCTCAAGCGGAATTATTCTAGCGGGCGCCGCAGTATGCGCGACGACCTTGCGAGACTCGATCTCGCATCTCCTGTCGGAACGCTGCAAGCGGGATGGATATGCGCTTGCGCGAATTCGGCGGTGGCTGCTCCGCTCCTACCCGAGGTGGCAGTTGGGCACCATTCCTCGAATCACACCGAAATCGCCAGCCGCTCGCTGCGATAGACCCATGCGGTGATCAGGTAGGCCAGGCGCTGCAGAAGATGCACAGCGCGAACTGCGCAGGCGTCACCGGGTCGCCGCGCATCAGGCGCGTGATCGCGATCTGCTGGCTCATTAGCGGCACCGCATACATCCACGTCTGCGCTTTGAGCGGGAACACCGACAGTAGCATCGTCGGGATGACCGGCACGAACATCAGCAGCGACAGATAGGTCTGCGCCTCGCGGAAGCTCTTGGCAAACGCGGCCGCGAGCGTCTGCAGCGTCGCCAGCAAAACGACGAGTGGCAGCATCACCAGCAGGGTCAGCAACGCGAAGCGCGGGCCGATTTCCAGACTCATCCCGAGTTTTTCTACCGGAAGGAACTGACCCGCGATCGAGAACGCGATGATGCTGAGCAGCAAGGTGGTGACCGCGAACGCGGATGTCGCGCCGAGCTTGCCGATCAGGATGCGGTCGCGGCTGACCGGGTTGACGAACAGCGGTTCCAGCGACTGGCGTTCACGCTCGCCGGCGGTGGTGTCGATCGCCAGCGCCATGCCGCCGATGAACGCGCCGAGGATGAAGAAGTACGGGAGAAAACCGAACATCGTGCCGCTGCGCGCCTGCGCGGTGGACTGGTCGCGCGCGGCGACCACCAGCGGACGCGTAACTGCCGGTGAGATGCCGCGCGCGACCAGACGCAATGCACCGGTGCGCGCGGCATAGTTTTCGAGCAAGTTGTGCAGGCGCGACACCGACGCCTGTGCGTCCTGTTGCGATTGGTCGTAGATCAGTTCGACCTGGGCCGGTTCGCCCTTGTCCCACGCCGCCGCGTAGTCAGCGGGGATGCGCAGCACCATGTCGGCATCGCCCTCGCGCACCGCGTGTTCCGGATTGGTCGGCGCATCCTTGATCTGCACGCCGCGTTGCTTGAGCTCTGCGATCAGGTTGGGTGCATTCGCGGCGCCTACGACCGGCACCGGCAGCGGCTTTTCGGCCTTGTCGATGCCGCGCGTGACCGCGGTGTTGATGATCAGCACGAACACCAGCGGCGCGAACAGCGGGCCGGTCAGCAGCGTATTGATCACGGTGCGACGGTCGCGCAGGTTCTCGCGCACTTCTTTCCAGAAAACGGTGATGATGGATTTCATGCCGCCAGTCCTTCTTCCGAACCGATGATCTTCACGAACGCATCCTCGAGGTTCGCGGTGCCGGTCTGCGCGCGGAGTTCTTCGGGCGATTCATCGGCAACGACACGGCCCTTCGCGATCACCACGATGCGATCGCACAGCGCACCGACCTCCTGCATGATGTGGCTGGAAAACAGCACGCAGCGGCCTTCTTCCTTCAACTTGCGCATGAAGCTGCGCATCGCGCGCGTCGCCATCACGTCGAGGCCGTTGGTCGGTTCGTCGAGGATCACGTTGCGCGGGTCATGCACCAGCGCACGCGCGATCGCGGTTTTCACGCGCTGACCCTGCGAAAACCCTTCGGTGCGCCGCTCCGCGATGTCGGCCATGTCGAGCGCGCTGATCAGCGCGTCGATGCGACTGCGCCGGGTCGCCGCATCGAGCCCCTGCAGGTGCGCGAAGTACTCGATGTTTTCGCGCGCGCTGAGCCGCTTGTAGAGCCCGCGTGCGTCGGGCAGCACGCCCAGTCGTCGACGCACGCCGAGCGGATCGACCGCCGCATCGATGCCGTCGACCAGTACCTGCCCCGCATCGGGACGCATCAGCGTATAGAGCATCATCCACCGCTTTCACGGTGCCGAACGCCTTGCGCAAATCCTTCACTTCAATCATGGCGCCGCTCCGTTGAAGCTGGTGAATGCAGGGGTCGGCCCAAAGTCCGCAATGCAACCGGCATCGAGGCCTTTCGGATCGAGCTTCTCGACAAAACGCTTGACCAGTTTGGGAAAGCAGCCGCGACCCATCACGCTGTGGCCCTGACCCTTGGCAACCAGCACGCGGCCATGCGGCAAGCCCTTGACGATCTGCTCGGCGTAGCGCGGCGGCGTCACCGGATCGAATTCACCGGACAGAATCAGCACCGGCTTGTCACTCGCGATCGGTTCGTGGAAATCGGCCGGAACCTCTCCATGTGGCCAGATCGCGCACTGCGCTTTCCAGACCTTCGAAAGATCGCCAAGCAGCAGTCTGGCGTCCTGCGGCCGTTCGACGCTTGCGTCGGCGTCCTCCGCGCAGATCACTGAAAGCTGCATGCCGCTGCCGCTCAAGTCACTGAGCTCGTCGCTGAGGAAACTCGCCTGCCCTAGCAAGGGCGCGTAATCGCCCTTCAGTGCCTGATCGATCACCAGCGGCAACAATGCGCTGGTCTCCGGCGAATAGGCGAACATGCGCACCACGACCGCGAAGGTCTGCACAGCCAGTGGTTTGCTCTGCGGTTTATTGCTGACCGGATCGCGAAACGCGACCGTCGGGGCCTTCGCCAGGAGCTGATCGCGCAACCGATACAAACTCGCATACGGATCGCCAACCGATTTTGCACACGCCGGTGTGCGCGTGCACTGCGCAAACTGCGCCTTGAGCGACGCGTCGAGGTTGATCGCGAACTCGGGGCCGAGCATCACCTCGTTTGGAACCGCGCTGTCGAGCACGACGCTGCGCACCGCGTCTGGATAGCGGCGCAGATACTGCTGGGCCACGCGCGTGCCGTAGGAGACGCCGACCAGGTCGAACTGCGGCGCTCCGAGTGCTTGGCGAACAGCTTCGAGATCGCGCAACGCGACACTGGTGGTGTACTGCGCCGGATCGGCGTCGCGCGATAGCGCATCAAGGCAGGCGCGCGTTTGCTCGCTCAGCTTCACAAGGTCGATCTCGGCGCCAGCCGCCGCGTCATCGTCGTTCACAGGATCCGGGCACTTGAGCGGATGTGAGTCGCCGGTGCCGCGCTGATCGAGCAGCAACACATTGCGGTGTTCGAGCAGCGGCGCGAAGCCCGCGGCCGCCTTCGGATAAGTAGAGGTCGCGGCCTGGCCTGGCCCGCCTGCAAGCAGCACGACGAGGTCACGCTCGGCCAGCGCGGCCTTGCTGCGCACCAGCGCCAGCTTGAGGTCGATTTTGCGGCCATCCGGGTGGTCCCAGTTCTCCGGGACATTGAAGGGCGCGCAGAACGCCGCGGTGGTCGCCGCACTGTTGGGTTGACCGAGTTCACACGGCGCGAAGGCGAGCGTGCCGAGCGTGAACCCACGCTCGCCGGCTTTCTGCACGATCGGCGCGCCCTGGGTCGAGCCCGCATCGTCACGCTCTTGTGGCAACAGCCAGCGTTTGCCCGCGACTGCGGCAATTACCAGGGCGACCACTGCAATTTTCAGCACATTGCGTTTGTCCATCCCGACTACTCCTGCGGATCGAAGATCGCTTCGATCGATTTGCGAAACAGTTTTGCGATGCGAAACGCGAGCGGCAGGCTCGGATCGTAGCGACCGGTCTCGATCGCGTTCACGGTCTGGCGCGACACGTCGAGGCGCTCGGCCAGATCACCCTGCGACCAGCCCTGCTCGCCGCGCAATTCGCGCACGCGATTGTTCATTCGCAGCCGCCACCGCCGTAGCGGCGCGCCAGCACCCAGCGCATCACGCCGTAGCTGAAGCACACCAGCGGAAATACCCAGATCAGGATGTCGCCACCCAGCGCGACGACATGGGCGGCAGCTAGGAAGCCGCCCACCAGGCTCGCGACGCAGACGATGGCGGTCGCCACGCCGAGTGCGCCCATGTGGATGCGTTGCTCGAGTTCGTCGCTGTGCAGCATGCGCCGGGCCATCACGACCATCACCGCGACAATCGGCAGCGCGGGCAACAGTGCGAGCAACGTCCGGAGCAACAGGCCGGGTGCGGTTTTCGCATACGGCCAGACGAACACGATCAGCGCGACGTAGATCGCCATCAACAGCCAGATACGGAGTCGATAGCTTTCAGCAGACGGGCGCGTCATCGAGTGTTCCTGCTGCCACGCTCACATCGCGACCTGTGCTCGGGTTTTGAACAACTGGCGAACGCGTCAGCCAGCGCACCGATCGCATAGCCGAAGGCGAGCCACATCGCGATGGAATGCGTTGCAGTTCCCAACGCAATGCCGATACCCGCGCCGACTCCAGTCCAGACGGCCGTTCCGCGACCGTGTCCGCAGTTCCAATTCATCCGAAAAGCCTGTCAAGGAAACTTGACAGTGGAGACTAGAGAGTCGCCCGAGATCTGTCAAGCACCCTTTACACAGGTCTGTTCTTTAGGGTGGTCGGCGCTCAGCGCGCCGACACGTACTTCTCACGGCGGATATGCGCAACCGGTAGGCCAGCTTCCTTGAGCATCGCAAACGTCTCATCGACCATGTTCGGATTACCGCACAGGTAGGCAATATCGTGTTCGGAATTGGGCCCGAGTTCGCCGAGCGCGACCTGGGCGCGGCCGTTGCGGTCGTGCGGGCGCGGCACCGCGCGCGGCACGCGGCTGAAACACGCGTGGAACGAGAAACCCGGCACCTCGTGCGCGAACGCCTCGAACTCGTCGCCGTAGAGCAGTTCCGCTTCGTTGCGCGCGCCGTAGACCAGCGCGAACGTGCAACCGCGCGCTTGGGTCAGGGTGCGGATCTGCGGCAACATCGCGCGGTACGGAGTGACGCCGGTGCCAGTCGCGACGAGCAGGTAGCGTTTGTTCGCATCCGCGTCCATCAGGCAGAAGCGACCGTAAGGGCCGCTAGCGTCGAGCGTGTCGCCTTCGTCAAGTTGCGACAGCAGTTCAGTGGCCGCGCCGCCTTCCACATACGACACCGCGATCTCGATGCGCTCCACCGCGCTCTTGCCATCACCGGCCGTACCCACCGAATAGCTGCGCTTGGTCGGCTTGCCGTCGGCGTAGTTGAAATGGATCTGGATGAACTGGCCCGGCGTGAACGCGAAAGCGTGGCCATCGGCGCGCTCCAACGAGAGGTGGCGGACCGCGGGAGCCAGCATGTGGCTCGCGGCAAGGCGGAGTTGGAATTGGTCGGCCACGTCGGCAAAGTTCGGCTGAGGAACAGCCCGTTATACTAGCAGGCTGTCGCCAGCCGACGGTTCTGCCAGGCCCAACCATGACCAATGTTCCAGCGCTCGAAGTCCTCGAGTTGCGCAAGACCTATGCGACCGGCGTGGAAGCGTTGAAGGGCATTTCGCTCAGCGTGCAGACCGGCGATTTCTTCGCCCTGCTAGGCCCCAATGGCGCCGGCAAATCAACGCTAATCGGTATCGTGAGCTCGCTCGTGAATGCGAGCAGCGGCAGCGTGCGTGTCTTCGGTGTGGACATTGGCACGCAGCGCGAAGCCGCGATGCGCCTGATCGGACTGGTGCCGCAGGAACTGAACTTCAACCTGTTCGAGAAGCCATTCGAGGTCCTGGTCAACTACGCCGGCTTCTATGGCATTGCGCGCGCTGAAGCGATGGTGCGCGCCGAGGAGGAACTCAAACGGGCCCACCTGTGGGACAAGGCGCATACGACGTCACGCAACCTGTCCGGCGGCATGAAGCGTCGCCTGATGATTGCGCGCGCGATGATGACGCGACCGCGGCTGCTGATCCTCGACGAGCCGACAGCCGGCGTCGATATCGAGATCCGACGTGGCATGTGGCGCACCTTGCGCGACGTGAACGCAGCCGGTACTACGGTGATCCTGACCACGCACTACCTGGAGGAAGCGGAGAGCCTGTGCCGCAACCTCGCGATCATCAATCACGGGCACATCATCGAGAACGGGCCGATGAAGACGCTGTTGGCCAAACTCGACGTGGAAGCGTTCGTACTCGACATCGATGGCGACCTGCCGGCCGTGTTGCCGATCATTGAAGGAACCGCGTTGACCGCGCGCGACGCACGCACGCTGGATCTTGAAATGCCGCGCGCGATGGATCTCAACCGCGTGTTCGCGCTGCTTGGCGATGCCGGCATCCGGGTGCGATCGATGCGTACCAAATCCAACCGTCTGGAGGAACTGCGCGAGATCGTTCGCATCCTGCGCATCTGGCCGCAGACCCTGGTCCCGCCAGCCATCACGATGACGCTGTACTTCCTGATCTTCGGCAGTTTGATCGGCAGCCGCATCGGTCCGATGGACGGCATCAGCTACATGGATTTCATTGTGCCAGGGCTGGTCATGATGTCGATCATCCAGAACAGCTACGGCAACATCTCATCGAGCTTTTTTGGCGCGAAGTTCGGCCATCACGTCGAGGAACTGCTGGTCAGTCCGATGCCGAACTGGGTGATCCTGACCGGTTACGTCGCCGGCGCCGTGGCCAGGGGGCTGGCGGTTGGCATCATCGTGCTGTGCATCGCGATGGCGTTCACGAAGGTGCGCATGCCGCATCCGTGGATCATGCTCTCGACCGTCTTGCTGGGTGCCACGATCTTCTCGCTGGCCGGGTTCATCAACGCGGTCTATGCGCGCACGTTCGATGACGTGACGATCGTGCCGACGTTCATCCTGACCCCGCTGACCTATCTCGGTGGCGTGTTCTATTCGATCACGTTGTTGCCCGGCTGGGCCCAGGCATTGACCCACGCGAACCCGATCTTCTACATGGTCAACGCGTTCCGCTATGGCCTGCTCGGATCGAGCGACGTACCGCTCTGGGTCGCCTATGCGCTGATGCTTGGCTTCGTCGCGGTGCTGGCCGCGATCAGCTTGTACCTGCTGCGGCGCGGGATCGGATTGCGTTCCTGAGGGGGCGGTACCTTATGCCTGCTTTGCCGGGAAAGGAATGACGCACCGAACGCGCTGATTCAACACAAGCGGAAGAACGCTCGCGCGGCAGCGGTCGTCGATGCGGCGACTGTCTCCATCGCCTCGCCGCGCGCGGCCGCGACCGCTGCGCACACATGCGCGAGGTACATCGGTTCGTTGCGTCGGTGCGCGGGCTTTGGACGCAGGTCGCGCGGCAGAAGATACGGCGCGTCGGTCTCGATCATCAGGCGATCGGCCGGGATCAGCTTGACGAGGTCGCGCAGGTGCGCGCCGCGGCGTTCGTCGCAGATCCAGCCGGTGATGCCAATATGAAACCCACGTTCGAGGTAGGCGAGCAGTTCGTCGCGTTCTCCAGTGAAGCAGTGCACGACCGCGGCGCCGATCCGGCCGCGAACGTTGTCCATGCAGGTAATGAAGTCCGCGTGTGCGTCGCGCTGGTGCAGAAACAGTGGCTTGCCGCAGTCGATCGCCACGCCAAGCTGGCGTTCGAACGCCGAGATCTGCGCCGCGCGCGGCGCCAGGTCGCGGAAGTAGTCGAGGCCCGTTTCGCCGACCGCCTTCACGTGCGCACTGGTGCATAGTTCGCGCAGCAACGCGTCGGTCGCGTCATCGTATTCATGCGCGTGGTGCGGGTGCACGCCAGCGGTCGCGTGCAGGAAACCGGGGTATTGGCACGCCAACTCATGCGCCGCACGACTGCCGCCCGCGCTGGCGCCGGTCACGACGATGTCGGCAACGCCGTGTGCGTGCGCACGCGCCAGCACGGCGTCGAAATCCCCGCGAAACGATTCATGGCTGAGGTTGGCGCCGATATCGATTAGATGCATGGGCTTTGTCGTGCGATCCAAACGCGCGATTATGCGGGTACCGCGCACCGCTCGCATGTACTCGGTTCACTGCGAATTCATTGCGCCGCAGCCATGCTCGCGGTCCAACCGTTGGGGATACCACTCATGAAGCCAATCATCTGGATGTCGTTCGCGCTCGCCGCGGGCGTAGCCCTCTCCGCCCCTGCATTTGCAGCAGGTACAACCGCGCCCGACGCGGCGATGCACAACGCTGCGGTCAGTGCCGTGCGCGCGCAGCTCGCCAGCGCTCGCGCTACCGCCAGCAGGCCTCGGGTGCAGCAGGCCAAGGCGATGGGCCAGTACGTGTACCCAGGTGCACCGATGGCCAATCCGTATCGCGCCTATCCACCGAGCTGCGCGGCGTATCCATTGCCGGACAAGGCCAGCGGTCCAACCTACTCGACGCGCCTTCCCCTGTACACCCGTGACGCGGATGGCAACGCAAAGACTCCCGAGACGGTGACAATCACGCTCTGGCGCATCGCCTGCAGCAGCAGTGGCGCCGACACACCGTACAACACAGACGGTGGCTTCAACGCGATGACGCTGATGCGCATCGATCGCGATGCGGCGAACGAGGGCCAGACCGCCGTGTTCCCGACGTTCCCGCTTCTGCAAGTCAGCCAGGGCAGCGTCGGTTACTCCAACCCAGCGAGCGCCGTGCGTGCGGCGACCGAGCCGAATACGAGCATGTCGGATGGCCCGTTCGACGCACCCGTCTACAGCAGCACCACCTATGTGTTGGAAAACTTTGATTTCGGCGCTGCCTACAATCATCTGTACAGCTATGCGTTCAACCTGCAGGTCACGCCGTACGCGAATGGTGTCAACCCAGTGGAATTCCAGATCACCGCTTACAGTCCGACCCAGAGCACGTATCCCGACGCATTCGCCCCATTGCCGCTGGACGGTTATGTCTCGGGCACGTGGTACGACCCGAACCGCAGTGGCGAAGGCATGCAGATTGAGGTGGCCGAGCAGCTGAACGGCTCGGGCAACGTTGTGCGGCCGTTCCTGTTCAACTGGTACACCTATGATGCCAGCGGAACACCGTTCTGGATTGCCGGAGACGGCATTGTCGATCCCGCCAATCCGACCACCGTGTCGACGGGCGCGATCTACGTGCTTGGCGGCGGCTTCGCCGGCAATTTCAATCCATCGTCGGTGACTCGAACTTCCTGGGGAAACGTTAGCTTCCAGTTCGTCGATTGCAACACGATCAAGTTCACCTATCAATCGGCGAGCCCACTGCCTGCAGGCGTCCCGTCTGGTAGCGGTACGTTGACGTGGACCCGCAATACCAACATCAACGGAATGTCCTGCGAATAACCGGCGTTCGCGCATCAGTGCCATCGACGGCGCGGTCGACCCGACCGCGCCGTTCTATTTCTGACCGTGGATGCTTGCAGGGCGGTCCACGGACGTTGCGAACACGAGCCCGTGCCTGTGGATCACAATGCAGGCGCAATGGCTGCCATATAGCGTTGCGGCCATGACGTGATCCCGACAGCGCCTTCCATGCACCGTACCCGCCTGCCGATCGACGCGATCCTGCCGGATCTCCTGGCGACGCTGGTTGCTTCCACGCGTGTCGTACTTGAAGCACCACCGGGCGCGGGCAAGACCACCCAGGTTCCGCCCGCCTTGCTCGCGGCAGACTGGCTGGACGGCCGCAAGATCCTGCTGCTGGAGCCACGCCGCATCGCCGCGCGGGCGGCGGCCGAGTTCATGGCTGCGCAGCGCGATGAGCCGGTCGGCGCGACCGTCGGGTATCGGATCCGGTTCGAATCGAAGGTGTCCGCCGCGACCCGCATCGAAGTCGTGACCGAAGGCATCCTCACGCGGATGATCCAGGACGATCCGGAACTGCCCGGCGTCGGCGCGATCGTGTTCGACGAATTCCACGAACGCCACCTGCATGGCGATCTCGGCGCCGCGCTGGCGCTCGACGTGCAGGCGAACCTGCGTCCGGATCTGCGCCTCCTCATCATGTCGGCGACCCTTGACGGCGCGCGCATCGCGCGCTGGTTCGATGCGCCGCAACGGGTCAGCGCCGGCCGCAGCTTCCCGGTGCGCACCGCGCATCCGCCTGCGCGTGCAGGCGAAGCGTGGCCCGATCGCGGCTGGCCGTTTCACCTTCGGCGCGCCGTCGAGCAAGCGCTCGCAGAGAACCCTGGCGACGTGCTGGCATTCCTGCCCGGCAAACGTGAAATTGATCGTGCGCACGATGCACTGATTTCCCTTCTCTGCCCGGGCGAAGGAAAGATCCAGATCGTGCCGCTGCACGGCGAACTGTCCTTGGCCGACCAACATGCCGTACTAGCACCGGCCACGGCAGGCACACGACGTGTGGTGCTCGCGACCAACGTCGCCGAATCGAGCCTGACCCTGCCCGGCGTGCGCGCAGTCGTCGATCTGGGTCTCGCGCGGGAACCACGCTTCGATCCAAACTCGGGATTCACCCGGCTCGACACGGTGAACATTTCGCAGGCGTCGGCGGATCAACGCGCCGGCCGCGCCGGTCGTCTTGGGCCTGGCGTTTGCTATCGGCTATGGCCGCAGAGCCGGCGCCTGGAAGCCGAACGCACGCCGGAAATCGCGCAAGTGGAATTGTCGCAACTGGCGCTGGAACTCGCGGCGTGGGGTTCGGACGCACTGCGTTGGCTCGATCCGCCGCCGGTCGGCCCACTTGCACAGGCACGTGACCTGCTGGTCCGGCTGGGCGCATTGGACAGCGGGCATCGGATCAACGCACTCGGGCGACAGATGCTGCGCCTCGGTGCACACCCTCGCCTTGCCGCCGCCGTGCTGAACGCGCCAGCGGGCTATCAGCAGACGCTCGCTTGCGACCTCGCCGCGTTGATCGAGGCTCGCAATCCCCTGCGAGGCGATCCCGGACGCAGCGACGATTTCCGCGTGCGCGTCGCTGCGCTTCAGGCGTGGCGCGGTCGCGACCACAGCGCCACCCGCGAGCTCGGTGCGCAGCCCGGCGCACTCGCTGCGATAATGCAGGCCGCCGATGCGTGGCGCCGGCGTGTCACTGCACTCCCGGGCGGTGGACGCAAGGATCACGCCGTCCCAACTCTACCTCTTGAGGAGGGCAGGCTCGGCGTCGGCAACGTGCTGATCCACGCGTTTCCCGATCGCATCGCAAAACAGGACGTCAATAATCCGCGGCGCTACACGCTCGCCAATGGTCGCGGCGCGCGCCTGCTCGACGAGAGCGCGTTGTTCGGCGAACCGTGGCTGGTGATCGTCGATCTGCGCCACGACCTGCGCGACAGCCTGATCCTTGCCGCGGCACCTTTCGACGCGGATGCGCTCGAACGCGAGTACCCGCTGAGCTTCGTGCGCGCGCGCAGCGTGCACTGGAACCGCGACACCCGCGCCGTAGAGGCATTCGAGGAACGCCGCTTCGATGCAATCGTGCTGGAACGACGCAGTGTCCCGGCACGCCCCGAGGACGCGGTGCCGGCGCTGATCGCCGCGGTGCGTGGTCTCGGACTCGATGCATTGCCGTGGAGCGAACCGGCCCGCGAGCTGCGCGTGCGCGTCGAAGCATTGCGCGTTTGGAGTCCGCAGCTCGGTCTGCCGGATTTCTCCGACGCAGCCCTGCTGGCGACGCTCGATGACTGGCTGGCGCCCGTGCTGGCCACCAAGCGCCGCCTCGATGCGCTGCAACCAGCCGAGTTGTCGGAAGCACTCGCCGCGCGGCTCGATTTTTCCATGCGCCGCGCACTCGACGAACTTGCGCCGACCACGATCACGGTACCGAGCGGAATGGAACGACGCATCATCTACGCGCTTGACGCGCCTCCGGTGCTCGCGGTCAAACTGCAGGAATTGTTCGGCCTCGCCGACACCCCACGCATTGCGAACGGCCGCGTGCCGTTGACCTTGCACCTGCTGTCGCCGGGCGGCAAACCCATGCAGGTCACCCAGGACCTGAAGAGCTTCTGGGAACGCACCTATCCTGAGGTCAGGAAGGAACTGAAAGGGCGCTATCCAAAGCATCCATGGCCCGAAGATCCGTGGACCGCGACGCCAACCCATCGCGCCAAACCACGCCGCTGAGTGCGTGGCGGATGGGTAATTCGCACCCCGCGCTCCGGAACCATGCATTCG
>CAJDVY010000219.1_pt1 | contig 12019 bp, 8 predicted proteins | sample 7391441 | NCBI WGS metagenome assembly CAJDVY01 (sample SAMEA7055728, study PRJEB34461) | soil metagenome | biome: terrestrial ecosystem; feature: Peninsula; material: soil | place: Antarctica | collected 2016 | reverse complement strand
CGCGACGGCCTTCGCCGATGCGCGCGTCGGCTTGATCGAGGAAGGCACGCGTGAGGCGCTCGGTCAGCGCCGGAATTGCGGTGTCGTCGGGAGCGATCTGGCGCACCGAATCGAGTAGCGCGCGCGCGCGCTGCGGCGCGCCGTCGGTCAGCGCCTGTGCGAACAACACCTTCGCTCGTGCGGGAAGGTGCGCGAGGCCGTCGAGCGCCTCCTTGTTGTTGCCATCGATCGCGAGCGCTGCACGGTATTTGTCGTACGCGCAATCGCCAGGCGGGATTATAAGATTGCCGGCAGCGGTCGCGCTGGCCGCTGCCGCGAGCAGCTTGCGTACCTCGACCGCCTGCGCCGGCGTCACCGCTGCACGTTCGGCGCTGATGTCCAGACGCTCGCGTAATTCGCGTACGTTGACTCGCGCCGCGCGCAGGTCGGGCGATGCGGGCCCGAGCTCCGCGGCTGCGTCCAGGAGCTTTTCCGCCTCGTCCGGATTGTTGTCGTCGATCGCTGCATTCGCCTGCACGATGACCGCTTGTGCGACCCCGCGCAGGCCTTCCTTTGCACGCGCATTGGCCGGATCCTGCTTCAACACGTGCCGATACAGGTCGAGCGCGGAATCATCACTGCCGGAAAGCCGCCCGGCTCGGATCTGCGCGTCTGCGCGGTCCAGTATTTCATCAAGTGTCGCGCGCTCGGCGTTGTGCGTCTGCGCGATCTGGCCGAGGAGTTCGGGCAGACCCGGGTACGCGGGCAGGATGCGCGAAATGTCATTCGCACGCGCAGTTGCGGCGTCGATGTCCTTTGCGGCGAGTGCGCTTCGCGCCTGCGCCGCCAGTGCATCTGCGGATTTCCTGAGGCCCGCCAGGGCCAGCGCGTTGGCCTTGTCGCTATCGAGTACATGCTGGTACGACGCGGCGGCACCATCAGCACCCATGATCTGGCCGGCGCTCAGCGCGGCGCCGGCCCGATCGAGCAGTTGCACCGTCTCGCTGCCACGCGCGTCGGCCTGTTTCAGCGCACGATCAAGTCGGTCGATCTCGATGCCGCCACCCAGCAGATCGCGCGCTGCATTCAACGATTCGCGCGCGTCAGCAAGGTCGTTCCGCTGCATCGCCGCGTCGGCCTGATCCAGCAGCCGCTGGCCGACCAGTTGCAACCCGCGACGGGCAATGTCGTTGTCCTGGTCCTGCGCGTGCGCGGCGAGGAACAGCTCGCGCGCGCTGTCGCCTTGGGTACCGGTCAGGTGCCCGGCATCGAGCGCCTTCTGCGCACGTGACAAGGTGTCGTTGAATTCCGTGCGCGGCAGCAGCCGGCGTAGACCGTCCTGATGGTTCCAGGCAACTACCGCGACGGTGGCCAGCAGCGCGAGTGCGAAGAACGCGAACAGCCCGCGCATGGATCGGCGCCTGGGCAGACCTTCGGCACCGGCTGGGTGATATGCATGATGCCGATCGCGAGCGAATCGTCGGCGTGGTACGGGACGCGACCGGTCAGGAGTTCGTACAGCACGATGCCAAGCGCGTACAGGTCCGAGCGGCCATCGATCTGCTTTCCGCGTGCCTGTTCCGGGCTCATGTAGTGCGGCGTGCCGACAATCGCGCCGGTGCGGGTCACGCGTGGAGCGGCGTCGAGCGCTCGCGCGATGCCGAAATCAGTCAACGCGGACGAGCCGTCACTGCGCAACAGGATATTGTCGGGTTTGACGTCGCGATGGACGAAGCCCTTCTCATGCGCATAATTGAGCGCACTGGCGATCTCCCTGATTACGCGCAATGCAAATGCGGGTGGACGCGAGCTGCCGTCTCCGGCCAGGATCGGGCCACCAGCAAGATATTCCATTGCGATGTAATGCAAGTCGCCGGCGCGGCCAACGTCATGGATGCCGACAACATGGCGATGATGCAAGTGTGCGGCGATCTTTGCTTCGCGCAGGAACCGCGTGCCGAAGTCCGGATCGACCAGCAGCGCAGGCGACATGATCTTCAGCGCGACCTCGCGGTCCACCGACTCCTGCACCGCCAGATAAACCGTTGCCATGCCGCCGCGGCCGAGTTGGCGCAACAGGCGATAACCGGGAATCTCGATCACATTCGCGTCCTATCCGCAGGGGTGCCCGACCGTCGCGGACGGGCATCGGATGGGTTGCCCACAATACCACGCAGCCTGCGCGCACCGATCACCCTGCGTGCCGCTGCATCTTCGCATCGTCCGTCTCGCGCCACCTTCACGTAACCCGCCGTGCCTCGATCACGTTAGGCACCGCGAGCAGACGCGCCAGCAGTCCGCTCAACTGGCCGAAGTCGTTGACGCGCAGTGCGTAATTCATTTCGGCGATACCCTTGCGTGCGTCGACGCGCGCATTGACCGCAATCACATGCACGTTGGCGGCCGCGATCGTGGTGCTGACATCCTTGTGCAGCCATTTGCGGTCATAACCCTTGACCACGACATCGACGTCGTAAGTCCGCGTGCCACGCTTGCCCCATTCGACCGCAATCAGGCGCCCTGGTTCACGCACACGCAAGTTGGCCAGCTGCGCACAATCGACCCGATGCACCGAGATGCCACGGCCCCGCGTGATGTAACCGGTGACCGCGTCGCCGGGTAGTGGCTGGCAGCAGCGTGCGAGCTGGCTGAGCAGGTTGCCGATACCCTCGATGACGATCGCGCCTGGGTCTGCATTCGGTGTGCGTGGGCCCGGTGCGCTCTTGGCGACCGCTTCGCGCGGCGTCGCCAATTCATGCAGCGCCCGCGCAATCTGGCCTGGCGTGACATCGCCCAGCGCGAGCGCCTCGAGCAGCTCGTCATGCGTGCGCAGCTGAAACCGCTCTGGCAACCCGTCAAGATTCGTGCTGGCCAAGGCGAGCCGTTTCAGCTCGCGATCGAGCAGGGTACGGCCGGCGACGAGATTCTGCTGCAGGTCGATGCGCTTGAACCAGGTGCGCACCTTTTCGCGGGCGCGATGCGTGGTCAGGAAACCGTGCTGCATCGACAGCCAATCGCGGCGCGGCTCGATGACTTTTCCGGTCAGGATCTCGATGCGATCACCGCTCGCCGGCTGGAAGGTCAGCGGCACGATGCGCTGGTTCACCTTCGCGCCGCGGCAGCGATGGCCGACATCGGTATGGATCGCGTAGGCGAAATCGAGCACCGTCGCGCCACGCGGCAAGTCGATGACCTGCCCCTTTGGAGTGAGCACATAAACGCGGTCTTCGATGACTTCGGTGCGGAATCCCGCCAGCAACGCGGCATCGTCGTCGCGCGCTTCCTTGTTCTCGAGGAGCTGGCGCATCCACGCGATCTTGCGTTCGAAGCTCGCATCAGCGCCGCCGCCTTCCTTGTAGCGCCAGTGCGCCGCGACGCCAAGCTCGGCATGCCGATGCATTTCGTGCGAACGGATCTGTACTTCCAGCGTCTTGCCGTCCGGGCCGACGACGGCCGTGTGCAGCGACTGGTACTGGTTGCCCTTCGGGCTCGCGATGTAGTCGTCGAACTCACCGGGAATATACGGCCACAACGAATGCACGACGCCGAGCGCGCCATAGCAGGCGGAGAGATCGTCCACCAGCACGCGCAGTGCGCGCACGTCGTAGAGTTCGGAGAACTCCAGATGCTTGCGCTGCATCTTGCGCCAGATCGAATAGATGTGTTTCGGGCGTCCGGCAACGTCGGCGTTAATGCCGGCGTTCGCGAGTGCATCGATCAGCTGGTGTTTCGCATTGGCGATCCAGCTCTCGCGGCCGCTACGCCGTTCGTCGAGCAAGTCGGCAATGCGTCGATAGACATCCGGCTGGAGATAGCGGAATGCGAGGTCCTCCAGTTCCCACTTCACTTGCCAGATACCTAACCGATTGGCGAGTGGCGCATGGATATCCGCAGTGAGTTGGGCCAAGGCGCGCTGCTGCGCCTGTGGCGCATGCGCTGCGGCGCGCATGCGCACGAGCTGGCGTGCGAGCAGGATGAACACCACGCGGATGTCACGGATGATCGCGAGCAGCAGGCGCCGCAGACCCTCGGCTCCGCCGACGCTGCCGTGCGCCGCATACAGCGACCAGACGCGTTCGGCCGCCTGCTGGCCATCGAGGAGCGCTCGAACGTCGGGTGGAAACTCGGCGAGTTCCGCTGCACTCGGCGGCGCACCGATCATGCCGAAGGTGTGCAGCACGCACGCCGCTTGCGCTTCCTCCCCTACACCCAGTTCACCAAGCAGGTCGAGACTGGCGAGCAATTCGGGTTGCGACTGCAGCCACGCAGGATCCTCGAGGTCAACACGACTGAGCGCAAACCGGCATGCATGCAAAGCATCGCCGGCGGGTGATATTTGCTCAAGGTTCGATGCCCACGCGCGCAAGCTCACGGGAGGTTCGACAATCGTGTTCACGAGATAATGGTACGCATCCGCGGTGTGATGAAAAACAATGATCCCGGGATCGCCAGCATGCTCCTGCGTTGCAACCCAAGGGAATGTGGGCATCGTTCGCGCCGCCGGGAGCTTGCGCAGATTCGGTATACCGGCCATCCGTGGCCATAAAAGAAATCGGCGCCCGCAGGCGCCGATCGGTAACCCATGTAACCGCTACGGCAGTGGGCTACGGAGTTGGTGCAACCATCCACGAAAAACCTGGCGAGTTCGGCATGAACCCGAATACGACATCATCGCCGGTGAACCCGTCGCCTCTCTCTTCACGGACAACCGCCGGGTCCGCAAGCACTGCAATAGCCGCGACAGGAAGGGGCGAGGTCATCGACGGCGGCGTAACCTTGAACTGGCGTATTACCGCGACATAGAACGACTTGGCCGGGGCAAACGAGTCCACTGATATGGTTTCAGACAGATTTCCGTTCAGAGTCCCGACGAAATATGCCGCCGGATCAGCGCAAACACCAGCGTTGAAACCAGTCGTCGGAAGACTACGCAGGAAACAGTACTGGCCCGAATCCTGGAACATGGCGGAGTCGTAGCCATCACGTATGGCAACATCGACGGAACTACCCAAGGCCTGCGTCTGCGGTCCAGATGCCGACGGGAAATGTGTATTCGGACCGCCCGTCTGTTGCCCAAATCGAGTATCGACGCGTGCCAGGTAGACGAAATTCGCGCCGGAAACAGGACCAGCCCACGTCCACATCGTAGGGGCGCGATCGCCATAAGCGCCATTGTTCAATGATCCCGATGCGCTCGGACGCACGCCGCTGGCGGCGGTGCACAATGAACCCTCAACAGTCTTGGGATTGTTTGGATTTCCGTCGAACGTGCACGAATCGGTTGGCACCTGTGCCCAGTCAGCCGGCGTGTACCAGTCGACGTCGCCAAATGCACTGAACGGGCTGGTGATTTCACCATTCGGTCCGCGTGAGCGGCAGCTCAGCGAGGTCTGGAGCGACGCGCCATTGAGCGCGCGATTGACGCTCAATCCGCCGCTCGAGTAGGCGATCGACTGCAGGTCAAAAGCACTCGGCAGGGTCCAGGTCGTATGTCCGGGCGTCAGCGTGACCGCTGTCTGGGGAATCGGCGAGGACGAATAATAAACATTGGCGCAAAACAAGAACCCGTCGGTGTTCACGCTCAAGCGCGTGCCCAGTGTTGTCGTGGCAAACGACATGCCTGCCGGCACCTTCACCGATGGCAGCACCGAAAGCGGTGCTTCCTCATTGATCGTCAAGCTCACCTGTGCGTGGGCGACCTGACCAAATGAAGCGGCGGCAACGATCGTGCCGAGGACGCAACCGGGGCCTTCGCAAGGTAGCTCGGTTCTATTATCCCGCATGAGGCATCCGTCATTGCTTGCCTGCTGTACAAAACGTAAATTACGACGTTCGGACATGAACAAACGAGTCGTCGGACGCGAGTCTGACAGCTCATGCTACACTTCAACCTGCCATATTCTACCGGCTCCTGCGCACCTGCGCACCTGTTAACTTCGTGTTGGAAAAGGATTTTTTGCGAGTGCGGTCACAAACTGTCGCCTCGCCGGACAAACTCATGCGCCCAATTTCCGGTTTTGCCCTGCTCCTGCTGCTCGCCGTCACCGCGGCCGGCGCCCAGTCCACTTCCGCCACGCTTGAAGAGCGCATGTCGCAAACGGACTTCCGTGAGGCGGGACTCGACAAGCTGTCGCCCACCGAGTTGGCCCATCTCAACGGATGGCTGCAGGCGCATGGCGAAGGCAAGGTGAAATACGTCAGTCCAAGCGGCGCTCCTGTCTTCTACCCGGAGTCGTCCGCACGCGAAACGGTGGACGACAGCATTGCCGGCACCTTCGTCGGCTGGCGCGGCAAGACCATTTTCACGCTGGAAAATGGCCAGCAATGGCAGCAGGCCGAGTCCGGCATGTATGACGCCGGCGCTGGAAAATGGCCAGCAATGGCAGCAGGCCGAGTCCGGCATGTATGACGCCGGCAAGTTCGAGCGCCCGAAGGTGAAGATCAAGCCGATGTTGCTGGGCAGCTGGCTGATGTATGTGGAGGGATGCGGCTGCAGCTTGCGCGTGCAGCGCATCAAGTAACCCAGAGGCGATTGTCCATTGCCGCCTGTGACGATCAAGCCGCACCCGGCTCGCTGATTACGACCCTGCGCTGGCCGGACGCGGCAACTCACGGCGGACATTAGTCTTGCTGGAAACGAGACTGCCGCGCGCTGTGCGCGTCTCGACCAGCTTCGCAATTCGCTTCGGCGACACCGGTTCGCGGGTGCGCAGCTCCTGCGCAAACGTCGATACGCGTAGTTCCTCGATCAGCCAGCGCAGCTCGTCCAGCGCGGTATCGTCGCCACCGCGTTCCGCGCGCAACTTGAGGTAGTCGCGCCAGTAGCCCTGCAGCGCAAGCATCCGCGCCTGGTCGCGCGCAGGATCCTGACGCAGGCGTTCCGCGCGCAACCGCATGGCCTTCAGATAGCGCGGAAACTGCGCAAGACGCGATTTCTCCACGTCGCGAAGGAATCCCGGCGCGAGCAATTCGTCGATCTGCTCGCGCAGATCGTCGTAGTTCGCGCGCGCGAAGCCCATCAGCGGTGGTTCGAGTAGCGGACGCAACTCGGCATGCGCTGCGATGATCGTCTCGGCAAGCACGAGATGTTCGGTCGCTTTCGCGAACAACGCACGTGCCATCGCCTCTTTCACCTGGTCGAAATCCGCGCGCTTGCGAATATCCAGATCGTACGCCGCCACTTGCTCGCGCAACGCAGCTTCGATCAGGTCGGCGCGCAACACATCGACGCTGCCAAAAGGCGCCCACTTCAATGACAACGCGTTGTTCAACGGCAACTGCCGCCGCGCCTGCTTGATCTTGTCCGCCAGCGCGCGGCGCAGCAGGCGCATCACGCCACGTCGATGTTCGTCGAGTGCCTCATCGTGACGCTCGAACACGCGCAGGGCGACGCTTTCACCGAGGTCGACAAGGGCTGGAAATGCGGTCAGTCCACCGCTCGATACGATACTTTCGGGGATGTCCTCGAAATCGAACGCAGCGACCTCCTCGCGCGTCAACTCGACATCGGCGCGACGCGAGAACGCGCCGCGGGCCGCCTCGGTCCACTGCGCCTGGATGGCCGCCAAATCGCGGCCTTCGGCCAGGGTCGCGCCACCTTCATCGTGCACGCGAAAGTTCATCGCCAGATGCAGCGGCGGCACGATTTCCGAAAAATCCGCCGCGCCGAGGACGACACCTGTCACGCGCTGCAGATAGCGCGCGAGCACAACGCGCAACGCCTCTTCGCACGGCGGCTCGGCCTCGACGAACGCCTGCGCAAAATCCGGTGCCGGCACGAAATTGCGACGCAGCGCCTTGGGCAATCCGCGGATCGATTCGGCTACCTTCTCCGTGAGCAGACCGGGCACCAGCCATTCGCAACGCGCCGCAGATACCGCGTTCACCAGCGCGAGTGGGACGTGCAATGTCACGCCATCGGCCGCATCCCCCGGCACGAACCGGTACGACAGCCGCAGCGCATGGCCCGCAACCTCGAATTCAGCCGGGAATTCACGTGCGCCGACTCCGCTGGCCTGCGCCAGCACATCGGCCAGCGACCAATGCAATGCGGCCTGCTCCGCGGAGGTGGCCTTTCGATACCACGCGTCGAGTGCGGCGCTGGTGTGGACGTCGGCCGGCAACTTGCCGCGAAAGAATTCGGCGAGTTCCTCATCCGAACGCACCAGGCCGCTGCGGCGGCGTTTCGCCTCCAGTTCGCGCGCGTCGGCCAGCACGCGTGCATTGGCCCGCACGAAGTCCGCGCGGGCGTCGAGCTCGCCACGAGCGAGCGCTTCGAGCAGGAAGATGCCATGCGCGAGCTGCGCATCCTGGTGGCCAAATTGCACCGGCCGCTTCTCAACCAGAGTCAAGCCGAACAGCGTGATCCGCTCGAATGCGACTACGGCGCCGCGCTTGCGCGACCAGTGTGCGTCGTGCCAACTGCATTTGATCAGGTGCGCGGCCTGCTGCTCGATCCACGCCGGCTCGACCCGCGCGCACAGCAACCCATAGACCTAGCAGCCATTGCGGCGGCGCCTTGGCGACGCTTGAGCCGGGAAAGATCGAAAACTTTCGCTCACGCGTGCCGCGATACTGGCCGCGCTCGTCTTTCAGGCCAACCTGGGTCGGCCAACCGGACAGCAGGCAGCGGTGGATCGCCTCATACGCCTGCACGCTGACACCCTCTCCCGCAACGTCTGTATCTCTGACGGAGAGGGTCGGATGCGGCAGCCGCAACGCATCGCGCCGGTCGGCTTTCGCGCCGATCGAAACACCCGCATGCTGGGTGCGCCTCCCCTGCTCGGACTGCTGCGCCGGATTGGCCCTGCGTCCGCTCACCGCATTCCTCTCCCCCACCAGTGAAGCTGTTGTGGGAGAACGGACTTGAGCGGGTGCGTTCCGCACCGCCGACCAGCCAAGCTCATCGGTCACCAGCAACAACTGCCGATGCAGCTCGCGCCACTCACGCATGCGCATGTACGAGAGGAAATGCGTATGGCACCAGTCGCGCAATTTTGACTGGTTCAATTCCTCGTGGGCACTACTGTATGCAGTCCAAAGTCTCAGGATGCCGATGAAATCCGATTTCGGATCGGCGAATTGCGCATGCGCGGCATCGGCCAGCGCACGCACGTCAGCCGGACGTTCACGAGGGTCCTGGATGCTGAGGAACGACGTCAGCACGAGCAGCTCGCGCAATACGCCACGCGACGTTGCTTCGACCAGCATGCGTCCGAGCGCGACATCGATCGGCAACTGCGCGAGGGTGCGTCCGATCGTCGTCAGGCGCTTTTCCTCATCCACCGCACCGAGTTCGAGCAAGCGTCGATAGCCATCGCCGACCGCGCGTTCGGTTGGCGCATCGATAAACGGAAAATCCGCAACCTCGCCGAGTTTCAGACTGAGCATGCGCAAAATCACGCCGGCCAGGTCCGGTTCGGTGTAACGCTCGCGTTGCGCGAAATCCTGCTCGTCATACAGACGAAAACACACGCCCGGACCGACCCGGCCACAACGGCCCTTGCGCTGATCCGCCGCGGCCTGCGAAATCGGCTCGATATGCAGGCGTTCGAGCTGGTTGCGTTGGCTGTAGCGCTTGACGCGTGCAGTGCCGCTGTCGACGACGTAACGGATGCGCGGCACAGTCAGCGAGGTTTCGGCGACATTGGTGGCAAGCACGATGCGGCGCTGCGGACCGGGCTTGAACACGCGGTCCTGCTCGGCTGCCGAGAGCCTCGCGTACAGCGCAAGCACCTCCGATTCACGGTACTTGCGTCGCGACAACGCCAGATGTGCGTCGCGGATCTCGCGTTCGCCGGGCAGGAAGATCAACACATCGCCACGGGGATCTTCACTCGTGATCTCGTCGACTGCAGCGACGATTTGTTCGGCGAGGGAAATCGGGTCAGGTTCATTTTTCCGGCCGGAGGCTGCATCCATCGTCGCCCCTGCGTCGGGAAAATGAACGCGACCCCATTTCCGCCAACGCAGCTCGACCGGATATGCCCGGCCTTCGACTTCCACGATCGGCGCGTCGCCAAAATGCTTTGCAAAACGCGCCGTGTCGATCGTCGCCGAGGTCACGATCAATTTCAGATCACGGCGCTTGGCCAGCAGGCGCTTTAGATAACCGAGCAGGAAGTCGATATTGAGGCTGCGCTCGTGCGCCTCGTCGAGGATGATCGTGTCGTAGCCATTCAGCCATGGATCGGATTGCGTCTCGGCGAGCAGGATTCCGTCGGTCATGAACTTGATCAGCGCGTTCGGGCCGACTTGTTCGCTGAAGCGCACCTGGAAGCCGACCAACGCGCCGAGGCCGCTGCCGAGTTCGGCCGCGACGCGTCGCGCAACGCTGCGCGCGGCGATCCGGCGCGGTTGCGTGCAGCCGATCAAGCCAGCGACGCCGCGCCCGGCGGCGAGGCAAAGTTTTGGCAACTGCGTCGTCTTGCCCGACCCGGTCTCGCCGGCAAGCACGATGACCTGGTGGTTGCGGATCAGCTCGACGATCTCATCGGCGCGCGCCGCGATCGGCAGCGTTTCATCGACGCGAATCTCCGGAACCAACGCCGCCCGCTGCGCGCATCGCGCAGTCGACGCCTCGATCGCACCACGCAACGAGTCGAGCTCCGCCGCTGCAGGGGCCGGGCGAACGCCGGCGAGCCGGCGCCAGCGTGCGAACAAACGCGCGAAATCGCGCGCCATCACATGATCGAGCGCGGTGCGCAGGGAATTGATATCGGACATGAGCCAATTGTCGACGACTCGCGCATCGCGCGCGAGCGCCGGATTGGAAATAGATGCCGAATAGCGCCGCCCATCGCAGTGGTCCGCACATTCGATTTCACGCCTGGCTGGCGCGCGCGAACGTCATCGTCACCCCAGAGCGAGGACTTGCCCATGACCGTTGACATCGGCATTTCCTGCAACGACCGCGAGCGCATCGCGGAACCGCTCGCCAAATTGCTTGCGGACACCTATTCGCTGCACCTGAATACGCACGCCTTCCATTGAAACGTCCCCGGTCCGATGTTCAACACCCTGCACCTGATATTCGAGACGCAGTACAACGAACTGTGGTTCGCCGCCGACGTGTCGCCTGAGCGCATGCGCGCGCTGGACGTCTACGCGACGCTCATACGCGCAGCTCGGCAAGTTGACCTCGATCGCCGACGCAGCAGGTGCCGGGTGGCAACCCATGGTGCAGCAACACGAAAAGACCGCGTGGAGGCTGCGCTCGTTGCTGCGCTGAAACCAGACCGTGCAAGTGCCGCCGGACACCGCACACCCGGTTCATGACGAGCGTGTGCTTCGATCACTCCGACTTTGTCGAGGACTGCTCCGAAGCCATTTCGATCGCCTGTGCGAAATCATCGGCGAAGCGCAGCGAGTCGCCATCGGCGACGATGCCCATGTCGGCAAGAATGTGTGCCGGTTGCGGCTGCAGCCCGGTGAAGATCAGGGCGATGCGCTGGCGACGGCAGCGCTCGACCACATTGCCAATCGCGGTTGCAGCTGACGCATCGATCAGCGGCACCTGACGCAACCTCAGGATGAACACGCGCGGGGGCCGGCCGAACGCACGCAGCACATCGTCGATGCGGTTGGCGACCGCAAAGAACAACGGCCCGGACACGCGATAGGCCTCGACACCCTTTGGCAGTGCGGCGCGCTCATCGGGCTGTCGCGCACGACCGAAGTCGTCCTCGTCCCCTTCGACCCAGTCCCGATGCGACTCCACCGAGACCATTTCGCTCATGCGGTACATGAACAGGAACGAGGCGAGTACCACACCGACTTCGACCGCCACGGTGAGATCGAACATCACGGTTAGCCCGAACGTCACGATGAGCACGAGGCGATCGCCGAGTGGCGAATGCATGAGCTGGCGGATGCGGTCGATCTCGCTCATGTTCCAGGCGACCAGCAACAGCAATGCAGCCATCGCAGGCAGAGGCACCTGGTTGGCCAGCGGCGCCGCGACCAGGACGAAAACCAGGATGAACAGCGCATGGGCCATGCCGGCGACCGGCGTGCGTGCGCCCGCTCGCACGTTGGTCGC
>CAJDVY010000022.1_pt1 | contig 12036 bp, 10 predicted proteins | sample 7391441 | NCBI WGS metagenome assembly CAJDVY01 (sample SAMEA7055728, study PRJEB34461) | soil metagenome | biome: terrestrial ecosystem; feature: Peninsula; material: soil | place: Antarctica | collected 2016 | reverse complement strand
TCGTAGGTAATGCGCTCGTGCGCCGCATGCATGTCGACGAGCACGAGGCCATTCGCGTTCTCGGCAAGCACATAGATGCCATGCAACTGCGCGAGCGCGAATCCGAGCGGCGGAATCTCGCCCGACTGATTGGAGGGGGCACCCGCAAAATTGTCGTTGCCGGTGCTGGCCGGAAACGCAGTCAGCGATCGTAACGGAGCTGAGCCAAGTAACGCGGCGTATGCGTCCTGCGGCTCGCGCACGCCCAGGCCGAGTCCAGCTTGCCGATACGCGGCCTGCATATTGGCGGGCGCAGCGACCGCCATTGCGCTCGTCACCGCGCCATCCGCAGGCGCTGTCAGTCGTTGCGCGCCCGCGCGTGCACCGCCGAGTGCGGCATCAAGCGTGCGATACAGGAAATCATGCACCAGTCGACCCTCGCGGAAGCGCACCTCTTGTTTGGCCGGATGCACGTTGACATCGACCAGCGCCGGATCCACTTCGAGAAACAGCACGAACGCCGAATGACGGCCATGGAACAGGACATCCGCATAGGCCTGGCGCACCGCGTGCGCGACCAGCCGATCACGCACCAGGCGTCCGTTGACGTGGAAATACTGCTGGTCGGCCTGCGCGCGAGATGCGGTCGGCAAGCCGACCCAGCCATGCAGTGCCATGCCCGCGGCTGCGTGCTCGACGCGCAGGCTGTTGCCGAGGAATTCGTCACCGACGACGTCGGCGACGCGGCGCGCGCGATCGCCTTCGTCGCCCGCCGCTTTCAGCAGGCGCACGACCTTGCCGTTGTGGCTGAGCCGGAATTCCACGCTGGTGCGCGCGAGTGCGATGGATTTCACCAGTTCGTCGATATGCCCGAACTCGGTGCGCTCAGCGCGAAGGAACTTGCGCCGCGCCGGCAAGTTGTAGAACAGATCGCGCACCTCGACATCGGTACCCACCGGATGCTGCGCCGGTACGGGCGGGCGCGCATTGCCGCCATCCACCTCGATGCGCCACGCGGCCGTTTCACCCGGCACGCGTGAGGTCATCGCAAAGCGCGACACCGACGCAATCGATGGCAGCGCTTCGCCGCGAAAGCCCAACGTGCCGACACATTCCAAATCGTCGAACGTGGCGATCTTGCTGGTTGCATGCGAGGAAATCGCCAGCGCCAAGTCGTCGAGAACGATGCCCTCGCCATCGTCGCGCACGCGAATCAGGCGTGCACCGCCTTGTTCGATCTCGATCTCGATGCGCCGAGCGCCAGCGTCCAGGCTGTTCTCGATGAGTTCCTTGACCACCGAAGCCGGCCGCTCGATAACCTCGCCGGCGGCGATCTGGTTGACGAGGGCGGGAGGCAGTGAATGGATGCGCAACATGAAGGAACCGCGAGGTGGGTTCGCATCATAGCCGAACGTGTGAGGGCGGCATTTTGGGAAGGCAAGCGCTGCAGGCGCGGCGAAACTACGTCCGCTCAGCCCGAAGGAATCTGCAACACTTCGCCGGTCCGGACGCGCTCATCGGCAAGTGCATTTGCGGCACGCAATTGCGCGCTGGTCATGCCGTGACGCTGGGCGATCGCGCTCAGGGTATCGCCGCGACCCACCACGTAACGCGAAGCCTGACTGCGCGCACGCGCGTTGCCCGCCGCAAACAGGCTGCCTGGTGGCGGCGACGCTCGAAAATAACCATTGATACCGTCGAGGATCGCCGAAGCCAGCTTCTCGCGATGCGCCGGACTTTTCAGGCGCGCCTCCTCGACCGGATTCGTGATGAACGCGGTTTCGACAAGGATCGAGGGGACATCCGGCGAGCGCAGCACGACGAAGTTCGCGCGCTCCACATAATTGCGATGGGTGGGGCCGATCTTGCGCAGAGCGCCGAGCACTTCCTGCGCGACCGAATTGCTCGCTCCCATCGTCGCACCCTGCGACAGGTCGAGCAGAACCTTGGCCAGAATATCGTCCTTGTCGTCGAGCGAAATCCCGCCGACGAGGTCGGCACGATTTTCACGATCGGCGAGCCAGCGCGATGCCTCGTTGGTCGCGCCGCGCGGCGACAGCACCCAGACGGAGGAACCGCGCGCATCGCTGCTGGTAAAGGCATCGGCATGGATCGATATGAACAAATCGGCCTTTGCCTTACGCGCCTTGCTGTAGCGCATTTCCAGCGGAATGAAATAGTCGCTGTCGCGGGTCAGTACGGCCGTCATGCCCGGCGTGCGATCGACGAGCTTCTTGAGTTCGCGCGCGACCGCCAGCGTGATGTCCTTTTCGCGGGCGCCGCTGGCGCCCGTCGCGCCCGGGTCGTCGCCGCCGTGGCCCGCATCGATGGCCACGATCACATTGCGACCCTTGCCACTGGAAATGGCCGCTACGCTCTTCACGATCGCCGGTTTCGTCGTCGCCGGATACAGATCGAGCACCAGGCGGTAACCAAACTTGTCCGCTGGCGGCAACAGGAAGCTCTTCGGGTGCACGCCATCAGCGAGATCGAACACGATGCGCGCGTCGCTCTTGCCCTGCTTGCCGGCGCGCAGGCTCTTCAGGGCGCCTTTCGCCACAGGCGTGCTGAACCCACTGCCGAGCGTGCTACCGCGCACATCGAGCACGACACGATTGGGTTTGGTGAGTTCGAACAGCTTGTAATCGACCGGTCCCGACACATCGAACACAGCGCGCGTGTATTCCGGGCCGGCCCAGATACGCAGCGATTTGATTTCCGCTGCATGCGCAGCACCGACGCCAAACAGCAATGCTGTGGCACACGCGGCAAGCCAACTCTGGTTGCGAATTCCCCACATGAAGCGCATTAACTCGAATTCAACCAGAAAAAGCAAGTTTTTCCTTGCAAATCCGTAATCTGGGGAAACTTCATGAATTTATATTCAGGAGACCTCGCCAACCCGAGGATTCAAAACGCGTCAATTCGCTGCACTGCCGCCCGTCCAGCCGTTGAGCAGATTTTCGCCACGGGCGCTGGGCGCATTCGCATGCAAGGTCCGCACCGCGCCAGCATGTTCGAGGGCGATGGTGAGGTCCGGCTGCGGCAACGCACCCGCGCCGCGTTCCGGCCACTCGATCAGCAGCAGCGCGTGCGGGCTGCACAGATCGGGCAAGCCGAGCCATTCCAGTTCGCCCGGATCGGCGATCCGGTACAGGTCGAGATGGTGGACATCCAGAGTTCCGACGCGGTACGACTCGATCAAGCTGTAGGTCGGACTCTTGATCCGCTCGCCAACGCCAAGCGTACCGAGCAGTGCACGAGCAAACGTGGTCTTCCCTGCACCCAACTCGCCGATCAGATGGATCACACCGCCGGCGCGTGCGGCGGGCGCAAGGCGCGCCGCGAGTGCGGTCAGATGCGCCTCGTCGATGTTGCGTCGGACCAGTGCGGCTGCGCTCATCGCACGCTGACGTTGACGAGTTCGCGCAACGGCGCGAACAGGTCGCTCGCGATCAGCCCGCGCGGCGCGTGCCCGGCCGCGCGATCGCCCGCGCGCGCGTGCACGCCGACCGCCAGGCGTGCCGCATCCCACGCGCCCAGGTGCTGCGCGCGCAGCGCGGCTACCACTCCGGTCAGCAGATCGCCCATGCCGCCCGACGCCATGCCGGGATTGCCCCACGGACACAGCGCCACCGCGCCATGCGGATCACCGATCAGGCTTCCCGCGCCTTTGAGCACGACGACAGCTTTGTAGCGAGCCGCGAGGGCACGCACGGCCGCGAAGCGGTCGCGCTGGATCGCAGCAATGTCGCAGCCGAGCAGGCGTGACGCCTCACCGGGGTGCGGCGTCAACACGGTCTGCGGCGGCAATGCGCGTGGTGCCTGCGCGAGCAGGTTGAGCGCATCTGCATCGATCACCAGCCCTTTGGCGCTAGCAATCGCCGCATCGAACAGCGCGCGCCCCCATGCGCCTTGGCCGAGACCCGGGCCAACCGCGATGACGCTGGCGTGCCCGATCAGCGCACCCAGGTCGTGCGCATGCTCGACGCCGTGCGCCATCAATTCCGGGCGCGAGGCATTCAACGCGGACACGTGTCCAGCGCGTGTCGCAACGCTGACCAGACCCGCGCCACAACGCAGCGCCGCCTCCCCGGCCAGATGCACGGCACCCGCCATGCCATGGTCTCCACCAACCACAAGGACATGTCCGAAACTGGATTTATTTGAATTGCTGTTTCGCGGTACAAGTAGCCGATCCAGCGAGTAGTCGAGCAGGCGTGCGTCCGCGACGACTTCTGCGCCAGCGGTGTCGGGAAGATCAAGGGTCGCCAGTTCTAGCGCGCCGCAATGGTCGACCGCTTCGTTGGTGAACAAACCGCGCTTCCATGCGACGAAACTGATCGTTGCGTCCGCGCGCACGCACGCGCCAACGCATGCGCCGGTGTCGGCATCGAGCCCACTCGGCAAATCGATCGCCAGCACATGGCACCCGGCCGCGTTAAGCCTCCCGATCAACACCGCTGCGAAGCCGAGCACGGGTCGCTTCAGGCCGGTGCCGAACAGCCCATCGATCACAATATCGACATCGGGAATCGCGGTGTCGTCATCGGCGACGCGGATGCGTCCGCCCGCAGCAGTGAATACCTCGCGTGCCTGCGCCGCATCACCCGTTGATGTCGACGCCAGCGCAATCGCGTCGACGCGCAAGCCCGCCCGCAGCGCCAATGCGCCGACCAGGAAGGCATCGCCGCCATTGTTGCCGCTACCGGCGAGGAGCCCGATCTGCGTCGCCTGAGGCCAGCGACGGCGCAGGCATGCAAACGCAGCCTCCGCGGCGCGCTGCATCAGCGCAAAACCGGGGATGCCACACCGCTCGATCGCATTGCGATCGATCAGGCGTACCTGTTCGGCGGTGTACAGCGACGTCTTGCGGGTATCGATGGACATGCGTCGATTTTATAGGGATGCGCGGCTGAGCGCGCGGCACGCGTTATGCTGGAGGCCGCTTTGAGATGTGCTGTTACCGCGGCATGAACCCGATCGACACCACCATCAATTACACCGGTCTCGGCGCCGATATCCGCCGCTGGGGCAAGGAACTGGGCTTCCAGGAAATCGGCGTGACCGGCATCGACCTCGCCGAAGACGAAGCCTATCTGCTCAATTGGCTCGACGCGGGTTATCACGGCGAGATGGAGTACATGGCGCGTCACGGCGTCAAGCGCAGCCGTCCGGGCGACCTGCAACCCGGCACCGTGCGCGTGATTTCCGCACGCATGGATTACGCACCATCCGGCATCGCCGACGCATGGGACGTGATTGAAAACGGTGAGCGCGCCTACATCTCGCGCTACGCCCTCGGCCGCGACTATCACAAGCTGCTGCGCACGCGCTTGCAGAAACTCGCCGACCGGATCAGCGCTGTAACCGGTCCTTTCGGCTACCGCGTGTTCACCGATTCGGCGCCGGTGCTCGAAAAAGCGCTCGCGCACAACGCGGGCCTGGGGTGGGTCGGCAAGCACACCCTGCTGCTCAGCCGCGACGCCGGTTCGTGGTTTTTCCTCGGAGAAATCTATACCGACCTGGCACTTCCAGTTGATACACCGTCGACTGCGCACTGCGGAACCTGCACGCGCTGCATCGAGATCTGCCCGACCCAGGCAATCATCGGTCCGTACAAACTCGATGCGCGCCGCTGCATCTCGTACCTGACGATTGAACTGCGCGGCGCCATTCCGGAAGAGCTGCGTCCGCTGATCGGCAATCGTGTTTTCGGTTGCGATGATTGCCAGTTGGTCTGCCCGTGGAACAAGTTCTCGCAGTCCACCACGGAATCCGATTTCACCCCACGCCATGGGCTGGAACACGCGACTCTTGCAGAGTTGTTCGCCTGGACCGAGCAGGATTTCGACGAGCGCACTGCCGGGATGGCGATCCGTCGCACTGGTTATGAAGGCTGGCTGCGCAACATCGCGGTTGCGCTTGGCAATGCGCCGCCGACGGACTCAGTCATGGCGGCGCTGCGGACGCGTGTCGACGACACCTCAGCGCTGGTGCGCGAGCATGTTGTGTGGGCGGTACAGGCGCAGGCGCAGAAGTCGGCAGTCCTCCAGGACCCTCAAGACGAGCGGATTTGTTGAGACGAGGGCCGAGATGCGCTTTCGGATAACCGGGGCTGGATCGTTGGCTCAGGATAACGAAATAGCCAAGCCCGTTATCTGAGGTCCCAACCGTTCGCCTGATGCAACAATCCGTTTGTCCTTCGAACCCTCGCAACGAACGCTGGAGCGTTCGGGCGGCGAGAATGCCGCGCCGGAGAACTACGCCACCTGTTTCGGAATCGAGCGATTCGTATGAGTCACCTTGTTGTGCCGATCCACGTAGACGAGCTTCGGTTTGTGCGCGGCCGCTTCGGCTTCGGCATAGCTGGCATACGCGCAGATGATGATCACGTCGCCCGGCTGCGCGCGGTGCGCGGCGGCGCCATTGATCGAGATGATGCCGGAACCTTCATCCGCGCGAATTGCATACGTCGAAAAACGCTGCCCATTATTCACGTTGTAGATGTGAATCTGTTCGTATTCAACGATGCCAGACGCATCAAGCAGATCACCATCGATCGCGCAGGAGCCTTCATAGTGCAGCTCGGCCAAGGTCACCGTGGCGCGATGGATCTTTGCCTTGAGCATATTGAGCTGCATGGAATCTCCGCGAATCTTGTTGTATTTGCGCGACATGCGCCATGGGAACAGTATAGCAAAGCATGTGCGCTCGCAGCATAGGCGCTGATTTGATGCTCCAGTCGCGCGTAACTGCCTGATTGCGTTCGACGCGGACAAAAAAAACCCTCGCGCGATACCGCAGCGAGGGTTTCAATTGAAACGACTACCTAAATGCGCCCTGCATATCTTCGGGGAACAACGAGCGTTGCGAAACCCGAGGACGTTGGCAGAATACCACAACTTTAGACAAAAAAACTACACGTCCCCGACAGCGCCCGCCTCGACCAGCAGGTTGTCGATCAGCCGGGTGGAGCCCAGCCGTGCCGCGACCAACGCGACGCAACCATCCTGTTGCGGATTCTCGACGCCGCCAAGGTCGTCGGCACGACGCAGTACTGCGTAGTCGACGACCAGTCCGGCCTGTTCGAGCCGCTCGCACGCATCGGCTTCGATCTGCGCAGCGGGTTGCCGTGCTGCTACGACGCCCTCGACCATCCACTGCAAGGTCGCGTGAATGACGCCGGCGCGCACGCGCTGCTCAGCGCTCAGGTACTGGTTGCGCGAACTCATGGCGAGGCCGTTGGGTTCGCGCACGATCGCTGCGGCAGCGATCTCGATCGGAAACGCAAGGTCGTGCGCCATGCGCTGGATCACCAACAATTGCTGGTAATCCTTCTGACCGAACACCGCGACATCAGGCTGGACCAGGTTGAACAACTTGGCGACGACCGTCGCGACCCCATCGAAATGGCCGGGCCGGATCGCGCCTTCGAGCACATCGGACAAACCTGGAACGCTGACCCGCACGCTGCGCTCGGCACCGAATGGATAGAGATCAGCAACGCCCGGCAGGAACAGCACATCGCAACCTTGCGCGGCAAGCCCCGCCGCGTCGGCTTCGGGCGTGCGCGGATAGCGCGTGAAGTCTTCGTTCGGACCGAACTGGGTCGGATTGACAAACACGCTGGCGATGACAACATCGACGCGCGCGCGCGCTAGCGCAAGCAGCGAATGATGGCCGGCGTGCAGATTGCCCATGGTCGGAACGAACCCGATACGCGTGCCGCTGCGTCGCAGGTTTGCGATGAACGTGCGCAGCGCGCCGCTATCGGTGATCGTGCGCATCGCTATCAATAGCTGTGCTCGGCGGTCGGGAATTCGCCACTGCGCACCGCTTGTGCGTACGCGCCAATCGCGTCGACCACCGAATTCGCGCCAGCCAGGAAATCCTTCGAGAAACGTGGACGTTTGCCGGGGGTGATGCCGAGCAGATCGTAGACCACCAGGATCTGGCCATCGCACGCCGCTCCAGCGCCGATGCCAATTGTCGGGATGCGCAGCTCCGCAGTAATGTCAGCCGCGAGCGCGGCCGGCACACATTCGAGCACCAGCAGATCCGCCCCCGCTTCCTGCACCGCAAGTGCATCGGATTTCAGACGCTTCGCGGCCGCATCATCGCGGCCCTGCACGCGATAACCCCCAAAGTGATGCACCGATTGCGGAGTCAGCCCGATATGTGCGCAGACAGGTACGTCATGGCGATTCAGTGCAGCGATCACGTCGCAGACCCAGCCCGCGCCTTCGAGCTTGACCATCGCGGCGCCACCCTCAGCCATCAGCCGCGCCGCATTGGTCAATGCGATCGCCGGATCGCGGAAGCTCATGAACGGCAGATCGGCGACCAGCAGCGCGCGGCTCAATCCGCGCGCGACGCATGCGCTGTGGTAGACGATCTCGTCGACCGTGACCGGCAACGTGCTGGAATGGCCCTGCATGACCATTCCGAGCGAGTCGCCGACCAACACAAAATCGACGCCGGCCTCGTCCACGCACGCCGCGATGCTCGCGTCGTACGCGGTGATCGATACGATCTTCTCGCCGCGCCGTTTGCGTTCGAGGAGTTGGGGCACGGTTACTGGCGCAGTAGTCGCTGCTTTTGCGTACATCGTCGAAGCGCTCATCGGCCGGCATCGGATCCGCATTATTCCCTGCACGACCGATCGATCTCAAGCGATGCGTGTCAATCGATCGTCACGCACCCGGTGGCATCGATGTGGACCAGCAGATCGCGTACGACTCCGACACCGGGAATCAGCAGCGATGCATCGAGTTCGGCCAACGGCACCAGCACGAACGCGCGCGCACCGATATGCGGATGTGGCAGGACCAGTCCTGCCTCGGTCAGCTGCCAGCCGGCAAAAGTGAGCAGGTCAAGGTCGAGCGTGCGCGGCCCCCATTGCGAGCCATCACGGCAACGTCCTTGGTCCCGCTCGATAGCAAGCAGTGCGTCGAGAAGTGCGCGCGGCGCAAGCGCAGTCGCAAGCTCCGCGACCGCGTTGACGAACGCCGGCTGATCGGTGATGCCCCAAGGAGCGGTTCGGTAACTCCGCGAATGGCGCAGCAGGCGCGTGTGCGGAATCGTCGCGAGCGCGCCCAACGCGCGTCGAATCTGCTGCGCGGGATCATCCAGATTGCTGCCGAGCCCGATGTACGCGCGTGCATCCTCACCCATCAATCGCTCGCGTCGTTCGCCTGGGGTTGGCCATCGGCGGCGGCTCGCGCCTTGCGCCGCCGCCGGCGCGGACGTTTACGCTTGACCGCCGGCGCCACTTCGGCCGAGGGATCCGTTGTCGATATCGAGCCGAGCTGTTCCGCGAGTTGTTCTGCGGAAAGCTGCTGCGCTTCGGTCCACCACGCGGCCAGTTCAGCCAGTTCCTCGGACTCAGCAGCACGCAACAACAGGAAATCGTAGGCGGCCCGAAATCGCGGATGCTCCAACAAGCGCATCGCACGTTTTTTCGTGCGCTGCGCGAAACGCGACTGCAATGCCCAGATCTCCTCGATCGTAATCGTGAAGCGCCGCGGAATCGCCACACGCTGCGCTTGCTCGCGTAGCACGCGCTCGACCGCGCTGGACCACGCCGCTGCCGCATCCATTCCGCTTGCATGCAACGCGTTTGCGCTGACGCGCACCGGCTCCCAGAGCATCGCGGCAAACAGGAACGCTGGCGTGATTGGCTTTTCCTCGCGCACGCGCGCGTCAGTGTTGGCGAGGGTCTGCTCTATCAGGCCGCGAAAATACGGCGCGCTGTCCGTGGCGAGTACGCGCGCAGTCGCCGGAAACACGTGTTGGAGCAAACCGTAACGCTCGAGCGCACGAAAGCTTGCCAATCCGTAGCCACCGAGAAACAGCTTCAATGATTCATCGAACAGACGTGCCGGAGGCGCATCGGCCAGCAATGGCCCAAGTTGCGCGAACGGCGCTGCGGTCTCCGGCGCAATCTCGAAGCGCAGCTTCGCCGCCAGGCGCGCTGCGCGCAGCATGCGCACCGGATCTTCGCGATAGCGCAACTCCGGATCGCCAATCAGGCGCATCACGCGCTGTTCAAGGTCTTCCATGCCGCCGACCGCATCGCGCACGCTGAAATCAGCGATGTCGTAATACAGAGCGTTGACAGTGAAGTCACGCCGTATCGCGTCTTCTTCAAGGCTGCCGTAGACGTTGTCACGAACCAGGCGGCCATCGACCGAGTGGCGGTCACCGCTGCCATCGTCACTGCTGCCACGAAACGTCGCGACTTCGACGATTTCGCGCCCGAACACGACATGCGCAAGGCGAAAACGGCGACCGATCAGGCGGCAGTTGCGAAACTGCGCCCGTACTTGTTCGGGCGTCGCGTTTGTGGCGACGTCGAAATCCTTTGGCTTGCCACCGAGTAGCAGGTCGCGCACCGCGCCGCCGACCAGAAATGCCTGGTAACCGGCCTCATGCAGCCGATACAACACACGCAGCGCACCGGGCGAGATATTCTTTCGCGAAATCGTGTGCTGCGCACGCGCGATGATGCGGAACGACCGGTCGAGCAGGGTTTCTTGTACGATTTGTTCCGAATTCATCCGCTGCAGTTACTCCGTGGATTGCCGCCTGTTATCTATTCGTTATACTACGCGACTGGACAATTCCCAAACTGTGCTCCCTTCGTCTAGCGGTCCAGGACGTTGCCCTCTCAAGGCGAAAACACGAGTTCGATTCTCGTAGGGAGCACCACTTTTCGGTGCGGTCGTGCACGATCGCGCAAGTTGATCCAAGGCTGCGTTGCCCTCCGTTTGCGCTGGTCGCGCTGGGTGACTTCGCGGCTCCCAGCGGTCACTCTTGACCGCATTTACACATCAAGAAACCGCCATGCCCTTCGTCGTCACCGAGAACTGCATCAAGTGCAAATACACTGACTGTGTCGAGGTGTGTCCGGTCGACTGTTTCCATGAAGGCCCCAATTTCCTCGTCATCGATCCGCAAGAGTGCATTGATTGCACTTTGTGCGAACCGGAATGTCCTGCCGTTGCAATCTTCCCGGAGGATGACGTACCCGGCGGCCAGGAAAACTTCATTTCGCTCAACGCCGAACTGGCCAAGGTCTGGCCCGTGCTGACCGAGCGCAAGGATGCACCTGCCGACGCGAAGGAATGGGACGGCAAGGCCGGAAAGTTGCCCCTGCTGGAACGCTGAGTCCAGCCGCAGCAACCCTCTGCGTTGAGTCCGTGAATAGCGGTTCACAACGAACGTGTTGACCGCCACCCAAGACTACAGCGTATTGCCGGACATCCTTCTCCGCTCGTCGCTCGACACGCTCAGGACGAACGCACGAGATGCGCCGCTTTGGTAACCGCAAGTTTTGCGGCCACGCGATCCAACGGTCAGGACAAGCGTTCGCGCAGCGTTGCCAGCAGCGCTTGCGCAGCGCTTCTCGCCGCCTCGCTATCGGCGCCCTCGACGCTGACCGTACTCGCGTTTGCGGCACTCGACGTCACGCGGACCGTCAATTGCACTTTCGCCGTGGTCTTGTTCGAGGCACGGCCAAGCGTGACTACGCGCTTCAGCAGCCCCGGTTTGGTGGACGTCTGCCCCGTCGTTTCCACTGCATAGGTGCGCGCGGGTTCGTCACGGCTCAGGATGAGGCTCAGGATGACCGCCGCGCCGGAGCGCTCCAGAGCCAAACCGACTCGCGACCAGGTGCTTTCAACCGTATCGGCGACATGCAGCCCATCTCCACCCAACGCAACCCCCGGCGCGACCACGGCAGACGGCGGTGCTGCGCCAGGCGTGGTGCTCAATGGAACCGCCGTAGCAGCAGAACCGGTAGTGCTGGCAGAAGAGGCGCTCGGAGTTGGCACGACGAGCGCGCCATTGGCGTTGGGTGCATCCAGGTCGGGCGGAACTTCGAGCGGTCGCGCTTCGATGGCACTCGCATAGGCAGGCGTTTTGTGACCGAAATGGCTGTGGACGAATCCACAGCCACCGAGAAGGGAAGCACCGATCAGGGTGGCCGGCAGCACGATAAGGTTCCGTTTCACTGGGTGCATCCGCAGGGAGTCATCCGGGTAGTTTACCCGA
>CAJDVY010000164.1_pt1 | contig 12038 bp, 10 predicted proteins | sample 7391441 | NCBI WGS metagenome assembly CAJDVY01 (sample SAMEA7055728, study PRJEB34461) | soil metagenome | biome: terrestrial ecosystem; feature: Peninsula; material: soil | place: Antarctica | collected 2016 | reverse complement strand
GCACGATATCCAATCCGTCAGGTTGAGGGTTTGGGCAAGAAAGCAAGTGGACGTGCGTGCGTTGATCCGGCGTCGTCCGTCAAAACGGAAGCTGCCGTCGGGATGCGACTCAACCAAACTCGCGTCAACGCAGTTGCTCGGCGATGCTGTCGTAAGCTGCATGCAACTCATCGTCTTGCGGCCAGTCGCGCTCGCGTTGGGCATCGGCATCGGCCCACAAAGTGAGCGCATCGTCGATGCGTTGCATGCTCAGCAATGCGGTGATCCGCTGAGCCTGAAACATCAGCGCATCATCGTGATGTTCACCCTCGAAATGTCGTGTCGCATCAACGCCACGTGTCCAGACGGCGTAGGCCTTGTCAGGGTGACCTGTTCTCAGGTCGAGATTTCCCTCGGTGACATCGACTTGGGTCACATACATGTTCTGTTCGCCATAGCGCTGCACGGCCCGCACGCGCAATTCATCGATGACGCTCTGTGCCGCATCGTACTTTTGATCTGCAATCGCCAGCATGGACGTCTGCAGGAGGGTTACCACCAGGTCGTCGCTATGCGGAAAGCTTCGCCACATCAGCGTCGCCGCCTTGATCAGCGGATTGCCCACATATCGTGGTTGGTCCTTGACGACGTACTCATTGAATCCCTGCCACTGCCAGAGTCGTGCACGTTCGATCGAATCGCGATCATATGCGCCATCCAGCAAGCGTTCGGCTCGTCGCAACAGTGCCGGCACGAGTTCTGGCTGATCGTGATTGTCGAGTACACCGGCAAGCATCGTCAGCGCCGGTGCCAAGCGAGCATCCTTCGGCCCCAAGTCTCTTCGGCACTCGCGATGCGCTCATTTGCGAGTGCCAGCGGGCGCTCGGGCTGATCGCTGGAGTCGGATATCTCGATCAGGATGCGGTACGGCTGGTCGCGCACCCCCGGCTGTTTCTTCAGCTGGTCGCGCAAGTGACTGGAACTGTCTTCAAGCAAGCGATGGCTCACGCTTGACCCATTCCTGCAAGCCGATGCCCTGCACTTGATCCATGGCAAACCACGGCCGGCCACGATCATCTACGCCTCCGTCGATCAGGCTGGCAATGTTCGGATGTTTGAGGCGTGCCAGCAGGTTGCGCTCGCGGCGAAACAGCGCCAGTGCCATGGCAGAATCCATGCCGAGCTTGATCGTTTTCAGCACAACCTTCTGGCTGTATACGCCATCAGCGCGTTCCGCCAGCCAGACACTGCCCATACCGCCCGAGCCGAGTTTGCTGATGACCTACCGTGGGACGATGCTGTCGTCTCGGGCCACGTAGTCCAAGCTTTCATCCGGGAAATGTCCCCTATCTGTCATCAGTTCAGAGACGACGCGATCGAGGGAAGCGTCCAGCAGTGGATCGGCACCGGCATCCAGTTCGAGCAGGCGCAATAGATTGGCCAGCAATGGCGCGTCGCCTGCGCTTGCCTGCTCGAGGAACTGTCGCCGTTCCGATTCCGGCAGATCCAGTGATTCGCGCAGCAACGCGGCGCAACGCGTGTTCATGTCGGTGTTTCCAGATGCAGGCGCAGCAACGCGCGCGCGGTGCGCCAATCACGCGCCACGGTGCGCTCGGACAGATCGAGCAGCTCGGCGATCCGCGCAAACTCGAGGCCCGCAAAAAAATGCAATTCAACAACTTGCGCCAAGCGTGCGTCGTTGACTTCGAGCGCATGCATGGCTGCATCGAGGCTGAGGATGTCGTGGTTCAGATCGGGAGCTGACAACGCATCCTGATCGAAGGTGACCTGCAGCTGATCGCCGCCACGTTTTTGCGCCGTGCGGTCGCGTGCTGCATTGATCAGGATCTGGCGCATCGCGCGTGCGGCAATGGCGAAGAAGTGCGCGCGGTCATTCAACGTCAGGCGCGTACCGGCCAGTTTCAGGTAGGTTTCGTGAACCAGCAGGGTGGTCGACATCGTGCCGTCGCGCCCGCCCGAAAGCTGCAGGTGCGCACGCCGCCGAAGATCCTGATAGATCGTCTGGAATAGCTCGTTGTAGGCGTCTTCGTCACCGCCTGCGCAGCGTTGCACCAGACTGTGAGTATCCTCAGACGGAAACTCTGCAGGACAGTTCATGCGTCGCAACCGCGTGCTGAAGCCACCGTCCTGACACCTTCGCGATCGGAAACACGATGGTGGGAGTATGCGTCCGTTGCTTCGGCTTCTCAATTGCCTGCGGCATTTGTCGCAGGCTCGCCTTCCATACCCGTCATGAATCTTCCGTAGGGGCACGTCAGTTCTGCTCGAAGCCATGACTGAAGATTCGGTCCGGAAGCAGGCGGATGGTCAGCGCTGTCGAGGAATCGCCGTCATAGTTGCGCGAGCGACCGGTTGCGGTCAGGGTGCCAGCACTGTAATCGCTGGTCACGGCGTTGAGTCCTGCATCGTCAGGGAACTGTCCGGCGTTCTGTGTGAGTTCCAGCACTGTCGCCGTCGCTTGCAGATCCTGCGTATCGAGCAGGGTTAGAAATGCGTTGTTGCCCGTGTACATTGCCCCGGTAAATCGGGTGCCCGCGACGACCAGGTAACGATCCGCACCGACGTAGTTTTGCGGCATTATCAGATCCTTCGCTTCCAGCGAAGTCACGCTGGCACACGCACTCGGATCCGCATCGCTGCCCCCACCCTGGGTCCAAGTCCGGTTCATGAAAGCGCCGGTATCTGCATTGAAGCGCCCGACAATGAACCCGCTGCGGCATGGCCGCGGAAAAGCATCAAGTACGTAGAGTTCATTCTGTGAACGCTGCGGTGCAAGGGATTTGTTGCGAAAGGCAAGGCCGCCCACGCCATCTTCTAGTGTGGGGGAGTCCCAGGTCACGGGGTACGCAGGATTGCTGCTGCCGTCACTGGAGCGGAAGTTCATGATGAAAATATCGCTTTGTGGAGCACTGTCGCCCGGATCATTGGCATACTCGCCGGCCACGTAGATTGATGTTGGGGTGGCTTCAGCGAGCAGGGCGCGTCGAGCTCGCAGTTGGCACGGAACGGTTATCCAGCCGACGCTGCCGGCCAAGCGCCGGCACCTCATCAGGCTCTGAGTGGCTCGGCCCACGCTGCCCCAGGTTGTGTCGAGGGCTGGCACGCCACTACTGTGATTAAGCGTGTAGCGTGAAACGGTCACCTTGTCGCCGGCAGAGCTGACGATGAACATGTCGCTGCCCCACGGCATGATCGCTGCGCCAACATCGTCCTCGCCGGGAGTGGCCATGTTCGTGCTGATGCCTTTGTTTTCGCCGCCCGGACCAAAGGTCACCACCAGTGAATTGGTAGTGGGGTCGGTGTCGGAGGCCAGCGCATCGACAAGCACGTTGATGTCGCCATAAGGTCCGATCTTGATGTCCTTGACCGCCGTGATGCGCACCATTTGTGCCGTGATGGGGTGTACATACAGATACTGATGCGTGTCGTCGGTGGCACCAGTGGTCGGATTGCTCCAGACTTGGCGCTGGCCGTCCAAACCATAGCGGGTGACGACAAGGTAGTTGATCTCGCTGCCAAACATCATCCTGCCGAGCCCAGCGACGACGGTGCTGCCGTCCGCATCCAGTACCAACCTCTCTCCGGACGCGCGCGGTGGGGCAGCGGGAGTGAGGTTGACCAATGGATCAAATACCAATCCGGCGTTGCCGAAGTTCCTGTCGGGCACATAGACGGGTCCCGCTGTTGCCTGTGTTGCGCCGCTCAGTACGAGCGCCAAAGTTGCACCAGTCAGCCACATTCTTTGCTTGAGCACGATTCCCACTCCTCGGATTGCCGGTGCGGGTGATGGCCACTGTTCTGCCCATGCCCCGCTCAGAGAAGAAACACACTGTTTGGCGGAAAAACATGACACCGTCGACCTACAGTCGACAAAAGAGTCTCGATGAGGCAAAAAAGGGTGCAACCCGGTTCCGCCGGATTGCACCCAGCAGCCGCTGGCGATTGATCAATCGTCAGTCGTTTTTCGTACCGCCAAACTGGTCAGCGTAAATACTGTCGTTTGCCATCAACTGAGTCAGCGTGGAGTCGTAGTCGGTGGGGTCATAAAGGCGCGTTCCGACGACCGCGATCACTTCATTGTTTGGCGCACTGCCTAACTCGATATTGCCGATCCACATGCCGAACGGGCGTGACCATGCCGTGATCCCAGTACCGGCTGGAAAGTCCATGGTCTGCGCGGCATGCCTCATATTGCCGCTGGCGCTGTACTGAGAAACCAGTTGGCGCGGACGTGGATCACTTGCGGCTGGACGCCGGTGCTTGAATGCGATGACCAGATCTCGATTGCCAGAGCGTTCGGCAATGGCGGTCGGAAGGTCGTCGTCTACGACGCCAGGCCATGGAGAATTGCGCTTGCAGAACCCATCGCCATTACAGAACGAGTGGTCTTTGGAACCATCTGGGTTCAATCGTCCAAGAATCATCGAGCGTTCGTTGGCAACATCGGTTTCTGACCATCCGGCCATCGCCAGCTTGCCATTGCGTTGCACGGACCCATGCGCAATCGGGTCGGTGCAAGCTGACGCTAGTGTCGTGGGCCGATGCGCATCCGATCGCGCCTAAGGTTGCAGCTGAAGGCGGTTCACTGTGCCGGCAAGGTCGCGGTTGAGGGTCAGCCACAACTCGTTCGCACCCGCACGCAGCGACGGAAAGTAGTCGACATCCGCAATGAGCGTGACGCCGTTGAGCTTGACCGCCGACGGATATGCGCTCATGCCGCGCATGACAAACAACGGATGCCTGAGGATGCGGCCGGTGCCGACTGCGATGTTGGTGTCAAGCGCGTTGCTGGCCGCGGCGAATGTCAGTGCTCCGTAGACAGGATCGTAGCCGGCTGGGGCGTAGGTGATCGTGTCCGCGCGCGCGGGACCGGCTGGACCACTTCCTGCGACGCTGCCGATACTCGCGGTCAGCGCGAGCGTCTGGATCGCCTCGACCTCGCCGCGCTGTGCCTCCACAGGCGCGGCGCTTTGCGGCCCGAGCACGATGTAGACCGCATAGCTTTTCTTCGGATAGCCAGAGGCATTCCCGACGACGCCATCGTGGACGCTGTAGCTGGACTGGCCGAAGAAGCCGTACGACGTGCCCCAGGTCAGGCGCGAGTTGTTGTTCGATGCACCAACGCCAATCGAGTAGGCATTGGCCTGATACGGCCAGCTATCCTGCCACGGCATTGCGTAGCCGTCGCCGGCATTACCTTGCGCGCTGGTGTGATTCCAGTACGCGGTGATGTCGTGATAGAACGCATTGCGCGCGCCAGCGTCTTGCTGCGCTATCGTCTGGCTCTGCACGATCCCCATCGTCGCGTTGGTCGATGTGACCCAGAGCTTCACGTACGGCACCGTGTTCGGCACGTTCCATGTCCACGCGCTGCTGAGCGTCACCGGCGAAGTTGTGCTGTTGAACTGCCAGCGGTCGCCCCAGCCGACACCGCTGATGTCGGTGGCGCCGGCGCCGTCGATATTCAGCTCGCCATAGGGAGCACGCGAATCGTCGAACAGGTAGTTGGCCGGCAGAGTGTGCATGTCGTACGTGATAGACCATAGCGGATTGTCGCGTCCGGTCGAGAACGTCCAATCGATCGTCACGGGTACCGCACTCGTCGCGCCGGCGGGCGCGGCACTGCAATGGCGCGGGTAGTTCTGGGTGAAGCGAAAGATCGCGTGATGGCGCCCCTCGAACACACGCTGGAATGCGCCGGGAGTGCCGTAACCGAGCGGCGAATCATCGCCGTTGCAGCCGCCACCGTTGCTCGGCCATGCCGAGTGCGAGACAACGTAGCCGAAGCCGCCTTGGCCCGCATTGCCGTAGCTGGTCACCCCGGCCACGCGGGTCGAGTTGTCCGGCATCTGGTAGCGGAATTCTCGCAGGGCGCCGCCGCGGTTGGGATAGCCGCCGGGCGCCGTGGGACCGGTCTGCCCATCGTTGTGCGCGAGCACCGCGACACGCGGCTTGTTCGCTGCGTCGCGCCAGCTGAAGCGGTCGCTGACCATCGCGGCGACCGTGACGTCGTGTTCCTCGACCAAGCCGTTCACGGCGGGCATCGAACCCTCGAAGCCGTTGCCGAAAATTGGATCGACGACGGCCGTGCCCGATTTCAGCACGATGTCGTCAAAGTAGACGGTCGCCTGTGCGGCGGCGGCATTGCTTTGAATGTCGAAGCGGTCGTAGCTGCCGGAATAGGACAGGGGTGCCTGAGTGATCGGCACCGTAACCTCGCGCCACGTACCCGCACCCGCGGCACCCCCGGCAATGAAACCGTTGAGGTTGGCCGTCGCGACCGTCGCGCAGTTATTGGCCGGTGCGCTGCAGTTGTTCTGCAAGACCAGCGTCAGCGCCTGGTTGCCGCTGGTGCCACCGTGGATCCAGAAATGCAGGATCGGGTAGCTGTCGGTCGCGAGAAGGCCAGATTCGTGCGTCAACGAAACAGCATTGAAATTGTTACCGGTGAGCGCGATCGAGTGTATCCCGCTGTGTACCGGCGTCGTGTTAGCGAGGTTACTGCCGCCACCGTACGACCAGTCGCCGAAGCCGTTCTGCAAAGCGTCGTCGTAGACCACCAGCGACTGCGCAAGAGCGGGAGGTGCCGACGCGGCGACGAAGAGGGCGGCGATAATCAACGGGCGACGGATATGCATGGGGGACTCGCGGCTGTTAGTACGGATGGATACGCGATTGTGTGGCAGAAGCGGACATTCGAGCCCGTCGCAATGGAAGTGGAAACCAGTTTCGGTGGGCGCGCAACGGCCACGGAGCCCGCTTGATGGTGCGCCGGCAGCAAAGATCGAGTCCGGCCCCGCTTTTTCTGCGCTATGGGCAGTCGTCGACGCCTCTTTGCTGGCCGGCTCATGGAAAATGCGCAAGTTCGCCTTGCGCGAGAGATACAAAGCGGGAAATCAACGTCGTGCGGCGTCATCCATTGAGGATGGATGGCAGAATCTGGCCACCATGTTGCAGCCGGGATGCCGGGCTCGTCATGGGTCCGATCTCGCATCATCTTTGCGGCTGCACCGAACGCGGCGAAACGCTGGAGTCTGAGCTCACTTCAATTCCGGGTTGATCCCGAAGAAGTTGCCTCTGGCGGCGATGTTCTCATGCTGGGTCTGGCGGAAGTTCCATGCCGACCGAAACGGGAAAAGCAGCGCAACTGCCGTTGGGTCGCTTGCGGAACGCGGCGCCGATGATGGTGGATGAGTGGCTGGACCTCACGCGCGCTTGGCTGCGAGCGAAGCCGCCTCGGGAAAGTCGTGCTTGATGTCGCAGGCATGCGACCGAAGTTGGCCCAACTGCTGGTGCGCGCCTAATCCTGACTCCTGGCAGCTTGTTGTGGCCGCGCCGCGCGCACGAAATGGGGCGGTGTTTCCTGCCTCAGCACAACCATGCCGTCGACCACGTCGGACCATTTTGTGGTCTCCGGCTTCGCATAATTGATGGCGCGACCCGATAGCGTGCCGATAGCCACGAGTTGCTTGTGATCGAGATAAACGGAGTCGCCCTTTACGCCTTCAAATGCGCGGCGCTCCAGTGAATTGGGCGCGGCGGGCGCGAGTAACGCTGGTGCGTCCTTGTTGCGTCCGTAGCTGCCACCCAGCGCCGTGAAGCCGATCGCTGCGGCCTTGCCGCCTTGCAATGCATGCACAAAAGAACCCAGCGGCATCCGATTGTTGGCGAGGGACGAGAGATCTTTCGCGGCGTGGATGGTTGCGCACCAGACGATGATCTTGTTCTGGTCCGCTCGGTGTGAACGGTGCCAGACGAAGTTCTCGTACATGGCTTCGTCGCGGTGGTTGAATGAACCCTCCGGCGGCCCTTCCATCTGACCAAGGAAGTTGTCCGCCATGACGGCGGCAGTCGCATTCTTGTTCACCTGCCCGCTCGCGCCAATTGCCTTCCGGATATCCAGCGCGCATTTGCGCAGGGCAGTGCGGTCCTCGACCGTTTGGTCGCCGTTGGCATAGGTCCACTTGATCAGCCGCTGAAGTTCCGATGCGCACTGTGTTCGGCGCGGATCTGGCAGGAACGCCGACAATTCGAACGGAAACGTGGACTGTTGGTACATCGACGTCGCGCTGCCAAGCTGGTGATCGAGGCCAGCCAGATATACATTTCCCGACTTTGCTGCGCCGTACAGAAAGTCGAACAACGGAGCAGCCTCGCTGGTCGTCGACCAAATGCCACCGACAGCATCGGCGACCATCTCCGGCGACGCGCTTCCGCGCTCGATCTGGTGCTGTAGATCAAGGAAGTCATAGATCGCACTTTCGAAATAGACTGCGTTGAACCCGCATTCCTTGATCAGTCGCTTGACGAGATCGACCTTGACCGAAAGCGTTGCGCCGCTGCCGTGATTGGCGTCCTCGCCAAGCAGTACGGTTTCCTTGGCGCACGTATCGGAAATCAGGCGATCGACGGTCGCTGATTGGAGCGAAGGCAATGCGGCGCTGGCAGCTGTCACCGTTGTGGAGAATGCGCAAAGCACCTGGAATGTCAGGATGTGTGCGGTGCACATGGAAATCGCGAAGCGCGGAATTTTGGTCACTCGGTGCTCTCTCGATTTTGCACGGAAAATTCTGACGCGGGTTGCTCAACCTTCAGCGCAATGGGTGTGGATACGCGTATGGAACGTAGCCTGCGGGCGCGTGAGTGAAGTAGTCTCTATTCAGTTGCAAATATGGCTGACACGCTGTGGAAACCCGCACGCCCGGATCGCTCGGGTTGGTTTCGCGCTCGTTGTTCCAGATATAGGCTTCGCGTGTCTGTGAGGCGAGGGGGTAGTTTCCTGTGCACTCCTCATTGGACAGATCAACTTCATAGGGGATCATCAGCAGGCGATTTTCGAACACGACGCCGTCGCCACCGCGGGTGGCAATACCATCGGCCGTGTCACTACGCGGATCGGTGAGCAGCGTGTTGCGATAGATCTCCCAGCTTCGCGAACCGGTGTATCCGTCACTCAGCCCGTGCGCATCCATACGGCCGTAGTCGTGCGCGCGTGCGGTGGCAACCAGCGTATTGTGGCGTGCAACGTAGCGTGAACCGCAGTTCGATGCGATGTCATGTCGATTGTCGTGAAAATAGCTGTCTTCGACGAAGACGGCATCGGGTGTGCCCAGCGTGAGCGCAGGCCAGTCATTCGAGCCGCAATCCCCATAAACCACAACGCCATACCCGAAGCAGTGCCCCTCTCCGTGTGGCTGGCACTTGAAGTTGGATAGGAAGTCGTTGCGGTAGATGACGCCGCGTTGCGGACTTCCTTCGATCGACAAGCCGGAGTTCGAGAACTTTGAAAAGGTCGTATCGTGCACCTTGAAGTCGATGCAACCGTTCGAAAGCAATACGCCGGAGTCTTTGTCGTCGTCTCGCTGCGCAACGCTCTGGGCTTGGTCATCGTTACCAACAAAGTTGATTCCAGAAAGCTCGACGGTCTTCCCGTTACTGCAATCGAACTCCAACAGGAACTTCTCGCCACTCTGGACGAGTGCGGTGCGCCGGATGGTCGTTGCATCGCGGCCGGCGCCAACCAGCTTCATGCCAGCGCCGCCTTTCACCACGCTGGTGCCCCAATCGCAGTCTTTGGGGGGGAGTCTTATGGTGGTGCCGACGGAGAATGTGTTGAGTGCGGTTTGCACGACGCTGGCCGAGCAGTCCGTCAGAGTGACGACGGGTTCGAAGTCGTCGGCGAAAATGCGCGAGTCACCCGGAACGGTAAGGGCGCCCCCGCTGCTCTCGAAGGCGTAGCGCAGCACCGTTGCCGGAAACCCGGTTGGCTTCGTCGTCTGAATCTCGACATAGCCATAATTGGCAATGCCGCTTTCCTCATTGAAAAAGCGCACTCCGATGAGATGGATACCGCCGCCACGAAATTGCGTTGCCGATAGTCCGCTACCACGGAAGTCACTCCGGTCTCGTAGAAGTTCAGTGAACCGGCTGCGTTCGCGTACGGGTTGAAATCCCATCCGTCATTCACGTCTTCGCCAGTGACCAGGTTCAAGTACAAGCCATCGGTGGTGGCCGGAATGTTCATGTGCACAGGACCACTGTCGAGCACCAGTGCTTGTGAATTCAAGGCGAACAGGACAAGCAGGGTTGCCGCGAGCGTACGGATCGTGGAGCGCGACGATTCTGATCGAAAACCCATCGTGTGCTTCCCGGGGATATTGGCTGGAAAGTGTCTCATGCTGGCCGTAGAGCGCGAGTCATCAAATGTGTGGATATCGAGGTTGGACACTGGGCTGGACGGGATCATCGGGTCCAGGCATGCAGGAAAGATAGTGATCAGGACGGCTGGTCGTTATGCAGCCGTGTTAGCGTTGGCACACCCATTCGCTGTACCCGCGGCAGAGCTCTCAGGCGAGACGTCATGCATATCGTGATTATTCTTGCCGCCACAACCGGGCGGTCGCGTTATGGATCATTGGGAAGACCTTTGCGCAGTATTCTTGAGCGACATGCTCTTCGTTCGCCTGACAGGCGAATCTCGACGAAGCGTTAGCCACATGTATACTCAATCGCATGGTTGCCCGTGTTGAGGGCGCAACGAGCGCGGTGCCTGCAAGGGGATGTGTGATGACGCACAGTGACGCACGATCCGAGGCTTCTTCATCGGTGGCGATCAGCAGCGAGGATGCGGCCGGTTGGTACGCACGCCAGCCGTGGATTGCGCATTACCCGCCTTTCATGCGCCACGATCTGGATATCTCGCCAGGCGAGACAATGTTGTCGTTGCTGCAGTCGGCCTGCGACCGCTATGCAGGTCGCGTCGCATTCGAACTCGATGGCAAGGAACTTACCTATCGCGAATGGCGACAACAAGCGGACAGTCTGGCGCGTTTCTTCGTCCATGAATGGAAACTTGAAGCCGGCGATCGAATCCTGCTGATGATGCCGAATCTGCCGGCTTACCCGGTGGCGGTGCTGGCGGCATGGACGGCTGGGCTGGTGATCATGCCCGTATATTCAGCGGCCACCACCCAAGAGATTGAAGGGCCCATTGCTGGCATCGGTCCCAAGGCTATCGTCGGGCTCGACGTGCTGATGAACAAGTTCCGCGCGGCACGCGGTGCAAGTGCTGTGCGTGAGTTGCTCGTTTCCGCCGCACCGGCCTTGTTTGGCGTTGCCGACCCGCCGCCTGCCGGCACTGTCACATTTGAAGCTGCGATCGCGGAAGGCGCAATACTTGCGCCAGTACGACGCAGCATCGGTCCGCTCGACCTGGCGTTGATGGCCTATACGGGCGGTACCACCGGCGTATCGAAGGCTGTGCGAATCACACACGCCAACATGCGCGTAGGGGTCGAAATGCTGCGCACCGCCTTGGCGGCGACGAAGGAGCACGCCGACGCTGACGGAGGACTGGTGATCAGTGTCCATCCGTTTTCGCATTCGGCCGGGATGTCGGTCAATCTGCTCAACTATTCAAGCAAAGGCGTCACCCAGCTTCTGTTTCCAAAGATGACCGACACTGCGGCCGTGGTCGCCGGATGGCGCGGGCGTGCAGTCCAATCGATGCTGGCGGGACCTGCCTTCTACAGTCACCTGACGATGACGCCCGGTTTCGCCGAACTCGATTTCTCCGCGTTGCACACCGGTTGGGTGGGCGGCATGGCGCTGCGCGCGGATATTCGCGATCGATGGGAACGCATCACGGGTAAACCGCTGTTCCAGGGCTACGGCCTGACCGAGACATCCGCGCCGATCACCGCGGAACTGGGTGAGGAGCGCTACATCGGCAGCGTCGGCTACCCGTTTCCGTCCGTCGAACTGACGATTCGCGACCCGGACGCTTCCGATCTGCGCGCTGTGCGACCGGGGGAGATCGGCGAGGTGTGGCTGCGTGGGCCCTTCATGATGTCGGGCTATGACCAACGCCCCGACGAAACGGCACGCGCAATGACCCCCGATGGCTGGTTTCGCACGGGCGACCTCGGTCGCATGAATCAGAGCGGGGCGCTGTACCTGTTGGGTCGGATCAAGGACATGATTCTGGTGGATGGCGCCAACGTCTATCCGGCCGCCATCGAGGATGTCGTCGGTGCCCA
>CAJDVY010000018.1_pt1 | contig 12067 bp, 8 predicted proteins | sample 7391441 | NCBI WGS metagenome assembly CAJDVY01 (sample SAMEA7055728, study PRJEB34461) | soil metagenome | biome: terrestrial ecosystem; feature: Peninsula; material: soil | place: Antarctica | collected 2016 | reverse complement strand
AGTTTGCGCCTTCATGGAAACAGTCTACAGGGCAGACTTCGACGCAATCGGTGTATTTGCAGTTGACGCAGTTGTCGGCGACGACGTGGGTCACGACAGCCTCCCAAGCTGATTGGGTTTCGAAGTATGAACCGCGCATTGCCGTGCATTCTTGACGTGCATCAAGTGGATGACTGGTCGCGCGCGCGCGACTTGGGTTGCGTGATCAGGTTGAATGTTACCCAGAAGTGGTGGTGCGCGGGTAATCGGGCTCAGACAGTCCCTTGGAGCCCGATACAGCATAGAGGGCTTCGTGGCATCGACACGGCCCACGCGATGCCCCGCGTTCACGCGAATTCCCCGCAAGAGTCCGCACACGACGCACGCCGACGCGCGCTTGCCGATCGCCCCGCTGACCGCCAAGCACGTCACTGGTATCGTCTCGCGCGGCAGTTCGATCAGGACGTGCGCGACGGCACCATCACCTGCAAAGTCGAGGCGAATGCGAACGACCTCGGCAAGGGTCATCCGGCCGCGCAGGTGCGACAAAACATCTTGTCGACGACGCCCTTCGAACCCCACTGGGACGACCAGTTCAATATCGCCGTCGACCCGGAGGAGGCCAAAAAATTCCACGGCTAGACCGTGCCGAAGGACGCCTGCACGACCGCGCATTTCTACCCCATGTGGGGGATGCAGTGGTGCTCGATGAAAATCACCGGGGACGTGCGTGACTACGCGAAGGAGCATGGTTTCGGCGAGGCGATCGGCGAGGGCATGGCGAACTAGTCAGTCGAGCTTCGCGCCGACTGCGCCGAATTCCATCGTTCATCCGGCCCTGGATGCCCTCGCGGGGCAGCGCGGTCTTCGCAGTGCGCGAGTATCTGGATCAGGCGATCGTAGCGGCGCAGCCCCTGCAAGAGGCCCTCGCGTGCTGCATGCGTTCATCTTCAATGCGTATTGCCCAGCGTAAGATTGGGCGGACTGTGATTTCGCCGCCGTCGCGACGACACAGAGGCAATACTGCAACGCGCAGGTCCACTCAACCCAAGGAGCAAGGCATGGCCGCAAAACCCTTCCTTTCTGACATCAAGACGATCCGCCGTCGCGCTCGTGAGCACATGGTTCGTGGCGCCGTCACCGACAGCTATACGCTCGATCGCCAGACCGTACTGAAGTTGCTCAATGAGGCGCTGGCAACCGAGATCATCTGCGTGCTGCGCTACAAGGCGCATCACTACTTGGCCTCCGGCATCAATGCCAAGAGCGTTGCGGCGGAATTCCTTGAGCACGCGAACGAGGAACAGGTGCACGCGGACCAGATCGCCGAACGCATCACCCAGCTAGATGGCACGCCGAATTTTGCGCCCGACGGCTTGTCGGGACGCAGCCATTCCGAGTTCGTGGTACCCGATGACCTGGCCGGCATGATCGAGGAAAACCTCGTCGCCGAGCGCATCGCGATCGACAGTTACCGCGAGATCATCAATTACATCGGCGACGCCGACACCACGACCAAGCGCATGCTTGAGGAAATCCTCGCGATGGAGGAGGAGCACGCCGAGGACATGAAGACGTTGATGGAAGACTTCGGCAAGAAGGGTGAACCGGCCAAGCCGGCGGGTGGAGCGTCGAAGACTTCTGGCAAGACGAAGAAAAAGTAGCTGCCACTGACGCGGTGCGCAGGCTCCCGCCGTGGCGCGAGTCTGCGTCACGGCACAACGACACCATCGGCAACCTGGGGGAATAGTGGAAACATCATTGAAGTCGCCGCTTGCGCGGCCATGGTTGTGGCGCGGCGTCGGCCTGGTGGTCGCCATCTATGTCGTCGGCGTGCTCGCAATGATGTGGTGGTGGAGTTATGAGCCTGCTCACTTCGACGTGGTTGCGACGACGCATGCGCGCGCTGCCGCGAAGAACGAGCCGGTCGTTACCGGCAGCGTGACGACATCGGCGCTGATGACCACGGCGCAAACTCTGCTCGACAAGCGTGGAGGTTATCTCAGCAACGACAAGTTTCCTCCCGGTGTGCTGATGGACAACGTGCCGAATTGGGAATTCGGCGTACTCACCGCAACGCGTGATCTGGCCCGCGAGGTGCGCAACAAATTCGCGCGTTCGCAATCGCAGTCCGAGGAGGATGTCGATCTCAAGGAGGCCGATCCGCTGTTTTCCAGTCCGAACGATCGCTGGTTGCTGCCGAGTTCCGAGAACCAGTACCGAAAGGCGATCGCGCATTTCGACGGTTACTTCACCCGACTCGGCAAGAACGATCCGAATGGCGCGCAATTCTTTGCGCGCGCGGACAACCTTGCCGACTACCTTGATCTGGTGTCTGGCCGTCTCGGCAGCCTGTCGCAGCGGCTTTCGGCCAGCGTCGGCCAGTTACGTCTCGAAGGCGATGCGCCGGTCGACGGCACCGCGCCGGCGATCGGAAAGGGCCAGCAAATGGTGCGCACGCCGTGGTCGAAGATCGACGATATCTTCTACGAATCGCGCGGTTATACCTGGGCGTTGCTCGAACAGTTGCAGGCGATGCAGGTGGATTTCGGGCCGACGCTCGAGCGCAAGAATGCGATGGTCAGCCTGAAACAGATCATCCGCGAACTCGAGGAGGCGCAGAAGCCGGTGCACAGTCCGATCATTCTCAACGGCAGTCCATTCGGGTTCTTTGCAAACCACTCGTTGGTGATGGCCAATTACATCTCGCGCGCGAATGCGGCGGTGATCGATCTTCGCGAGTTGCTCAAGCGCGGCTGATGGCGTTGGGGCGTCTCGGATCGGTTGTCGAAGTCGAGGCTGCGCAGCCCCTGCATGAGACCGGTGGTGCTCTCGTAGTGACGCTAGCCAGCGACCCTCGTTGCAATTGCCTGAACACCATCCCTATCCGGCCGTCTGCTTGAACGGGCAGGCTGCAAACTCGGCCCGACAATGGATGCCTGGCGCCACCGTCATGTACGCCTGCCGCCCAGCACACGATTGCATGCTGGGCACGACAGCGCGTGCGTCGGCATGCAAAGATTCGCCTCTTTGATTCCGCATTCCGATTCGTGACGAGCCTTCCCACGCCCCCAACGATGACCCAGTTGTTCACGCGCACCATCTTTGAGCACCCGTTGTTCCTCGGCCTGCTCTTGTTGGCGCCGATCGTATTCCTGCTGCCGCCGTTGCCAATCGACGAGACGCGCTACCTTGCGGTCGCATGGGAAATGCGCCAGACCGGCGAGTTCCTCGTCCCGCATCTCAATGGCGCGACCTATGCGCACAAACCGCCGCTGCTGTTCTGGCTGATCAATGCGGGCTGGATGCTGACTGGTGTGCACGCGTGGACCGCGCGCGCGATGACCCTCATGTGCTCCGCGCTGAGCCTGATTTTGATGCATCGGCTCACGCTGCGCCTGACCGCGTCGGTCGCGACAGCACGCCTGGCTGTATGGGTCCTGCTGGGCGCGGTTTACTTCGCGGGCTTCGCCAATCAGATCATGTTCGATGTGCTGTTGGTGACCTGCGTATTGCTGGTCATGCACGGGTTGTGCGATCTCGCTGATGGTCGCCTGCGCCGAGGCGTATTTGTCGTCGGTGTCGCAATCGGCCTTGGCATTCTCGCCAAAGGGCCGGCGATGCTGCTCAGCATCGCCTTCGCTGCGTTGTGCACGCCGTGGTGGAGCGCGCAGACGCTGCACGTTTCGCGCGCACGCTATTTCGGTGCACTGGGGTTGGCGGTTGTGATCGGTGCGGTGATTGCGCTGGCCTGGGCGATCCCGGCGGCGTTGCACGGCGGCCCGGAATACGCGCACGCGATCTTTCTGAGCCAGACCGTCGATCGCATCGAAGGCGTGAAGGGAACCAGCGCGCACGGCCGGCCGTGGTGGTGGTATCTCGTCGCGTTCCCGCTGATGCTGTTGCCGTGGCCACTCGTTTTGCGCGGCAGCTGGGCACGCCTGCGCATGTTGCACGGTGAACGAGCGCTGCGCCTCGCCGTAGTGTGGGTGCTGCCGACGTTCGTGGCGTGGTCGCTGGTTGCCGGCAAACAGCCGCACTATTTGTTGCCGATGATCCCCGGTGTCGCACTCGCCATCGGGGTTGTCCTCGATCGTGGTGACTGGCACGTGCGTTCGAATCTTTTTGCGCTGCTGGTGATCGCGCTTGGCATCGCACTCACGTATCTGCCGCACTATGCGGTGGCGCACGGTGAAAGCGCGTTCTTCGGTGACATCTGGGTCGGATGGGGAGTCATTGTCGTCCTGGCCGGCGCCGCGCTGCTCGCATTTGCGCCCCGGATGCCGCATCCGGCGTGGCCTGCGCTCGTGGTGCTAGCCTGTTTGCTGGTGTTCAAGCTCGCAATCATCCAGGGACCGGGCGTCCGCTACGATGTACGCGATGTGGGGTTGCAGGTGCGCGCGATACAGGATCGGGGCCAGCCGATCGTGAGCATGGGCTGGCATCACGGCGTCTACGAATTCGCTGGACGCCTGACCCAGCCGTTGCCGACGCTGGGCACCAACGAAGAACTTGACGCGTGGTCGCGCGAGCACCCGGATGGTCTGGTGATCAGCTTCTATCCGCGCTTCCGCTATCGCGCGACGCCGCTATACACCCAGCCGTTTCGCGGCGTGCAGGTGTCGATCTGGAATGCGCGTGCGGCCTTTGTATCAGGCGTCGATCCGGCCAATCTTCGCGATCACGACGACGGCGAAGACAACGTCGACGATTGAGCTAATCGCCGCGCGGCCACCAGCGCGTGGCCGGTTCATCCGGCGGCGGACCGATAGCGTTCCACGCCGGCCAGGATTTCCTGCTTGGCCGCGCTCATGTCGGCCCAGCCCTCAAGCTTGACCCATTTGCCCTTTTCAAGGTCTTTGTAGTGCTCGAAAAAGTGCCCGATGCGCTCGAGCCAGTGCGGCGAAACTTGGGCAATGTCGCTGATGTGCGCGTAGCCGGTGAACGTCTTCGGGTGCGGCACGACCAGAAGCTTCTCATCCGCACCCGCCTCGTCGCTCATGCGCAGCATGCCGACTGGATGGCAGCGGATCACCGATCCGGGAATCAGCGGCAGCGGCAGAATCACCAACGCATCGAGCGGGTCACCATCGCCACCAAGCGTCTGCGGTACATAACCGTAATTGCACGGATAACGCATCGGCGTCGACAGCACGCGATCGACGAAGATCGCGCCGCTGGCCTTGTCGACTTCATATTTGACCGGCTCGGCGTCCTTCGGAATCTCGATGACGACATTGATTTCGTCTGGCACCTTGGCGCCGGCGGAAACACGTCCCAAACCCATGGCTTGCTCCTGATTCGTGGCCCTGCGTTGCGCGGGTGGCGCGCGCGGGCCGGCAATGCGGCACTGCCGCAAAGGGCACGCAGGATACGCCAACGCGCTTTGCGCCGCTCGCCGCGGGTGGAGTGGTTATCGAGGTAGAGGGAAAAGACTGCGCGCTATGTCGCGCGGCTAGCTTTCCCTTCTACCGGACGTAGCAGCTGTTCCTTCCGGATGCCCTTGCGGTCCGACCTACGGCATGCGGTTTTGCAGCGCCTTCAGCGCGGCGTCGAACTTGCGCATGTCGTAGCGGTTTTCGTCTTTGAGTACCGCGTACATCGCGTCGAGCCGGGCATGCAGGACGGCGGCGCTCGCAGCATCGAGCTTGCCGTCATTCTCAAATGCGACGGTCAGCGACTGCGCCGCCATTGCGACCTGCTCAGCCGAGGCGTAGTCACGGTACTCCCCGCGTTTGGCATCTGCCTCGATGCTGGCCAGGATCACGTTGAAGTCGCCCGGGCCGTAATTGAATGCGGCGACTTTCGGCAGCAATTGGGTCAGCGTCGCTTGCAGCCGGCGTGACGCGGCCAATGTGGCGTCGCGGCTTTGCGTGGTGGCGCCCTGCAAAGCGCGGGTTTCGCGACCAACGCGGGCGGCGGCGGCCTTGTCGATCGGTGCCAGCACATGACGGAACATCACCAGGTTCGCATCGTTCAGTGGCACGACGCCCGGCCCGAGGCCGGTGCCCGGGCGCGGTCCCCACTGATTGCCATTCATTAGGCGATGACAGGCGTGGCAGTTGAACAGCACCAGTTCCGGGAAGATACCGTTCCAGCCCGTCTTTGGATCGTTCAGCAGGTCGAGCAGGTTGCCGGCTGCGACGCCTTGGCCGACGGCCCAGTCGCGCACGCCGTTCCAGTCACCCTTGCGTTTGGTCCAGGCGGCGTTGATTTCGTAATGTGGATGCAGCCAGGTGAACGTGTCGAGCTCGAACGACAGACGCGGATGGCCGGCACCCATGATGCGATGGGTGATCATGCGTTGCTTCTCACCCATGTGGCACGACAGGCACAGCTGCGCGCGTGCGATCGGCTGGTCGGTTGGATAGAGGCCGTTGGCGAGATTCTGCGCATGCGTGACCGCGGGATCCGCGTGACTGGTGAGCCAAGGTTCGGAACCGCCATGACAGGCCTCGCAGCCGACGCCGTCAGTAATCTGGAAGCGTTCGCCGCGCTGGTGCACGGCGACGTTGTCGGTGTGACAATCCAGGCAAACTTTCGCGTGGGTCGGGTCGCCAAGTCCGAGCTTGGCGGCGATCGCCTTGGATTTGGGTGATTGCAGCGTCTGGTAAGACTTTGCGTGCGGGTCTGACTCCTGCCAGATCGAGAACTCGTTCTGCATCACGTCCGAATCGCGGAATTTCTGCGATGCGCCGTGGCATACGCTGTTGGCGCACGTGGCGACCCCAAGATGTTTGTGCGCATCGATCATGTCGACGGCGCTCGCGTGCGCCGCTGCGCCAAAGCACTGCGCTGCGAGCAGCCATGCAAATGCGGTCAGGTGACATCGATTCATGCGTATCCCCTCGCTGCGGTCGTGTCTGTGCCGGCAGTATGCCAGCGTGGGTGGGACGTCGCCGCAATCACGACGACGTCGTCTGGTTGTTGCTCAGGGCGCCCCGATTTCGCCACGACGACGCGTGGCAAGTTCGCGGATCCAATCTGGATTCTTTGGTTCGGCCGCCTGGCTGGTCAGGAAATCGCGATAGTCGGCGGCTGGCATTGCCTTGCTGGCCTGATCAAACGCTGTGCTCACACCCGAGCGGGCTTGCCGGTTATACGGGTCGAGCGCCAGCACCTCCGCGAACGCGGGAATCGAGTCCACGCCATAACCACCGGCCAGATACTCCGCTCCATCTTTCAAGCCATGCTCGAGCGCAGCCTTCTGCTGTGGCTCCAGCCGGGACTGCGCGAGATAGCTTTGTGCGGGATCGGCCAGCAACCACGCGCTGGTGCCAAGCACGGCAACGGCGAGCGTGGCGGCGATCGCGATGCGCCGCCAGTCGAGGCCAAGCCACGCGCGCCGGAATGCCGCAGCGTCCGCGTAGCGCTCCTTGCGCGTGAACGCGAGCGATTTGCGCAGTGCTCGCCACTGCATGGGCGACATCGAACGCGGGCGCACCGGACGGCGCTTCAGATCGCGCGCCTGATCAGCGCGCACATGATCGAACGGATGCTTGCCAGCGTGCAGCGCGAACACGATGCAGCCGAGTGCGTAGACATCGTCGGCCGGGGTAGGGCGTTCGCCCGCGAGCATTTCCGGGCTTGCGTAGTCGACGGTCAACGCACCGATGTCGTCGGCATCGAACACGGTGTCGTATTCAAGCCGGCGCGCGATGCCGAAGTCGAGAATCTTCGGCTCGCCGCCGACCGAGACCATCACGTTGGAGGGTTTCAGGTCGGCGTGGGTGATGCCGTTGGAATGCGCGTAGGCCACACCGGCGAGGATGCCGGCTGCAATGCGGTCGCGTTCTTCCTCGTCCAGCGGCCGTGTCGCGAAATCGTGCAAGCGTTGCTGCAGCGATTCCCCTTCGAGCACTTCCATCGTGAGGTAAACCAGCGATCCATCGCGGTCGAAATCGAACACCTTGACGATGTTCGGATGATTCAGGGTCTGCGCATGCTTGGCTTCACGCTGCAGTGAGACCGAGGCGAACTCGAAACCATCGAGTGCCGAGGACAGGAATTTGATCGCAACCCAGGGGTCAGGGTCGAGCGTCTCGACCTTGCGCATGTCGCGGGCGCGGAATACTGCGCCCATGCCGCCGCGGCCGAGTTCCTCAACCAGTTCGAAGCGCGCCTTGATGACCTGTCCGCACTCGGGCAGTTCGCTACGCCCGGTGGCGCTCGCCGCAGTGCGCATGTTGGACGCGCTGGTCGCAGGTGGCGAGCCCGCTCCATATTGGGTGTGGCTGGGGGGCTGATGCGGCTGCAGCTGGGGCGCTTTACCCGGTATCGACAGCACGGTCTGCAGCGTCGCGGCGCTGGGAGCAGTCAGGGTCGTAGGTGCCGCAGGCGCCAGCGCTGGCGTGACCGCCGCGGGCTTCTGTCCGGGAGTAGGCCCGGCAGGGGAATCGGGTTCATCCGGATCGGTGGTCATGGGATCGGTATCGATTGGAGTTGGCGTGCGCCCGCCGCCCTGCGGAGGCAGGCGCACAACGATCAGAAGGGCACGCGCATGTCGAGACGAAGAGCCCAGCGACTGAAATCACTGGAGCCGAACAGCTGCATCGCAGCCAGATTGAAGTCCCAAGTGCGCGTGCCGATCGGGCGACTGAAGCCCAGACCGAATTCGATCGTTCCGTAGTGGCGATCAGGTTGCGCGGTGGTCAGACGCAGTGTTGTGTGGCTACCGTCGAGATTCGGCGCGACGAAGTTCGCGAACAGATCCGGTGCGCTGCCGTTGTCGGAGTAGTAGAGCAATCGGCTATACGGCCGGAATGCCCCGATCTTGGTCGCGAAGGCCTTGTCGACGTACATGCCGGCCGAGAGCGACGTGCCGTTGCTGCTGCGCGTCGGATAGGCGAGGTTGAATGCAGACGGCCCCGCCTCGGCAAACGCGTCGAAATCCGAACGCAGGTAGAGGATTTGTGCCTGTGGCGAGAACGTCCAGGTGCCACGCATGATCGTGTAGGTCACGCCGAAGCTGGACGAGAGTTGGCTCACCGCAGGTGCGCTCTGAGCTATGTCGCGTCCGAGCGACGTGTAGCTGCTGCCGTCGGCGCTGAGTTGGTATAGCTCGATTGAGCGCTTGAGGTTGTAATCGCTGCTGGTGTAACTCAGCGACGCATCGAGCGCGAGTCCTGAATCGGCGGTGTAGCCACCATAGAAATGCAGCGAGCGCGCATCCGCATCCAGCGTGCCCTGGTTGTCGGAATAGGTCGAGTCGAACCGGGAATAACCGATCGCGCCGCCCAGGAAGAAGTGGCTGTTGAAGCGATAGTCGATGCCACTGGTCAACGACCAGGTGTGGCTGTCGAATCCGGAATTGCCGGCTACGCGATCGCGATCGGCGCCGCCGAGTGTGCCATTGACCCAGAAGCCCCAGCGCGTGCCACCGAGCAGGGTCCGGTTTTCCTCGTTGGCCTGGTTGCTGTTCGTATCGTCATCGCCAGCATTGAGCAGGCTGTCGAGGCCACCTAGTGAGAGCGGCACGCCGTTGTTGACCAGGGACAACCCCGCAACGCTCGTGCCCGGCGCAACCCGGCTGTGCAAGGCACTCACTCGCGCAGCCAGATTGTCATGTTGGTTGATCGCCAACTGGCGTGCGTTGAAGGTCACGGCGGTGGTTTCGTCGGGACTGATCGCGCGCAGGTTGTTCTCGAGAACGGTCTGCGCTGCGCTCCTGACCGCAGGCGAGGTGTCCGGGTCGCCAATCAGGTCCGCGGCGCGGCGTGTGGCTTGGCAACCAGGACTGGCTCGACCGGGACCATTGGTCGGATTGCAGAAATCATCCACGGCCGCACTGACTTCGCGCGCGGCCGGGTCGAGTCCGTTGATCACTGCAGCGGCCTCGTCGATGGTCGTGGCGGAAAGCAGGGTGACCACCACCAGCGGCGTTGAACTACCCGGTACGCTGCCGATGATGGGCTGCCCGTTGGTACCGTCACCCTGGAATGAGCCGATCTGACGCAGGATGTTGAAGGTGCGGTCGTTGCTGGACGCATTCGGGCCATTAAGCAATTGAATCGACACGCTTGCAGTTGCGCTGGTCGCCGCTCCATCGGCGTGAAGGGGCAACATGGCCACCCCGGGGGTGGATGTGTAGTCGCTGCCACGCACAGCCGTGCCGCCGCCGGCATCGAATGGAATGTCAGCGCGACCTTCGATCTTCGAGCAGGCAACGCTCACGTCGACGCCGATCTGGCTGGCCGAGTCGGTGCCGCGACGCAGCTTGACCTGCGTGACGCCGCCGGTCGGCGTCGCCACGAATGCGAACACCACGTCGGCGCTGTCGCACGCGGCTGCGGTGGCCTGCACGGCATTCGAACGCAAGGCAAACGAACTGGCGCGCCCATCGGCGTGCACGACGACCAGTTGCGAGGCGTTTGACGCAAGTGCAGGCCCCGCTGTGATGGCGCATCCGGCCAGCAGTCCGGCGCATAGCCAATGGTTTCCGATACCCATGCTCATGCCCCTGTTCATGGCGCGCCCGACGGCGGCGGAATCAGCAGTGAATCGTTGTCAGGCACGACATCGCCGATCGCACTGGCCTGGATCGAGAGGGCTGCCGAACCGTTGGCGGCGACGAACACCGTTATGGTCTGTCCGGCTGCCAATGTGCCGATCGAGCACGTCGCGCCGCTGCAAGTGAGCTGCTGCGCAGGCGGCGGCGGTGGGCAGGAGACAACCACGTCGCCGCCGTCGTCACTCGCTGTGCATCCGGACGCGTAGTTGCCGAGCAATTGCACGGCGCTCGCGGGCGACGCGGCGAGCGTGACCGCGACGGCACCGCGCGCGTTGACCAGATCGAATAGATACCCGTTGATGCCGGCAGCCGAGAACGGTCGTGGATTGCCGAGCGCCACATCGGTGGCGACCGTGATTGGATTGTTGATCGAACAGGCGTTGCACGCGGGTTGATCGCTGCCACTGGCGGTCACGCTGTTGCTCAGGGTACCCGTGCTGTCAACTGATACGACGGCATCAATGACCAGCTGTAGCGACCCGGTGAAGCCCGCCGCGACGGTACACACCAGCGACTGTCCGGGAGCTGGTTGCATGGGTGTGCAGAGCACGCCTGGATCGGCCGTCACGCGGATAGCCTCGATCCCGGTCGGCAAGGTATCGGTCAGGGTCAACGGCGCCACGGTCGGCGCGCCGTCGTTGCTGACCGTCACGGTCCAGCGGATGGGCTGTCCGGCCAGCACTGGCGTACCGTCCGCAACGCTCGATGAATTGGTGACGACCACGTTTGGACCTTGCACCGGCGGAGTGATCGTTACGGGCAACGTAACGTTCGCTGTGCAGCTGCTGCCCGCGCAATTGCTCATGTCGGAGGGCAGTGCGGTGGCCGTGTTGACGATGCTCGCCGACAGCGTGGCGGCGATTTGCGCATGAACCTGGTAAACCAACGAGGTGTGGCCTGGCAGCGACGCGATGACTTCATTCAACGCACCTTGGCCGCTACTGGCCGGACAACTGGTTCCGCTGGCGCTGCAGGTCCACGTGAACGCGGTGATGCCCGCAGGCACCGGGTCGGCCAGGGTCAGCGTCTCGGCTGCACTGTCACCACTGTTGCTCACGGTGACGGTGTAATTGACGACGCCGTTTGGTGTCGCAGCAGTCACGTTCGCCGTCTTTTGCACATAGATCTGCGCAGCGCTCGGCTGCGTGACAGGAATTGTGACAGTGGCCGAACACAGCGATTGGTTGCAGGTCACGCCGCTGGTGGGCGTGAGCGTGGCGGTGTTCGTGATTGCCTGCGTTACGGACGGGCTCACCGTCGCGGTGACCGTGTATTGCACCTGGCCGGTCAGGATCGGGATCGTCTCCGCGATGGATCCGGTGCCGGATGGATTCGGGCACTCCAGGGCGGCACTCGCGCATGTCCAGGTGAAGGCGGTGATTCCCGCAGGCATCGGGTCGGACAGGACCGTGGACACGGCGGGAGCGGTGCCGTCATTGACGACAGTCACCGTATAGACAATCGCGCTGCCGGGCGTTGCGGCCGCCACATTGGCTACCTTGGTGATCTTGAGGTCGGCCGCGGGAACCGGCGCGACTGGCAGGGTCGATGTCGCCGCGCAGCTGCCGCTGCAAACGG
>CAJDVY010000026.1_pt1 | contig 12370 bp, 11 predicted proteins | sample 7391441 | NCBI WGS metagenome assembly CAJDVY01 (sample SAMEA7055728, study PRJEB34461) | soil metagenome | biome: terrestrial ecosystem; feature: Peninsula; material: soil | place: Antarctica | collected 2016 | reverse complement strand
GGCGGGCGAAGCGACGGCAATCACGTACGACATGGCGGGAACCTGATGGCTGGAAAACCATCAGGATAGCAGTGCGTTTCCGGCGCGGATGCCCTGCACACCCGTTTTCGCGCGGGCCCGGCGTGACATCTGTCATGCGCGCGGCGTGATGGCCGCGCCTTGCGACGCTACGGCGATTTGCCGACTCTATGGCAGACTGCACGACCCGTCGTAGCTGGAACGTTCAAGTGGAACAATCGGACTTGTTACAACAATTGCGCATTGACCGCAGCGAGACTGCGACGGCCTCGCGTGGGCCGAGATTCTGGCTCGGGGTGACGATTGCAGTGGTGGTGCTGCTGGCACTCGGCGCCGGCGCCTGGTGGATGCTGCGCGGTGGCAAGGCGTTTGTCGTGGAGACTGCGACCGCGGCGGCACCGGCGGGCGCCAACGCGGCATCGACCGCCGTGTTGCAGGCGACCGGCTACGTGACCGCGCGGCGCGAGGCGACAGTCTCGGCCCAGATCTCCGGCACCATCGTCGACGAGCATGTCGAGGAGGGCGAGCATGTCGAGGAAGGCCAGGTGCTCGCGCATCTGGATGATTCGGCGCAACGTGCCGCGCTGGCGCAGGCAAATGCGCAATTGCAGGTGGCCCAATCGCAGCTCGCTCAGTTCCAGGCGCAGCTCGCGCAAAGCCGGCGCGATCTAAGCCGGGCCGACGATCTGGTCGCGCGCAAGCTGGTCTCGCGCCAATCGGCCGAGGTCGCGCGCACGCAGGTTACGACGCAGGAATCGCAACTCGCCTCGCAACGTGAACAGGTCAAGCTCGCTCAGGCGGGCGTGCAGGCCGCGCAGGTACAGCTCGACTATTGCACGGTGCGTGCGCCGTTCAAAGGCGTGATCGTCGCGCGATCCGCGCAGGTCGGGATGCGTATCAGGACTGGAAGATTCCGGGTCACGTGATCGCGATCATTCCGACCGCCGATCGCAGCAAGGCGACGGTGAAAGTGCGCGTCGCGCTGGACCAGAAGGATCCACGCATCGTGCCCGACATGGGTGTGCGCGTATCGTTTCTCGAGCAATCAAGGCCCGCGGGAGCCTCGGCGCCGCCGCCGCCGAAAGGCGTTCTGGTGCCGGGCGACAGCATCGTGCAGCGTGCAGGCAAGGATGCAGTATTCGTGGTCGAGGCGGGCAAGGCGAACCAGCGCAACATCACGCCGGGTCAGAGTTATGCGGACCTGCGCCTGGTCGAAGGCATCGCGGCCGGCGCAAGCGTGGTGCGCCAGCCGCCGGCGGAAATGACCGACGGCGCGCGCGTAACCCTCAAGACGCCGGCGAAATAGCGCCCGCGAATTCAAACCACATGTACGGTTCCGGCATGGGCTGGAATCAGTAAAACAGGCGAGGACAGGCAATGGGCACACTGGTCGAAATCCGCAACCTCAGCAAGATCTACGAGCGCGGCAAGCAAAAAGTTGAAGTGCTGCATCACGTCAACCTCGATATCGCGCAGGGCGATTTTCTCGCGCTGATGGGGCCGTCGGGTTCGGGCAAGACGACCTTGCTGAATCTGATTGGCGGCCTGGATTCACCCACCAGTGGCAGCCTTGCGGTGGGCGGAGAACACATCGACAAACTCGGCGAAGGCGCGCTCGCGAAGTGGCGCTCGACGCATGTTGGTTTTATCTTCCAGTTCTACAATCTGTTGCCGATGTTGTCCGCACAGAAGAATGTCGAATTGCCGCTGTTGTTGACCAAGTTGTCGGCCGCGCAGCGCAAGAAGAATGCAGCCATCGCGCTGCAACTGGTCGGTCTCGACGACCGCGGTTCGCACAAGCCGACCGAACTGTCCGGCGGCCAGCAGCAGAGGGTCGCGATCGCGCGCGCGATCGTCTCCGATCCAACCCTGCTGGTCTGCGACGAGCCCACTGGCGACCTCGATCGGCAGTCTGCCGAGGAAGTCCTGGGTCTGCTGCAGACCCTCAATCGCGAGCATGGCAAAACCATCATCATGGTCACGCATGATCCGAAGGCAGCCGAGTACGCGACGCATACGCTGCATCTGGACAAGGGTACGCTGGTGGAGCACGCGACAACATAAGTCATGCGAGCGGCTGTCGTCCCGGCGTCGTCCGGGATCCAGCGGTTGTGCGTTGCATTGAAGAAACTGGATTTCGGCCTGCGCCGGAATGACGAGAAAAGTTGATCCGGTTTGCCGGAATAGGATGCATCATGAAATACCTCCATCTGGTCTGGGCCGCGCTGTTCCGGCGCAAGACGCGCACGATATTCACCTTGATCTCGGTGCTCGCCGCATTCTTGCTGTTCGGGCTGCTCGATTCGGTGCACAGCGCATTCTCCGGCGCGGCGAACACCGTGGCAGGCGTCGATCGACTGATCACGATCTCCAAGGTCAGTTTCACCGTATCGTTGCCGAAAAGTCTGCTGCCTCGCATTCAGGCGATTCCCAATGTGAAGGAAGTCGCGTATGCGAATTGGTTCGGTGGCGTCTACCAGGACCCGAAGAATTTCTTTCCCAACGAGGCTGTCAGCGACAACTTCTTCGATGTCTTCTCCGAGTTTGAGTTGCCCGCGGAGCAGCGCGAGGCGTTTCGCAAGACGCGCACCGGCGCGGTGGTCGGTGCTGCACTCGCGACGAAGTTCGGATGGAAGCTCGGCGACAAGATTCCGCTGCAGGCGACGATCTTCCCGCAGAAGGGTGGGCAGAACGCATGGACATTCGATCTGGTTGGCATCTACCACGTCGCAGACCCGAAGCAGCGCTCGCAGGAAGGCGCGATGTTCTTCAACTGGGACTACTTCGACGAAGCACGCCAGTTCGGCAATGGCGGTATCGGCTGGTACATCGAGCGGCTGACCGACCGTAATCAGGCCGACCAGGTGGCCAAGGCCGTCGATGCGCTGTCGGCCAATTCCGATCACGAGACCAAGACGCAGACCGAGAACGCGTTCAATGCCTCGTTTGTCGGCCAGTTCGCTGATATCGGTCTCATCGTCGGCGCGATCATGGCCGCGGTGTTCTTCACCCTGATCCTGCTGACCGGCAACACGATGGCGCAAGCGGTGCGCGAACGCATTCCGGAACTGGCGGTGTTGAAAACGATCGGCTTCTCGAACAAGAGCGTGCTCGGCCTGGTGCTGGCCGAGTCGATCTTGTTGATAGTGATCGGAGGTGTGCTGGGCCTTGCGATCGCGGGCGTCGTGGTTGGCGCGATCAAGGCGTCGCTCGGCAGCGGCATTCCGATGGCACCGGTGGACGCGTGGACATGGGCGCGCGGACTGGCGCTGATGATCGGCATCGGCATCGTGGTGGGCGCGCTGCCGGCGCTGCGTGGCATGCGCCTGCGCATTGTTGATGCGCTGGCTGGTCGATAGGGAGAATTCCGATGCGCATACTCAAACGGTTCCTGTCCGGCCTCGGCTCGCTCGTGATGCTGGTGGTCGGCGTCATGATCCTGATGCGGGCTCCGTGGCCGGTGTTGCTGGTCGCGCTGGTCGCGCTCGCCGCGTGGATGGCTCTGACACGGATTGGACGCCAAGCGGCGTCGGTAAGCTGGGTCGGTATCTCGACCCTGCCGCAGAGGCTCGGTTCGGCATCGGTGGTTGTCATCGGTATCGCCGGCGTGGTCGGTGTGCTGGTTGCGCTGCTCGCGATGGGCGAGGGTTTCCAGGCAACGCTGCAGGAAACCGGCAGCGCTGACACGGTGGTCATCATGCGCGCGGGTGCGCAGGCGGAGCTCAATTCCGTGCTCGACCACGACAGCGTAACCCTGATCTCGCAGACCGCCGGCGTGCTCAAGGACAAAGACGGACGTCCGATCGCATCGCCGGAACTCGTCGTCGTCGCATCGCTGCCGAAGAAGAGCAGCGGGCTTGATTCGAATGTCGAGATTCGCGGCGTTGGCCCGCAGATCTGGGCGCTGCACCCGGACCTGAAGATCGTCGAGGGTCGCGCATTCAAGCCGGGCATGCGTGAACTGATCGTCGGCAAAGGCGCGCGCAGCGAGTTCGCGAACATCGACGTTGGCTCTACGCTGAACCTCAACAACCAGGCGTGGACCGTGGTCGGTGCGTTCGATTCACACGATGCGCACAACTCCGAACTGTGGGGGGACTCCGACGTAGTGGGTGCAACATATCGGCGTGGATCGAGTGCGTCGTTGGTCACCGCGCGGCTGACTTCGGCCAGTGCGTTCGATGCGTTCAAGGCCGCGCTGGCGAGCGACCCGCGCCTCAAGGTCGACGTGAAAACGACGCGCGATTACTACAGCGAACAATCGGCCAATTTGACCAAGCTCATTCGAATTCTCGGGCTATCCATCGGCGTGATCATGGGAATCGGCGCGGTCTTCGGTGCACTGAATACGATGTATGCGGCGGTCGCGACGCGCGCGCGAGAGATCGCAACGCTGCGCGCGATCGGTTTCAGTGGCTTGCCCGTCGTGGTCTCGGTGCTGCTGGAGACCATGTTGCTGGCGCTGGCCGGCGGCCTGCTCGGCGCGGTCGTCGCATGGCTGCTGTTCGACAATTACACCGCGTCGACGCTCGGCAACAACTTCAGTCAGGTCGTGTTCGCATTCAAGGTATCGCCGGCGCTGATCTGGAACGGCATCAAGTGGGCGCTTGCGATCGGCTTCATCGGCGGCTTGTTTCCGGCGCTGCGGGCAGCGCGACTGCCGGTGACGACCGCATTGCGCGAGTTGTGATCTACGCACGCTGTGCTTGGAGCCCTCTCCTTGGAAAAGGAGAGGGTTGCGACTGCGGCAACGGCGTCGTCAAGGGCTGCGCCGCGTGCGCGCCAGCGTAATCAACGCAACCCCGGCCAGAATCACAGCCATCGCAACAATATCGAGCGAATGCACGACTTCGCCCGCGAACACCGCGCCGACCAGTACCGCGACCGGTGGATTGACGTAGGCGTAGCTCGTCGCGAGCGTTGGCCGTACCGTATTGAGCAGGTACAGATACGCGCTGAACCCGACCAGAGACCCCGCGATGGCCAGATACGCGATGGCGAGACTCGCCTCTCGCGTAGGTGCGGCAGGCCAGCGCTCGCCGAGCAGCAACGAAAACACGAGCAGTGCGGCGCCGCCCGTCAGCATCTGCGCGGCGGTGTTCATCGCGGCGGGCGGCATGTTGCGGCGGCGACTCCAGATCGAACCAAACGCCCACGCCGCGGCGGCGACGACCAGCGCGAGTGCACCCAGCGGCGCGCCCGTCATGCTGCCGCCGAGGTTGAGCGCGATCACGCCGGCGAATCCGATGCCGAGGCCCAGCCACTCCATGCGCGCTGGCCACTGGCCGTACAAGCCGCCAAATAGTGCGGCGAACAGCGGCATGCTGGCGACTGCGACCGCGGCAAGGCCTGACGCGACGTTCTGTTCGGCATAGCAAACCAAGCCGTTGCCGAGCCCGAGCAGCATCGTGCCGGTCAGCGCGGCATTGATCCATTGCGGCCGGGTGGGCGCAGACATGCCGCGCCAGCGCAGGAACGCATACAGCGCGGCGCCCGCGCAGAGGAAGCGGATTGCCGCCATCAGGAATGGCGGATAGCTGGTCAGGCCGATGCGGATGGCGAGGTAGGTTGAACCCCAGACGAAATAGAGCGCGATCAGCGCAGCCGGCACCAACAAACGCGGGCCGAACAACGCGGTCGATGCGGCTGCCGCAGGCGCGGGAGCGTCGCGATTGGGTTCGTTCATTTGGGTTCTGCTGGAAGGGCGTGCCGCACGTGGCCACTTGGGCTACGGCGCGAAGGATACTCAGCCATTGGCGCTGCGGCGAGTGCCGCCACGCGGATCCGGCAAGGTGCCCACGGGGGATGTGGATCAGCGCGGTGCAGTCGACGGTTCGTGCGCTGCGGGCTTTACAGACACGACCGTGAACTCACCCTCGATCACGCCGGGCGGCGTCGGCTGCGCAGGGGTACCCGGGCCTGCCGACGCAGGCGGGCGACGCGGCGCACGCAGTGCATTGACCAGCAACAACAGCGCCCCACCAATTGCGAGCGCGCCCAGCGCGAACACGCCGACCGTAACGAACAGTGCTACGACAAGGATGCCGAGTACGCCCATCGCGAGGCGCGCGAGTGGGTGGCGCGAACGCACCGCACGAAACAGGACGTGGACCATCGTCGATACTCCGTATGCGAAACTGTGCGCCCGATGTGAACGCGTAGACCTTATTGTGGGGCTTCGTCGCACGTCGACAAGTGCTGAAAGATGGCATGAACCAATCCAGGGCGCTGTGCCGGCTCGATGAAATCCCCGACGAGGGCGCGATCGCGGTGACCGTGGCGAGCGCCACCGGCGGTTTCGAACTGATTGTCCTGCGCCAGGGCGACGCCGCGTTCGCGTATCACAACGAATGCCCGCATGCGGGTCGAAATCTTGATTACGCGCCGGGCAAATTCATCGTGCAGGGTGGCTGCGTGACTTGCGCGGTACACGGCGCCACGTTCACGGTGGCCACCGGGGCCTGTGCCGGAGGACCGGCGCGCAGCGGTCTGGTAGGCCTGCCCGTCGAGGTCGTCGATGGCGTGGTCTGTCTGAAATAGTCCTGACCGTCTTGGTCAGACGCCGTGCCCGAACATGAGGTTGACCGTGACCAACATCACGATCAGCAGCAGAATCGTCAGCGGGATGCCGACGCGCAGGAAATCGCGCGAGCGGTAGCCGCCCGGTCCGGCGATGATCATGATCACCGGATTGGCGCTCGGAATCAGGAATACGTTGGAGGTCGACACCGCGACGACCAGGGCATACACCGCGGGATTACCACCCGAAGCGAGCGCAACGTTGATTGCCATCGGCACCATCATCACCGCGGCGCCGACGTTAGATACCACCTGGGCGATCAGCAAGGTGATCACGGCGATGACCGCCTGGATACCCCATTGCGGCCACGCGCCGAGATAGGTCAGCACCTCCTGCGCGATCCATGCGGCGGCGCCGGTCGAATCCATCGCCCAGCCGAGCGGAATCAGGCAGGCGAGGGTGAAGATCGTCTTCCAGTTGATCGCGCCGTAGGCCTCGTCCATGTTGAGCACGCCGGTCAGCAGCATCCCGACCGCGCCGACCAGCATCGCGATCGACAGGCGGATGTCGGTGAACAGGCCCAGGCCCATCGCCAGTGCGAAGAAGATCACCGCATGCCAGATCTTGCTCGGGCGGTGTTCTTCCTTCGGGAAGTCGGTGACGACGACGATGTCATGCGATTCGGCGGTTTGAGCCAGATCGTGCCAGAAGCCGTGCAGCACCAGTGTGTCACCTGCACGCAGTGCAACCTCACGCACGTCCTCGCGAAATACCTGGTCGCCGCGGTTGATCGCAAGTACGGAAATGCCGTGCGTCTTGCGCAGACGCAGGTCGCCGATCGACTGCTTGATCCAGCGCGAGCTGGGCGGGATGACGGCCTCGGCAATACCGGCCCGGGTCGGATTGAACAGATCTGCAAAATTGCGCAGGCGGGCCTGCACCTGGCACAGCTGGGTGTTCGCGAACTCGTTGACCGCATCACGCCTGCCGAGCACACCGAGCACGCTGCCGACCCAGATCATCTGGTCGCTCGGCGGCGCCAGTCGAGATTCGTTGCCGGTTTTAACCGCGAGGATCAGCGGTGCGCCGCGCAGTTGCTCGACTTCGCCAACGCTCATGCCGACCAGCGGGCTGTCGGCGGTCACGGTCAGTTCGAGCACTTCGCCGTCGATGCCGTAGGTTTCCGCGAAGTAGGTCTCGGTGCGGCCGGGCGTGACTTTCTGCCGATCCTCTTCGTCACTAGGCAGCAATTTGCGCGTGAAAAATGCGAAGTAGACCAGCCCCGTCAGCAGCAGCGGGATGCCGATCGGCGCGACCGCAAACAGACTGAAGGTCTGGATCGTCTGTGCGCCAGGCGGGAGGTTGCGGTTCGCGCTCGCGATCAGGTCGTTGAGCAGGATCAAGGGCGAGTTCGAGATCATCGTCATGTTGGTGCCGCACAGGATCATGTACGCCATCGGCAGCAACAGACGCTTGAGCGGAATACCGGTGCGCGAACTGACCCGGCTGACCACGGGCAGGAACAATGCGCTGAGTGCCTGGCTCTGAATCACCGACGACAGTGAGCCGGCCACGGCGTTGATCAGCAGCGAGACGCGCATTTCAACGCCCCCGGCCATGCGCAGAATGAACGAGGCGGCCTTGCCCAGCACGCCGGTGCGGTCGAGGCCGGCTCCCATGATCATCACCGCGATCAGTGAGATCACCGCGTTGCCAGCGAAGCCTTCGAACAACTGCTCGACCGGCAGCAGGCGGGTCAGGCCAATCACCACGATCACCAGCAGCGCGACCAGATCCGCCCGAATCCATTCGAGAACCAGCATCAGCACGGTGAACGCGAGCAACGCGAACACCAGCGCCATGTTGGTGGTGAGGGTTAGGCCGACATCCATTCGGGTCAGTTTCTCGTTATGGCCTGGATGGAGCCTATCGGACTTGGGGTGGTCGAGGCGGAAATATGGACCACGTGCGCAGATTTTCCGTCCGGCCAACTCAAGTCCGACAGGCTCCCAATGTCACGTTTGCTCAGATGCGCTCATGGACGAAGTCCCACACGCCGTGGCCAAGGCGCAGACCGCGGCGCTCGAAGTGCGTTTCGATGCGCCAGGGCGGACGTTCGGTGGGTGAGGCATGGCGTGGATCGGCGCGCCATCTCGGCGCAACCTCGAGCACGCTGTGCATATGCTCGGCATATTCGGCCCAGTCGGTTGCCAAATGCAAGCGGCCGCCGGGTTGGACGCGCGTCGCCAGCAGGTCGAGGAATTCCGCTTGGATCAGGCGTCGCTTGTGGTGGCGCTTCTTGTGCCAGGGATCGGGGAAATAGATGCGGACTTCGGCGAGCGCGTCCCGCGCAATCTCGTTTTCGAGGACTTCGACCGCGTCGTGGTTGTACACGCGCACGTTGTCCGCACCGACCTCTGCGAGGTCGTTCATCAGGCGACCAACGCCGGGGCGGTGTACTTCGATGCCGACAAAATTAGATGCTGCTTCTGCTTGCGCCGAATGCAGCAATTGGCCGCCATTGCCGAAACCGATTTCAAGAACGAGCGGTGCCGCGCGACCGAAGTCTGCATCGAAATCGCGCAGCTTTCCGCTGTAGTCGAGACCAAAGCTCAGCCAGTGCGTTTCGAATGCGCGCTGCTGCGCTGGCGTGATGCGACCTTGGCGCAGCACGAAACTGCGGATGCGTCGCTCGTGGATGTCGGAGCTATCCATGCGAATTAAATAATTCCCTGGAGGAACTTGATGCGCACGCATGGCGCTTGCGCGGAATGCGCCCGGCGCAAAATGCGGCACGCCTGACCTCGATCGCGAGCTTCATCACATGCACCATCAACACCGGCCCCTTCGCCCCGGCGATCGTCGTGTTCACAAGCACGCCGTCGCAGCCCAGTCCAATCGCGATCACAGCATCCGATGCGGCCCCGACGCCGGCATCGACGATGATCGGCGCCTTCGCATTCTCGACGATCTTGATCGGGTTCCCGCGGTTCTGGATGCCAAGTCCGGAGCCGATCGGCGCAGCTAGCGGCATCATCGCGACGCAACCGCAGTTTCGTGCCGGCTGCACGGCGCGATCTCGTGGTTGATCTCAACGGCGACGCGGCAGTTCACATAACCAGCGGATTTGAGCCACTGCACGGGTGTCAGTGGCGCGGCCATATCGTGTTCGTGGCCGTGGAGGATGATCATCATTGCGCCATTCTAAACACCTGCGGGCTCCGGGTTCCAAAGGTCGCTGTCATTCCCGGGAACTGCGCCGCGGCGATGTGGCGAGCGTTCGGGACGCCGGGAGTCGCCCTCAACGCGACATACGGTCATCGCATGCTGATCTGGCACTAGCTCCTGCATTGCACCCCACCGGGACGTGGGAAGTGTTCGCAGGCGCTGGGAGCACCTGCGGCCCAGTGTGCCGGTCGTTCCTGGGCATAAAAAAAGACGCCGCGCATTGCGCGGCGTCTCGTGCTTCAAGAGGCAACGACTCAGTGCTCGTTGTCCTTGTCTTTCTTGTCATCACGAGCCGGCGCGCGGCGCTCTACCGGTTGCGCGCGTTGTTGCGGTTGCTGCTGCGGCATCGCGCGTTGTACTGGCTGTGGCGCCTGGCGTTGCTCCATCTGAACCGGCGCGCTGCGCTGATAGTCGCGCACCGGCGCTTCGCGTTGCTGCACTGGGGCCTGGCGCTGCTCCCTCTGCACCGGCGCGCTGCGCTGAGAGTCGCGTACCGGTGCTTCACGCTGTTGCACCGGCGCTTGGCGCTGCTCCCTCTGCACCGGGGCGCTGCGCTGAGAGTCGCGTACCGGTGCTTCACGCTGTTGCACCGGTGCCTGACGCTGTGCCGGCTGCGGACGCTGATACTGCTGCGGCTCCGATTCGCGCGCGCGCTGAGCCGGACTCTGGCGCACTGGGGCGACCGGCTGCGTGCGTTCGGCCGGGCGTACTGCATCGGCTGGGGCCCGCATGGTGCGCGCAGGTGCTTCGTTGCGACCGCTCTCACGATTCACCGGCGCGCCGCGCTGCGGCTCGGTGACGGAATTGCCGCGAACAGGCGTCGTGGCGCGATTACGTTCGGTGTTGTCAGCCGGGTTCGTCGCGTGCGGAGCAAAGCGCGCCGATGGCAGTGCGTTGCGGGCTGGCGCGGTGGGCTCCACCCGAGCATTCGGAGTGCGCTGCGCCGGCTCGACGTTCGGACGCGTGCCGCGTCCCGCATTTGCCGGTGCCTCAGGAGTTGTGCGCGGAGCGGCCGGATTTGCGGGCGTATTCATACCGCCGCGCTGAGTAGGCGAGTTCGCACGCATCGGCAGCGGCTGCGGAGTGGCGGTATTGCCGCGACCGACCACCTGCACGCGTGACGGCTGGGCACGCTCTTGCGCAATCACGGCGGGACGCGTCGCGATCTGGTGCAACTGGCTCCGCTCCAACGGCTGCGAGCCATTCTTCTGAATCGCCTGCAGGCGTGCCGCAATCGGCACCGGACGGGCCGGTGGCGCGGTGCGTGCAATCACCTGGCGGTCGAGCACAGCGGTTGCAGGCATTGCGCGTGCGCGCTCATTGGTCCCGATAAAACTGGCCTGGGTCGGCGCGATGCTCACACGACTGACGACTTGCGCGTTGCGCAGGTTGTTCTGATTGACCTGCACGCGTCCCGTGTTGACCCCGCGTCCACCCACGAATGTCTCACGCGACACCGCCGTCACCGCGGCGACATTGGTGCGATACGCGTAGTTGTCGTTGTTGATCGGACGGCCGTTCGAGTAGTTGTTGTACACGTTGGTGATGTTCGTGTTGTTGATGATCGTCGTGTTGCGCACATTGATGTTCGTGAAATACGAACGCGACGTGCGGTACCACGGCACATACACATCACGCGGGCCCAGCGGGAACCAGCCTACCGGGCCGCCACCGCCGATCGAGATGTTGGCACCCCAGCCGCCGCCGCCGATGAATCCGACCATCGCGGGGGAGTAGATTGCGAAGCCGCTGCTGCGACGCCCCGGACACCAGCCCCAGCGATTGCCCACGTAAGCCCAGCGGCCGTAATGGAACGGCGCGAAGCCCCAGGCTGCGTTGTCGACCCAACTCCAGCCCCAAGGATCGATCCATGCCCAATGGCCACTGCGGTACGGCGCCCAATCGGCGGCGACCGTAGTCGGATACCAGACGTTGCCGTACTGCGGTACGTCGCTCCACGAACCGTTGTCGTCCAAGTCGGCGTAGCCGATCGTGCCTTCGGACACGTATTGGCGTGACACCGAGCGTTCATAACGCGTATCGCGCGACTCGCACCAGCGGTCGAAATCATCCGCGCGCGGCAGATCGAGCACTTCGTAGTCGCGCAATGCGGAGTCGTTGAACCGGTACGAATTGCCCGAACGCACGCTGTAGCTCGCGTTGTTCTCGCCATAGACATTGCCGGACCCGTTGAACACGGTAACCATGGTCGAGGTGCCCTTCGGGGCGACGTCGACGCGATAGTTGCCGGGCTGGTTGATGACGAAGGCCAAGGTCGGCGTATCGACCTCGAAACTATCGCCGCCGTCGAGCCGGCGGATATGCAGATTCATCACGCCGTCGGTCAATTCGATCTGCGCAGTGTTGTCGCCAAGATTGAGCAGGCTGAATGTGCTGTTCTGGTCGAGGCGGATATCACCGCCGCCAATCTGCAATTCAACGCGCGAATCGTTGTCGGTATAGACCTTGTCGCCGGTGCCGAGCGGACGATTCAGCGATGCCTGCGCCCATTCGCTGGCGCCGGCAGGCTGGAAACTCACGTTACCGCTCATGAAGCCGATGCGCGCAACGCGATCAGGCGGATCGCCCGACGCACTTTGCGCC
>CAJDVY010000173.1_pt1 | contig 12373 bp, 8 predicted proteins | sample 7391441 | NCBI WGS metagenome assembly CAJDVY01 (sample SAMEA7055728, study PRJEB34461) | soil metagenome | biome: terrestrial ecosystem; feature: Peninsula; material: soil | place: Antarctica | collected 2016 | reverse complement strand
GCGATGAGCGCACACATGCAGGCGACCCTGACCACGATGGTCGGCCAGCTTCCTGCGGGCGATGCAGCGGCGCGCGTCACCGCGGCGTTGCAGGTGCTGCTCGCCTCCCCCGAATTCGCGATCCAGAAGTGAGGCCTGACATGACGACTTCGTTCTCCCGCAACCGTCGTGATTTCCTGCGCAACGCCGCCTGCGCCAGCCTCGCGGCGGCGAGCAGCAACGCGCTATTCAGCCAATTGCGCCTGATCAACAGCGCGGTCGCCGCCGATGCCGGATGCGCCGCGTATCCACCGGTCAGCGACTACAAGGCGCTGGTTTGCGTGTTCCTCTCCGGCGGCAACGATTCATACAACCTGCTGGTGCCGAGTGACACGTCGCGCTATGCCACGTATGCCGGAGCGCGCGGCGCAATGGCAATCGCACGCAATCAGCTATTGCCGATCAATGTGGCCAACGCGCTGGCCGGACAAAGCTACGGTCTGCATCCGAGTTGTCCGGAGCTGGCCAGCGTGTTCGATGCCAGCCACGGCGCGTTTGTCGTCAATACCGGCACCGTGCTGCAACGACCCAGTACCTGCAGCCTGGCTATCCGGTTCCGCCGCAGCTGTTTTCGCATGCCGATCAGCAGGCGCAATGGCAATACGGCCAGCCGAGCGCGAACGGAACGGTCGGTTGGGGTGGCTTGGTAGCCGATCGCCTGAACGTATTGAACGCAGGCGCGACGATTCCGATTTCGATCTCGCTGGGGGGCCAGAATCGCTTCCAGGCCGGCCTCAATGTGCAGCCGTACGCGATTGCGAGCAACGGACCAACCGCACTGCGCGGCTACAACGGCACGGCGCATGCGACGCAACTCGCTGCGCTCAAGGACTTGCTGGCACAGGCTTACCCCGATCCGTTGACACGCACCTACAACGCGACGTTCAACGACGCGATGGACTACTACAACGCGATGACCACGGCGCTGGCCGGTTCGGCGCCCCTGCAGACGACCTTCCCAGCGAACAACCCACTGGCATCCGCATTGCAGATGATCGCGCGGGTCATCGCATCACGCACCGCGCTGAGTGCGAAGCGGCAGATATTCTTTGTCTCGCTCGGTGGTTTTGACACCCACGACAACATGCTCGAAGACCAGCCCGGCCTGTTCACGACGCTGTCGCAGGCGCTGGGCGCTTTCTATCAGGCGACCAGCGAACTGGGCGTGCAGGACTCGGTCACCACGTTCACGATGTCGGAGTTCTCGCGGACATTGAACACCGATGGTGATGGCACCGACCACGCGTGGGGCGGCACCCACTTCGTCATGGGTGGCGCGGTGCAGGGCGGCCGATTGTATGGCACACCGGCCGCGAGCGGCGGGATCTTTCCGGATCTGACCCTGAACGGTCCGGATTGCCTGCAGCGCGGTCAAATGATTCCGGCCACCTCGTGCGACCAGTACTCGGCGACATTCATTGGCACGCTGGCTCGGCGTCAACGATTGCGACCTGGCGACGATCTTCCCGTTCCTCGGAAATTTCGCGAGCGGCGATCTCGGGTTCCTGAGCTGACTCCACGCTGCGCACGGCGCCGATCCGTTGGCGCCGCCGCACGCTCGCTATTGAACCGGCGGCGCTGCGCTCCTCTCCGACCATCCTGGTGTGCCGGTTGCGCAACGCGCGCAGGCCGAACGCGCTGGCACCGGGCGCCCTGCTAGAATCCGCAGCCTTCTTTCATCTGCGGATCGTCCATGCAACTCGATCAGGTCAAGGCTGTTGTCAGCGGTGGTGCTTCCGGTCTCGGCTACGCGGTCGCAAAGCTCCTCATCGCGCACGGCGCCAAGGTCGCGCTGCTCGATGTCAATGACGAGAAGGGCCATGCGGCCGCGCTGGAACTGGGAGACTCGGCCAGTTATTTCCGCACTGACGTCACCGACGAGAGCGGCGTTGCCGCGACGCTGAAAGACGCACAGGCCAAGCTTGGCGGATTCAACACCGTTGTGAGTTGTGCTGGCATTCTCGGTGCTGGTCGCGTGCTCGGCAAGGAAGGGCCGATGCCACTGAAAACGTTTGCGACGACCGTGACGGTCAACCTGATCGGCACCTTCAATGTCGCCAAGGCCGCCGCCAACCTGATGCAGCACAACGCGCCTGGTGAAGACGGCGAGCGCGGCGTGATCATCAATACCGCGTCAATTGCCGCCTACGAGGGGCAGATCGGCCAGGCCGCGTATTCCGCGTCGAAAGGCGGCGTGATCGCGATGACGCTGCCGATGGCACGTGAATTCGCACGCATCGGCGTGCGCGTGATGACGATCGCGCCCGGCGTGTTCCACACCCCGATGGTCGACGGCATGCCCGAAGCGGTCTATCAATCACTGTGCGCGCAAGTGCCCTACCCGTCACGCCTCGGCAAGCCGGAGGAATACGCCGACACGGTCGCATTCATCCTCGGCAACCGCTATCTGAACGGCGAGACGATCCGGATCGACGGCGCGATCCGGTTGGCGCCGAAGTGATGCCTGGATAACAAGCCCATCGTCGTCCAGACCTGCGCGTGGATGACGAAACTTCCGGCCCGTCCCGATTCCCCATTCCCGATTTCCCATCCCGGCATTTCCCATGAAAGCTTCCGAAATCAAGAAAGGCAACGTCGTCGAGCATGACGGCAAGGTCTGGCAGATCCGTGATATCGAACGCAGCTCGCCACAAGGTCGCGGCGGCAACGTCAAGTTCCGCTTCATCATGTATAGCGTGCCAGGAGCACAGAAGCTCGATTTGTCGCTCGGCGCCGAGGATGACCTCAAGGAAACCGAGGTCACGCGCCGCCCGGTCAGCTATTCGTACATGGACGGCGAGGCATTCGTGTTCATGGACATCGAGGATTACACCCAGTACACGCTCGACGCGAACGTGGTCGGTGACTCGGCCGGCTATATCGCCGATGGTATCGAAGGCTGCCAGATCCAATTGATCGACGATGTGCCGCACCGGAATTGAAGGGCGCCACCGCGACCAAGCGGCCGAAGCCGGCGAAGCTCTCGACCGGCCTCGAAATCGTCGTCCCCGAATACATCACGACCGGCGAGAAGATCACGGTCAACACGACCACCGGCGAGTTCGCCGGACGCGCATGACGCGAATCAACCCAGTGCGCGCGCAAGCCACTTGCGCGCCATGCGCCTTAGCGACACGTCGGCGGAGTCGTCCTCGGCGATCGCCGCAATCTCGCGCCAGGCCAGGGCATGCGACTCTGCACTGACCGCAAATGTCTCGCTGCCGGTCGCGCGCACCACGTAGCGCACGTCGTAGTGCCAATGCCCCGGCTCATCACCACGCGCCGGGATGGCGTGGCGGTCGAGATCGAATATTTCGTTTTCCCCGACCAGGTCGCGGAGCCCCGATTCCTCTCCCGCCTCGCGTAACGCGACGCGCGCCAGATCGGTGTCGCCATCGGCATGTCCACCCAGCTGCAGCCAGCGGTTGAGCTTGCGGTGGTGGGTCAGCAGGACGCGCTCGCCATCGCTACTGACCAGCCAGGCGGAGCCGGTGAAATGACCAATCCGGTGGCTGCGCTCGAACGCCTGCGCTGACGCGTTGAGGAAGTGCTGAAATGCCGTCGCCGTTTCGGCCTCGTCCGGACATGCGTACGCGTAGGCATTGAATGCGTCGGCCATTACCTCGTTCAGCATCACGATTCCTGGGTGGTTCGGCGCTTGTGCGCCTCAAGACCCTAGGTTAAGGTTCCGGCGAGACGTTGCAATGGGTTGCACGCCATCGCCAACGCTTCCTCCATAACCAGAAACACACTTCTCAGGGGAACCATTGATGCTCTTTAAGCGTGTGAAGCCGCTTGACCAGATTCTGGCAACAGCCGAAAAGAAGGCCCTGACCCGACAACTCGGACCGGTCCAGCTCACCCTGCTCGGTATCGGCGCAATTATCGGCACCGGTATCTTCGTGCTGACCGCGGAAGCCGGCCAGAAAGCCGGTCCTGCGATGATGATCTCGTTCGTCATCGCCGCTCTTGTCTGTGCCCTCGCCGCACTTGCGTATGCTGAGCTGGCGTCGATGATTCCGGTGTCCGGTTCCGCTTATACGTATACCTACGGCGTGCTCGGAGAGAGCCTCGCCTGGGTTGTCGGCTGGGCACTCGTACTCGAATATGCGGTCGCCGCCGGCGCAGTCGCAGTCGGTTGGTCCGGATACATGAATGGATTACTGGTGAGTGCAGGCCACGAATTACCCATGGCCTTCAGGACGGGCCCCTACGACGGCGGCGCATTCAACCTGCTTGCGTTTCTGATCTCGCTGGCGATTACCGCACTGCTCGTGTTCGGTACCTCCAAGAGCGCACGCGTGAATGCGGTGCTGGTCAGCATCAAGATCATTGCGCTGGTGGCGTTCATCGCGGTCGCGATGCCGGCCGTCAAGGACGTCAATTTCCATCCGTTCTTCCCATCCGGTTGGGGCAGCCCGATGGGCGGTGCGGCTTCGATCTTCTTTGCCTACGTCGGCTTCGATGCGGTTTCAACCGCGGCGGAAGAAACCAAGGATCCGAATCGAAACATTCCGATCGCCCTGATCGGATCGCTCGTGGTGTGTACGATCTTCTACCTTCTGGTGGGCTACGCTGCAGTCGGTGCGGTTGGCTCCCAGCCAATGATGGGACCTGATGGCCTGGCACTCCCGACCGGCAGCCCCGCCTTCACAGCCGCGTGCCACAGTGCTGCCGAATCTCTCGTTTGCAGCAAGGATCCGCTGGCCCAAGTCCTGCGCATGCTCGGGTTCGCCAGCATGGGCAACCTGATTGGGCTCGCTGCCGCGCTCGCACTGCCCTCGGTCATCCTGATGATGATCTTCGGCCAGACCCGCATCTTCTTCGTGATGTCACGCGACGGCCTGTTGCCGGATTTCCTCTCGAAGATCCATTCGCGTTACCACACGCCGCACGTCGTCACGATTATCACGGGTGTTGCGGTATCGCTGTTCTCGGCCATGTTTCCGGTCGGGATCCTTGCGGACATCTCCAATTCCGGAACGCTGTTCGCGTTCATCATGGTCTGTATCGGCGTGATGATCCTGCGTGTCAGGCAACCCAATCGTGCGCGACCGTTTCGCACCCCGCTGGCGTGGCTGGTCTGCCCGCTGGGCATCCTCGGCTGCCTGCTGCTGTTCGTGAATTTGTCGCGTAACACGATCATCCTGTTCTTCAGTTGGGCCGCAATCGGCCTCGTCATCTATTATCTGTATGGCTATCGCAAGAGCCATCTGGCCAACGGCACCGAATCGACCTGATCTGATCGCATCGATGTGAGCGCCTGCATGCGGTGGACTGCTGCTACCGCGATCGCTGCATGCAGGCCGTCTTCGAACAGCGCTGAATCACGCACCGCCAGTCCTCATTTCGATGAAGCTGGCGGCACATGCCGACCCGTCCGCATCTGGAGTCTTCGTGCCAACGTCCCGCCGATCGTTTGCTGTGTGGCCCACCAATGCCGGTCGTGGGCTGACCATCGACGACAACGGCAGCGACGGCGATGCACCGCTGCGCGCCGAGCTGCTCAGCTCGGAGCAGATGGAAGAACACGGGCGGGTTATTGCTGGCGAACACACAATCGCGCCCGGCAAAAGTTCCGACAGCCTGCTGCGACGCCTGACGGATAACGAAAGTGTCCTGCGCGACAGTTGCGCGCTGCTCGCGAATGCGATCAAGGCTGGGCATCGGATTACACCCGCGGGCGAATGGTTGCTCGACAACCTGTACCTGATTGACGACCAGATCCGCACCGCGCGCCTGCATTTCCCCGAACGCTACAGCTGGGAATTGCCACGTCTGCAGCGTGGCGCATCGGCTGGACTGCCGCGCGTCTACGACATCGCACTGAACGCGATCTCGCACGGCGACGGCCGCGTCGACCAGGACACCGTCAGCCGCTTCGTGCGCGCCTACCAGGAGATCCAGCCGCTCGCGCTCGGCGAGTTGTGGGCGATTCCGATCATGCTGCGCCTGGCCCTGATCGAGAACCTGCGCCGCGTCGCGGCCCGGGTACGCGGCGACCGACGCCATCGCAATCTGGCTGCGCGCTGGGCCGACGCAATGATTGAGGTCGTCGAGAATGACCCGAAGAGCCTGATCCTGGTCGTCTCCGACATGGCGCGTTCGCAGCCGCCGATGCGCGGCGCGTTCATCGCCGAACTGGTGCGTCGCCTGCAGGGCCACAGCGCCGCGTTGAGCCTGCCGATCACGTGGATAGAAGACCGCCTGCAGGAGGCAGGGCTCACGATCCCGCCGATCAGGTGTCAATCAGCAACAGCATCGGCAGCCTGCGCCTGCTCGAAGCGATCGACTGGCGCGAGTTCGTCGAAACCGCGAGCCACATGGAGCGCGTACTGCGCACGGATCCGGCCGGGATCTACGCGCAGATGGATTTCGCAACGCGCGACACCTACCGGCATGTTGTCGAAAAGCTCGCGCGCAAGTCGGCTCGGACAGAAACCGATGTGGCGCGTTGCGCCATCGAGATGGCACAGGAAGCGTCGGAGAGCGCCGATGCGCCCGCGCTGCGGCGTCATGTCGGTTACTACGTGATCGATGCCGGTTTGACTGCACTGAAGAAGCGCTGCGGGGTGAAGCGCCGCTTCGCGAATATGCGCGTGCGCAACGTACCGTTTTCGGCCTACTTCGGTGCGCTGTTGTTGATGGGCGCCCTGCTTGCGCTACCGACCGTGCTCCAATTGTTGCGCGACGGCCACACGCTTGGGCTGACCCTCGCTGCGGCATTTTGTGCAATCGTGGCGCTCAGCCAACTGGCGGTCGCGCTGGTAAACCAGATCGCCGCCATGGCGGTCACGCCACAACCATTGCCGCGCATGGATTTCCGTAGCGGCGTGCCAGCGTCGGCGCAAACGCTGGTCGTCGTGCCGACGTTGCTTGGCAGCGAAGCGGATGCCGTCGATCTGGTCGATGAACTTGAAATCCGTTTTCTCGCCAATCGCGATGCGCACATCCGGTTTGCACTGTTGACCGATTTCAGCGACTGGCACGACGCCGAAAAGCCGTCTGATGCCACGATCCTCGGCATCGCGTGCGCGGGCATCGCAAAACTCAACACCGTTTACAGCAACGGTGGCCCGGATATTTTCTTCCTGTTGCACCGGCCGCGTCTTTGGAATCCCAGTGAACGAAGCTGGATCGGATTCGAGCGCAAACGCGGCAAGCTCGGCGAGATGAACGCACTGCTGCGCGGCCACGGTCTGGAGAATTTCTCTTGTGTCATCGGCGACATTGCGCAACTGCGAGCAACGCGCTACGTGATCACCCTCGATTCCGACACGCAATTGCCGCGCGATACCGCGCGCCAGCTGATCGCAACGATGGAGCATCCGCTCAACCGCCCGCGCATGGATGCCACGTTGCGTCGCGTCGTCGCCGGTTACGGCATCCTGCAACCGCGCGTCGGCACCAGTTTCGCTGCCGACCAGACCTCGCGGTATGCACTGCTGTTCGGTGGCGACCCCGGCCTCGATCCGTACACACGCGCCGTCTCCAATACCTATCAGGACCTGTTCGGCGAAGGGTCGTTCACTGGCAAGGGCATCTACGACATCGATGCGTTCGAGCATGTGCTCGATGGGCGCTTCCCGCTCAGCCGTATCCTCAGCCACGACCTGCTCGAAGGCTGCTACGCGCGCTCCGGTCTGGTCACCGAGCTCGAACTCTACGAGCGTTACCCGCAAAACTACCGCCTCGACGCCAAGCGTCGACAGCGTTGGATCCGTGGCGACTGGCAGATCGCCGAATGGCTTTTTTCGCGCGTACCGGTGGCCGTTGGCAAACGGGAGTCCAATCCCCTATCCGGGCTTTCGCTGTGGAAAATCTTCGACAACCTGCGTCGCAGCCTGTTTCCCGCGGCTCTGCTAAGCATATTGTTGCTGGGCTGGTGCGTCCTCGCACAGCCGCACTATTGGACTCTGCTCGCGCTCGAAATTTTACTCCTGCCGATATTCATCGACGTCATCCTGGCGCTGGCACGCAAGGCACCGGACATGACGCTCGGCCGTCACCTGCTGCTGGCCATGCGCGACTTGCGCCGGCGTATTGCCCAGCTTCTGTTCGAGATCGCGTGCCTACCGCGCGATGCGTTGTCGAACCTCGGTGCAATCGTGCGTACCGGCTGGCGTGTGCACGTTTCGCGTCGACACCTGCTGCAGTGGGTGGCATCACACGCGGCCGAACGTAGTCAAGGAAACACCTGGATCGCATCGCTTCCGGTCCTTTGGATTTGCACACCGGTTGCGGTCTGTATCGGCGCGTATCTCGCAATCGAGCGATCCATCGCATTGCCCGTCGCGCTGCCATGGCTTCTGCTGTGGTTTGTCGCGCCGTTCCTCGAACGCTGGTTGGCGCACTCACCGACCCAGGAATCCGCAGCGCTGGATCAGTCACAGACGAAGTTCGTGCGCGGCGTCGCGCGGCGCACGTGGGCATTTTTCGAACGCTTTGTCACTGCCGAGGAAAACTGGCTGCCACCGGACAACCACCAGGAACACCCGATCGCGAAGACCGCGCATCGCACCTCGCCGACCAATATCGGCCTGTCCCTGCTGGCGAACCTCAGCGCGTGTGACCTTGGCTATCTCAGCGTCAGCCAGTTGCTCGAACGCTGCGCGTTGACGTTCGCGACACTGCAGAAGATGGAGCGCTACCGCGGCCACTTCTACAACTGGTACGACACCACCACGCTGCAACCACTGCTGCCTCAATACGTCTCGACGGTTGACAGTGGCAACCTCGCCGGGCATCTGCAGGTATTGCGCGAGGGGTTGCTGCAACTGGTCAATGCGCCGGTCGTCAACCCACGTCTGTTCGATGGCCTCGCCGACACGTTCGACATGCTCCACGGCCAGTGGCTGGAAGACGACAAGGCGGCGTTGCGCGATTTTCTGGACACCTTCGCGGACATCGAACGCGAGCCACCTCGCACGCTATCGGCGGTTCAGCACCATTTGCTTTCGCTGAACCAGTCTGCGGAAGCGGCCGCTGCCGCACACGCGACCACGGCAACGGCTGCTGTGGCTGCCGCGATGCACACATTTGCCCGCGAATGCCGCAACGCGATCGAGGACCTCGCCGGCTGGGCTCCCGATATCGCAAGAGAAACGCATCCGGCCGAGGACGCACCCATTCCAACTCTTGCAGAACTCGCGCGGATCGATAACCCCGCAAATGCAGCGGGCACGAACGCTTGCGCACGTGCGCAAACGTGCCTGCGCGAGATCGAACGTATGGCGGGCGCGTGCGCCGAACTCAGCTTGGTCGATTATCACTTCCTGTACGACGAAAAACGTCACCTGTTCGTGATCGGCTACAACGTCAGCGAAGGCCAGCGCGACCTCGGCTACTACGATCTGCTCGCATCCGAAGTTCGCCTTGGCGTGTTCGTCGCGATCGCATATGGGCAGGTCCCGCAGGAAAGCTGGTTCGCGCTCGGCCGCCTGCTCACCGCGCGCGAAGGTGAACCGACGCTGCTGTCATGGAGCGGCTCGATGTTCGAGTACTTGATGCCGCTGCTGGTGATGCCGGAATTCCCGGGTTCATTGCTCGCCCAGACTTGTCAGGCTGTGGTCGCACGCCAGATCGCGTATGCGAAACGACACAATGTGCCGTGGGGCATTTCTGAATCCGGCTACAACCTGACCGACGCGGCGCAGAACTATCAGTATCGCGCGTTCGGCGTGCCCGGCCTCGGCCTGCAACGCGGTCTGTCGCAGGAATTGGTGATCGCCCCGTATGCCAGCGCACTCGCGTTGACGGTCTTGCCCCGCGAAGCCACTGACAACCTGCGCGAGATGGCACGCCGCGGTTGGCTGACCGATGTCGGCTTCTACGAGGCGATCGACTACACGCCGACGCGCCAACAGCCCGGCGAAACGCATGGCGTGGTGCGTTCGTTCATGGCCCATCACCAGGGCATGAGCCTGCTCGCGGCGGCGCACGCGCTGCTCGATCGACCGATGCAGCGTCGCTTCGAAAGCCATCCGCAATTCCAGGCGACCTTGCTGCTGCTGCAGGAGCGCGTGCCGCGTTCGTCCAACGAATGGACCATCGATCCCGAGATCATCGACGTACGCAGCGACACCGAGCAGCCACAGATTCCATTGCGCGTGTTCCACAAGGCCGATACGCGCCGCCCGGCGATGCAGTTGCTCTCGAATGGTCGCTATCACGTGATGGTGACCGCAGCCGGCAGTGGCTACAGCCGCTGGCAGCACCTGGCGCTGACACGCTGGCGCGAAGACGTGACCCGCGATGCGTGGGGCATGTATGGATACCTGCGCGACGTGGACAGCGGCCGCGTCTGGTCGACCACGTTCCACCCGACGCTGGCGAAGTACGACAGCTACGAGGCGGTATTCACCGATGCGCGCGTCGAGTTCCGCTGCCGCACCGACCTGCTCGATGCGCACACCGAAATCGTGGTCTCACCGGAAGACGACATCGAACTGCGCCGCACGCGCATAACCAACCGCTCGCGCGTCGAGCGCATTCTGGAAATCACCAGCTATGCCGAAGTCGTGCTGGCGCCTGCGATCAGCGACGATCTGCATCCGGCCTTCAGCAACCTGTTCGTGCAGACCGAGCTGGTCAAGTCACGCGACGCTATCGTATGCACGCGCCGACCGCGTTCGGTCGGCGAAGAGCAGCCATGGATGTTCCATCTACTCGCGCTGCACGATGCCACAAGCGACGAAATCTCCTTCGAGACGGATCGCATGCGCTTCATCGGGCGCGGCCGCACCGACATGGTGACCGGCATCGCCGCGGATCGCGACGGCTGCCTCGCGCTCGCGGACAAGTATCACGACCGCCACCTCGCCGATCGCGTGATCGACCTGGCATGGACCCACAGCCGAGTCGTGCTCGGGCAGATCAATGTCAGCGAAACCGACGCACAAACCTATGCCCGCCTCGCCGAATGCGTGGTCTACGCCGATCCGCAGCACCGCGCGACGTCCGCGATCATCGCCAGCAACCGGCGCGGCCAATCCGGCCTGTGGGCGCACGCGATCTCGGGCGACCTGCCGATCGTGTTGCTGCAGGTCACCGATTCGGCGCGCATCGACATCGTGCGCCAGCTCGTGCACGCACACGCCTATTGCCGCCTGAAGGGACTGGCCTTCGACTTGGTCATCTGGAACGACGAGCGCAGCGGCTATCGCCAGAACCTGCTCGACGAAATCCACAGTGTCATCGCGGCAAGCGCTGACGCCAGCCTGATCGATCGCCCGGGCGGTATCTATGTGCGCGCGCTCGACCAGATCAACCACGAGGACCGTGTGTTGATGCAATCAGTCGCGCGCGCGGTGCTCACCGATGAAGCAGGCTCGCTGATCGAACAAATGCGCGCACGCGTCCTGGTCGACGTCGTGCCACGTCTCACGCCGACCCTGACGCGCCTGCCCGGCCCAGTGCAGAACATTGCATTGCCGCCGCGCACGCTGGTCAACGGTATCGGCGGCTTCTCGCGTGACGGCCGCGAGTACGTGATTGCAACCGACGCAATCCAGCGTACGCCGCAACCGTGGGTCAACGTGATCGCGAATCCGGATTTTGGTTGCGTCGTTTCGGAAAGCGGCTCCAGCTACACCTGGTTCGAGAATGCACACGAGTACCGCTTGTCACCGTGGAGTGACGATCCGGTCAGCGACCCCAACACCGAAGCGTTCTACATCCGCGACGAGGAAACCGGCCACTTCTGGTCGCCGACTCCACTGCCCTCACCTGGCGCGGCGCGATACCTGACCCGGCACGGCTTCGGTTACAGCGTTTTCGAGACGATCGAGGACGGCATCGCGAGCGAACTGCGCATCCACGTCGACCCGCAAGCGCCGGTCAAGATTTTCTCCCTGCGCTTGCGCAACGATTCCGGTCGCGCTCGCAAACTTTCGGCAACCGGCTACGTGCAATGGGTGCTTGGAGATCTGCCGGGCAAGACCGCGATGCACGTGGTCACCGAGATCGACATCAACGGCGCACTGCTCGCTCGCAATTCGTACAACGCGGAGTTCGCCGAACTCATCGCATTCTTCGACGTCGATGACGTACAACGCACGCTGACCGGCGACCGCAGCGAATTCATCGGCCGCAATTGCAGCCTGCGCCATCCGGCCGCGATGGGTCGCACCGCGCTGAGCGGCCGCGTTGGTGGGCGCCTCGATCCATGCGGCGCGATCCAGGTGCCGCTCGATCTGGCCGATGGCGAGTCGCACACGCTGGTTTTTCGCCTCGGCGCCGGCCACGACGCCGCCGAAGTGGACGCTCTGGTGCGCCGCTTTCGCCACTCCGGTTCTGCGCGCACCTCGTTTGAGGCGAATACCGCGCGTTGGAC
>CAJDVY010000025.1_pt1 | contig 12428 bp, 7 predicted proteins | sample 7391441 | NCBI WGS metagenome assembly CAJDVY01 (sample SAMEA7055728, study PRJEB34461) | soil metagenome | biome: terrestrial ecosystem; feature: Peninsula; material: soil | place: Antarctica | collected 2016 | reverse complement strand
GTTTGATCGGAGCGAATCCTGATGGAAAATTCGATGAGCACCCTGTCCGCAGGCGTGCTGCTGTTCCTGATCATGGATCCGCTTGGCAACATCCCGCTGTTCCTCAGCATCCTGCGCAACGTCGTGCCGGAACGGCGCCGGATCGTGCTGGTGCGCGAACTGCTGATTGCGCTGGTCGTATTGTTCGGGTTCCTGTTCGGTGGCCGTTACCTGCTGCACCTGCTGCAGCTCAAGCAGGAGTCGGTCAGCATCGGCGGCGGTATCGTCTTGTTCCTGATCGGCGTGCGCATGATCTTTCCGTCGCCACACGGGATCTTCGGCGAAGCCGACGGCGATGGCGAGCCGTTCATCGTGCCACTGGCGATCCCGGCAGTCGCCGGCCCGTCGACAATGGCCGCGGTGATGCTGTTCGCGAACAGCAGTCCCGGTCGCACGGTCGACTGGAGCGTCGCGCTGTTCCTCGCATGGCTCGCGACGGCGGTCATCCTGATGTCCTCGACGTACCTGTTCCGCTACCTCGGCACCAGCGTGCTGACCGCGCTGGAACGCCTGATGGGCATGCTGTTGGTTGCACTCTCGGTGCAGATGTTCCTTGATGGCGTCGTCGCTTACGTCAAGCACGCCGGTCTTGCGTGACCATTCGCGCTGCCTGCGCGACTTTGCGATGTCTGTGACGATTCTGCTTTTCCCGGCGCTGCCTACGGTCGGGACTGGATCCCTCCGCAACCTGCCGCTGCGGGCGGAAAACGGCGCTGCACTGCGCCTGGTCGGGCGATGTGGCTCGTGCAGTGACGGGATGTTACAAATTCGTCATGCAACCCTGTTAAACTGGGGTTAAGCTCGCGGCCGAGGGGGTTGCACCATCTAGTGCAGCGTGCTGGAAGTCAAAGGTATGCGTCGAACGCATAAACAACTCCGCATGCGGCTACTGCCGTGGGTTATAGGCTCGCTTTTCGTGGCCTCGGCCGCATTTGCACAGAACACTTCATCGTCGCTGAGCGGTCGCATTGTCGACGCCAGTGGCACGCCTGTCGCCGGCGCCACGGTCGAGATCGTGCACGTCCCTTCGGGCACGTCGCGCACGGTCCTCACTGACGCGAACGGTCGCTATGCCGCGCAAGGGTTGCGCGTTGGCGGTCCGTTCGAGGTCAAGGCTTCCGACGATCATGGCGAAAAGGCCGATCAGCCGGGTGTGTACCTCAAGCTGGCCGAAGAGACCACGCTGAACCTTGCTCTCGCAGCCACCACCACCACAACTCTGGAAGGCGTGACCGTGACCGCTGCTGCGCCGGGCGCGGTTTTTCAGGCAGACAACAAGGGTTTGAGTACCAGCATTTCCAAACGCGAACTGAAGGTATTGCCCAATCCTGGGCGCTCCATCCAGGATATCGCTCGCCTCGATCCGAATATCAATCTCACGAACAAGGGGCGTGGGGAGATTTCAGCGCTTGGGCAGAACAGCCGCTATAACAACATCACGATCGACGGTGTTGCCACCAACGATTCATTCGGTTTGGAACCCAACGGATTGCCGTCGCTCAATCAGCCGTTGTCATTCGACGCGATCGAGGAATACAACATCTCGACCGCGAACTTCGACGTGACCAACAAGCGTGCGGTGGGTGCCAACATCAACATCGTGACCAAATCCGGCACCAATGATTTTCATGGTGACGCGTACTACGCGTATAACAATGCGAAGGATTTGACCAGCGACGAGCCGGCAGAATTCAGCGGATACACCGCGAAGAAGACTTTCGGCGCGACCGTGGGTGGTCCGATCATCAAGGACACGCTGTTTTTCTTTCTGAGTTACGAGGAATCGAAGACGCTGGCGCCGGCGCCTGACTATGGTCCGTTGGGATCTGGACGCGGCAACATCGTCAACATCAGCCAGACGGACCTCGACCGCATTACCAACATCGCGACCGGCTATGGCATGACACCTGGAAATCTCGGCGCTGCGGATGCCAATCAGAGCAGCAAGCTCTATCTGGGCAAGATCGACTGGAACATCACCGACGGCCATCGCGCGAGTTTCCGCTACAACAAGACGGATAGCACACAGCCAATACTCGGTGGTTTCAACAAGAATTCGCTGTCGCTGTCGAGCTATTGGTACACGCAGTCGCGCACCCTTGAGAGCTATGTGTTGAACTTGTACGACGACTGGAGCGACAGCTTCTCGACGGAAAGCTCGTTCTCTTATTCGACCTATGACTCGACGCCGACCACGCTGGCTCAGCAGCCGCAGGTTCAGGTGCGCCTCGGTCCCGACAATTCCAATACCAGTGTCAACCTCGGTGAGGAACAGTTCCGCCATTACAACGTACTCGGCGTCAAGAGCCTGAGCGGCTTCTTCGCTGGCAACTGGTTCCTCGGCGATCACACCATCAAGGCGGGTGCAGATTTCCAGCGCGACAAGTTCTTCAACCTGTTCGGGCGCACCGAATTTGGCGCATACACTTTCAAAAGCATCGACGACTTCGCCGCTGGAAACTTTGCAACCTACAACTTGTATCGTCCAACCAATGGCGATATCAACAGCATCGCGGCGAGGTTCCGCCTCGACCAATGGGGTCTGTTCGTGCAAGACACGTGGCAGGCTACTCCGCAGCTGTCGCTGCAGTATGGATTGCGCTGGGATATTCCTGCACTGCCGGATCGGCCGGTTTACAATGCTTCGTTCGATAGCGCCTACGGTTATTCAAACCAGGGCACAGTCGATGGCAATGGCGTTCTCGAACCGCGGATGTCGTTCAATTACTCGTTCGATACCGATCTGAAGACGCAGTTGCGCGGTGGTATCGGCATCACGGAAGGCGTGACGCCGGGCGTGTGGCAAGCCAATCCGTTCACCAACAACGGCCTGACGTTGCAGACATATAGCTGCGGTCCCGGCACCGGCTTTAATGCCAATCCGTACACCCAGCAGCCGCCGAGCAGCGGCTGTGGCACCGGCAGCCAGCAAACCGTGGACACCGTGGATCGGAACCTGTCTCTGCCGACGGCTCTGAAAATCAGCCTTGCTTTCGATCGGGAACTGCCATGGTGGGGCGTGATCGCGACTGCGGAGTTCGCGCACGTGGGTGTCCGTGACGCGATCCGATACGAGGCGGTCAACCTGGGGCCGGGAAACGGTTTCCTGCCAGACGGACGTATCAATTATTGGAACGATACTTCGCCAGCGTTGTACATCGACAAGAACGGCAAACCGGTCGCCGCCAACGATCCGACCAACTACCGTAATAACCAGCGTTCTGGATCAAATCCTGCGTTCGGTGGAGCGTCGACCTATCTGACCAACACTGGAAAAGGCGAGGCGAACTACCTGACCTTGTCGCTGCAGAAGTCTTATTCCGACACCTGGTTCGGCACGACGTCGCTGACCTTCGGGCGTGCAACGGAAGTGAACCCTGGTACGTCCAGCCAGGCCTTCAGCAACTACTCGTCGAATGTGGGCTACAACCCGAACGAGGATGTCGCACGGCGTTCAAACTACGATATCAAGGCACGCCTGCTCTCGGCGCTTACTTGGCAGCACCGGTTCTTTGGCGACTACGTATCGAGCGTTTCGGGCGTTTACAACGGTTACACCGGCCAGCCTTACACTTGGACGTTCTTCAATGATGCGAATGGCGATGGCATCAAGGGCAACGACGTGTTCTACGTTCCGCGCCCGGGCGACGTGTTGTTCACGCAGGGTACTTCGCAGGCGTCCATTGACCAGTTCTACTCGTTCATCAAGGGCAACGAATACCTAAGCAACCATCAGGGTGGCGTGGTTTCGCGTAACGGTGCAACTTCACCGTGGATCAACCAGATTGACCTGAGCTTGCGTCAGGAAATTCCTGGCTTGTTCCCGAGTGGAGCGAAAGGTGAAATCCGTTTCGACATCTTCAATATCGGCAATATGCTGAACAAGAAGTGGGGACAGATCTACAATCCGAACTTCCCGTATAGCCGCTCGCTCGCCAACTATGCAGGCATCGATCCGGCCACCGGCAAGTACATTTACAACCTGACCACTCCGGGCAGCTACGCGTATTCCAAGCAGGACGATCAAGCGCAATCGCGTTGGTCGGTGCTGGTGACGCTGCGCTACACGTTCTGATCGCTTAATCGTTTTGAACGCAAACGGCCGGCCTTGTGCCGGCCGTTTGCGTTTCGCCGCGGCTGGCTTGACGTCGAGCCGCGCGTTTCGCAATGCTGGCAGGCTGCGCCGCTGAAGCGCATCCGATCTCAAAGAGGATATCTCGCATGGAGCAAACTCCGGTCAAATCCGCCACCGTCAATGCACGCATCACGCCTGCAGCAGGACTCGATGTCCTGTCCCGCCAAGAGGTCGCGCGTTTGCGTGATGCCAGCACGGGCGGCTTGCACGAATTGCTCCGCCGATGTGCGCTCGCGGTGCTGACGCACGGCGGCGCGAGCGATGACGCACGCGCGCTGCTCGATCGCTATCCCGATTTCGACGTGCAGATCCTGCAGCAGGATCGTGGGGTCAAGCTTGAACTCAGCAACGCACCGGCCGAGGCGTTTGTCGATGGCCATATAATCCACGGGGTCAATGAGCTGTTGTTCGCGGTCGTGCGCGACATTGTCTACGTCGCCGCACAGTTCGAGACGGGACGTTTCGACCTGTCGACGTCATCGGGCTTGACCAGCCTGGTGTTCGAGATACTGCGCAACGCGCGCATCCTGCATCCGAACGTGGATCCCAATCTCGTCGTGTGCTGGGGCGGGCACTCGATTCAGCGAATCGAGTACGAATACACCAAGAGCGTTGGCTATCAGGTGGGCCTGCGCCTGTTCGACATTTGCACTGGCTGCGGGCCGGGTGCGATGAAGGGGCCGATGAAGGGTGCAACGATCGCGCACGCGAAACAGCGTCGGCGCAACAACCGCTACATCGGCATCACCGAACCCGGGATCATCGCGGCCGAGTCACCGAACCCGATCGTCAACCACCTCGTCATCATGCCGGACATCGAGAAGCGCCTCGAAGCGTTCGTGCGCATCGGCCACGCAATCGTCGTGTTTCCCGGCGGCGTTGGCACCGCTGAAGAAATCCTTTATCTGCTCGGCATCCTGTTGCACCCGGAGAATGCGAACATCCCGTTCCCACTGGTGTTCACGGGTCCGGCCGAATCGGCCGCGTATTTCGAGCAGATAGACCGTTTCCTGCGCCTCGCGCTCGGCAATGACGTCGCCCAACGCTACACGATTGTCGTCGACAATCCGCGCGAGGTCGCACGCGTGGTGCGCAAGGGGATTGAGCGAGTGCGCTTGAGCCGCCTCGACAACAAGGATGCGTTCTTCTTCAATTGGGCGCTGCACATCGATCTGCAATTGCAGTCGCCGTTCCAGCCGACTCACGCGGCCATGGCGGCACTCAATCTGCATCGCGACCAACCGCCGCACAAGCTGGCTGCGGACCTGCGCCGGGCGTTCTCCGGGATCGTCGCCGGCAACGTCAAGGAAGAGGGCATGCGTGCGATCGAGCAGAATGGACCGTTCGACATTGATGGCGATCGCGACATCATGCAGGCGCTCGATGCGCTACTTGCCAGCTTCGTCGCGCAGCAGCGCATGAAACTGCCGGGGCCGCAGTACGTGCCGTGCTATCGGGTGCACGCCTCATAGCAATCGATCGTGGTCGCGCTGGCAGTCCTCCTACACGAGCCGGTGGTGGTTTTCGCAGGAGCTATACGGCCGCGACCGTGATCTCCTCTGCGCATGTTCTGGTCACCCTTGCGGCACCAATGCTCCAGTCACTGCAACAGTTTCACCTTGTCCTTGTAGCTGCGTGAAAGCTTTAGTTGCTGGCCTGAGTCGAGAATCAAAAAGTACTCGCCGTTCAAGTGTGTGCGCAATTCCCGTACATGCGCCACATTGACGATTGTCGAGCGATGGATACGTTGGAAAATACGTGGATCAAGACGGCCCTCGAGTTCGTGCATCGTAGCGCGCAATACATGCGTGTCGGTTTCCGTGTGCACGCACATGTAATCGCCGGCGGCATCGATCCACAGAATGTTGTGAGGGGGCACGCGCAGGATGCGGCCGGAGTCCTTGATCACGAATCGGTCTTCGGGCTGCTTACCGAGGCTATCAGTGTCGCGCAGCGCTTCGTCCAGGGTAAGGTCCGGTCGTCCTGATACGTTGCCGAGCAGGCTCAGCAGGCGCGCGCAGTTCTCGTCTGCGTTGCGCGACCGCAGGCTGCGGCGTGCTCGCTCGAGTGCACTGTCAAGACGGGTCTCGTCAATCGGTTTGAGCAGGTAGTCGAGCGCATTCGCTTCGAACGCGTGGGTCGCATATTCGTCATAGGCGGTGACGAACACCGTCAGCGGCAACTGCGTTGCGGGCAGCGAACGCAGCACCTGGAAACCGTCGATGCCGGGCATCTGCACGTCGAGGAACATCAAGGCAGGAAGATGCTGACTGATTGCCGCCAGCGCCTCGCGACCGTTGGCAGCCTCGGCGACGATGTCGATATCCGGGTGACGCGCGAGGCGCAGCGCAATGCCACGACGTGCCAATGGTTCGTCATCGACGATTAACGTGGGGATGCGCACGGGCTCTCCTCGTTCGAAGCGCTTTGGAACGGGAAGCGCAGGTGTGCGGCCGTTCCATGGGGTTGCAATTTGTGAATGCTGAATGTGTGATCGGCGCCATACAGCACGCGCAGACGTTCGCGCGTATTGGCCAACCCGACACCGCCGCCTTCGCCTTTGTTCGGCCGATAGTCAGTGCTGCCGGGACCATCGTCGGTCACGCTGATTTCCAGGATTGCCCCATTTTTGCTCGCAGCGATCTCGATCGTGCCCCCTGCTTCGTTTCGTGACACCGCATATTTGACGGCATTTTCGATCAGCGGCTGCAGGATGAGACTGGGCACGTGTGCGTCGGAAACCTCGGCGGGTACGTCAATGCAGACCTTCAGGCGGTCGCCGAATCGAAGCTGCTCGATCGCCAGATAACGCTTGGCGGCGCGAATCTCGGTGGCGAGGGTGACTTTCTGTTCCGGATCGCTTTCCAACGAATAGCGCAAGAACCCTGACAGTGCGCCGACCATCCCGTTTGCCTGCTCGCGGCGACCGTCGAGGATCAACGTTGAAATCGCATTCAACGTGTTGAACAGGAAGTGTGGGTTGAGTTGATAGCGCAGCATGCGCAGCTGCGCCTGTTGAGCGATGGCAACCGCTTGCAACGCGGTTTCCTTTTCGTGCTGCAACTGACGCGCCAGCTTGATGCCGACATATGCGCCGGTCCACGCGATCATCAGGTACATCGCGCCGGCAAAATAGGACAGGTAACCGAGCGCATTCGACGGCAGGTCACAACTGGCGCACAGACTCTCGATTGCCACGATCCACAGGTAGGCGTAGGCGATTGACGCTGCGACGAGCAGGCTGGCTCCGGTCCACAAACGCGCCCGTAGCGACCATTCCCATGTGCGGTTGAAGCCGTGGCGCAGGGCGAGCGTGAGCAGGAAACCACCTAACGCATCGACGACCGAAAGCTGGTAATAATTGATTGAGCGACCCATGCCGAGGCCGCCCACGTAGTTTTCGAGGCCATACCCGAGCCACACGGCCGACTGCAGCAGCCAGAATTGGCGCGTATGGTTAGTCACGGACATGGGCAGATCGCAGGCATTGGAGATCGCGGTGCAACGGCAGCGTGTGATGGTAGATGGAAGAGAAGGTAAAAGGAGTTTCTTCGCGCTGCCTGACGAGTTTCGCGATGCGTCCAACGCTCCGGCACTCCAGACGGAGGCGTGCCTCGCCGGCGTGGGTCCAAGTACTGTTGGCGTCGGCGTGCCGTGTCCTCGCCTGTGTGGGCACTGCGGAGGGAAACCAGCGCTGCGGCGCGAATTTCCGCTCACGGGCTCGGGCGGCGCTAAGAATCCGCGGATTTGCGCGGATTTCCTCTTGACGATTGCGTCTCGCGAAAAGACAATACGCGGCTCGCCCGAATAGCTCAGCTGGTTAGAGCACTTGACTGTTAATCAGGGGGTCGCAGGTTCGAGTCCTGCTTCGGGCGCCATATCAGGAAAAGAGCTTGCAGCAATGCAGGCTTTTTTTGTGCGGAACTCAGCCGGCGACGTGCAGGCAGGCAGTGGCGGCGCCGGCGCTAGCAGAGCCGCGGCGGATACGACCGGCTTGGCTGATGACGATCGTGGCCGCGCCCGAGGCGCCGCTGGCGCGGTCACAGATGGTCAAGGTGACATTCGAGCCCATGGAGGTTCCGTCTGGCTGGTAGGTCACCTGCACCCGACCGGCGGTGCTCAGGATGCCTATGCCGGCGGCCTGTGCTTGCACGATGCTCAGCACCGGTTCGGTGCCGGAGCGTTTGCCGTCGTGGTCAAGATCGGCAAAGACCATCCAGCCGTGCTGCCATTGGGTGGTTCGATCGCAGTGCTGTTGATCCTCGCTGGGGCAGGCCACCACGTGGGAGGTGCGGCTGATCGCAGCAAAACGTGCGTGGTTCAGCGAGGCATTCAGCGCACTGCGCGCACTTGTCGCTTGCATGTGACCGGTCAGTTTGGCGTAGCTCGGCACCGCGATCGTGAGCAGGACCGCAAGGATCGCGACGCTCATCAGGAGTTCGATCAAGGTGAATCCTTGCAGGCGGGAGGCGGCGTTGTGCATGGCAAAGAACTCCGGTTGATGACCTGGCCATGTTAGGAAGCGGCGTGTGCCTCGACGATGGCGCTGCGGCGCTGCCGGTTGTAGGAATTTCGCGCATGCGTGTGCCAGCAGAACGCTGGCTGCGCCGGTTGTGAAGCCGCTCGCAGTCGCGTCCTATAATCGACGGCTTGCACGGAGTGCCTGATGTCCGATCGCTTCCAGCTCGTTTCCCCATTCCAGCCGGCTGGCGATCAGCCAGATGCGATCGCGCGCCTGACCCAAGGTTTTGAAGACGGGGTGGCGCAGCAGACCCTGCTCGGCGTGACCGGCTCAGGCAAGACCTTCACGATCGCGAACGTAGTCGAGCGCATCCAGAAGCCAACGCTGGTGATGGCTCCGAACAAGACCTTGGCGGCGCAGCTGTATGGCGAGTTCAAGCAGTTCTTCCCGCACAACGCGGTCGAATATTTCGTCAGCTATTACGATTATTACCAGCCGGAAGCCTACGTGCCTGGCAGCGACACCTATATCGAGAAGGACGCCTCGATCAACGAGCACATCGAGCAGATGCGCCTGGCTGCGACCAAAACCCTGTTGTCGCGGCCCGATGCGTTGATTGTCGCGACCGTATCCGCGATCTATGGTCTCGGCGATCCGGAAGACTATCTCTCGATGCGCCTGATCCTGTCGCGCGGCGAGCACACCGATCAGCGTGAGTTGATCCGCCACCTGACCCAGCTGCAATACACGCGCGGTGACATGGAGCTGCGCCGTGGCAGCTACCGCGTGCGCGGCGAGATCATCGATATCTTCCCAGCTGAATCGGAAACCGAAGCCCTGCGCATCGAGTTGTTCGACGGCGATATCGAGAACCTGTCGCTGTTCGATCCGCTGACCGGCGCGACGATTCGCAAGGTCCCGCGCTTCACGGTGTACCCGAAAACCCATTACGCGACGACGCGCCAGAGCGTGCTCAACGCGATCGAGGCGATCAAGATCGAGCTCAAGGATCGCCTCGATTATCTGTACAAGGCGAACAAGCTGGTCGAGGCGCAGCGCCTGCAACAACGCACCCAGTTCGATATCGAGATGATGGCCGAAGTTGGTTATTGCCAAGGCATCGAGAACTACTCGCGGCATTTGACGCGGCGTTCGCCGGGCCAGCCACCACCGACTTTGTTCGACTATCTGCCGGCCGACGCGTTGCTGGTGGTCGACGAATCGCATGTGACGATTCCTCAGATCGGCGCGATGTTCAAGGGCGATCGCTCGCGCAAGGAAACCCTGGTCGAGTTCGGCTTTCGGCTGCCGTCCGCACTGGACAATCGCCCGTTAAAGTTCGAAGAATGGGAGCAGCGCGCGACGCGCACGATCTTCGTGTCGGCGACACCGCGTCCGTACGAGATTGAGAAATCGCAGGGCAACGTGGTCGAACTGGTCGTGCGCCCGACCGGCCTGATCGACCCGCGCATCGAGGTGCGCCCGGCACGCACCCAAGTCGACGATTTGTTGTCCGAGGCGAATGCGCGCATCGCACTCGGCGATCGCGTGCTGGTCACCACACTGACCAAGCGCATGGCGGAAAACCTCACCGAGTATCTGGAGGAACACGGCATTCGCGTGCGCTACCTGCATTCGGACATCGAGACGGTCGAGCGTGTCGAAATCATCCGCGATCTTCGTCTCGGAAAGTTCGACGTCTTGGTCGGGATCAACCTGTTGCGCGAAGGTTTGGACATGCCTGAGGTCTCCCTGGTCGCGATCCTCGACGCGGACAAGGAAGGTTTCCTGCGCTCGACCGGTTCGCTGATCCAGACTATCGGCCGCGCGGCGCGCAACTTGCGTGGAACTGCAATCCTCTACGGCGACAATGTCACGCGATCGATGCAGGCCGCGATCGACGAGACCGACCGCCGTCGTGCCAAACAGGTTGAATACAACCTTGCGCATGGCATCGTGCCGGCATCGATCGTGCGCGAGATCACCGATGTCATGGAAGGCGCGCGCTTTGACGCCGGATCGGAGCCGACGCGCGGCCGCGGCGCGCGCAAGGTCGCCGAACCCGCGCCGGACTATCACTTGCTGACGCCGGCGCAGATTGCCACCAAAATCCGTCAGCTCGAGGCGCAGATGTACAAGCACGCGCAGGACCTGGAGTTCGAGGACGCCGCACGCCTGCGCGATGAAATCCACCGCATCCGCGAGCAGGGCTTGATCGGCTAGCCCTGGTCGCAGCGCCGCTTGGGCTGCACGGCCAACCCCGACACTTTTGTGCACACCATGATCGGGCGCGGACATGCCCGGTCCAGTCGTTGCACAGGATCCGCAATATCGGTTGTCGTTGCGAAAGCGCTGTGCTACCTTGCGCGCCCCTCGCAGGTCGAAATCGGTTTGCGACACGGGCGGTTAGCTCAGCGGTAGAGCACTACCTTGACATGGTAGGGGTCACAGGTTCGATCCCTGTACCGCCCACCACCTTGAACGACAAAAACGGCGTGATCTCTGGATCGCGCCGTTTTTGTTTGTCGCCATTGACCGGCGCGATGGTACGCAGCGCTCGTTTTTCCGTTCGCGTGGGCCAGAGCGCGCCGATTCCGCCTGCGGGCGGATGCGACGCTTCCCTCGCATCCACATACTTCGGCGATACCTGCACTCCGGAGTTCCGATGCGCCGTTCGCTATTTGCCTGCTTGATTGCCGCCATGGCTGCTCCGGCCGGCGCCCAGAACATCGTCCTCGCGGAATCGGAAGATCCTCGCCATTCGAGCGAGCAGATCACGGTGGCGCTGGAGCCAGTCCAAGTCACGGCGACGCGCCGGCTGCAGGCTGTCATCGATGTCGCTGCCGCCGTGACGGTGGTCGATGCGGAACAAATTGCTGCGGATGCACCGCAGACTATCGCCGATTACCTGCGTGGCGTGCCGGGGGCCTTCGTGCAGTCGACGACGCCGGGCCAGGCGATTCCGATCGTGCGCGGCTTGAAGGGTTCGGAAGTGTTGCATCTAGTCGATGGTTTTCGCCTCAATACCGCGTTCTTCCGAAATGCACCGAACCAGTATTTCGCGCTGGTCGACGCGCAGAATGTCGATCGCGTCGAGGTTGTGCGCGGGCCATCCTCGACTTTGTACGGCTCCGATGCGATGGGCGGCGTGGTCCAGGTGCTGACACCGGAGCAGCGCTTCGATGGCGCCAACTGGGATGCGCGCGGGCATTTCCGCACTCAGTTTGCGAGCGGCGATCTTTCGAGTGTGACGCGTCTGGATGGAGCGGCCGGTCGTGAGGATCTCTCGATCGCTGGCGGCGTCACCTGGCAGGATGTCGGCGAGCGCCGGCCCGGCGGTGGTCCGCGTCTGCTGCATTCCGAGTTTCGCGCGTGGGCCGCTGACACCAAGCTGATCTGGGCGCCGCTGGCCGACCACGAACTGATGTTCAACGTGCAGTACCTGAAGCAGCCACGTACACCACGCTTCGACGAACTGGTGCCCGGGTTCGGCCAGATGACGCCCAGTTCGGATGAATTCTTCTTCGAGCCGAACGATCGCCTGCTGATGCATGCGCGCTATCGCTGGACCGCGATGAATGCCGCATTCGACACGGCCGAATTCCATCTCGGACAACAGATCATCAACGACGATCGCCGCAGTCGTGGCGCCGGCAGCTCCAATCGCGATCTGGAGAAGAACCGTGATCGCCTGCGCGGCTTCACCGGCAGCTTCACCAAGCAGCTTGGTGCGCATGAATTGGCCTACGGCTTCGAGGCCTACCTGGACACGGTCGACAGCAGTCGCATCCG
>CAJDVY010000015.1_pt1 | contig 12435 bp, 6 predicted proteins | sample 7391441 | NCBI WGS metagenome assembly CAJDVY01 (sample SAMEA7055728, study PRJEB34461) | soil metagenome | biome: terrestrial ecosystem; feature: Peninsula; material: soil | place: Antarctica | collected 2016 | reverse complement strand
GCAACGCCAACATACAAGGGCGGGCACTGCCCGCCGGCTCTTGCCGTGGCATGCAATCAAAACGTGATCAAGAGACAGTGCTTTGCGGCGGAATCGAATGTAACGCATCCTGGGTGATTGCCATGCACCGGCGGCAGCCATCCGGCTTGAAGTGACCGACCAGCGAGCCAACACATCAGGTCGTCCAATCGACACGCAGGAAAACCTGCACCTGTCATCGATCCGAGCCGCGCCTATGCTGCGAGATGAGCCTGTTGCCGCCACGAGACAGGCCGCTGATGCCAGCAAGAGTACGATGACGCCTGTTTTGCACGTTCCCCGGGAGTTGTCATGGATCGCCGTGATTTTCTGAAAACTGCCAGCCTGTCGGCGCTGGCGGCCAGCGTCCCACTTGGCGCCGATGCGTTCGCCACCAGCGTGGCCAAGCCTGCGTCGGCGGCTTCAACCAGCATCGAGGCGGCTGCGAAAGCAGACTACAGTTTGCACATTGCCACCGGCGTACTCGAGCTCGGGCCCAGACATTTCATCTCGACGACGCTCTACAACGGCGACTTTCCCGGCCCGCTGTTGCGCTTCAAGCAGGGCCAGCGTGCCACCGTCGACATCTTCAACGAGACCGACATCGCCGAACAGGTGCACTGGCACGGACAGTACCTGCCCGACAGCGTGGACGGCGCGTTCGAAGAACGTACACCACCGATACCCGCGCACGGTTATCGGCGCGAAGTCTTCACGCCGACGCCGGAGGGCTTGCGCTACTACCACACGCATGTGCGTGCCGGCGCCGACCTCACCCGCGGTCTTTATTCCGGCCAAGCCGGCCCGGTCTATATCGAAGCGCAGCACGAGCCCGGTGCATACGACCGCGAAGTGTTCCTGACACTGAAAGAATTCGAACCTTATCTCAATCACATGGACGACGACGCGCCCTTCATGGCGCCCGGTGGCATGGATGTCGCGTTGGTCGGTGTGGCAGCAAAGGCCGATCCCACGGCCGGCGCGGTACCGCCCGGCTACGAGCTTGCCTACGGGTCGTTCGCCATCAACGGCAAGATGCTGGGCCATGGCGAACCGATCAAGGTGAAGCACGGCGAACGCGTGCTGTTGCACGTGGTCAACGCCAGCGCCACCGAGAACCGCAGCCTCGCCCTGCCCGGACATGTGTTCAAGGTCATCGCGCTCGACGGCAACCCGGTGCCGCATCAGGCAACCGTGCCGGTGCTCTGGCTCGGTACCGCCGAGCGCGTGTCCGCCATCGTCGAGATGCAGTGCCCAGGCATCTGGATCCTCGGCGATACCGCCGACGCCGATCGCACGGGTGGCATGGGCATCGTGGTCGAGTACGCGGGCGCCCGTGGCAAGCCGCAATGGCAGGCGCCGCCAGCCGATTTCAAATGGGACTACCGACTGTTCGCTGACCCGCACCGCAAGCTGCCCAAGCCGGACGAGATGATCGACTTGCTGATCACTTCGCGCCAGAGCGCCGCGCGCGGCTTCGACCTGTGGTCAATCAACGGCACGCCATACGACTCGCAGACGATGGCGGTCACGCGCAAGCTCAAACTCGGCAGACGCTACCGGTTGCGCTTCCGCAACGCGAGCGACGACATGCATCCGCTGCACCTGCACCGCCACAGCTTCGAGATCACCAGCATCATGGGCCAGCCCACCGCAGGCGTCATGAAAGATGTGGTGCTGGTGCCGCCGTTCCAGACCACCGAAGTTGATTTCACCGCCGATCAACCGGGTTTGACGCTGTTCCATTGCCACATGCAGAGCCACATGGACTTCGGCTTCATGGCGCTGTTCGACACTGTTTGACGGATGGCCACCAACCCATCCCGCCGCATGTTCGCCGATTGAGGGCGTCGACTTGGCGGGTCATCCTTCGGCATGATGATGGGCTTTCCAGGTCAACTTTTGATGCGCGTTGAAGTGTGTCTTTCGATCCGTTGTTGCGGTTGGCGAACGACTGGATTCGGCGATCCGCTACCGGCAGGAATGGCTGGCAGCTATCCTGGCGTGGCTGACGGTTACCGCGCACAACGCTCAGACCCTCGTGCAGACAAAAACACGCCCTGCTTGCACAGGGCGTGCGACGACAAATTGTCGTTGCTTTATTTTCCTGCGAATTGCTCACCTGGCGCGTTTTGTGCTGCGACGAATTCCTGCAACAGCATGTTGTATCTTTTCTGCAGGCGCTCGATGCCGCCAGTCTGACTTTCGGGATACGATGTGCTCGCGCCAAAAAGCATCCCGATTTCGCGAGCCGAAAAATTGGCACGTATCAACTGGTTGAAGCCGTCGCAGGCATGGCCGGTGTGGTCGTTCGGTGGCACGCATTGGGCGGTCGTCGAGCCCGAGACGATAATGGGTCGCAAGGCCTCGACGGACTGACCTGCAGCGGCGGCGCTGGTGAACCCGGCAATGGCGATAACGATTGAAATGGAGATTGTGCGCAGTTTCATGATAGTCACCTCTGAAACCTTGCAGCAGGTCTTCCTTGACGGGCTTGCATGGTGGTCGGGTCGCCAGCGTCCGGTCGGCGGCGAGGGGTCTGCCCTCACCATTCAGTTCGGCAAGTCCGTCAGGGAATTACAGTGGCGCGACACACCAATCAGAACTTTTGCCGATAGCTTGCATACCAGAATCGCCCCGGCACATCGTAGTCGGAAAAGAACGAATTGGTCGAAGAGCGGGAAACTGGCGGGTCGCGGTCGAAGGCGTTGCGTACGCCCAAGGTGAAACTGCCGTCCCATGGTGCATCCCATCCTGCTGCGAGGTCAAAGTAGGTGACGCCAGGCACGCGGTTGGCTGGATCGGGTTCCCCCTGGATGGTTCGATTCGGGTCCGAGCACAATCCGTATAGCGAAGGCTGGTTGACCAAGTCGCCAATGTAGGTGACATAGCCGCAGCCTTCGGTGACCGCAGAAAAATGACGTGCCGTGATCGATGCGTTCCAGGCGGCGTGGTGCCATGCCAGACCAAGCACGGAGCGCCAGCGCCAGACCACACCGAATGGCGAATAATTGGTGCCCGCTACGTTGCCCAACGCGTAGGATCCGTCGGGCAACTCGGCGCCTGCCGCAGGCTTGCCGATCTCGCCCCAGTAATCGACGTAGGCGGTGTCCCAACGCAGGTCGAACGTACCCATTCGCGTTTCCCGCCGCCAGTTGAATGAAGCATCCCAGCCTTCAGTTTCTAGACCGCCAGGAAGATTCTGCAGGGACGCCTGCACGCTCACGATGGTGCCGTCCGCATTGCGCATCACGTTGCCGCAGGCCACCGGATCGCCATGAACAGTGCAGGCGTCGATCAACGATTGCGGATCGACCTGGGCAATCGCGTCGTACAGTTTGATCCGGTACCAGTCGACGCTGGCGCTGAAGCCCGGCAAGGATGCCGGGCTGAACATGGTGCCCGCGGACAATGAACGGGAGGTTTCCGGCTGCAGTTGCTGGTTGCCGCGCTGGATTCCGGTCACCACGAATGGCTGCTCGACATCGCGCGGCACGCCCTGCGCGGCGCAGTGCGCGGCGGTGGATGGATCTGGTTCATAGCCTCCATCCGGCGCGCAGGGATCGAAGAAACCATTGACCGACGTGCTGGTCTGGCGACCCCCGAACGCTTCCAGGAGGCTCGGCGCCCGGAAACCTTGCGAATAACTCGCGCGCATCAGCACGTCGTCGACGGGCTTCCAGCGCAGGCCGAGCTGCGAATTGGTGGTGTTGCCGAACAACGAGTAATCCGACCAGCGCGTGGCCACGGTCAACCCAAGCTCGCGCGCGGCAACGCGATCCCTGACCAGCGGCAGATCGAATTCCAGGTACGCCTCGTTGACTGAAAACGCGCCTTCGGTGGGCCCGCGGGACGTGCCGGTGCCGTTTGCGCGCCCACTGACGTCCAGCGCATCAGGATGGTCGTAACCGGCATCGCGCCGGTGTTCCAGGCCCGCGGCGAACGCCAGCGAGCCAGCCGGCAGATCAGCCAATAGTCCGGTCACGTGGGCTGTGAGATCATCGCTGATGGCGCGTGCGCGGTTGTGTTCGAAAACCCTGATGTAGTTCATCATCGCGGACGTCATCACCGTCGGACCGCCGAACACATTCAGCGGCACGCAGCCGCCGATCACGTCATCCGGCGAACCGCAACGTGGGGTGCCGGAAACGTCGCGGAACGACGGTCCGACTGCCATCGCGAGCTTGTCATTGTCGGCATATGGGGTGGCGAACTCCGCTAGGCTCGCGCGAATGTGGGTGGCGTCCGCACCCCATGTCCAGTCACGCCCGGCAACGCTGAACATGCCATCCAGACCCAGGTGCACACGCGTGGTGTTGACGGTCTGCTCGAAGCGCCGCACCCCGGCTTGCGCCCAGCGGAATCTGACCAGGTCAACCGGTACTCCGAACGGGTTGTACAGGCTGTCCGCCGCGACGCCGAACTGCTGTGGCCCTGCGAATTGCGTGGATGAAAAGCTAACCGCCGCGGGTGCCAGTTGCTGCGCAGAACGTCGCTGGTTGAACAGCACATCCATCGAGATCGCAACGTTCGGCGTGGCTTCAAAACGCACTCGTAAAAACACGGCGCGACGTTCCTGCGGGGTTTGCAGGTAGTTGTATAGGGTGTAGTTGTAGAAATTGTCGCGCGCGCTGTCGAACTTGCGAAAATCCCCAGACGACGTACCCGGCATGCCCGGAATCAGCACCAGCCGTCCGCCATCGCGAGGCTGAAACATCCCGTACGGCGTGGACGAGGAACCGGTCGCCGACAGCGGCAGGCCGAGTTGCGGCACAGCCGAGATCGCGCGCGCTCCGGCGAAGATCGGGTCGTCCTTGCCGTACTGGGTACCGAACACGGCATCCCACTTGCCAGCCTGGTGCCCGTAAGTGAAATCGAACTCGCGACGCAGGCCGTCGCCGTGCTCGTTCTCACCCACGTACATCCCGAATTCTGCGCCGGTGTAATTGCGCCGAAGGATGATGTTGACAACGCCGCCGATCGCATCGGAGCCATAAATGGCCGAGGCGCTGTCCCGCAGCACCTCGATCCGCTCGACCATGGGCAACGGGATCGAAGTGAGGTCAACAGCACCGTCCAACGCCGAGGCCCAGCGCCGACCGTTGACCAGCACCAGCGTGCGGTTGGCGCCGAGGCTGCGCAGGTTGACGCGCAATTCGCCGTTGCCGCCGTTGTTGATGTTGCGGTTGAGGGTGGGGCCACCGGCGACGATCAGCGACTGCACAACGTCGGCGACGCTGGTGAGGCCGGTCCGCTGGAGGTCGGCGCGGATCAGCACGGTGACGGGATGCTCGGTTTCCACGTCGACCGCGCGGATGTGGGAACCGGTGACGACGACGGTTTCAAGCGTTTTCGTTGCGCCGATACTCGTTGCAGTTTGCGCAACAGCTTCCCGCGCGCCCGAAGCGTCATCCTGCGCGAACGCATCGCTGGCGCCGTACAACAGCAGTACGGGAATCAATCCTGCGAGGGCTGCGATCCGTAGCATGCCGGACTCCTTCACTGCCTGGTAACGGTGGGGCCTGCAATCGGACGCAAGAGTTGCAGCGTGAGGGCCAGGACAACTGGCGAGAATGTTGCACCCGGTCGTCTTGTCACGGTCATCGCCTTGACAGGCCGCTCGGGATGCGGATTCACCACGCGCACCGCGAACACGTAGCTGCGAGGTATGAATTGGGCATCCAGCACGCGCGCGTCACGACCGAAAGCGGCCTGTGGCGTAACCTTGTCCACGCCGGGTTGCCGCCAGTAGGTCCCGGTGTCCTTGCCGAAGTCCAGTGGAATGTCTGCGTGCGTGCCACCCACATAGTCCAATCGGACTTGCACCACATGCGGATCATTCTCGGAGTCGTCGCGCAAAACCAACGCATCGACCGCGTCGATCCGCATGGGGCTCGTCTGCTGCGTTGCTGACGCCTGCGAACCGGTTGGCTCGAATTCGAATCGCATCCGGTCAGCGTCTTCCAGCCGGACACCACCGCGCAAGTCGTAGTCCACACCGAGCAATCGCTGCAAACCACGCGGTACCCAAGTGTAGTCACCGCTGGGATACGCCGATGGCAGGAATACCTCGCTCAGGCCGAACGTGTAGTAAGAGGTGAGATCGAGCAGCGCCACCGGCGTCGAGGGGTCGCGGGGCGGAATCGCGCCTCCTGGCAACACCCGTGCTGCTGATGCCGCCGCCATCGGCGGCGTTACGAACGGGGCACCGGGGTCCTGCGCGCGCAGCGCTGCGCGTTCACCGGCGTCGGGATCGCGAGCCGTATCGCCGCCGAGGCTTAAGTCCATCGCGAGATCGCGCAAGGCCAGTTCGCGTGCGATTGCCGCCACTGGGCGTTTGTCGGCTTCGAGATTCCAAACGATGTACCGGTTGTGCAGAGTGCGCGCCAACAAGCCGTTGCCATCCGGGCTGAACGCAAGCTGCCAGACCTCATCCGGGCGTGGTAACGCCACCCGCAGCCTGGTGATGCGCGATCGATCGTGAAGATCGAACAAGGCCACGCCGTCGCGCAGGCCCCGCGCCAGCCAGCGACCATCCCGGCTGATCGCCGTCACGGACTGATGGGTGTCGTCCGCAACGTCGGGAAGCGCTGCAATTTCCCCGGACGCATTGAACACAGACAAGTCGACGTTGCCGATGGGTAACACCACAGTGCGCCCGTCCTTGAGCGGAAGGATACCCTCGGCTCCTTCCGTCATCGAGCTCGGCAGCGGAGTCGACTGCTGACTTCCATCGACAGCATAGCGGCGCAGGTCGTAATGATCCTCATTGTTGGTGCGTTTGCCGAACACCAGTTGCACGCCGTTGGCGGGATCGACCGCCGCCACGCGGAAATAGCCGTCGTAGGGGTGCTCTGAAATGCCGCGCGGTCGGTAATTCCGCATCGGCCCCACGACAGGCGCGAGGGTCACGCCATCACGCAGCATCAGGTCCCTTCGGTTCCATGCCAGAAACCGCGTACCGTCGTCGCTGAAGTTCATGGCATTCGCGGTGCCGGGTAGTTCTACCGGCCCACCCAGACGTTTGCCGTTGGCCAGATCGACTATTTCGGCAACCTCGCTGATGGTCCGATCGCTTTTCGACAACTGGGCGGTCCAGGCCACGACGATCCGCTTGCCATCGGGACTGATGTCCACGTTTGCCGGCGAATCGGCCAGTTGGATGGGCGCGAAGCGCGGCTTGCCGGTCGCCACATCGAACCCGTGCAGCATCCGGTCGCTGATCGCGACCAAGGTGGCGCCGTCGCTGGTCAATTCAGCGAAATCTGGAGCTTGGCTGAACTCAAACGGCCCGGCGATCGGCCGTTCGCTCCGCGCGTCCATGATCCGCACGCGTTGTCCTTCGATCACCACCAGATGACCGCCGTCGAAGCGCAGCGTACCGGGCTTGATTCTCGCGCCGCGCCCGGATTTGAGGGCAAGCGGCAGCAGGCGCTCGAGCCGCAGCCGATCGTGCGCGATCGTGGCCAGCAGCCCCTGTGGCGCGTTCCACGCGACCGAGGTGTAGCGCCATTCGTAACGCGCGTTGATCCGCGAAGTGACCGGAGCGGCATCGGCGCGGTCTATTTCCAAGGACGTAGGCGCAACTTGCCACAACGCCGTGCTGTCGGAATAGTCATCGGTCAACACCAGATTGCGCTTGCGATCCAACACGACGTGTTCGGCTGCCGGGCTGCCGCCGGCGGACGGATTACCGCTGAAAGGCGGTGCCAGCAGGCGTCCTTCCGGCCACGACCACAGATACACGCCGCCAGCGCGGGCGGCGAGCGCAAGCCAGGCGCCGTCGTCACTGAAAGTGATCCAGCGCGCGCCGAAGATCGGATGCGGCTGCAACGTGCGCACTTCGCGAGTCGTGCAATCCACCACGCGCACGTTGCCCTTGAGATCGCTCAATGCGAGCCAGCGCGAATCTGCGCTGATCGCCCACGCGGCGATCTGTCCGAAATCTCCCAGCTCGATCCGGGCCCGCACCGCGAGCGTGGTTGCGTCCATCAGGGTCACCGCGTGTTCGGTGCCGTCGAGCGCAAAGAATGCGCCATTCGGTGCAATCAGCTTGCCGACGAATTGCGACGACGTTGGCAACAGCTTCAGTGGACTCAACGACCGCCACGGATCGGTGGACCAGAACTGGACATGCTGATGCTTGTCGGTCAGCGTGGCGAAGCGGCCGTCCGCGCTGTAACTGGCATCAAGAAAGTCGGCGAACCCGGCCGGCGGGGTCAGCCAGGCGCCGCGCTCGACATCCAGGCGCAGCATGCCTTGCGCATTCGGGCGCACCCTCGTGTCCGATGGCGAGACCCCGGTCGCCAGGAGCGTGCGTCCATCGGGCGTGAACTGCAGTTGATCCAGCGCCATCCACGCGCCTTGTGCCAATCCCTCGCGGTTGGGAATGCGCTGGATTTCCTTGCCGTTTGCGGTGTCGAACAGGCGTATGCCGTTCTCCTCACTGCTGACCGCGACATGCGTTCCGTCCGCGCTGAGTGCCATTCCGCGCGAGCGCTTTTGTACCGGCCATACGTCGACCAGGCGCGGGTTGGCATTTGCCAGGATGCCGAGCCGCTTGCGCGCGGCAGCCACGCGCACGTGGTCGCGCTGCGCTTCCATCTCCGCAAGGTTGGCCAGCAGCAGGGGCGCGGCCTTCCAGCCGTCGCCGGATTCCATCAGGCGCAGACTCTCTGCGTTGCGTGAATCCCACAGACGATGGCTCGCAGTGGCGGCATTGATTTGCGCGACGCGCGCATTCGCATCGGCACGGCGCCATTGCTGCGTGGTCGCGATGAGGCCGACAGCCAAAATGCCGAATGCCGACAGTGCGGTCGCTGCCAAGCGCGGCTCGCGGCGTGCCCAACGCGCGCTACGTTGCAAGAGGTTCAACGGACGCGCCTGCACCGGACGGCCTTCCACGAACCGCGCAAGGTCATCAGCGAGTGCACGCGCCGACGGATAGCGATCCTTTGGTTCGCGACTTAGACAGCGCAGGGCGATCGCCTGAAGATCCAGCGGCACCTCCGGCCGCAGACGTCGTGGTGCGCGCACCTGGCCCTCTTGCACCAGCTTCAAAATTGCCTGCGCGCTTTCCGCGCGAAACGGAGGCTCGCCCGCAATCAGCTCATAGAGGATCGCACCGAGCCCCCACACATCGGTGACGGCGGTTAAGCGGGAAGTGCGTACCCGTGCCTGTTCCGGTGCCATGTAGGCAGGAGTGCCGGAGACCTCGTCGCTGGCGACCGCGAGAGCGTTCTCGAGACGGCGCGCCAGACCAAAGTCGGAAACGTGGGCGATACCTCCCACGTCGATCAAGACGTTTCCGGGTTTCAGGTCCAGATGCAGCACGCCCAGGCTGTGCGCGTAAGCCACAGCCTCGGCGACGGTGCGCATCAGCGTCGCGGCCGCCTTCGGTGCAAAGGGCTCGGCGTGCTTCAGCAGTGCGGACAAGCTTTGTCCTTCCACCAGGCGCATGCTGAAGAAGTGCAGGCCCTCGTAATTACCGACCTCGAAGACCGTGACGATGTTCGGGTGCTGCATGCGCGCGGCGTTTTGCGCCTCGCGCTCGAAACGCGTGATGAAGTCAGGCGAGGCCCATGGACCGGCGGACAGCAGCTTGATCGCCACGATGCGATCGAGCGGAATATGCCGTGCCCGATAGACCACCCCCATGCCGCCCTCGCCAATCTGTTCCAGCAATTGGTAATCACCGAACTGGCGCTGTGCAGGATCGTCAAGGTCCAGCTCCAGGGTCTCGACCGGCAACAGTCCCAAGTGCTGACCGCGTGCGGATGCATCGGCGCGAGTGAGGCTGCCGAATGCAAGTTGGGCGAGCCCACGCAGGCGCTGCTGCGCCTCGGCACCAGTTTGCGTGACCGATGGCGGCGTCTCGAATTTGGAGCTTCGATTGGACACAGCTCACTCGCCTCTATCGAGCACGGCAAACAGCATTTGCTGTTCTGCGGCCATTTCGTCCGGCGATGCGACGGTGTCCGCCAGCTCCGCCCTGACCAATTCCCGAAAGCGTTGCCGCAGTCGCTTGAGTGCAAGCACCAGCGCAAGCGGACGGACGCCAAGTCGTTGGCCTATTTCCTCGAACTGACCGTGGAGCGGGTCACGTTCGAGATACGGCTCCAGCGCGTCATACATGTCCGAATGCCCGGTCTGTCGCGCTTCCGTCAGCAGAGTCTGGAAGCCGCGCGACAGTACTTCGAGCGCAAAGCCTCGCTCGTAGGCGTGGTGCGGCGCACCCCCGGCCGCTTGGTCGTCGCGATGGCGCCGCTCCAGAGCCTCCAGCGGCGGTGTCATCGTCGGAACGTCGCTTCCGGTCAGATCGTGCCAATCGCCCGCAAGGAACGTGTTCAGCCGCGCCAACAGCCAGGTGCGGAACCGGCCGTGTCCCAGTGGGTTGTCGCTCTCGCAGTCCGCACCAATCTGCTGGAAGAACGCCCGCGTTATGTCTTGGGCGATTTCCGGAGCGTGCCCGCAGCGACGCACATACGCGTACACCGGATACCAATAGCGCAGCGCGAGTTCGCACAACGCATCGCGCGCGGACTGCCTGTCGGGCGCATACACTTGCCGCACCAGCGACCAGCGGGTCTGGCTGAAATCATCGCCTTTCCGGCCGCAGGCAGAACCCATCGAGTTTTCTCCTGTGCCGAGTATCTATTCTTGATTCGGCGAATCGGCGCGTCGATTACGTCATGCGGTCAAACGAAAAATTCACAGGACCGGTCCCAGCGCGTCACGCAGGACGTGCAGTTCGGCCTCGAGGTCTGAGCGATCGGTCGTGGTGTCCGCGAGCTCGTCCTGCACCAGGTCACGCAGCCGGCGGCGCAGCCGGTGCACCGCGACCGCCAGCGTGTTGCGGCGTAGATTCAATTGCGCAGCAACGCGCGCGTAGTCGGCTTCCTCCGGCGGTTCGATCAGGAACTCACTCAAGCTTTCGAACAGCTCGAGCTTCCCGGCGCTTTCGGCCTCCGCGCGCAAGCGGGCGAATGCCGCGCCCAGCAATGATTGTGCCCATGCGCGATCAAACGACTGTTCGGGGCTCTCGCTGGAGGCGAAGGCGCCGACCGCCTCCTCGTCCAGCGATTCGAAGCGGTAACCGCCACCGCGCTTCAGCGCGCGCGCCTCGGTATCGGCGTCGATCAGAAAACGCTTGAGCGCGGTAAGCAGGAAAGCGCGGAAGCGCCCTCGTTCGGGATCCGCGGAAGCATGCCACTCGCGCTCCAGAAAACGTGCGAAGAATGCCTGGGTCAGATCTTCGGCAGCATCCTTCGAACGCACGTGGCCACTCACATAGGAGAGCACGGGCGGACGGTAGGTGCGGCACAGCGCCTCAAGCGCCACGCGCGCTTCGCCAGCATCGCCTCGCGCGCGCATCACCATGCTCCATCGCGTCGCATCGAATCGGCCCATGACCGTCGCGCCTCAACGCGATTGGCTGGCGTAGCACAAGATTTATCCGAAGGTAGGTTATGCCCGTTGAGGCAGCGATGTAAAGCTGTCCATACCGTACAAAAGATGTATGTCGTCGCATGTGGCCGGAGGCCAATTCGTCCGACCACGTTGCCTGTGCGGGCGCCTGCAAGGTCGATAATGAACTGCATGAAGAACGCAGCGTTCGATGAATCCACGTCGTTTCGAGGAAGATGGAACTTCGGGTATAGCGCAGAATCAGTGTTGCTGAACGTTACGGCATCCAGGCAAGATTTCGAAGACCGCTTCACGGCAACGAGAGCGAACTCGTACGACCGGTTGGCGCCGGCAGCGGCAGCCTGGACCGAAGCTGACCAGCGTGCGAATGAACTGCCGCGGGCGCTTGCGCTCGGTGATCAAATTCTTCGCCGCTCGCGATCGAACTGATCGGTCAGACAAATTCCAATCAGGTCTGCGTGCACGATTGCCACCGCATACGGTATTCCGGCAACTTGAAATCATCGCGCACGTTGCAAAGCACAATCGCTTCGACCTGCGGACCGGCATCCCTGGTCCGTACCTGCTGGAGGCGCAGCCAGAATGCAGCTCACCAGCCATTGCGCCGCGACGACAGCGGCAACCAAGAACGCTTGCCGTCACGCATCGACACCGCCAAAGAACTCCAGAAACCTGCGCTTTCTCTTGCACGGACCCGGTCCCAACGGCGTATCCTGAGCGGCTAAGTCGATCAACGCAGCACCACCCCGCACCGACCCCGCCCGCATGAATGAAATCGCGTCCAACGCACCCACCGTGGTCACCGATACCGAAGCCGATGCCATGCCGCCGCTGATCGCGGCAGCACCGGTCGCAACAATTTCGACCACGCGTTTCGGTGTACTCGGCGCAGTCAGTTTCGTGCATCTCCTCAACGACATGATGCAGTCGGTGATCCTGGCGATCTATCCGCTGCTCAAGGGCGAGTTCCATCTCAGTTTCTTCCAGATC
>CAJDVY010000063.1_pt1 | contig 12449 bp, 7 predicted proteins | sample 7391441 | NCBI WGS metagenome assembly CAJDVY01 (sample SAMEA7055728, study PRJEB34461) | soil metagenome | biome: terrestrial ecosystem; feature: Peninsula; material: soil | place: Antarctica | collected 2016 | reverse complement strand
AGACGCCGGCTATCGCGTGCAGCGCGGCGACACGCTGTACAGCATCGCGTTTCGCCACGGCGTCGACTATCGCGAATTGGCCACCTGGAACCACATCGCTACGCCGTACACGATCTATGTCGGACAGGAACTTCGGGTAACGGGCAACGCCGCACGCCCGGCATCTGCTGCTGTGGCCGCGGTGCCAGCGCGCGCATCATCGGCAGCATCTGCGCCGGGGAAAGCGTCGCCGCAGAGCGTGCCGGCGCCGCAGCCGTTTGAAACCGTAACCGCGCAGTCGACTTCGGCAAACGCGCCAGAATCGAACGCCACCGGCGCAGTCCCGAACGCGAAGTCCGCAGCCAGTCCGGCGCCAGCGCCGCCACCCACTGCGATCGCGCGCGTCGAACCTGAATCCGCAGCGCCTGCCAGCGCGTCTGCGACACCAGCGCCGGCCACGCCGGTCGCAACGCCGAGCGTAACCAGCTCCGGCGAAATCGCGTGGCGCTGGCCGGCTACCGGGCCGGTGGTCGGCAACTACGTCGCGGGTGACCCGACCAAGCAGGGCATCGATATCGCCGGCAAGTCAGGCGATCCGGTTCGCGCGGCCGCCGACGGCACCGTGGTCTACAGTGGCAACGGTCTGATCGGCTATGGCGAGCTGATCATCGTCAAGCACAGCCCCGCGTTCCTTTCCGCGTACGGCCACAATCGGAAGCGGCTGGTCAAGGAAGGCGACCGTGTCACTGCGGGGCAGCAGATCGCGGAAATGGGTTCGAGCAGCGCCAGCCGCGATTCACTGCATTTCGAGATTCGCAAAAACGGCAAGCCGGCCAATCCGACCGACTATCTGCCGCGGCGTTGACGGCGGTAAGCTGCGCGGGTGAGCGCCACCATTCCCAACCAACCTGATGCCGACGAGCGCGACGCCGCGCACGAGGAAATCCTTGACCTGATCGATGCGGTAGAACCGCATGACCAGGAGGCGCGTAGCTCGACCAGCGCCTATCTCAATGAAATTGGCCTGACCGGATTGCTTGACGCGCAAACGGAATGGGCGCTTGCCGAGCGCGTGCAGGCAGGCGATGCCGAAGCGCGCCGGCGCCTGATCGAAGCGAACCTGCGTCTCGTTGTGACCGTCGCACGGCCGTATGTCGGGCGGGGCGTGTTGCTGATGGACCTGATCGCCGAAGGCAATTTCGGCTTGATGCGTGCGGTCGAGAAATTCGATCCGGCGCGGCGCCTGCGTTTCTCGACTTATGCGGTTTGGTGGATTCGCCAGTCCGTGCAGGCGGCAATCATGAATCACGGGCGCACCGTGCGTTTGCCGGTGCACGTGTTGCGCGAACTGGCGCAAATCCTGCGCGCGGAGCGCGAGCTGGCGGCGCATTTGGGCAGCGCGCCGAGCCTCGAACAGATTGCGGCCGCGGCCGGCAAGAGCGTTCAGGAAGTGGCTCAGCTTTTCCTGGTCAGCGAGCGCATCGGTTCGCTGGATGCAGCGGCGGAATCCGGCGAACGCGCGTTGATCGGCCACATTCAGTATGGCGAGGAGGTCGCGTCAGGCGGCACCTCCGCAGCGATCAGCAGCGCGCGCTTGGGTGCATTGCTGGGCGGCCTTGGCGAACGTCAACGTATGGTGTTGGCACGGCGCTTCGGCTTGGACGGAACGCCGCTGCAATCGCTGGCGGAAATCGGCCGCGATCTGGGCATCTCGCGCGAGCGCGCGCGGCAGATCCAGGAAGACGGCCTGCGTCGTCTGCGCAAGCTGGCGCAGGATGCGACAAAAGGCCCTGACGAATAGCGGCCAGCTAGTAGTTGCGTGACAATTGTTGAGTGCGGTAAACGCGACTGTCCTGCGTGTGCGGGTTCGTCGCGGCTCCGCTCCTCCTACCCCGAGGAACTGGGCAGCATGATCGCGGCGATCACCCGGCGGCCTTCGCCCGCCAGCAGGTTGTAGGTACGGCAGGCGGCGGCGTTGTCCATGACTTCGATTCCGATGCGCCGACGCAGCAACGCAGCCTGCGCCTCGCGCGACGGGAATACCTGATGAGCGCCAGTGCCGAGCAGGACGACCTCGGGATTCAGCGCAACCACCGTTTCGACCGCGGCTAGATCGAATTGGGCGGCCGAATCGACGGGCCAGTTTTCGATCAGCCGATCGGGCGCGAGCAGGAAACTGTGCGTCAGCACGCGGTCGACGAGCGTCACTGCATCCGCTGTGCAGGCGCGAAAAAACAGAAAACCCTCAGGCCGTTCGTGCGAAAGCTGCATGGCGCGATTACTTGGGTAGGTCGAATTGCGGCTCGCGCGGATGACGCCGGAACAGGCAGACGACGTGGCCGATGGTCTGCACGATCTCGGCATCCGAGCTCTCGCGCATCTGCTCGATCGACGCAGTACGCGATTCACGGTCGTCGTCGGCGATTTTGATCTTGACCAGCTCGTGGTGCTCGAGCGCGCCGTCGAGCTCCTTGAGCAGGGCCGGCGTCACCCCTTTTTGGCCGACCAGGATGACTGGGCTCAAATCGTGCGCGAATCCGCGCAGATAACGCTTCTGATGCGCCGACAGAGGTTTTGGCTTCGCGGGCACGGCTGGCGGCAACGGACGCGCGTAGGCGTCAGTCGGCCGTCGCTGAGCAGACTTGGCGTACGCAGGCGCACGCGTGGCGGGTCCGCGCGATGCGGATGAACGCGCTGCCGGGGCACGCGAGGTGCTCGCATAGGCGCGCGCTCCCGGTCCGCGTTCGGCGGACGACCGCGGCGCTGATGTACGTGACGTACGGGAAGGTTTGGAGCGCGAGGGAGGCTTTGGCGTCATGAATGGGGACCGAATGGAGGCAGGTGGCACACGGCAGTACCAGTCGGGCAGGTTATCATGGGCGCCAATGCGAGTCCCTCGCATGATCGCGCTTCCCCTTTGATGCAGACTTTTAACAAGCGCGACGTCGCGTTTCGAGGCAACAGCGATGGCACGCAGTAAATCCAGCGCACGCTGGCTTCAGGAACATTTCAGCGATCCGTATGTGAAGCGCGCGCAGGCCGAGGGCTGGCGCTCGCGTGCGGTGTTCAAGCTGGAGGAATTGATCGACCGCGACCGCCTGCTGCGACCCGGCATGACGATCGTCGATCTCGGCGCCGCACCCGGTGGTTGGTCGCAGGTTGCGCGCGAGCGCCTGGGTGACAAGGGCCGCCTGATTGCGCTGGACATCCTGCCGATGCAGGGCATTGGCGGGGTCGAATTCATTCTCGGTGATTTCCGTGAGGACAGCGTGCTTGCCGAGCTGACCCGGATTCTGGCCGGAGCGCCGGTTGATCTTGTGCTTTCCGACATGGCCCCCAATTTCAGTGGCGTGCCCACGGTAGATCAGCCGCGTTCGATGCATCTGGTGGAATTGGCCGAGGAGTTCGCGGCGACGCATCTGAAGGTCGGTGGCGCGTTTCTGACCAAGATGTTCCAGGGCGAGGGTTTCGATGAATTTGTGCGGCGGTTGCGTGGCGGCTACGAGCGCGTCAGCATCCGCAAACCGAAAGCCTCGCGGGCCCGCAGCCCGGAGGTCTATGCGCTGGCCACTGGCAAGCGTGCCGAAAGGAAATGATTCATGCTTGATTTCTGTTTGATTACCGCTGTCCGTGAGACGCCCGTAGCGGGCGCTCGCGAGGGACTCACACTATGAACGACATGGCCAAGAACCTGCTGCTCTGGGTCGTCATCGCGGTTGTCTTGCTGACCGTGTTCCAGAGTTTCAATCCGCATGCGGCAGCGCCGTCCGACGTGGCGTACAGCAATTTCACGCAACAGGTCAGCAATGGCGGTATTGCTTCAGTCGTGCTGAGCGCGGAAGACCCGACCAAGGTCACCGCGAAGCTCAAGGACGGCACCACGGTGACCACGATGGCACCGGTCGGCGCAAACACGCAGTTGGTTGATCTGCTCGCCAAGGCCAACGTCGAAGTACGCCAGTTGCCGCTCGACACCTTGAATCCGTTCGTTCGTTTGTTGCTCGATTGGGTGCCGATCCTGATCTTCATCGGCTTGCTGATCTATTTCATGCGCCAGATGCAGGCCGGGGCCGGTGGCCGCGGTGCGATGTCGTTCGGGCGTTCGCGCGCGAAATTGCAGGGCGAGGACCAGGTCAAGATTACCTTCGCTGACGTCGCCGGTTGCGATGAGGCCAAGGAGGAAGTCTCCGAGCTGGTCGAATTCCTGCGTGATCCGTCCAAGTTCACCAAGCTCGGCGGCAAGATTCCGCGTGGCGTGCTGATGATCGGTGCGCCAGGCACCGGCAAGACCCTGCTGGCAAAGGCGATCGCTGGCGAAGCGAAGGTGCCGTTCTTCTCGATCTCCGGTTCTGATTTTGTCGAGATGTTCGTCGGCGTCGGCGCCGCGCGCGTTCGCGACATGTTCGAGCAGGCCAAGAAGCAGGCGCCGTGCATCATCTTCATCGACGAGATCGACGCGGTCGGTCGCCACCGTGGCGCCGGTTTGGGCGGTGGTCACGATGAGCGCGAGCAGACCCTGAACCAGCTGCTGGTCGAGATGGACGGTTTCGAGGGCAGTGAGCACATGCGCAAGGTGCCGATTTCCAACGACGTCGAGCCGATGACGATCGCGCGCGGTACGCCGGGCTTCTCCGGCGCCGATCTCGCCAACCTCGTCAACGAGGCGGCGCTGTTCGCTGCGCGCGGCAATTCCCGCGAAGTCGTCATGCAGGATTTCGAGCGTGCCAAGGACAAGATCATGATGGGCGCCGAGCGCCGTTCGATGATCATGAGCGACGACGAAAAGAAGCTCACCGCGTACCACGAAGCCGGTCATGCGATCGTCGGCCTGTCCGTGCCGGAGCACGATCCGGTGCACAAGGTCACGATTATTCCGCGTGGTCGCGCGCTCGGCGTGACGATGTTTCTGCCCGAGTCCGACCGTTACAGTCACTCCAAGACTTCGCTGGAAAGTCGTCTGGCCAGCCTCTATGGCGGCCGTGTCGCCGAGGAGCTGATCTTCGGCGAGGACAAGGTCACCACCGGCGCATCGAACGACATCCAGCGCGCTACAGCGCTGGCACGCGACATGGTTACCAAGTACGGCCTGTCCGAAGAGCTCGGCCCGATGACGTATGCGGAAGAGGATGACGAGGTGTTCCTCGGTCGTTCGGTGACCCAGCACAAGCATGTATCCGAGGAAACGGCGCGCAAGATCGACGAGGTCGTGCGCAGTGTGATTGACCGCGCCTACAGCCGTGCCCGCGAAATCCTGACCACGAAGACGAACACGCTTGAGGCGATGGCCGGCGCGCTGCTGCAGTACGAGACGATCGACCGCGAGCAGATTGCCGAAATCATGGCCGGGCGCGTTCCGAATCCGCCGAAGAACTGGACCAGTGATTCGAAGCCCGGGTCAGGTTCCGGTCCTAGCGGCGGGGCGCCGCGCGGCGAGAGTCCGATTGGTGGGCCAGCGGTGCAGCCGCGCGTGCGTTCGGAATAGAAACGATCGCGGCCCCGGCGCTAACCGGGGCCGCGAAGTCCGAGCCAAACCAGGCCGCCGCAAGGCGGCCTTTGCTTGCAGGGGCAACGAAATGTCATTCCAGTTCTTTCAGACCCTCGACTGCAATGGCCGCGAACTCGCGCTCGACCGCGCGCGCATCTGCGGCATCCTCAACGTCACTGATGATTCGTTTGCCGACGGTGGCCAGTTCCGTGATCCGCAGCGTGCCATCGAACATGGCTTGAAATTGATCGAGGAGGGCGCCGATCTGATCGACATCGGCGGCGAGTCGACGCGCCCGGGTGCGCATGAAATTTCGATCGATGACGAAATCAGTCGCGTGGTGCCGGTCATCGCGGCGCTGGCGAAGCAGACGTCGGTTCCGATTTCGATCGACACGTCCAAACCCGAGGTCATGCGCGCGGCGGTCGCCGCTGGTGCCGGCTTGATCAACGATGTCTACGCGCTGCGCCGCGACGGCGCGCTCGACACTGCCGCCGCACTCGGTGTGCCGGTCTGCGTGATGCACATGCGGGGCGAGCCCCGCACGATGCAGGACGCGCCCGATTACGACGACGTGGTCGGCGAAGTACACCGCTTCCTGGCCGAACGTCTGTTCGCTTGCCAGATGGCCGGCATCGACAAGAAGAAGATCCTGATCGATCCGGGTTTTGGCTTCGGCAAGACCCTTGAACACAATCTTGCGCTGCTGCGCGCGCTCGAACGCTTTCCCGAACTTGGCCCGGTTATGGTCGGTCTGTCGCGCAAGGCGTCGATCGGCATCCTGACCGGCCACGACAACCCCGCCGACCGCGCTGCTGGCTCCGCGGCGGCGGCGCTGATCGCGGTCCAGCGCGGCGCTGCGATCGTGCGCGTGCACGATGTCGCGATCACGCGCGATGTGCTGGCCGTGTGGACTGCAGTGGCCGCCGTGGCACCGGCGAAACGTGTTTCGGCGACAAAGGGGCCGGCCTGGGACGATGACGCTTTTTGACAGTCGGAGTAGCTGATTCCTGCTTCGGGTGGAGCGCTGCAAGCGCGACCACGACGCAATGTTCGGCTCCGGTCGCGGCTGCGCGGCTCCTACAAGAACGGTACTCTCACTTTTTCTGACCAGCTCTGATCCGCTGCCGCCGAGTATGTTCGCAATGCTCAGTGGCGCTCAGCGCAGCACGCGCACGTGCACTTGCGCGTAATTCCCCGAGTCCGCAAGCGCCGTGATGGTCTGGTCGCCCGGCGTCTCGAACGCGTGCTGGAATGGCTGTCCGCCGCGCGTTTGCCCTTCGAGCTTTCCATTGACCAGCCAAAGCACGTCACCGACGCTGCCAAGCGTACGCAAGCGCAGCGTCGCAGGCTTGTCGCTGTTCGGTGCGCGCGCGATTGCGGCGCTATCGGCGACGCCTTCGATGCGGATCGGCTGGATCCTGTCCAGGCCATCGGCAGCGCAGCCTTTGGCGAGCGGTGGCAGACTCGCGCGGCGGCGCAAGTCGCGCGATAGCCATGGATACGCGAGCGCGGGCCAGCGCGCTATGTCCACTTCGCGACTTTGCTTGGCAGTGCACGACATACTTAGACGCATGCCGCTGCCTGCGTCGAGGCGCACGTGCAACAAGCCAGCACTCCACGTCGCAGCGTCGCGCTCGGCGAATGTCGGTGGAATCACACCATTGAGCACCCACGCCGTGTATTTCTGGTGGCACACATCCGCACGCGCGGCATCGTACGCGAGGCCCAGGGGCCAGCACACGTCGGCTTGGGTGACGCTCGACGGCGGCGGTTGCGGTGCTGCGGATATTGCGCTGCGCGGCAGGCTGTCGACGATCTGGAACATCAGCGGCAACGCCGTCACCGCTCCGTATTGGCCGGGAAGTGGTGTTCCATCGGGGCGCCCAATCCATACCGCAAGCGTGTAGCGGTGCGTGGTGCCTACCGCCCACGCGTCGCGAAAACCGTAGCTCGTGCCGGTTTTCCAGGCGACGCGCGGACGTGAACCCTGATCGAATGTGCCCGGGGAATAGCCCGGACGTTGGTTTGCTTCGAGGATGTCGCGCACGATCCAGGCCGCACCGTCCGACAGCAGGCGCCGGTCGATGTGCGGATCATCGCTGCTGTAACGCACGCGGCCCGCCACGCCGCCGCGGTTGAACGCGGTATACGCGCTGACCAAGTCCTCCATGCGCACGCCGGCGCCGCCGAGGATCACCGAGAGGTTCGGGTCGACGCCGCGTGGCAGGCGCAGGGTCAGGCCAGCGTTCGCGAGCCTTCCGGCAAAGCGGATTGGACCGATGCGATCGATCAGGTCCACGGCCGGAACGTTCAGCGACAAGCGCAAGGCTTCCGCAGCGCCGACCGGTCCGTTGAAGGCCATGTCGAAATTGCCGGGACGATAGGTGCCGAATGATTGCGGCGCGTCGACCAACAGGCTTTCCGAATCGATCAGGCCCTCATCGAGCGCTAGGCCATACAGGAACGGCTTTAGCGTGGAACCCGGTGAGCGCCACGCGCGCACCATGTCGACGTGTCCCAGACGCGCCTCATCGCCAAATGCGCCCGAACCCACATACGCACGCGCTTCGAGCGTGGCGTTTTCGACGACCAGTATCGCGGCCGAAGTACGCTCCGGCAGATGCGCGAGGTACGCGGTCACGCGCGCCTCGAGCGCGTGCTGAAGCTCGGCATCGATCGTGGTGGTGATGCGGCGTGCCTGTGGGTCCGCTGCATGCAGGCGCTCGGCCAGCAGCGCGGCGCTCATCGGGGACTGCAACGACCGCGCTGCGACCGACTCGATCTTGGCGTCATGCACTTGCGCAAGCGTCCACACGCCGAGTTCGGCCATGCGATCGAGCACCTTGTCGCGTGCGCCGCGCGCACGGTCCGCGTTGCGATCCGGTCGCAATCGGCTGGGCGCTTGCGGCAGCACGGCGAGCAGCGCTGCCTCCGCATGCGAAAGGCGCGATGCCGGTTTCCCCAGATACGCCCACGACGCGGCTTCGACGCCTTCGATGGTGCCCCCAAAGGGCGCGCGATCGAGGTAGATGGTCAGGATTTGGCTTTTCGACAAATGCGCTTCGAGTTGCAACGCGCGCAGGATCTGGCGCAATTTTCCGCCAAGGTTGTGCGGCGTTCCATCGAGGATGCGCGCGACCTGCATGGTCAACGTCGAGCCCCCCGACACCAGTCGGCGTTGCACGATCCATTGTCCAAACGCACGCGCCATCGCGAATGGATTGACGCCAGGATGACGATAGAACCAGCGGTCTTCGTAGGTGAGCAACGCCTCGATATAGAGCGGCGACACGTCTTCCGGTTTCACCGGGTAACGCCACACGCCGTCGCGATCGGGAAACGCGCGCAGCGGAGTTCCGTCGCTCGCGAGTACGACCGTGCTGCCGCTGGATGCGTCCGGCAGCGGAAGCGGGAACATGCGGTCGAGCACCAAGACTACTGCGACAAGAATCAGCAGAGCCAACGCGCTGCGCTTCAACACATGCAATGGACGGAGCTTCATGAGTCTATGTTTCGCACTCGGCCATCGATGCTGGTTCGGACAGTATTCCCACCCAGCCCTCCTGCGTGGAGGGCTGGGCTTGAACGACTACGGCTCGACGACCTTGATCGAGGCCGGCACGCTGTTGCCGATGCCGCGCACTTGCGGCTGGTACATGTCCTCGACCAGCGGCGGCGGTACCTGGAAGGTGCCGGGGGACACTGCCCGCACCAGATAGAACACATGCGCTTGCTGGCCCTTGTCGAGCTTGAGCGCGGCGACATAGCGATCGTCGCGAAATTCCTCATGGCGCACGTCGGCGGCTTGCGCACGGTCGGTGATCGTGATTCCGGCCACGACGACATCCGCCCATTGCTTGGCGTCGGTCAGATTGAAGTTCTCGATCTCCAGGCCTCCCGGCAACAGGTCGACCAGCAACGCATCCGGCATGGCTTGGCGCGCTTCCAGCTTCAGGCCGACGATCAGGCCATCGCCTTCCTTGAGTGGACCGGGCTCCCAGGGCTTGCCGTCGAGCGTGTAGAACTGGCGCTGGATCGCGACGTAGTGATCGTCGACCGCTGGCGCCGCCTTGGGCACGCCGGCAATGTCGGTGCTGACGTACAGCGGCAAATCGCCCTGCGGCGTGAAGCGCACTCCGGCGCTGACCTCAGTGCTATTGAAATCGCGGCTCCACAGTCGGTCCGGGTCAACCGGTGCCGAATTCGACCCGATCGCGAGGGTACCCGAGACGACCGTGTCGCCGTCCTTGATCAGGGTCTTGCCGAGTCGCGCGATCGCGATCTGCTCTTGCGTGCTGAGATAGACCGGGTGCCAGCCTCCCGTGCGTCCGACATCGTCGGCGCGGTGCGCGCGGGTCGTCATCGAGCGCGCGAGGGCAAAGACACGCGCATCGTATTCGGGCTTGCCGAGACCGAATCGGTGCACCAGCGCGATCATCAGAGCCGTATCACGCAGATCCGAACCGTAGTCACCGAGATACCAGGGCCGATCGACCTTCTTCGCGAAGGCTTCAGTGATGGCCTGTTCGGCGCGCGGCGCGTCGCCCATCAACTTCAGCGCAATGCCGAGATGGACCAACGGCAGCGCGGTAATCGACTTGCTGCGCGAGTTGTCGAACAGCGCGCGTAGCGTGCCGAGCGGCGCGCGATTCACGCGCGCGAGCACATAGCCCGAGTACGCCTCGTCGGCGAAACGCAGGTGATCGCTATGCTCGTAGCCGTAGTAGGGATGGCCGCCCGAGAGCAGGTCGTCGTTGAGGCGCTTCAGCGATTTCTGCAGCAGTTCATCCGGTACCGTGAAACCTTCATCGCGTGCATCCTCGAGGAACTCGACGACGTAGGGCGTGATGAATTCGCTGACATAGCTGTCACCACCCCACATCGAGAAGTGGCCGGACGGAATCTGCATCGAAGCGATGCGCCCGATCGCGCCATCGACGCGATCCTTGCGCGCCGCGGGCGAAAGTCCGGTCACATGCAGGTTCTCGGCGGTTTTCTCGTCGAGCAGCAACGCGCCAAAACCCTTGCTCGTGGTCTGCTCGATGCAGCCGTACGGGTAATTGAGCAGATCCTTCAGCGCGTTCGCGAACGGCAGCGGCGGCAGGCTTGAAATGGTCAGTCGCGCCGTGACGGAATCTGCGAGCAGCCCGTCCATCGCTTCGGCTCCGAGCGCCACTGGCTCGATCTTTTCGAGCGCACGGGGTGTCGAGCGCAACACGCTCGGCCACGCCGCGCGCACGACCATCTCGAAATGGCGGTCGATCTTGATGTCGCCGGATGACGCAGTGACGTTGATCTTGCCGACGCCGTAGCCCTCAAGGGCATTGAGCGGGAAGTTCAGTGTCACCTTGGCGTTGTCGGCGAGCTTGACCTTGCGTTCGCCGTTCTCGATCGACAGCGGCTTGGCCGTGGCCACCTTCACGGCGAACTCGCGCTCGCTGCCGGAGAAGTTCTGCAGGTCGAGCGTGAGCGCCGCCTTGTCGCCGGGCGCCAGCACGCGCGGCGTCGAGATTTCCGCCACCAGGGGCGCGCGCACGATGGTTTCGGTATCGCTACCGCCGTACTGGTTCTCGCCGAACACGAGCGCGGTCACGCGCACGGTGCCGTTGAAGTCCGGCATTTTCATGGCAACCGTGGCTTCGCCTTTCGCGTCGAGCGCGACGAGACCCGAGAACAGGTCGACGGTCAGCACTTTGGCCGTCGGCCTGCGTGCCTGCGGCAGCGCGGCCAGCGCCATGTCGCCGCCGTAGCGCAACTTTGCGGTGGTGCCATCGAAGCTCTCGATGACGCGGCCGTACAGGTCGTACGCGTCGACGCCGAGCGCGCGCTGCGCGAAGAACCAGGCATTCGCATCGGGGCGCGCGAAACGCGTGATGTTGAGGATGCCGACGTCGACTGCGGAGACGGTGACATAGGCTTTCTTGCCGGCCAGCGCCGGCGCTTTCACCGTGACCGGCAGGTCGGTCTCCGGTTTCATCATCTTCGGCGCGTCGATGGCCACTTCAATCTTGCGGTCGCTGCGATCGATCGGTACGAATGCCTCGCCGACCGCGCGGTTCGGCGTGATCTTGTCGACGGCCGATCCGCCGCGGAACACGAGGGCGGTAACGTAGACGTCGTGGCGCTCCCAGTCCTTGGTCACCGGAATCTCGAACGTTGCGCCGGGTTTGGCGTCGATGTTGCGCGTGTACAGCATGTGGTCGGATTCGACGATCAGCACGCCGGGCCCAGCCTGCGGTGGCGTGACCGTGACCTTGAGCGTGTCGCCGGCGCGGTAGCTCGGTTTGTCGAGGGCCAGCTTGACCTTGTCCGGGCGCGCTTCCTTGCCGCGGTTGTCATCATTCCAACTCCAGCCCGCGAAGAATGGCAGACGCGTGGTCAGGCCGGTCGCGGGATCGAGAACTTCGACGCGGTAATTGCCCCATTCGACGGGCACATCAAATTTCAGCACCTTGCCCGCTTCGACATCGAGCTCCCGCGTGTTCGACGCCTCGAAACGTTTGTTGTAGTCGAAGTGCCAGCCGCTCTCGTTGTTGAAGACCCAGTGGAAATCGCGGTATTCGCGCACCAGGGTGAGCTTGAGGTGCTGGCCAGCCAGCAAGTCGCCTTTCGCGTTGCTGCGGATCAGCTCGAAACCGGCGTTCGCGCGTGCGTCCGAGCCGTCCTTGATGTCGAACAAGGGACGCAGTCCGACCAGCACATCGGCCGGCCATACCGTGCGTTTCAGGGTGCGCGTGACCGTGCGTCCGCCACTTTCGTACACGCTGCCGGACAGCATCGCCGCGATCGGCGTCGCCGGTTTGGCGGCATCGGTGATTTCAACATCCTGTTCGAGCTTGCCGTGCTCATCGAGCTTGTCGTCGATCACGTCCTTGGCTTCCTTGGACAGATCGATGGTCGGGTCGCCGAAGTAGAAATCCTTGTGGCTGTCGACCGGATGCTGATCGACGGCAACGGTCAGGCGCGCCGTGAAGCGGTTGCC
>CAJDVY010000027.1_pt1 | contig 12512 bp, 9 predicted proteins | sample 7391441 | NCBI WGS metagenome assembly CAJDVY01 (sample SAMEA7055728, study PRJEB34461) | soil metagenome | biome: terrestrial ecosystem; feature: Peninsula; material: soil | place: Antarctica | collected 2016 | reverse complement strand
GCTTTTGCATAATCGCCGAGCTGCCAATGAGTATCCAGGCGTGAGCGTTGTTCCTCGAGTAGCGCGGCGAAGCGAGTGATGATTCCCGGTTCGGCACCGGCAATGCAGACAGTCAGGGTTTTAGGAGTGTTCAAGGGGGAGGTCCGGTAGACGAGCAGGAGAATCTTAGCAAAGACCATGCCGCCTGCATTGGCGGCACAGCACGCGGAAATCGGGGCGAGTAGTCGCCTGAACGGGAAAAACTGACCAAGAATGTCAGGCTTGGACGGTGCCGGCCGACTCTGGGGCACTCGTGCGTTCGCGCTGTTGCATGGTCCACAACTGCGCATAACGCCCGTTTTGAGCGAGCAGTTGGTCGTGGCTGCCGCGTTCGACGATGTGGCCATGTTCGAGCACGATGATCTGATCGGCATCGACGATCGTCGATAACCGGTGTGCGATGACCAGCGTCGTACGTCCGCGTGCAATAGCGACCAACTCACCCTGGATGATCTTCTCGGTGCGCGTGTCCAGCGCGCTGGTTGCCTCGTCGAATACCAGAATCGCCGGGTCCTTGAGCAGCGTGCGTGCGATCGCGACGCGCTGTTTCTCGCCGCCAGAGAGCTTCAGACCGCGTTCGCCGACGCCGGTCTCGTAGCCTTCCGGTAGCGATTCAATGAAGTCATGGATATGCGCCGCTTTCGCCGCCGCAACCACTTGCTCACGGCTTGCATCGGGGCGGCCATAGGCGATGTTGTAGTAGATAGTGTCGTTGAACAGCACGGTGTCTTGTGGAACGATACCGATCGCGGCGCGCAAGCTGGCCTGGCTGACTTCGCGAATGTCCTGGCCGTCGATCGTGATGCGGCCGCCGCTGACGTCATAAAAGCGGAACAGCAGTCGCGCGAGCGTGGACTTGCCAGCGCCGGTGGTGCCGACGACGGCGACCGTGTGGCCAGCTGGAATGCGAAAATCGACGTCGCTGAGAATCGGCCGCGCCGGGTCATAGTGGAAATCGACGTGCTCGAAGCGGACATCCGCGCCGTGGATCGCGAGTGGCTGCGCCTCCGCCACATCCTCGACCTCGCGCGTCTCGCCGAGCAACACGAACATGCGCTCGATATTGATCAGCGCCTGTTTGACCTGGCGATAGACCATGCCGAGGTAGTTGAGCGGTATCGAGAGCTGGATCAGGAACGCATTGACCAACACGAAATCACCGAGTGTCATGGTGCCGGCCACGACGCCGGCCGCGGCGCGCCACAGCAGCAGGGTCAACCCGGTTGCGATGATCGCGGCCTGCCCGGTGTTCAATACCGCGAGCGTCTTGAGGCTCTTGACGGTTGCCTCTTCCAAATTGATCAGGCTCGCGTCGTAGCGGCGGAACTCATGGCGCTCGTTGCCGAAATACTTGACCGTCTCGTAATTCAGCAGCGAATCGACCGCCCGCTCGTTGGCTTCGGTATCGGCCGCGTTGGCGGCGCGGTAGTAGCGCATGCGCCATTCGGTGATCGAGAACGTGAACGCGATATACACGACGAGCGTCGTCAGCGTGATCGCGGTGAAGGTCCAGTCGAACCGTGCGATCAGGATGCCGCAGACCAGTGCGACCTCGAGCAGGGTTGGCAGAATCGTATAGATCGTCCAGTCGAGGAGATCCGAGGTTGCGGTCATGCCGCGCTCGACATCGCGTGCGACGCCACCGGTGCGGCGATTGAGGTGGAAGCGCAGGGACAGCGCGTGCAGGTGTTCGAACACGCGCAGCGTGATTGTCCGTGAGGTCCGCGCTAGCACGCGCGCAAACACGATCTGACGCAACTCCTGGAACAGCGACGTCGACAAGCGCAGTGCGCCATACGCGACCAGCAGCGCTACCGGTATCAGCAGCGGTGTCGGTTTTACGTCGAGTCGGTCGATCAGGTCCTTCATGATCAGCGGCACGCCGATGTTGGCGAGCTTGGCCAGCACCAGGAACACCAGCGCGGCCCCGACACGTCCGCGGTACACCCAGATCTGTGGCCAGAGGCGGCGGACAACATTGATCAGGTTGGCGGGGTGGGGCTCGGTCATGGGGTAGCGATTTCAGGGAGGTCAGGACATGGGGCCGCGGCGGACGAATGACAATCGCAGCGCTTTGCGCGGCGTTATGATGGCGGGTCGATCGCCGCAGGAGAAAATGTGATGCGCCCGTTTCCAATCATCGCCGCTGCGGTTCTGTGCGCCGGCAGCTTCTCCGTCATGGCGCAGGATACACACGCGCCAGCCATGCACGCGGCCACCGCAACGAACGCGCTGGCACGCGAGAAGGCGCCACGCGGCGCAAAGGTGTTCTTTATTTCGCCGAAGGACGGCGCGCGCGTCGGCCAGGACGTGCTGGTCAAGTTCGGCATCAAGGGCATGCAGGTGTTGCCGGCCGGCGATATGAAGGAGGACAGCGGCCACCATCACCTTTTGATCGACGTGAAAGAATTGCCGCCGCTGGATGCGCCAATCCCGAACGATGCGACACACAAACACTACGGCAAGGGCCAGACCGAAGACACGATCCATCTGGAGCCGGGGACTCACACTCTGCAACTCGATTTCGGCGATGCGCGACATGTGCAGTTCGATCCACCGCTGGTCTCGAAAAAAATAACGATCCATGTGAAATAGAAACTGTGCCAGCGCGGTCTACTTGAAATCCAATGGCGGCCGCGGAGGCGAGCGTGTCTGCACAAGCGATTGAAACGACGCCTCGATCTCTGCCGGTGAATACGATCTATCGACATCGATTGCCGGTGCGCATCATGCACTGGATCAATGCGATTGCGATGTTCGTTTTATTGTTGAGCGGTCTGCAGATATTCAACGCACATCCCGCGTTGTATTGGGGCCAGCGCTCGCATTTCGATGCGCCGTTGCTCGCTCTCGACGCGCAGCAGGGCACGGACAGCCAGCTGCGCGGCGTCACGACGGTGTTCGGACACGCATTCGATACGACCGGTGTGCTCGGCGCCTCGCGGGTCGATGGTGAACTGCAGGCGCGCGGCTTTCCGACGTGGCTGACGATCCCAGGTCCGCAGTGGCTCGCGAGTGGACGGCGCTGGCATTTCTTCTTCGCGTGGCTGTTTGTCCTGAATGGGCTGGCGTACGCCGCCTATTCACTGCTCGGTCGACATTTCCGGCATGACCTGATGCCCTCGCGCACGGACTGGCGCGGCATCGGCCGGTCGATCGTTGACCACGCGTTGTTGCGCCATCCACAAGGCGATGCGGCGACGCGTTACAACGTCCTGCAGAAGTTCACGTACTTAATCGTGATCTTCGTGCTCGGCCCGGCGATCGTGCTGATGGGATTGGCGATGTCGCCGCGCATGGATACCGTCCTTGGTTGGCTGGTCGATATGGTCGGCGGACGCCAATCCGCGCGCACGATCCATTTCGTCATTGCGTTCGCGTTTGTCGCCTTCATCCTAGTGCACCTGTTCGAGATCGTCGTCAGCGGAGTCGCAAACGAACTGCGTTCGATGGTAACTGGGCGATACCAGGTGCCGACGGAACGCAAGCCACTGGTATTGGAGGACGACCATGGGCGCGAGTGAACGCCGACGCTTTCTTCGCCAAGCCGCAAGCGTGGCCGGCGCGCTGCTGGTCGGAGGTTGCGATCAGCTGTCGCAGGAACCGCGTGCACAAGCGGTGCTGGCAAGCGCCGAAAAGCTGACCCAGGCGGCGCAGCATCTGCTGACCCCGCGCAATGCACTCGCTCGCGAATATACCGAGGCGGATATTTCGCCGGTGTTCCGCGCCAACGGAAGCACGAACCCGGACGCATCGGACTATCGAGCGCTGGTCGCAAACGGCTTTCGCGACTATCGGCTCGAGGTCGGTGGATTGGTGCGTAATCCGTTCGCACTTTCGCTCGACGAATTACGCGCGTTGCCGGCGCGGACTCAGATTACGCGCCACGACTGTGTGGAGGGCTGGAGTGTGATCGGCAAGTGGAAGGGCGTGCCTCTGGGCAGCTTGCTCGAGCGCGCGGGCGCGCTGCCGAACGCGCGTTACGTCGTGTTCCGTTGCGCAGACAAACTCGATCCATTGGGACCCGATTATTACGAAAGCATCGGAATGGACGATGCGCATCATCCGCAGACGATTCTCGCCTATGAACTCAATGGCGCGCCGCTGCCGATCGCGAATGGAGCGCCGGTGCGCGTCCGTATCGAACGCCAGCTCGGCTACAAGATGGCGAAGTACATCATGGCGATCGACCTCGTAGAGTCTCTCTCGGACATCGAAGGCGGCAAGGGCGGTTACTGGGAAGACCAGGGCTACGAATGGTATGCCGGCATTTGAGCGGCGCAGCCGCGACCGTTCTCCGAGTCGCGGCTTCCCGCGATGGCGCTGGCCGCGTTTTCTATTTGGGCGATGAGCTCGATAGCGCGACCACATACGCAGCCGTGCCATCACCGTTGTCCTTGAGCAGGCTCACGTTGATCAGCCCCTGGGCCTTGGCTATGTCGAGTTTGCCGGCGGCCGAGGTAAATACGACCGGCCCCGCAGTCTTCACTGCCGCGAAGCGCCAATTGTGATCGGAACCATCTTGCGTGCGCGTCAGGTGCTTGTGCTGGCGAATCCAGTCGATCAGCACGTCGCGGTTCGCGTCGGGCGCTGAAATCACGATGTTCGATCCGTCGAGACCGGGAAACTTTCCGCCGCCGCTGGCGCGATAGTTGTTGGTCACGACGATGAACGTTTGCGTCGCGTTCACCGGTTTGTCGTGATAGCGCAGCTCAACAATGCGTTTGCCATACTCTTGCGTCACGTCGATCGCATAGGTCAGGCCACCCTGGATCACGTCGAAGTTGTAGCCGGAGAACTTACGGTTGATGAGGTCCTGTGGCTCGCGCTTCGCAGGGTCGATCCGATTGAAACGACCAGCCGAACGTTCGAGCCAGCCCTTGAGTTGTGCGCCGTCGATCTTTACCGCAGTCAGCGTGTTCGGATACAGGTACAGATCAGCGGCGTTGTGGATCGCGAGAGGGCCGGGCTCGATATCGGTGTAGTCGGACGGGCCCCCGAACCCGGTCTTGAACGGTGCGGCCGCGGAGAGCACCGGAATACCGGCGTACTGCGGCAGGTTGGCCGCGATGAAATGCTCGGCATATTCGCGCTGCGCGATGTTGACCGGCTGCAATGCGCTGACGTCGCCAACTTCGGCGAAATAGCTGGTCATCGCGAAATCACTGTCACCGATTGGCTGCGAGACGTATGCGATCGTTGCCTCGTGTACCGGCCAGACGAGTTTCGCGATCTCGGGATCGCGTTCGACGAAGCTGCCATCCGCGTTCTTGATATTGCGCACTTCCGAATGGGTCGCCTCGGTGTCGATCGTCCAGTGGTTATCGTGGCGCACCAGTGCGAGCTCGATCACGCCAAGACTTTTGCCCCAGAAATTGCCCATCACCGCCGGCTTGCCATGGATGAATCCACGTTGATTGTCGACATCGGCGATGTTGTTGAAGCGCGACTTTGGATTGGTCGGATCGGGGAATGGCGCATGCGAATGGCCGAGCAGCAGCACGTCGATGCCGGGCACCTGTGCCAGATACCAGTTCGCGTTCTCCATCATCGATCCGTAAGGCGACGCGTCAATCCCGCCGTGCGAAATCGCGATCACGAAGTCCACGTTCTGCGCGCGAAGCGCCGGCAGGAACTGCCGCGCTGCCTCGACGAGACCCTTGGTGTAGACCTTGCCTTCGAGATTGCGTTTGTCCCATTCCATGATCGTCGGCGGGGTGAACCCGATCAGGCCGATCCGGATCGGTGCTTCGATGATCTGGCCCTTTGAATCGCGCACTTTCAAACTGCGCTCGATCACGGCGGTCGGCGCGTAGATCGGTTGATTGTCGCGGGCGCTGAACACGTTGGACAACACCAACGGGTAGTTCGGACCCTTGCAATGGCGCTGTGCAATGCCATCGACGTTCATCTCGCGGTCGGTGACTTGCGCGAGGAACGACAGGCCATAGTTGAATTCATGGTTGCCGATCGTGCCGCCGTCGTAACCGAGCGCATCCATCACGCGATACATGGCCAGTTCCTCGTCGCAGCCGACCGGCTTTACCAACGCCTGGTAGTCGGCCAACGCCGTGCCCTGGATTGTGTCGCCGGCATCGAACAGCAGCGAATTCGTAAACTCCGCGCGCGCCTGCTTGACCAGCGTCGTCATACGCTCAAAACCGAGCGTCTTGTCTTCGGCGAGCTTGTAATAGTCGTAGCTCAGGATATTCGAATGGATGTCGGTCGATTCGAGGATTGCCAGTTGCGCGCGGCTGCCATCGCCGACAGATGCCTGTTGCGGCGCGGTTGCGCAAGCAGCGAGCAGGGCGACCAGTGCGAGGATGACGAGAGGGCGTCGTGGGGGGAAGCAGGGCATCTGAAAACTCCGCAGGAAACGTATCAACCGAGGTGCGCAACCTTAGCACCGGCGTGGTCACGCGCGATGCAGCGGACATTGACCGAATGGCAGCGCGCCTAGCGCGTCTGCACTGGGCGTGCCGAAGAGGTCAAGTCGAACAATCGCCGTGCGTTTTCGCTCGTGGCCAGCGCGATTGCATCGGCCTGCGCATCGCGCAACCGGGCGACGACCTCCAGTACTTCGCGCAGGTGCGCAGGCTCGTTGCGTTCGCCGCGGTGTCCGCTCAGGGGCTGGTCGGGCGAGTCGGTTTCGAGCAGAAGGAATTCGAGCGGCATGTGCGTGACGATTGCGCGCAGGCGCCGTGCACGCTCGTAGGTGACCGGACCGCCAATGCCCAGGCAGAAGTCCAGTTTCCATAATTGGGCAGCCTGTTCCGGGCTGCCCGAATAACTGTGGATGACGCCACGCAGGTTTCCAATGCGGCGGATTGCGGCGATCGTTTCCTCGACGGCGCTGCGCGCATGCACGATCAATGGCAGATTGAATTCGCGTGCGAGTTCCAGTTGGCGCTGGAAATACATGCGTTGGGCTTCGCGATCGAGGCCTTCGACAAAGAAATCGAGCCCGCATTCGCCGATCGCGACCGGACGCTCACGTTCGATCCATCCACGCAGCAGATCCAGATGCTCGGGTTGGTGTGCGGCGAGAAACATCGGATGCAGGCCGTAGGCCGGATGCAATCCGGGGGTCGATGCACACAGGTCGCGAAGTTTCCCGAAGCCATCCAGCGCGATCGCGGGTATGACTTGCACCGTCACGTCGGCGGCGCGCGCGCGCGCGATGACTGCAGCGCGATCGGCGTCGAATTCAGTTGCGTCGAGATGGCAGTGGGAGTCGACCAGCATCCTCGCAACATAGCAGAGGTGCGCGGTTCGACGCGTCCCGTCAGCCGGCGCGAGTTTGATCGTCGCACGCCAATTTGTAGCGGCATGCTAGGCTCTGGACACCCATTTGCGCAGGGCTGTTTGTATGGATTTCGATAGCGTCCGTGATCGCCTGCCGCCTGACCTGGAAAAGACGATCGACCTTGAGACGGCGTGGCGGCGCTATCGCGGCAACGATGGACGCGATGACGTCGATGGGTTTGTGGCGTGGTTGACGGACAATCATTCCCCCGCGGACGGCCCAATGTGCAGCCTTGGCGACGAGCAAGTCGAAATAACCCGAGTGCTTCCAGCCCGATTTGTCGCACACCGTGATATCGCACGCGCAGCAGGCGCACCTGCAGCCGCAGATGCGGTCGTTGGAGGGGCTGCGCGTGGGCTGACGGATGTGCCTCGATTGAGGCCCGATTTCCCCTACGTCCTGCTCGGCAACGCCGGACGCGGTGGCATGGGCACGGTGCACGTCGCGCGGGATACGGAATTGGCGCGAAGGGTTGCGCTGAAGGAACTGAACGCCGACGTGCGCGATGTCGACGGGGTCCGCGAGCGTTTCATTCGCGAGGCACAGATAACCGCGCAGCTCGATCATCCGAACGTGGTGCCGGTATATGCGTTGGAGATGACGCCCGACGGCATGCCGGCGTACACGATGAAATTCGTGCAGGGCAAGACGTTCCAGACCCTGATCGAGGAAACCCAGGATGCCTACGAGCGCTCTGAACAGCCCGACGACAATCATTCACTGGCGACCCGCCTCGAGCATTTTCTGAAGGTCGCCGATGCGATGGCCTATGCACACGACAAGGGCGTGATCCACCGCGATCTCAAGCCCGCCAATCTGATGTTGGGCCGGCACAACGAGGTCTACGTGATGGATTGGGGGCTGTGCCGGTTGCTGCACCAGCCGGAGCCGCAATCCTCGCCCGACGCGTCATGGGTATTGAATTCGGCTGGCGTATCCGGACGCGCGTCGCAAACACAGGCTGGCGATCTGATCGGTACCCCGCGTTACATGTCTCCCGAACAGGCCGGTGCGCGAAACGTCGAGATCGACGCGCGTAGCGACCAGTACGCGCTTGGCTTGATCCTGTACGAATTGGTCACCTTGCAGACGCCCTACGAGGGGAACAGCGCGTACGACGTGCTACTGAATGCACGCGCGGGCAAACGCCGGCCAGTCAGTCCCGCGTACGGGGGGATGCACGTGGCCCGCGAGTTGCGCGCGATCATCGAGCGAGCAACGGCACTGGCTCCGGCAGAACGCTATGCGAATGTCGCCGACTTGGCGGCAGAAATGCGCCGCTTCGTGCGCGGCGACGCTGTACACACGGCGCCGGATACGCCGTGGCAACGGCTGCAGCGCGGCGTTGCGCGGCATCGCCAGCAGGTATCGATTGGAATCCTCGGGTTGGTGGCGGCATCCGCCATCGTGATCGGCGGTCTGCTCTGGCACAACGAGAGCGTCAGCGAGCGCCTGCATCGGCACGAGCAGCGCATGTTGCTGCTTCGCAATGCAGTTGCCCATTCCGGCGACGGTATCCAGACGCGGCTGCTGCAACTCGAGGGCGCGTTGAGTGATCTGGCTTCGTCGACGCAACAGGCGCTCGAATATGCGCGACCGAGCGATGCGCCGATTTACATGTTGAGCGATTTCAAGGACCCGGCGCGTGCGCCAAGCGATCTGCAGCCGGCTCCCGAGTTCGGCGGCCACATGAGCCTTCTCTGGCCAGTATGGACTCTCGCGCCACGCACGGACGAAGCCAGTGCGATGCTGCGCATACACCGGCTTGCGAATCTGCAGGGCTTTTATGGCGATCTCTACCGGCGCATCCAAGGCGTGGTTCGCGGCGATGTCACCAACTTCTACAGCACGCGGCCAGTCGCACCAACCAACAGTGTCGACAAGGTGATTGTTGCCGGAATCATGCTCGGCCTCGACGACGGCATCGGCGCGCTGTATCCGGGCTGGGACGGTTTCGCCCCGGATTTCGACCCGCGCTCGCAGGACTGGTACCAAATCGCCGCCAAACGACACACGCCGCAATGGGGTGAGTCGGTGCAGCGCACTCAGGTGGGTCCTTCGACGTTTCCGCTCAGCATCCCGTTGCGCGACCGCGAACAGCATTTTCTTGGCGTTCTTTCGCTGAACCTGGTGTCACAACGCTTCCTCTATGACCTTCTCGACATGCGTGGCGTGGGTGGCGTGGAATCGGTGCTGTTGACCGATGCGCACGGCCATGTGTTGGCGACAGCGCACGATGACCATCACGCATCGTCCAGTCAGGCGGACGATGCCGAAATCGCGAAGGTTGTCCTTGCGCGCTTGCGTGCCAGCACGGACAGCACCGTGACAATGGACGTGTCCGGGCACAGCAGGCTCATCGTTGCGGACAATATCGATCCGCTCGGCTGGACCCTGATCGCTATCGCGGAACCAGCGGGTGCTTCGCACTGAACCATTGCAGATCGCGCAGATTGTGGGCTGGCAGCGTCATCATGGACGCGCGCGGTTGCGCAACATGATGGCCGGAATCGCATGCCGGGAATGACCGCGCACACTGTGCACAATGAGGTTGTCGACACCTGCAATTGATGTGGTGCCGGTGTTTGCCGGGTCGAGCCAGTCGCGCAGGCGTGATGCTGGACTGGCGCCATCCCAAGCGACCGCGAGTCTTCCGTAACAATCAGTACCCGAATTCGGTCGGTTTGGCGTGATAGTGCTGCAGCCGGCATCACCGCCAGACAAGACTCCGATCAGGTGCCGCGCATGCACATCACCGTTCGCCGTGAACAAGCCCGACCCGGACGAGCCATTCTCGGTCGTGCCTTGCGTATAAGGCCCGGTTGCCCAATGGGTATTGGTCGCAGTCGGTGAGTCACTGATGCAGCTGCCGGTGGTGCCGGGGTTTGGGCCCGCCGTGATCTTTTTGACGTCGCCGGACGGATGATGAATGCCGATCGTACCGATCGGTGTGGTGCCGCCCACGTCCCAGCCAGCGTAGTGAAGGTTCCACGCTGGATCGGGTGTCTCGTTCAATTCAATGAGGGTGACATCGACATCGGCACGGGTCGCGCGCAGCACGGCGCCGTGTTGGTCGTCGCTGAAGAAGCCCCCAGCAGGCGCACTGAGCTGGTCGCACAATGTCGACTGGTAGTTCCAGTAGACAACAACGGACGCCGCTTCGCTGTTGCTGGTAACGCAGTGCGCCGCGGTCACGAAATAATTCCTGCGGTCGCGCGGTACGTCGGTGACGAGCGTGCCGGTGCACAGGTAATAATTGCGGTCATCGTCTGCTTGCACTTCGTACTGACCCACCGCGCGTACTTCATCGGGATAGCTCTGACCAAGCGGACAGGCCACGTTGATATTGCAGGCACCCGATGTGCCGAGATCACTGGGATCGGCTTTGGCCAGTTCGAAACGGTCACGGAAGCCCGCGCCCACCGTATCCAGTTCGAGCGCATCCGATGCCAAGGTCGCATTGGACGGGACATGCAATTCGACCAGTGCCGTGTCACCCGGGACAAGCGGAGTCTGGAAGCCACCGTCGATCCCATCGGCAGAGGTGTACGGTCCCTGGTAGTAACCGTCACGCCCGATCACGTGCAGCGTCGCACCTGCGGGTAGCGCGTAGTGCGAGAACCCGAGCCGAAGATCCGTTGCGCCGCGCACACGCACGGTCACGCGCCACAGCGTTGAACCATCCGCGAGCATGCTCCAAAGGCCATTGCGAGTCGGGTCGATGGCAACACTCACGCCTGTGGCCACCTGCAAGCGTTTTGCATGCGGTCCAACGACGTGCGTGCGGACGTCGACTGCGCTGCGCATGGCGGCAGCATTGATCGAAGCGACGTCCTCGATCGGCACGTGCACGGCCATTTTTTCGCTATGCGCGAGGCTGTACGGCGGAGTGCCTTGACGTGCGTGGGCCGCGCACGTGGCAAATGCAGCAGCCAGCAGCGCAATGACGACGCGATGTTCCGACGCCAGGCAACAGAGGTGACTACGATGGTACCTGCTTCGCCGCACCCGCCGGAGCCGGGCCATAGCGTAAGCCAAATAGGTCTCCGCGCAGTCGTGCCAGCCACTCCAACAAGGAGGCGCGCGCAACGACCGAGCAGGCGACCGAACTGCATCAGTCTCGATGTGCGGCGTTGCGATTGCGGCCGGCGCCGAGTTTCCGGTCGAGCACGCCGAACAGCTTCTTGAACACGCGCGAGAATTTGCCGCGCTGGGTCTTGCGCAACTTATCGTCTTCGCTGGTCAACCACGCGATCTGGATCACGCGGCGTTCGCCTTCGTGCGGGAGATGGCCGTGGAACGAGTTGTCGGCGCGCTTGAATGCAACCAGATTTCCGTATATCGGCCGGATCTCGGGAACGACCACATCGTCGATGTCGTCGATGCGGTTCAGGAAACGCAAGCAGCCTTCGCTGATGTCGGGCCAGCTCTCGTTGAGATAGACGAGGGCGGTGACGACTTTCGATTTGCTGTCGGTATGGATCGTGCCGTGGCGCTTGTTCAGCGCACGGCAGATCGTGACCAGATTCGGGTAGCCGCCGAGGTCGGATATGCCGAGCCGTGTGCCGATCGCATCAGCGAATGAGGGCGCCGCCAGTTCGTCGATCAGGCGATTGATCGACGGCCCACAATCGCGCTCCTCGTGAGGAAAGAAGCCCGCGCTCGGGTAGCGTGGGAAATCCGCGGCCAGTTCGTCGCGCACCGAACCGGGCAGCTGGTCGTGCGCGATCAGGAAGGCGAAGGGCTGTGTATGGACCTGGGTATCGGCATGGTCGAGTCGCGCCGTGTCCAGCAGGCGCTCGACCGCGCACAAGTGGTTGGCAGAATCCGGGGTGGCGTTCATTGTGATTGCAGTGTCGTGAATCCGGCCGATTGTAGTCTTGCGGTGGACAGTAAGCAGGTGCGGCCCTAAAATCGGTTCTCGCCTTGATCCACTTTCCCGCACACGGACCGGTTACTGCTGGCCCGCGTGCACTGCCGCACCCGGTGTCGACGCGACCCGCGCGCTTTTCATTCAATTTTCAGGCGAACGCATGACCATTCCCGCTCTACTCGCACTCGCCGACGGCAACCTCTTCCGCGGCATTTCCATTGGCGCGCAGGGGCAGACTGGCGGCGAAATCGTGTTCAACACCTCGATGACCGGCTATCAGGAGATCCTGACTGA
>CAJDVY010000013.1_pt1 | contig 12604 bp, 14 predicted proteins | sample 7391441 | NCBI WGS metagenome assembly CAJDVY01 (sample SAMEA7055728, study PRJEB34461) | soil metagenome | biome: terrestrial ecosystem; feature: Peninsula; material: soil | place: Antarctica | collected 2016 | reverse complement strand
GGCGCCGAGTTCATCGAGCGCCTTTGGCGGCAGCTCTTCGGTGCCGAGTTCAATCAGCAGCGATGCTGCAGTCGCGGCCACCATCATGCCGCCTCCTTCTTGTTCTTGAGTCCGGGGAAGCCGCGCTTCTCGCGCTGCGCGTAATACGCCTCGGCGACGCTGCGCGACAGCGTGCGCACGCGCAGGATGTAGCGTTGGCGCTCGGTCACGCTGATCGCGCGGCGCGCGTCGAGCAGGTTGAACGTGTGGCTGGCCTTGGTGACCTGTTCGTAGGCTGGCAATGGCAAGCCGGCATCGACGAGTTTTTTCGCCTCGCTCTCGCACACGTCGAACCAGCGCAGTAGTTCGGCAACGTTCGCATGCTCGAAGTTGTACGTGCTTTGCTCGACTTCGTTCTGGTGGAACACATCGCCGTAGGTGACGACGCCGTGCGGCGCATTCGTCCAGACCAGATCGAACACGTTGTCGACGTTCTGCAGGTACATCGCGAGGCGTTCGAGGCCGTAGGTGATCTCGCCGGTGACCGGGCGGCATTCGAGACCGCCCGCCTGCTGGAAATAGGTGAACTGGGTGACTTCCATGCCGTTCAACCAGACTTCCCAGCCAAGGCCCCACGCGCCGAGCGTCGGCGATTCCCAGTTGTCTTCGACGAAGCGCAGGTCGTGCACGAGCGGATCGACGCCCAGCGCCTTCAGCGAGCCGATGTACAGGTCGAGGATATCGTCAGGGTTTGGCTTCATCACCACCTGGTACTGGTAGTAATGCTGCAAGCGGTTCGGATTGTCGCCATAGCGGCCATCGGTCGGCCGTCTGGACGGCTGCACGTAGGCGGCCGCCCACGGTTCCGGTCCGATCGAGCGCAGGAACGTCGCCGGATGAAACGTGCCGGCACCGACCTCGGTATCGAGGGGCTGGATCAGCACGCAGCCTTTATCCGCCCAATAGCGGTTCAGGGACTGGATGATTTCCTGGAAGGTTGGTCCTGGCATGCGCCGACTCACAAAGTTGCGTACGAAAAGCGCGCTAGTATAGCGTTCGATGTCTCGCGCAGATTCGATCCCATGGCCAGCATGACCCCGACTCCTGCCAGCGCCAAAGCCGATGTGGCACCCACGCTTGGCTTGCATCGGCGGCTGGATCTCGACGAAACCCTCGCCGCGTTGCTCGCCGACAAGCTGCTGGCCGACGCCGATCTCAAGCGCGTGCGCGCCGATGCGCGCACCGCGACGGGTCGCACCGAGTTGCACCCGTTGGTGCTCGTCGCAAATCTCAAGCTCGCCGATGCGCGCCATCCGGACAAGCCCCTCAGCCTTGAGGTCCTGACCGAATGGCTGGCGCATCGCGCCAAGCTGCCGTACGTGAAGATCGATCCGATGACGATCGACGTTGGTGCGGTGACCCAGGTAGTCAGCCATGCGTACGCGAACCGCTACCGCATCCTGCCCATCGCGGTGAGTTCGATGCAGGTCGTGTTCGCGACCTCGGAACCATTCGACACACGCTGGGTCGCCGACCTCGGCCACATCCTGCGTCGCGACATCCAGCGCGTGGTTGCCAATCCGCTCGATGTCAGCCGCTACCTGACCGAGTGGTGGGGCGTGCAGCGCTCGATCCAGCGCGCCCGGGATGCCAAGAGCGACATCCATGACGGTCGAGCAATCCTCAATTTCGAGCAGCTCGTCGAACTCGGCAAGGGTGGCGATGTCGGTGTCGACGATCGCCATGTCGTGCACATCGTCGACTGGTTGCTGCAGTACGCGTTCGAACAGCGCGCCTCGGATATTCATCTGGAACCGCGTCGCGACACCAGCCTGATCCGCTTCCGCATCGATGGCGTGATGCACAAGGTGTTTGAACTGCCGACGCCGGTGATGACCGCGGTAACTTCGCGCATCAAGATCCTTGGTCGCATGGACGTCGCGGAGAAGCGCCGCCCTCAGGATGGGCGCATCAAGACGCGCTCGCAGGGCGGGCGCGAAGTCGAGCTGCGCCTGTCGTCGATGCCGACCGCGTTCGGCGAAAAGATGGTGATGCGCATTTTCGATCCCGACATCGTGGTCAAGGAATTTCGCCAGCTCGGATTTTCGCCCGAAGAGGAAGCGATCTGGCGCGGTTTCGTCAATCGTCCGCATGGCATCGTGCTGGTCACCGGCCCGACGGGATCAGGCAAGACGACCACGCTGTATTCGACGCTGAAGGTGCTGGCGACGCCGGAGCTCAATGTCTGCACGGTCGAAGATCCGATCGAGATGGTCAGTCCCGAGTTCAACCAGATGCAGGTGCATCAGGCGATCGATCTCGATTTCGCGACCGGCGTGCGCACGCTGATGCGGCAAGATCCAGACATCATCATGGTCGGCGAAATTCGCGACCTCGAGACCGCGCAGATGGCAGTGCAGGCCTCACTGACCGGGCATCTGGTGCTGTCGACCCTGCACACCAACGACGCGCCGAGTGCGCTGACCCGCTTGCTCGATCTCGGCGTTCCCAATTACCTGATCCAGTCGACGCTGACCGGGATCGTCGCGCAGCGTCTGGTGCGCACCCTGTGTCCGCATTGCAAGGTCGAAGTCGCCTTCGATGCGCAAGCGTGGGCCGCTTTGACGCATGGCTCACCTCGCGCGCCACCGCTGAAGAGCTACGGCCCGAAAGGCTGCCTGGAGTGTCGCAAGACCGGATTTCTCGGGCGCACCGGTATCTACGAGATGCTGCGCGTATCTCCTGCAATCCGTGCACTGATTCAACCCAACATGGATCTGGCCAAACTCACCGCGACTGCATTGTCAGAAGGCATGCAACCACTGCGTGCATCCGCCGCGGCGCAGGTCGCGCGCGGCGTCACCACTATTTCTGAAGTGATCCATGTATTGCCCGCGATCGACTGAACCGGTTGCAACTGCACGCTTTCTGATCCTGCAGACCGGCAGCACGCTGCCCGCGCTACGCGCGCGCCGTGGCGATTTCCCACACTGGTTTCGACGCGGCCTAGCGCTGCGCGCGAATGAAGTCGACGTGATCTGCGTCGATGCGGGGGAAACCCTTCCACCGTTGGCCACGCACGCGGGCGTGATCGTGACCGGCTCGCCCGCGATGGTGAGCCGACGCGAAGCATGGAGTGAAGACACCGCGGCCTGGTTGCGCCGTGCGATCGACGCCGGAATGCCGATCCTGGGCATCTGCTTCGGCCATCAGTTGCTCGCACACGCGCTTGGCGGCGAGGTCGACTATCACCCGTACGGTCGCGAGGTGGGCACGGTCGCGATCGAGAGAACCGCGGCGTCGGCCGGCGACTCCTTGTTCAAGACAACACCAACACATTTTTTCGCTCATGCCTCGCATCAGCAAAGCGTGCTGCAGCTGCCCGCAGGCGCGATTGCGTTGGGCCGATCGGCGCATGATGCCCATCACGCGGTGCGCTACGCACCGAATGTGTGGGGATTGCAGTTCCACCCGGAATTCAGCGTCGAGATCATGCGTGGCTTCCTGGGCGGTTCCAGTCAGGTAGCAAACCGCAATTGCGCCGAGTCGTGCTGCGCCGGTCGGACCTGTTCACCGGCGCCACATGCGGCCCGGTTGTTGCGACGATTCCGCGCCATCGCGAATGAACGCAAAATCTAGGCCACAGTTCAACCAGCAGCGGCGTCGATTGGCATCAAGCGACTTGGGGAAAGGTCACCCGACAGCAGCGGAGTGCGAAGCGCACCCCCATTATCCACGACGAACAACCCGCATGCGGACACGCGAGTTCTTCGCAGTGTCCGTTATGCCGGCCGCAATTCCAGTTGCGACGGTCAGCCTTTGCGGTTGCGCGCGTTGCGGCGGATTGCCGCGAGTGGATCGCCAAGCTTGAGGCCCGACAAGTAGTTGCTGATCGCCTCGTTGGTGACGCCGTAAAGCGGGCGTCCCATGACAGCAGCGGCGGCCTTGAGGCTATCCCGCACGGCCTTGGAAACGCGCAAGCTGGCGTCGCGCGCATCGTCTTTTTGCACAACAGTCTTTTTCATTTTTTTCTCCGACAAAACCGCAGCAAAATAACTATTTGCCACTTTTAGAAGTGTAACGGTGTCCGCACCGGCTTTCGTGAAAACACGCCGTTAGCGATTGTGACGTTTTGTAAATGACCGAGCCCTGCACACGCCGTCGTCAAATCGATATGCAACGATGATTTTCATGAATATGTGAAATATATTCAATATTAATCAATAGGTTGCTATTTTCCACTTCAATAATATCGAAAATGCACGACGGCCCGGATTGGCTGAACCAATGCTCAATGCCCGGCAGGATCGGCGCTGTCGGCTTCCTTGTTGTTAACCATCCAGCGCGCGCCGAAGATGCCGATTTCGTACAGCAGACACATCGGTACCGCGAGCATCGTCTGCGAAAGCACATCTGGCGGCGTCAGCACGGCGGCAATCACGAATGCGCCGACGATCGCATAACGCCGACTGCCGGCGAGCTGCTGTGGAGTGACCACGCCGAGCGCAACCAGGATGACCAGGACCACGGGCACCTCGAAGCACAGCCCGAACGCGAAGAACAACATAAGAACGAAGTCGAGGTAATGGCCGATATCCGGCATCACGGTGACGCCGGCCGGCGCCACGTGGGTCATGAACGTGAATACGGCCGGCAGCACGAGGAAATACGCGAACGCGCAGCCGATGTAGAACAGCACGACCGCCGAGACGAGGATCGGCACGGCGAGGCGTTTTTCCTGTCGATACAAGCCCGGCGCCACGAAGGCCCAGAGTTGATAGAGCACGATCGGCATCGCCGTGAATAGCGCAACGAAGAACGCGAGACGCAGCGGCGTGAGAAACGGCGACGCGACTTCCGTCGCGATCATGGAGCCGCCCTGCGGCAGGTGCCGGACCAGCGGCAGCGCAAGCCAGCCGTAAAGTTTGTTCGCGACGAAGATCAGCGGCAGCAGGATCAGCATCACCGCAGCCACCGCCTTGAGCAAGCGCGAGCGCAGTTCGATCAGGTGCGAAATGAACGATTGCTCGGCTTCGTCCTCGCGCTCAGGTTCGCTCATCATCGGGCGCATGCGTGGGTGGTGGCGGCGGGGTCGCGCCATGGGCGGATGCTTCGATATCGGCGGCGGCCGCCTTCACATCCGGACGCAGATCCGCAGCCTGGCGCAAATCGTGAATCGTTTTCTTCATGTCTTCGGCAGCCAGCTCACGCTCGATTTCACCGCGCACATTCTGCCAGCTCGAGCGCGCACGCCGTACCAGCGCACCTGCCGTGCGCGCGACCTTGGGCAACCGCTCCGGGCCAAGCACAAGCAGGGCCACGACTGCGATCAGCGCAATTTCGCTGAAGCCGATATCGAACATGCATATTTCCGAAAATGTTCCGCGCCGCGCCCACAGGCGCGCTGCCACAAATCACTCGACGCGATCGGACTTGCTCTCGGTCGTCGATGGCGCAGGCTGCTCGGCGGGCGGCGGGTCGGCCTTGAGCTGTGACGACTCATCGCCTTCCTGCATACCCTTGCGGAAACTCTTGATCGCCGCGCCGACGTCCTCACCCACGTTGCGCAGACGCTTGGTGCCGAATACGAGGGCGACGATCGCCAGTACGATCAACCAATGCCAGATGCTCAATCCACCCATGACACATTCCTCTGAACGATGCGGAAGCGGATTCGCCGCACGCCGCGATCGAATACCCGCTTCAGAGATTGCGCAACGCCAGAACAACTCCGGCGGGTGCGCGGAGCGCGCCCGTATATGCTGCGCGGGCGCGCGCGGTCAATGTGTAGTGTACTCCTCAAGCCGATCACGGAAGTCGACGACCGCGTTCGGAACGTTGCTGACGCCGCCGTCGAAAATGCGTCGAGCGGTAACCCCGTCGCCATACACGGCTTGGTTCGCGGTGTTGTCGATGACCAGCGCGGTGCCATCCAGTGCGGCGCCGGCGAACAGTCCACGGGCACGCGAGTACGAGTAGATTTCCGCCTTCATCTGCGCATCGGTGGAGGCCTGGGCGGATCGGCCGACCGGCCCTGCTGCGGCGGACGCATCCGCACCTATCGTGAACTTGCCGTTGACGATCGAATCGACACCGCGCTGGGTGCGGAACACGAGGATCACGTCAGTCGAGGAAACGCCCGCCTGGAAACCAATGCTGCCGCCTGTCAGCCCAATGAAGCTCGGGTTGGACCAGGTGCCGTCACGCGTCTTGACCGAAACCAGCCCTTCGCCACGGCGGCCGCCGATCACGAAACCGGCCTTGATAACATCTGGGATTACCGCGATCGCGTGTGCGTTCGCCAGCAAATCCTTCGGAATCGCCTTGTCTGGTGCCTGCATGACCTCGGTCAGCACGCGCAGCGCATTAACCGCGCGCTGGTTCTCCTCCTCGCCAGCGCGTGCTGGCGATGCAACCGTCGCAAACAGGGCCACCATCAAGGCGAAAGCGATGCTGCGCATTCAGGGTATCTCCAGCGAAAAGGCTTGGCGAAGCTACCACGTTGACCTGAGCCTGCGATGAAGCCGCAGCACGGCTCGCTGTTAGCCGCCCAGGTGGCGACGACTGCCGGTAAGCCCGACGACGCCGAGCAGCAGTGCAAGTAACGTCAGTGCCCAGGGCGACCCGATCGGCGCGCCCACCGGAGCACTCGCCGCCGCCGCACATTGCGTCGGACCCGCAGTGAAGCCCTTCATGCCGATCTGACGCAACGGCGCAGGTCCGGTAAGTGACCCCAGCAGGGTCATCGTTCCGGTCGCAGGATCGATCGTGGCCAAATCGTTCCAATCGGGGATCGTTGATCCGGTCATCGGTGGCACGTAGTTCAACACGGCCCACAACGTGCCGTCCGGAGCGAAGCTCATCGCCACCGAGTTGAGGATGTTCGATGCAGCGGGACCGAAGTTGCCGATCAGCGTCGCGGCGCCGGTCTGCTTGTCGATGCTGTAGAAACCATGGTCGCCGGCACTACCGCTGCCGTACAGACGACCGGCCTGGCTGACCAGACCAGCAATCGGAAATCCAGTGGCGCCGATCAGAGTGGTCACGCCAGTTGCAGGATCGATCTTCCACAGCTGCTTCTGGGTGCCCGAAACCATCCACAGGGTGCCGTCGCAGTCGGAAGCCATGCCCAGATCAAGCGCGTTGAACTGGCCCGAACCAGGGCCCACCGACTTCAGGCTGCCGATCACGTTCGCTTGGCCGTTCGCCGGATCGATGCTGACGAACAGCTTGGAGGCGCCTGCGGCCGCATACAAACTGCCGTTCGCGGTCATGGTCAGGCCGCTGATATTGGCGATCGGATTACCGTCGTACAGACCTGCTGCGCCGATTGCAGTGGCCGTGCGCGCATTGAGGTCAATGCGATAAAGCGTATCGAACGCTTCGCCATAGGCGACCGTTGCCGCATTCGCGGAGTACGCGAAGACAGCAATCCCAGCTGCGATGAGGCAGGCCAGCGGGCGCATAGGGCGTGGTATCTTTAGGCAGTCGTCTGCTCCGCGGTGGTCCGCGGTAGCGCATGCGAGTCTACGCAGCAATTCAAAGACGATCAATACCTTAGCATTTCGCCGCCGCGCGATTGTGCCGCGCGCATCCTCGTGCGAACGTCCGCTCCGGCCTCGCAGAACCCAGACTTGCACCGCCCATGCCGCGTTATTTCGGACAATCCAACCTCCAACACGGCAGCGTGCCGACGACCGCTGTGCTTCTGGTCAACCTCGGCACACCCGAGGCGCCGACCAAACGCGCGGTGCGGCGCTACCTCGCCCAATTCCTCGCCGATCCGCGCATCGTCGAGCTGCCGCGCTTGCTGTGGCGGTTGATCCTGCACGGCATCATTCTGCGCATTAGGCCGGGCCATTCGGCCGCGCTGTACGCAAAGATCTGGACGGCTGAAGGCTCGCCGCTGCAGACCGGCACAACCGCGCTGGCGGAACGCCTACAGATCGCGTTGCGCGCGCAGCGACCTGCACCCATCGTGGTGCGCCACGCGATGCGTTACGGCAAACCCTCGATCGGCGCGACCTTGCGCGAACTTAGCCTCAATGGTGCGCGACGGGTGATCGTGGTGCCATTATTTCCGCAGTATTCCGGCACCACCACCGCGTCGGTGTTCGATGCGGTCGCCGCCGAACTCGCGACGTGGCGCTGGGTGCCCGACCTGCGCTTCGTTGCCGATTACCATGCGGACACGCGCTACATCGAAGCGCTCGCACGCAGCGTCGAAGCGCATTGGGAGCGCCACGGTCGAGCGCAGCGATTGCTGTTGTCATATCACGGCATCCCGGAAAAATATTTCCGCTCCGGGGATCCCTATTTCTGCCAATGCCAAGCCACCGCGCGACGCCTGCGCGAGCGGCTTGACCTGGGCACCGACGAACTGATTGTCGGTTTTCAATCGCGCGTTGGCCGCACGAAGTGGCTCACGCCATACACCGAGACCATTCTTGCGGAGCTACCCGGCGAAGGGGTGAAACATGTGCAGGTGCTGTGCCCGGGCTTCGCGGTTGACTGCCTGGAGACGCTGGAAGAAATAGCGATCCGCAACCATGCGCGCTTCCTGCATTCGGGCGGCGAACGTTTCGAATACATTCCCGCATTGAACGCCAGCGATGACCATGTCAGCGCACTGGCCGAGTTGATCATGCGCAACGCCCAGGGCTGGCCTGAATTCGATGCCCGCTGGGACGCCGCGCGTGTGAATGCGCGCCAATCGGCGGCGCGTTCACGCTACGAACGCTTGCGCGATGCACGCGACTGAAATTCGCATCGAGCTGGCGCTGGCTACGCTGGCTGCCAAGACGTGGGGCGATCCTGCGCACCCACCGTTGCTCGCCCTGCACGGCTGGCTCGACAACGCCGGCAGTTTCGACCGCCTCGCGCCGCTACTGTGTGACGATCGCTACGTGGTCGCGCTCGATTTGCTCGGCCACGGCCACTCCGCGCACCTACCGGCGGGCGCGTGGTACCACTACATCGATTATTTTGACCAGATCCGCGCGACGCTGGATCATTTCGGGTGGGCGCAAGCGGACCTGCTCGGCCATTCGCTCGGCGGCACGCTGGCGAGCCTGTTCGCCGCGTTGTATCCGGCGCGGGTGGGCGAGCTGCTGCTGATCGAAGCGCTCGGCCCGCTGACCACAACACTCGACGATGCATTGCCACAACTGCGCCGTGCGCTCGATCAGCGCGCTGCGTTCGCGGACAAGCGACCGCTAAGAATTTTCCCGACGTTGGACGATGCGATCGCCGCCCGAGTCAGCGCGAATGACCTGTCGCCGGCGGCTGCACGCGCGATCGTCGAGCGCGGCGTCACTGCGGTCGATGGCGGTTTCGTCTGGTCGAGCGATCCGCGCCTCACCTTGGTCAGCCCACAGCGCTACACTGAAGAACAGGTACTCGCGATGCTGCGCGGCATTCGCGCGCGGACCTTGCTCACGCTCGCCACACCAGCGACGAGTTATCTTCCTGCGGCGATGATGGACGCGCGGGCCGCGCAGGTTGCCGATATCCGCGTGGAGCGACTAGCGGGTCACCATCATTTGCATTTGGACGATGCGGACGCAGTCGCGCAGGCGTTCATGCGGTTTGCGCACACTCAAGACTAATCTCCATTCCGTTCGTCCTGGGGTATCGAAGGGTGAACGGCATCGCACGGTGCCGATGCTCAGGCCTCGCTGGCCTGGATCAACCGGGTCAATTCCGCCTTCAATGCCTGCCCGTGCGTGCGCAGCCATTCGCGCTGCTCACGCCATTCCGGATACAGCTTTTCGACCAGCGCCCAGAAGCGCGGCGCGTGGCTGCGAATGCGCAGGTGACACAGTTCATGCACGACCACGTAACGCAAAGCAGCGGACGGCGCGAGCGCGAGCGCGAGGTCGAGGGTGACCCGATCGCGCGTGTCCAGACTGCCCCAAAGGCTCTTCAGTGGACGCAGTTTGACCGCGGTCGGCGCTTGACCGAGTTCAGGGCAGTAGCGCGCAAGATAACGACTGACGTCGCGGCGAATCTGCGCTTCCAGAAATGAACGCAGCAGCGCGCGCGCGGCAGGCAGCGTGGACTTCCCATGCGGACGCGGCAAGGTCAGGATAAGGCGGTCGTCGACTTGCTCAATGCGCGGATAGGCCCCGTCGCGCCAAGACAGGCGCGTGGTCTCGCCACGCAGCGGAATCACGGTTGCCGCGCCGGGTTTGAGCGGCGGCGGTGCGCAACCGAGATTCATCTCATCGAGTTTGCGTTCCAGCCATTCACCGTGCTTGCGCAGGAACGCAAAGACCTGGGCCGGATGCGTCCCTTCCGGATAGGTCACGCGTGCACCGCCCGACGTAACCGTCAGGCGCAGGCGCCGTGCCTGTGGATGACTCTTGCGCAAGACCTTGATTGTCTCGCCCGCGGGCATCGCCAGTTCCAGGTAGTTGTTTGCGAGATCCACGTTTCATGCGCTCCAGCCAGCCCGCCGTGGTCGCTAATCGCGATCGCCGGGACGGGGACATCCGAACCACTCTTCCAATCGCTCGAACAGATTCTTGAATTCCAGTGTCATCAGCGCGAAGCTCGCGGTCAGCTCGGCGCGAGCCGATTCTGCGGTGTCTTCGCCCATTTCATCGAGAACCACGTCCATGAAACGCAGCTTGCGCACGGTGAGATCCTCACCGAGCACGAAACTCACGCGTTCGTCGTACTCCAGACCGAGCTGAAACACCTGCTTGCCCGACTTCAGATGCTCTCTGACTTCGTCCGATTCAAGGTCCTGGCGCCGGCATCGAACCACCGCGCCCGCCTCCGCCGGATCGCGCAATTCGCATTCGTCGCCCAGAACCAAGCCAGTCGGCAGCTTGCCATCGGTCAGCCAGCCTGTCATCAGCGCGCGTGGTGATTCTTCAGGCGCGATCGGCGTAGCCGGAAAGCGGCCCAGTGCGTCACGCACCTGACTGACCGCGTCCTCGGCCGCCTTGCGGCTCGCGCTGTCGACCACAAACCAGCCCGTGTCGGCGTCCAGATACGCAGATAACCGAGACGGACGTATGAAGGCGCGCGGCAGAAGCTCAGAAATCACCTCTTCTTTCAATCGCTTGCGCTCTTTGGCGCCGATCCGGCGCGCTTCCTTCTCGGTGATTTTCCTGAGCCGCTCGCCGAGTTCCTCGTTGACGACGACACTGGGCAGCAAACGCTCTTCGGCGCCGACCGAAACCAGCGTGTATGCACCAAATTGGTGCATCAATTCTTCGCTATCGCGGCCAAACGGGGATACGAAGCCGCGCGTTGCCAGTTCCAGCGGGCCACATTCGCGCAGGCGCTGCGTGTCGAGATCCTTTTCGAGGCTGTCCAGGGATTTGCTGACGCTTTCGGGAAAACGAAACAGGCTGAGATTGCGAAAAAACATGGGATTCAAGGACTTGGCAGTGTGGACGGCGACGCCAGATTGGCGTCGGGCAGCAACGAAGAGCGCGCATTGTAGTGGGCGCGCGTCTCAAGGTCTGATACTTGGGTCATCCGCTACGGCCTGCTTCACTTTCGCCACCGTCGCCGATACGGCAAAATTGGCGCTTCAATCCGCGTCGACGCCCACTTTCTGGCGCATCTGCACGGAATCCGAGCGGAAATCCCCGATCACGCCGTCCGTCTGCCGCGTTCCGCGAACGCCTTCAGGCATGGCCTTGCTTACCCTGGAGCGCGTCGCATGAGCAGTAACCCTTCCGTTGCCCCGGCTGCCGACACGGCCCGCATGGCAAACGCGATCCGTTTCCTCGCCGCCGATGCGGTCGAGAAAGCAAAATCCGGCCATCCCGGCATGCCGATGGGCATGGCTGAAATCGCCCTGGCGCTATGGACGCGCCATCTCAAACATAACCCGGCCAACCCGAACTGGGCCGATCGTGACCGTTTCGTGCTCTCCAATGGCCACGGCTCGATGCTGCACTACGCGCTGCTGCACCTGAGTGGCTACGACCTGACCTTGGGAGACCTGGAGAATTTCCGCCAGCTGCATTCGAAGACGCCCGGTCATCCGGAAGTCGACGTGACACCCGGCATCGAGACGACCACCGGCCCGCTCGGACAGGGCTTGGCCAATGCGGTCGGTTTCGCACTCGCGGAGAAATTGCTCAGCGCCGAGTTCAACCAGACCGGCCACGCGATCGTCGACCATCACACCTACGTGTTCCTCGGCGATGGCTGCCTGATGGAAGGCGTCTCGCACGAAGCCTGCGCGCTGGCCGGCACCTGGCAGCTCGGCAAGCTGATCGCACTGTACGACGACAACGGCATCTCGATCGACGGCGAGGTCAAGGGCTGGTTCACCGACGACACCGCAGCACGTTTTCGCAGCTATGGCTGGCAGGTGATCGGACCGATCGACGGTCACGATGTCGACGCAGTCGACGCCGCGATTGTCGAGGCGAAGAAGGACAACGCACAACCAAGCATGATCCTGTGCCGCACCGTGATCGGCCGAGGTGCGCCGACGCGCGCTGGTACCGCAAAGGCGCACGGTGAAGCGCTCGGCGCGGATGAACTCGCGGCGGCGCGCAAGGCGCTCGACTGGCCTTACGCATCGTTCGAGATTCCGGACGACGTCTATGCGGAATGGGACGCGCGCGCTGATGGCGCGCAACACGAAGCGGCG
>CAJDVY010000014.1_pt1 | contig 12912 bp, 6 predicted proteins | sample 7391441 | NCBI WGS metagenome assembly CAJDVY01 (sample SAMEA7055728, study PRJEB34461) | soil metagenome | biome: terrestrial ecosystem; feature: Peninsula; material: soil | place: Antarctica | collected 2016 | reverse complement strand
TACGAAGCGCCCGTAAATCCGGAGCTGCACATCGATACCCTGCGTCTCGGACCAGAAGACGCAGCGACTGCAATTGTCGACTATCTCGTGCAACGCGGTGTGCTGAACGGAAGCGGCCCCGCCAGCGCCTGAGCGCTTCGTTGCGCCTTTGCAAACCAGTTGGCGATTGAAAGCTCCATTGGGTAAGCACCGATTTACCCGGCCGCGCTCTCAGACAATGGAGCGTGCGGTTCCGCATCCGGCGGTTCATGACAGACACTGGAGTCGGCGCGTGGTATCGAGCAACGACACTAGGGCCACACGATTAAAGAAGGCCTTCCGGAAGGCCTCGTTGATGTCGCTCGCCGCCTGTTCCATCACACACCGCGCATTTTGGTAGCGGAGCGCGATGCGCGCTCTTCATTCAATCCGCCTACATCAGGCTCAAGTCATGCGAGCAGGGAAGCTTCCACTACCGTCACAGCATGCAACGCCATCTTCACCTTATCCAGCCATCGGTCCCTTCCAGACGCCCATTGCTCTGCGCCAGCTCGCAATGTGCTGCCCAACTACGCAGGTACGGGCAAGTGCCTCGATCGCGCGGCTCAGGTTACGTCCTCGCGCGCACCGCAGAACCGCGCGCACCTGCGAACTCTTGGGTTGAATAATGACGAATAGGTTCCGACATGTTGGACACCTTTTGGTGACCTTACGGTCCGCGGTAGGTGTCTATCATCCCTAGTCAAGCTCGAACGCACCAGCGTTTACGCTTATGCCTGTTGGATATCCTTCACAGCGTCGGGCGTTGCTGATATGGACCGCCTCATTGCGCTACGTCGCCTCGTATCCCCTTCCTGTTTGACGGCCAGCGCTTTACCTTCGGCTTCCTCCAGATTCGCAGTCCGGCGCAACGCTATTGCCGTCAGCCAACTATTCCCCTTGCCCGGTGGTTGCAAGACTTCCACCTCGAAGCATGTGCGGGTATCCGAGCGCGCAAAAAAAGAGGCCTCCCGAAGGAGGCCTCAATGACGTCAGTTTTCTTTACTTATCAACGCCGGTTCTTGCGGGTTCCGGGCACGAACTGCGCCGCAGGACCGTTCGCGCTCAGCGGGCTGACATTGGTCGGATCAACCGTAACGTCATCGATGAAAATGTCGCCATCAACTCCGTTAGCGTCCGCATCCGGATACGTGTACTCGAACTTGATCACATGCGCTGCGCCATTGGCATAGGAGCTCACATCGATCGATTTCTGCACGTAGCCACTGTCAGCGGTAATGGCGCTGAGGTCCGTCGTCTCCACCGCAGTTCCATCCACGGATACGACCATTGTTCCGGCGGCGTCCGGGAGATCACCGGCGAAGCGCCAGTAGTTCAGGAAGGCCGGACCCGTTGCCGGAAACGTGACGCTTTGGGAGAAGTTCTGAACTTCCGCTCCGCCGGCCCAACCTCCGAAATACGCGAACCAGATGCCCGAACGTGCACCGCCAGCATATTTTCCAAACACGGTGCCACCGGAAGCGGAGGTGTTGGTATCGAGCGAATTCCAAAACGGATTCGGCCCGCCATTAGCCGTAGATGCCTCAAAGCTGGGGTCCTTGACCGTTTGTGGCGGCGCGACCGGACCGACATGCATCGTCACCGGAACGGTAACCAGCGGATTCGCGGCATCGTTGCTGGCAAAACATGCAGTAGCCGAATAGTCACCGTTGGCCAAACCCGTGCTGTTGAACGTCGCCGTAACAGCGGTGGAAGTGCCGCCCGCGTTGCTTCCGCCGGTTGGGCTTACGCTCAACCACGCCGCACCGCACGGAACGTCACCTTCGATCGAGAACGCAACGTCGGGCCATGTCACCCCGAGATCGGTCAACGGCGTCCAGTCAGCAACGCCGAACGCATTGCCGGTCAACAACGCCGGCCCCGCCTTCTGCACGCCCTGCGACCAGTTCCAGCGTGCCGCACCCGTGCCAGAGAACGTCGTCGAGTAGCTCGGCTCCACGTTCAGCCAGTAGTTACCCGCAGGCAGGCTCAGGGTTTGCCCCGCTGCTGCAAGATCGAGCACGATGTCGCCGCTGCCTGTGATGGTCACTCCGGCGGCCGTGGGCGCCCTGTCGACCGTCCACACAGGTGCCGCACCGGCACCCGTATCCGGGTTGCCCGACGGCACGCCACTCGCGTCACTGTAGATGCGCCAGGTGATCTTGGGCTGCAGTGCGAGCTTGTTGGCGTTATCGAAGCCGAACACCTTGAGCTTCCGGATCACCGAGGATGCGGCACCGGTCACCTGGAAGTCCGCTGCGGTGAAACCGCCGCCGTTGTCAGCTATCGAGAACGACGACACGATACCGCCAGTCGATCGCTTGGCCTGATCCCATACCGTACCGTTGATGACGCCCGCAGCGCTGTAGGTCCACGTCAGCGTACCGCCGCCCGCATTCGAAACGGTCAACGGAACGGTTGCCGTCGTATTGGTCAACTGTGCTGATGACAAGCTGGCCGGTGCGATCACAATGGTCGGTGGCTGGTTCTTGACGACAACAGTCAGGTGCTGGACCGGCGACTTGGCACTGCTCTCGGTCAGATCCACACGACCGAACTGCAGCGTTGTCGGCGGAGTACCGGTTGCTGTTGCGGTGATCGTCACGGTCTGCGTGTAACCCGGTGCCACGGTGAACGTAGCCGGGCTGAAGCTGAGCGTGTAGCCAGCCGGATTGACTGCTGACGGCGTCCATGTACCCGAACCGTTGAGACGGTTTTTGAACGTACGGGTCCACGTGCAAGTCGCTCCGCAGTTGGTATTGCGCAGCGAGGCGAGATTCAGCTGGGTCATGCTGATCGTGCCACCGCTGGGATCAGCCGCCTCGAAGTTCTCCACCGATTCGTCCATGGTCAGGCCAGCCAGCGCCGCCTTGGTCAGATCAACACGACCACTGCCGACGTCGTCTGCGTTCCACGGCGTGACTTCGTCCTGCCGGAGCCCATCGATCTTCGCAGTCATCTGCAGAGCAGATTTGACTTCCATCGGCGACCAGTTCGGATGGACTCCACGAACCAGCGCGGCAGCGCCGGCAATGTGCGGCGAGGACATCGAGGTACCGCTTTCCAATCCGTAGTTGCCTTCCGCTTCGGAGAGCGCGGCGTAGATATTGACGCCCGGGCCAGTGATGTCCGGCTTGGTCAGGTTGTCGTACGGAGCGGGAGTCGGCCCGCGGAAGCTGAACCCGGCCAGGACGTCACCGAGAACATTGCCGATACCGATCTTGTGGTAATCGCCAATCGCACCCGCAGCCGGCGGTGCGTCGTCGAATCCGTCGGCAAAAATCACGTCCGGATCAGGAGTCGGGCCGAGATTCGCACTGACGAACGCAATCAGCGCATCGCCCGGTGCCTGGGAGGTGCTGAACGCGGCAACATCATTCGGCGAAGTGACAGCCGATGTGTCCATGCTGATCGAACCAACCTGGTTGTTCGTGATCACCACAAAATGCGAGCCCGCAGCGTACGCATTGTTGATCTTTTCCGCAAAAGCGCAAGTTCCGCGCCGGATGATGGCAACGGAATTGAGGAAATAGTTTGCAGGGAACGCGCCCGTTGCCGTACATCCAGTGATATTGGTGGGATACGTGCGCAACGCCATGCCCGCAAAATCGGAGGTGTCGGCGACTGGCTTGGTCGTGCTACCTGAGATCAGTGCGATGTTCTGCGCCAACGCCGGCGGCGTGCCGGGGCCGGTAGCCGAGAGCACGGGTGCCGCAATCTGGTCCTGCGTCGATGCGGCAACCGTCATCATCCAAGGGCCGTTGTTCGCGACGAGGCCGGTCGGATCGGTGCATGTGGAGCGAGTGTTGCCAGCCGAGGCTGCGACGAACACGTCGGCGCTTTCGGCGGCGAGGAAATCGGTACTCTCTTCCCACGGATTACCACCACCGCAGGTCGGTCCGATCGAATAGTTCACCACATCAACCTGATCGATGACGATCTGCTGAATGGCGGCTGTCAACGCAGCACTGGTCAAGCTGCCATCCGCTTGCGCGGTGCGATACGGGTAGAGAGTTGCGCACGGAGCCACACCAGACATGCTGACACCGTCCGGAAGCAGGGGCGGCGGAGTCGCCGTGTTGTCGATGGTGTTGCCGGCAGCAGTGCTGGCGGTGTGCACCCCATGACCTTGCCCAGCCGGCGCATCGGGATCGGTACCATTGCACTCGCCATTCGTGTCGGTCGAGGTGCAATCACGCGGATGCAGTTTCGGCTTCGCAGCGCTGAATCCGCATGCGGGATCGTTCGCGAACGAAGGATGGCCGATATAGGTGCCGGTATCGATCACACCGACCTTGATGCCCTCGCCCATGGTCGCCGAGTCGTAACTGGGTACGGCGGTGCCATCCCAGATCTTGTCGGCGCCGATGAACTTCGGGCCGCGGAAGGTATCGGTATGCAGAATCTTGACGGCTTCGACCGACTTGATGCCCGGCAACTTGGCAATCGCGGCCGCCTCGGCGGCGCTCATATCCGCAGAAATGCCGTTGCGCGTGATGCTGTAGGTGTAGTGGACAGTGATCACGCGACCGAGCGCCTGATCGATGTCGTTGATATGGATGGCGCGTTGCTCTGCCAAGTGCTGCTGGTAGCTCTTCACGGCTGACGAGTTGACGTCCAACTTACGCGACGGGTTGACAGCAACGAGGTCCGATTGAGGAGCTGTGCGCGCAAGGCCAGCAACACCGCCCTTGTAACTGACAGCGCCCGGTTCCACAAACGTGATGATGTAACTACCCGCTAGCGTTTCGCCCTGATTGGCCTGAGCGCTAATGGCGCTCGATGCAGGCTGCGCCGCGTACATATCAGACGATATGCCCATCCCAAACAAAGCTATCCCAACGGCTGACGCCAGGACTGAAATTCGAACCGGATTCATGCTTACTCCTCGGAACTGATAGATGTCGATCGCTCGATGGATGAGTACCACCGCGCTCCCCACGTAAAAACAATTTGGTAACAACCCACGGGGCGGCAGTCCCGAACGTCACCCCCTATCGACCAGGCCGATTCTGATGAGAATCGCCAACCTGCGAGGCCAAACCTCACCTCGATCCCGTCGCGGAGATCACGTCACGTCTGGAAACTGGGCTGTACCCCAATGCGTTAACCGCTGCCGAAGCAGCAGGCCTGCTTGATACCACGTCAAGTGACTGGCATCAAACCAATCCGCGACACAATATCGTAATGCCATTACTTTCAACGACTTGAGGCATTCATTCTCACCGACACATTCATGCTGCGCCGCAGCGAATCGAACAACTTGCCGTAGTGAAGAGCAAGCGCTGTAGTACGTTCGAGGGGTTCGCGCACCTGGCTGGCGCTCGATGTACGCACGTCGCGCCGATTCTCGTGGAAAGCCATGCACGCAGGATCGAAAGTAAGCTCGCAATACTGGAGAAGTGCGCGAATGCGCCGTTCTGGACCAGTGAGAAGCTCCTCGTGCACGTGCGCATGAATCCAGGCTGGCCACTGTCTCGACCATGCCTGCATCGCACGTTCGCAGTCGCGCCAGAACGCAGTCAGCTCATCGACGTCATAAGTGAAAAACTGCGCTTCACTAAAATTGTGTTTGTAGCAACTCCACAACGTTTCCACTGGATCGCGCTGGCAATGAATCACGCGCGAGCCAGGAAGCATTCGTCGAATCGCACCAAGTGTCTGCCAGTTGGTCAATGTCTTGTTGGTGAAACGCGGTCGGCAATCCCGCCAAGTGGCGCAGCGCTGCAGATAATCCACACCCAACCGCTCCCAGTCGGTGGACGTGGCATCGGCGATCCAATATGGAAACGCAAGCCCGCGACGATGCGACTCATCCTGCAGAACCAAGGCTATTTCGTCGCGCTCTCCGCCACCCTGGACTTCCCGATGCGCTGACAGGATTTGTTCTGCCAGCGTCGAGCCCGACCGCGGCATGCCGACCAGGAAAATCACGTCGTGACCGCGCCGGTCGCGGTCCGTCGCCTCCGGCAGCGACGAGAATTGGGCAAGGATGTCGTCGATGAGGCGACTGACCGCGGCGGCATTCCAGCGCACGCTGCGGCGCTTGCCGGCATTCGCGACGCCGAACAGGCGAAACGCATCGTCATAGCGGCCGTCGGCTTCGAGCAGGTTCGCACACGCGAATGTCAAGTCGACACGCCATTGCGTCGGTATCGTTGTACTGGCCCGCAAATGCAGTAAATGATCCAGATCGTCCGCGGAAGGTCGAAACGTCTTGAGATTCGACAACGCAACCCATGCGGGTACGAAATCGCGATCACGCGCAACAACGTCGCGCAATTCGCTTTGGGCTTCGTCCAACCGGCCAAGCATCTTGAGCATCTCCGCATGCTGGATGCGCGCGGGCAGATGATCTGGTTTGATTGCCAATATCCGTGCGAATGCCGCGCAGGCACCTGCGGTGTCGGTACGTGCGTCCAGAACATGGCCAAGGTTGTACCAGCCGTCGATGAGTTGCGTATCGAGCTCAATCGCATGCCGGAATGCGCTTTCGGCCGCGTCCATGTCCCCACTCTGCGCCAGCGCCGCGCCAAGTTGGCATGCAATCAGCGCATCTTGAGGCCAACCCGCAGCTGCCTGCTGATAGCATTCGATCGCCGCTTCAATCCGTCTTTCCTGTAGCAAAGACAAGGCACGCAGCCGCAACAGCTCGGCGTGCGCTGGCGACTCGCTCAACGCGGCATCTGCATAATTCAGCGCACTCTCAGCGTTGCCACCCTCGAGCGCACGCGCCGCCCGTTCCGCGATGGCAATCAGCCGTGGTGCAAGGCCTGCAAGGCGCGGGTTGGAGCGTGCGTGATTATCCGGGTTCGCCATTGCGGCCGACATTAGGAAGGTCTTGGCGGCATGTTCTATCACGAGCGGGCCAGCAGCGTCGAACGAGTCATTGCCGTCAATCAGACATCAAAGAAGCGCTGCCGATCTGCCGATTTACGCGCGCGGCATCGGCGACAAACTCGCAAGAAAGAATTCTACATAGCCACGCGAGAGTAGACGCGGATCGCATAGCATCAGCACGCTGCAGTCGTGCACGTCGCGGATCAGGCGCCCGGCATTGCACGATCGCCGCGTTCGGGATTTGTCATTCGGTGAACGGATTGCTGCCCGCTTCGCGCAGCGCGTCCAGGCTCGCGACGAGGACCGGATGGTCGGGCGCCGCGAATAGTAATTATCGATGGCGAGCACGCCGAGCGCTTTGCCGGCGATATCGACGCCTTTCCAGAAGCCAGCCGCACCGAGCAGCACGCCATTGCCGGATGCACGGAACTCGGGTTGCGGTAGGCGCGCCGGCCAACCGGCGCCCCTACCGCAACCCGAACACCATGGCCATTGCCGAACAGACGCAGCGCCTCTACGGTGAGTGTCAGCTGGGCAAGCGAACGGCGCGCCGCTCCTGGCGATACCAGAGATATTATCGATGTCGTTGGTGCCCGGGGCCGGACTCGAACCGGCATACCCGCGAGGGTGAGGGATTTTAAGTCCCTTGCGTCTACCAATTTCGCCACCCGGGCGCTGCGTGCAGCTCGCGTTGAGTGGCGGATGTTAACGCGAAGAACGGCGGCAGCGGATGCCGCGTTCGTGATGTTGGAGGCCTGGGTCGGAATCGAACCGGCGTACGCGGCTTTGCAGGCCGCTACATGACCACTCTGCCACCAGGCCGATGGACTTTTGCTTTTGCGCACCATCCGTGACGCTGTGAATTGTGCGTCGTCCTGACGCGCCCTGCGCACTCCGTAAAAAACAAAACCTCGGTAGTCCGAGGTTTTGTCTGCAATCTGGAGCGGGAAACGAGACTCGAACTCGCGACCCCGACCTTGGCAAGGTCGTGCTCTACCAACTGAGCTATTCCCGCGTGGGAGGCGCATCTTACGTTCTCGTGCGCAGGTGTCAATCCCCAGCGCGCGCGAAAGCGGAATTTTTCTTGATCAGATGTGCGCCAATTGTTCCTGGAATCGAGCCCGGCCGCCGGTAAATTGCACGCTTCGCGTCTATTGTTGCTGGCGCAGAATCGGCCACGCGGCGCGCACATACTGCAACCCCGACCAGATCGTCAGGATCGATGCGATCACCAGCAATGTCTCACCGATGTAGAACGCCCGCATCACCGGCTGGTCGTGCTGGTACAGCAGCACGATGATCGCGATCATCTGCATCGCGGTCTTCACCTTGCCCAGCATCGCGACGCGCACCGTGGCACGCTGGCCAATTTCCGCCATCCACTCGCGCAGCGCCGAGATGCTGATCTCGCGGCCAACGATGACTGCGCTGGTGACTGCCATCAACGGCGTCGGGTTTTCCTGCACAAGCAGGAACAAGGTGACCGCAACCATCAACTTGTCCGCCACCGGATCGAGGAACGCGCCGAATGCCGAACCCATGTCGTAGCGGCGCGCAATCCAGCCGTCGAGCCAGTCGGTGATGCCGGCTGCGATGAAGATCATCGCAGCCGCGATGTTCGCACCGTGGAAGCCCGCATAGAACACGACCACCATCACCGGCAACAGCACGATACGGAACAGGGTCAGCGCAGTCGGGATCGTGATCTTCATCGCGTCTTTGCCTTATCCATGGAACGTCGCATAAATGCGATCGGCCAACTCCCGACTGATTCCTTTTACCTGCATGAGTTCCTCGACACCGGCTTTCGACAGACCCGTCAGACCGCCGAAGTATCGCAGTAACGCGGAACGCCGACGTGCGCCGATGCCTGCAATGTCTTCAAGGCTGCTCGCTTCACGCGCCTTTTCGCGGCGAGCGCGATGACCGGTTATCGCGAATCGGTGGGCTTCGTCGCGCACCGCCTGGATCAGATGCGACGCCAACGACTCGGGACCCGGCCACAAGGTGCGACCGGATCGCCCCAGAATCAAGGTCTCATCGCCGGCGCGGCGCGCCTCACCCTTGGCGACGCCGACGATCGGTACACCCTCGACACCCAATTCGTTGAGCACATCGATCGCTTGCTGCACCTGGCCCTTGCCACCGTCGATCAGCAACAGATCAGGTAAATGCCCCTCGCCCGCCTGGATGCGCTTGTAGCGCCGCTCCAATGCCTGGCGCATCGCTGCGTAGTCGTCCCCGGGCGTGATGCCGGCAATGTTGAAGCGGCGGTACTGGGATTTTTCCGGTCCTTCGGGACCGAACACGACACAGGACGCGACCGTCGCTTCGCCCATCGTATGGCTGATGTCGAAGCACTCGATACGCTGCGGGGTTTCGTCGAGTTCCAGCAGGTCGCGCAATGCCTCGAAGCGCGACAGCAAGGTCTGCCGGCTGGCCAGGCGCGAGGTCAGCGCCGCGTCTGCGTTGCGCTGGGCCAGATCGCGGAAACGCGCACGGTCGCCGCGCACGCTGGCCTTGATCTCGACAGTGCGCGCCATGCGCTCGCCGAGTGCTTCGGCGAGGGGAGCCGCATCTTCGGGCCCATGGCTGACGATCAGTTCAGCCGGCACCGGCCGCTCAAGGTAGTACTGCGCGATGAACGAGCTGATGATCGTTGCCTCGTCCGCTTCGACGGCCAGGCGCGGGAAGAAGTCACGTGAGCCGAGGCTGATGCCGTTGCGGAAGAACAAAACGCTGACGCAAGCGATACCGTCGCGGATCGCGCAGGCAATCACATCCATGTCGGCGTTCGCACCCTGCACGTAGTGGTGCGCCTGCACGCGCTTGAGCGCCGCAATCTGGTCGCGGATCTGCGCGGCACGCTCGAATGCCAGGTCCGCGCTGGCGCGCTCCATCGTCGCGAGCAGTTCATCCATCATCGTGCCGCCGCGGCCTTCGAGAAACATCGTCGCATGGCGTACGTTCTCGGCGTAGTCGGCAACTGAAATCAGACCGACACACGGCCCGGTGCAGCGCCCAATCTGATACTGCAGGCACGGGCGCGAGCGGTTCTTGAAGTAACTGTCCTCACAGTTGCGGATGCGGAACAGCTTCTGGATCAGGTCGAGTACCTCGCGAACTGCACCGGCACTCGGGAATGGCCCGAAATACTGCCCGGCAGCCGTGCGCGCGCCGCGGTGGAACGCGAGACGCGGAAAATCTCCGGCGGTGAGGTGGATATACGGATAACTCTTGTCATCGCGCAGAAGGATGTTGTAGCGCGGCTTGAGCGACTTGATCAGCTGCGCTTCGAGCAGCAGCGCCTCGCCTTCCGTGCGCGTGACCGTCGTCTCGATGCTCGCGATCTGCGCGATCATCGCGGCGATACGCGGCTCGAGGCGCGGCTTCAGGAAATAGCTGCCAACCCGCTTCTTCAGATTGCCGGCCTTGCCAACGTAGAGCAGTTCGCCGCCAGCGTTGAACATCCGGTACACGCCGGGCGCACCGGTCAGGGTGCTGACGAAGACCTTGCCGTCGAACGGCGGTTGGGGAGCGGGCGATTCCGGCATCTGGCCATTTTAGGCGAGTCTGCGCGGAAACCTGTCATCGAGAAGAAATCAGCTACAGCGTCCGCAGGATTTGCGCGCAACTGATCAGCGTCGGGCCTGTGCTGGGTTTTCCCTTCTCCCGGCGGGAGAAGGGTTTGTTCTGGGTCGTCCCGAACTTCTGCGGCGCGCTTACCTCAGCGCCGCTTTCGCCTGGTCGATGCGAGCGCTGTACGCATCCAGCACGCCCGCCGTCAGCACTACCTGACGAGTGGCATCATCCCAACGACGCTCTTCAATCGCCTCGCGCACGCCGGGCAAAGTCTTCACGCCGTAGCCCGTGTTTCTGCCAGGCGCGTAGACGAAGTGCTGGAACCACGGACGCCCCGGCAATCCCTTCGCATCAAGCAACGCCTGTTCCATGCCCTGCAGCAGTGCATTGACCTGCTTGCGCTGGGCCGCCGACAAACCCAGTCCACTCGCAGCCGCAGTTGCATAAGCGGCGTCGTAGCCCTTGGCACTGCGCTGCAGACGTGCGAGCGCGTTGTCGAGTGGCGAGAAGTCGAGGTACGGAACCGCATCTTCGCGCGGCGGCGATACCGAGGTCAGGGTTGGATCTGCGGCCAGCTTGAACGCATCGATATCGAGCAGGTTTTCCAGCAGGACGCTGCGCTCGCGTTCGCTATCGGCCAGCTTGTGCACCTCGTCGGTGTAGCGCGCGACCGTGTCGGCGAAATCGCCGAAGCGCAGAGGTAGCACCTCGGCATCAGCGGCACGCAGAACGATGCGGCCAGCCGTCTGCGCCAGTGCGACGCCGTACGCGAAACCTGGATCGCCGAAGCGCTCGTAATGCTCGAACGTGTCGTAGTTGGAGTGATACACGCCGCCCTGCTGCTCTTCGCCTTCGTAGCCGATGTTGATCGACGCGATACCGAGGTGCTGCAGAAAGGCGCTGTAATCGGAACCCGATCCCAGCGCGCCAATCGGCAAGTCGCCACCACCGGCGGCAACCTTGGCGACGCGCTTGCTTTCCGCGCTCGCGCCCTTGTCGAAGCCTTCCACCTGCAACGCAGCGCGCAAACGCTGCTGCACGCTGACACCAGTTTCGGGATCGCGCACATCGGCTGCGACCTGGTTGACCAGGTGCTGCAGCGAATGGCTGCCCTCGGCCGACAGGAAACCGCGGCTGTTCGTATCCGAGTTGAGGTACAGCACCGCCTTGTGCTTGAGTTCATCGGCGTGCTCCTCGGCCCATTCGGTCGAACCGAGCAGGCCAGGTTCCTCGCCATCCCAACTGGCATAGACCAGCGTGCGCGCGGGCTTCCAACCCTGCTTGACGAGCGTGCCGATCGCCTTTGCCTCGGCCAGCATCGCGACATTGCCGGCGAGCGGATCCCACGCGCCGAACACCCATCCATCATGATGATTGCCGCGCACGATCCACTGATCCGGAACCTGCGCGCCGCGCATCATCGCGATCACGTCGTAGACCGGTTTGCGCGTCCAGTCCGATTCGATCTTCAGGTGGACTTTCGCCGGGCCGGGCCCGATGTGATAGGTGAGTGGCAACCCGCCGCGCCAATCCGGCGGCGCGACTGGACCGCCGAGCGCCGCCAGCAGAGGTTGTGCGTCCGCGTAGGAAATCGGCATCACCGGAATCTTCAATACCGTCTTCGCATCGGCGATCGACAGGCGCTTGGCATTCGCCGTCGCGCCGACACCGGGCGTCAGTGGATCACCCGGATACAGGGTCATGTCGGCGACCGAGCCGCGCTGTACGCCTTCTGCCGGGCGCCAGCCGCCCTTCGGATACACATCGCCCGCGAAATAGCCGTCCTCATGCGGGTCGGAATAGATCAGGCAACCGATCGCGCCATGCTCGTAGGCGAGCTTGGGTTTGAGGCCGCGCCAGCCGTGGCCGTACCGCGTGATGACGATCTTGCCCTTGACGTCGATGCCGTGGCGCGCGAGTTCCTTGTAATCGTCCGGCATGCCGTAATTCACATAGACGAGTTCGGCGGTCACGTCGCCATCCGCGCCATAAACGTTGTACGGCGCCAAGCCGCCATCCGCCTTCGCCGACGGCGGTTCCTTCAGGGTCGCGCTGAAGCGGGTTGGCTCGACGAGTTCGAGCGCATGCGATTTCAGCGTCGGATACAGCACGTCGAAAGTCTCGATGCGTGCATCCCAGCCCCATTCCCCGAACTTTCCGAGCATGAACTCGGCATTCGCCTTGTCATGCGCCGAACCGACCTGATTGGGCTCAGCGGCCATCTGGCGCATCCACTCGCGCTGGTCGTCGGCTTTGAGCTGCGCGTCGAAGCGCTGCTCAAGCGCGCGCTGCGCCGTCGTGCCGTCAGTGCTGAAACCGAGCAGCGGACCGGTGTTGATGGGCACCGTTGCAGCACCCGCGCCGCTGGCCAGGGTCAGGAGCAGCGGAATCAGGACAGAAAGGATCGGTGTCGTGGCGCGGCGCATGGTCAAACTCCCCTGGTTGAGCGGTCGAGGCGATCAGTGCACAAGA
>CAJDVY010000042.1_pt1 | contig 12959 bp, 10 predicted proteins | sample 7391441 | NCBI WGS metagenome assembly CAJDVY01 (sample SAMEA7055728, study PRJEB34461) | soil metagenome | biome: terrestrial ecosystem; feature: Peninsula; material: soil | place: Antarctica | collected 2016 | reverse complement strand
GCTCGCGCTCGATCGCGGCACTGCACTGCTGGTCGACGACTACGGCCACCACCCGCGTGAACTCGCCGCGGTGTTCGCCGCTGCGCGCGCGGGCTGGCCAGAGCGGCGCCTCGTGGTCGCATTCCAGCCGCATCGCTATTCGCGCACGCGTGATCTGCTCGATGATTTTGCGAACGTGCTCGCCGAGGTCGATGTGCTCGTGCTTACCGACGTCTATCCCGCTGGCGAGGCACCGATCGCGAATGCGGACGGTCGCGCGCTGGCCCGCGCGGTGCGCGCGCGCGGCAAGGTCGATCCGGTCTTCATTGAGCACCCGCGCGACCTGCGCGGCGCGTTGCCGCCGCTGTTGCACGATCGCGATCTGCTGCTGCTGCTCGGTGCCGGCGACATTGGCGCGGCGGCGACCGATATCGCCGCCGGTGGCCACCTGCATCTGGAGGTCGCCAAGCCATGAAGATCAACAACGCCAGCGAGTTCGGCCGGGTTGCGGTGGTCATGGGCGGCGAGTCGACCGAGCGTGAAGTCTCGCTCAATTCGGGTCGCAACGTACTCGCTGCGCTGCGCAGCAAAGGCATCGATGCGCATGCGGTTGCTGTCGATGGACAAAGTGCGCAGCAAGCAGGTCTGGATCGCCGAAGGATTGCCGACGCCGCGCTTCGTGGCATTGCGCCGAGGGATCGCGTCCGCTGGCATCGACGTGCACGCCGCTGCTGCAAAGATCGGCCTGCCGGTGATCGTGAAGCCGGCCTGCGAGGGTTCCAGCGTTGGCGTAACCCGCGTGCATCACCAGGACGATCTGGTCGCAGCGGCGGAACTGGCCGCGCGCTATCCCGGCGATTTGCTGGTCGAGGAGATGATCGAGGGTGACGAATTGACGGTCGCGATCCTCGGTCGTGACGCATTGCCCTCGATCCGCATCGTGCCGAAGGGCGCGTTCTACGATTACAACGCGAAATACATCGCCGAGGACACGCAACCGAACTGTGCGCGCTCGCGCTAGCCGCGTTCGACGCGGTCGGCTGCTCGGGCTGGGGCCGCGTCGACGTGATGCGCGACCGCCAAGGGCGCAACTTCCTGCTGGAGGTGAACACCGCGCCCGGCATGACCAGCCATTCGCTGGTGCCGAAGGCGGCAGCCGAGCGCGGCATCGATTTCGAGACGCTGTGCTGGCGCGTGCTGGAGACCAGCTTCGACAGCGAGCGCGCGATCGCGAGTCGCGACCCCGTTGGAGGCGCCGCATGAGCAGCAACCTGCTGACCAAACTGCTCGCGTGGGCCATCGCGCTGACCCTGGTCGCATTGCCGTTCGTCGGCGTGCTCAACGGCTGGTTTGCAGCGGATCGCTGGCCGGTCGGCAAGCTCGATGTGCGCGCCGAATTCAACCACGTCAACGCCGAACAGATTCGCTCGACAAGGGGTTCTTCGCGATCGACCTCGATGAGGTACGCGCCGCCGTCGCGAAACTTCCGTGGGTCGAACGCGCCGAAGCGCGCAAGCGCTGGCCTGACACGATCGACCTGGTCATCTACGAGCGCCAGCCGTACGCGCGCTGGGGCGCGGACCGTCTGGTCAGCCGTAGCGGTGGGCTGTTCACCGTCGCCGGTACGGAAGGGCTGCAGGGACTGCCGCTCCTCAGCGGTCCGGACGACCGCCTTGATGATGTGCTCGAGTTCTACGCTGACTGCGTCAAGGAATTTTCCGGCAGCGGGTTGGTCATCGATGCGGTCACCCTGTCTTCGCGCGGCGGCTGGAAACTCGACATTGCCTCCGGCGCGGTTATCGCGGTGGGTCGCGACGATGCGAAACAGCATCTGGCGCGCTTCCTCGACGTCTGGCCGAGCCTCGTTGGCGCGCACCCCGAGGCACCTGCGTATATCGACCTGCGCTACGAGAACGGTTTTGCGCTGCGCTGGCAGGTGCCGCAACCGATTCCCTCGGTGGTGCCGCCGTTGCCGGCTGAGAATCACGAGCCGGGCATCGGACAAGTGCCCACCGCGCGCATCGAGATGCAGCGCGCCACCGATACACAGTTTGCGCTCGTCGAACCCCGATTCGCGCTGGCCGATTCCCGGCGCTCGCCCATTTTCCTTTTCCGATTCCCGGCACCATGAAAAGCAAGAGCGAAAGAAACCTGATCGTCGGCCTCGACGTCGGCACCTCGAAGATCGTTGCGATCGTCGGTGAGCACGCGCCGGGTGAGGCAGTCGAGATCATCGGCATCGGCTCGCATCCGGCGCATGGCCTCAAGCGCGGCGTGGTGGTCGACATCGATTCGACGGTGCACTCGATCCAGCGCGCGATCGAGGAAGCCGAACTCATGGCCGGCTGCCAGATCCGTTCGGTTTACGCATCGATCTCGGGCAACCACATCAAGGATGAAAATTCGCACGGCACCGCGCCGATCCGTGATCGCGAAGTCAGCCAGGGCGATCTGGACGCGGTGCTGACCTCGGCTTGCGCGATCGCGATTCCGGCTGACCGCACCGTGCTCTACCGCGAGCCGCAGGAATACCTGATCGACGGCCAGGAAGGCATCCGCCACCCGGTCGGCATGTCCGGCGTGCGCCTTGAGGCGAACGTACATCTGGTCACCGGCGCGGCCAGCGCGATCCAGAACATCACCAAGTGCATCAACCGCTGCGGCCTGCAGGTCGACGAATTGCTACCTGCGGCCGTCGCCTCGGCGCGCGCGGTGCTGACCGACGACGAACGCGAGCTCGGTGTATGCCTGGTCGATATTGGCGCCGGCACCACCGACATCGCGATCTACACCGGCGGCGCGCTGCGCCACACCACGTCGCTGGCGATCGGCGGCGACCAGGTGACGTCCGACATCGCGCACTTGATGCGCACGCCAACCGCGCACGCGGAAGAATTGAAGGTGCGCTACGCGTGTGCGCTGGCCCAGCTCGCGCACGCGGAGGAAACGATCCAGGTGCCGAGCGTCGGCGATCGTCCGCCGCGTCGTCTGGCGCGGCAGAACCTCGCCGAGGCGGTGCAGCCGCGCTACGAGGAAATTTTCGAGATGGTGCAGGCCGACCTGCGCCGCAGCGGGCGCGAGGAGCTGGTGCGCGCCGGCATCGTCCTGACCGGTGGCGCCGCGCGCATGGAAGGCGCACTGGACCTGGCCGAGGAACTGTTTCACATGCCGGTGCGCCTGGGCGGCGGTTTGTGGGGTCGGGTATCGACCTGGTTCAAAGGCGAATTCTGATGTCTCCCTCTCTCACAACGAGAAGGAACGAGCAAGGCAACACCGCGGCGCAGGAAGCGCTGCGTAGCGACCGAAACGGTCGCAATGACAATGGCACGCCAGCCGCTGTCGGACGAGCCGGGCCAAGGTGGCCGCGGACTCGGCAACGATAAAAAAAACCAGGGTCCAAAACAATTTGCGGAGGATGGGAAAATGTTCGAGCTCGTAGAAAGAATGGCACCGAATGCGGTCATCAAGGTGATCGGCGTGGGTGGTGGCGGCGGCAACGCAGTCAGCCACACGAAGGCGTGGACTTCGTTTGCGCGAACACCGACGCGCAGGCGCTCAAGACCAGCGGCGCGAAGTTCACGCTGCAGCTTGGCGCGAACGTGACCAAGGGCCTCGGCGCGGGCGCGAATCCCGAAGTCGGCCGGCAGGCCGCGCTGGAGGATCGCGAGCGCATCGTGGAACTGTTGACTGGCGCCGACATGGCGTTCATCACCTGCGGCATGGGCGGTGGCACCGGTACCGGTGCGGCGCCGGTGGTGGCGCAGCTGGCCAAGGAAATGGGCATCCTGACCGTCGCGGTCGTGACCAAGCCGTTCCCGTTCGAAGGCCGTCGGCGCATGCAGGTCGCGCTGAAGGGCATCGAGGACCTCAGCCAGTACTGCGACTCGCTGATCACGGTGCCAAATGAAAAACTCCTGACCGTACTCGGTCGGGACGTGACCTTGCTGTCGGCATTCAAGCAGGCCAATGACGTGCTGCTCGGCGCGGTGCAGGGGATTGCCGATTTGATCACGCGTCCGGGCTTGATCAACGTCGACTTCGCCGACGTGCGCACCGTGATGAGCGAGATGGGCATGGCGATGATGGGCACCGGTACCGCGCACGGCGACGACCGTGCGGTCGCTGCGGCCGAAGCGGCGATCAACAACCCGCTGCTCGACGACGTCAATCTCGCCGGCGCCTGCGGCATCCTGGTCAACGTCACCGCTGGCATGAACCTCACCATGCGTGAGTTCGATGACATCGGCCAGGTCATCCACGAGTTCGCCAGCGAGGATGCGACCGTGGTGGTCGGCACCGCGCTCGATCCGGACATGAAGGACGATGTGCGCGTGACCGTGGTTGCGACCGGCCTCAACCGCGCCGTCGCGCGGCAGCCGCTGCGTGACTCGCGTGATCGTGACACCAGCATGGCGGCGCGTCCGCCGATGCGCGTGGTCAAGCGCGACGGCACTACCGGCCAGGTCGTCGAGGACTATCTCGGCATTCCGGGCCAGCCGATCCGCGCGACGGCCCTCGACCATGCCGTTGCACCGCCGGAAGCTACGGGCGACTACCTCGACATTCCGGCGTTCCTGCGCCGCCAGGCTGACTGACGCCGCGCCCATCCCGAGCGGCCGTCTGCGTTCACCCATGCGGTGAACGCGCCGGCCAGCCATCGGCGCGTCGAACACGCCGACGGCCTGATACCGCCATCATGTGGCGTCATGATGGCGGATTTTGGCGTCCGCCATAGGCCTGTACGTCCAGCCGATGCTCGCCGCGCCGGGTTGAACCCGTCGAAGAATGCGCGAGTGGCTGAAACCGATTTCGCGCACGGCGCGCGTTGCCCTGGTAAGAGCGCTGCAAGGGCGACCGTAGACGCGCCTGCGAAATTCCGGATCGCATCCAGGTAGTGCCCTAAAAAAAGGCGCTTTTCATGCGGACACGCCGCACCGGAAGATACCGTCGCCTGATCTGGACAGCATCGCCGCGGTCGTGAAGCACGCTGCATGCAGACGCGTGCCTCCCTCGCGATGTATCTAAAAAACAACACTTTGTGGGTTCCATACATCGTTTAACTTTTCTCCACAAACTTGCTGTGCTAACCTCGCCGATGTTTTGTCAGCTCCTGCCCCAAGGGGTCACACCATAAAAATGATCAGACAGCGCACGCTCAAAAACGTCATCAGAGCGACGGGCGTGGGTCTTCACACGGGCGACAAGGTCTACATGACCCTGCGACCGGCAGCGGTCGACACCGGCATTGTGTTTCGCCGGGTCGACCTGCCGAACCCGGTGGATATCCGCTCCTGTTGCGAAAACGTAGGCGATACACGCCTCTCAACCACGCTCGTCAAGGGTGATGTTCGCATCGCCACGATTGAGCATCTGCTATCGGCGATGGCCGGGCTCGGCATCGACAACGCGTACGTCGACCTGTCGGCACCGGAAGTGCCGATCATGGACGGCAGCGCCGGTCCGTTCGTGTTCCTGCTGCAATCGGCCGGGATAGAAGAGCAGGCCAAGGCCAAGCGTTTCATCCGCATCAAGAAGTCGGTTACCGTCCGCGACGGCGACAAGTGGGCCCGCTTCGAGCCGTTCGACGGCTTCAAGGTCGGCTTCTCGATCGACTTCAACCACCCGATGTTCACCAAGCGCACCTCGACGTCCGAGATCGACTTCTCGACGACCTCGTTCGTCAAGGAAGTCAGCCGTGCACGCACGTTCGGATTCATGCGCGACATCGAAATGCTGCGCGAGAAGAACCTCGCGCTCGGTGGTTCGATGGACAACGCGATCGTGCTCGATGACTACCGCGTGCTGAACGAGGACGGTCTGCGCTACGAGGACGAGTTCGTCAAGCACAAGATCCTCGACGCGATCGGCGACCTGTACCTGCTCGGACACAGCCTGATCGGTGCGTTCTACGGCTACAAGTCAGGCCATGAGCTCAACAACACGCTGCTGCGCACGCTGCTGGCGGATGCTGCCGCGTGGGAAGAGGTCAGTTTCGAGGACGAGCGCGAAGCGCCGATTTCCTATGCCCACCCGGCGCAGGCGGTCTAGCTTCTGTGAACTGGTGATGCGGTGAGTCGAAGACGACCCGCATCACAAAAATTGAAGGGCCGGCGGAGGAAGATGCCGGCAACGATGGATCCAAAGACCCGTCGGGCAGACGGAAGACGGCGAAGCCGCGATTGTTTGCCTGTGCCGACCGTGCATGATGACCGGTGCGGTGTGTTGAAGCGATTCCCGCCAAGGGATTGCGTGCTGCAGGGGAACAGGAGCCGCCCCGGCTCCAGTCGGTCGACTCAGGTTTCCGGGTCGTCCGCGGCGAAGGACGCCAGATGCAAATAAAGGGCCCGAAGTTCCGGGTCTGAGGTGGCTTTTGCTGTCGCTCGCAAATGGTGGGCGGCTGCGGCAGAAAGCGGTTTCGGCTTTGTCGGTTCCGGGGGAACGGTCGGCAAGGGCGCCACTTTCACGGCAAAACGTTCGACGGTGCCGCCTAGTGCGGTGCGGGCTTCGGCAAGCAAGGCGGATTGATAAAGCCTTACGCGGCTGGCCCAGGTCGGACTCGATGCCAGAAAGACAATCCGCCCGTTGCGGACGTCCGCGAGCCGTGTCTCGCGAGCGACTGCGGCAGGCAAGAGGTGGCGCAATCTTTCATCCAGCGCATCCAGCGCGCGCGCGCGGTCGGCGAGCGTGTCGAGTGCGATGCACTCTGCGGCGGCCTTCAGGCCCGCCCCGGTGCCATGGATAGGATTGCGACTTGGCGACATTTGCGACTCAACAATTCGGCGCTTCCAGCATGAATATCATTATCGTCGGCAATGGACGTTCCCTGCCACGAAAGATTCACCTGACCGGTCTACGTGGCCGGTTGCTGATTGGATCCATCGTCGGCGTTTGCGCGCTATGTTTTATCGCGATTGGCGCCGCCGCAACCTTGTTGATTGCCAATCCACGCAGCCATGACCTGCGTGAGGTCGCCGCCTTGCGCACGACCCTGGCCGCGCAGCGCGATCAGCTCACCCATATCGACGGCGACTCGCAGCGCGACCGTGACGCACTGGCCCTGCAGCTGGGTCAACTGCAGGCGCAGGCGACCCGGCTCAACGCGCTGGGCGATCGCCTGACCCAGGTCGGCAAGCTCGACGATGGCGAGTTCGATTTCGACGTCGACCCGGCACTCGGTGGTCCGGAGGATCCCAGCAGCGGTTCCCCGATGTCGGCACCCTTGCAACAGGGTGTCAATGACCTGCGTGCCGAGTTCGACCGTCAGGCCGCGCAACTCGACGTGCTCGAAAACATGCTGCGCGACCGCAAGATCGACAATTCACTGCTGCCGACCGGCATGCCGGTGGCGCAGGGCTACATCGCCTCCGGTTTCGGTACGCGCACCGATCCGATCAACGGCCATTCCGCGATGCATAGCGGGCTCGACTTCGATGCACCGATGGGTACACCGGTCATGGCGGTCGCCGATGGCGTCGTGACGTGGTCGGGCGAGCGCAGCGGCTACGGCAACGTGGTCGAGATCGATCACGGCAACGGCTACATGACGCGCTACGCGCACAACTCGGCGCTGGTCGCTCACGTTGGCGAACGCGTCCACGCGGGCGAAACCATCGCGAAAGTCGGCTCGACCGGTCGCTCGACCGGGCCGCACTGCCATTTCGAGGTGTGGCTCAAAGGGCACGCAGTGAACCCGATGGCCTATGTCAAATCGACGCGCGCGGCGCGCGGGTAGGGGCGCGCAAAGCGCCATCTTGCGGCCCCATACCCTCAATTTGAGGCCTCGAAGTACATCCAGACTCGGTCCTCCCGGCTTGCGCCGGAACGACGAATCGTCACGCTGAGAGCTATTGGGGACGGGCGCTCTTGCCGCTCCCGACCCTGCTCTTTGCACCATCCAAAACCTTGAAACCAGCCGCGCGCGGCACAAACTGGTTTTTATTGGGCCGGGGTCACCGTATCATTAGCGGTCTTGTCGATGCAGGCCGCGAAGACCGGGTCAGTTCCCGCAGTTCTGGGCGGACGATCTGGTAAGACCCTGGTTCAAATCCACGCAGTGCTCGGACTCAGGCCTGCGCGCGGCAACGCATGAAGAGCATAAAACCGCGCTTGACGCGGCACTGACCCCAATCGAAGACGACCCATGCTCAATACTTTCCTGACGCGAATTTTCGGCAGCCGCAATGAACGCGTGCTGCGCCAGCTCGGCAAGACGGTCGCGAAGATCAACACGCTGGAACCCGAATACCAGGCCTTGTCCGACGACGAGTTGCGCGGCAAGACCGCGCAGTTCCGCGAGCGCATCGCGGCCGGTGCGACGCTGGACAGCCTGCTCCCCGAAGCGTTTGCCACGGTGCGCGAGGCGGCAACCCGCGTGCTCGGCCTGCGTCACTACGACGTGCAGATGATTGGCGGCATGGTGCTGCACATGGGCAAGATCGCCGAGATGCGCACCGGCGAAGGCAAGACCCTGGTTGCGACATTGCCGGTCTACCTCAACGCGCTGGAAGGCAAGGGCGTCCACCTCGTCACCGTCAACGACTACCTCGCCAAGCGCGACTCCGCGTGGATGGGCAAGGTCTACAACTTCCTCGGAATGAGCGTCGGTGTGGTCTGGCCCGGCATGGAACACAGCGAAAAGCGCGAAGCCTATGCCGCCGACATCACCTACGGCACCAACAACGAATTCGGTTTCGACTACCTGCGCGACAACATGGCATCCTCGGCCGAGCAGCGCTACCAGCGTGGCCTGCACTATGCGATCGTCGACGAAGTCGACTCGATCCTGATCGACGAGGCGCGCACGCCGCTGATCATCTCCGGTCCGTCCGACGAATCGCCGCAGCTCTACGTCAAGGTCAACCGCATCGTGCCGCGGATGACGCGCCAGGCATCGGAAGACAAGCCCGGCGAAGCGCCGGCGCCCGGTGATTTCTGGGTCGACGAGAAGCAGAAACAGGTGTTCATGTCCGAAGAGGGCATGCAGCACGCCGAAGACCTGCTGCGCAGCGAAGGCATCATCGGCGAAGACGAAGGCCTGTACGATTCGCAGCACATCGCGGTCGTGCACCACCTCAACGCAGCGCTGCGCGCGCATGCGATCTACCAGCGCGACGTCGACTACATCGTGCGCGACGGCGAAATCATCATTGTCGACGAGTTCACCGGCCGTACGCTGGCTGGCCGGCGCTGGTCGGACGGCCTGCACCAGGCGGTGGAGGCGAAGGAAGGCGTGCCGATCCAGCGCGAGAACCAGACCCTCGCCTCGATCACGTTCCAGAACCTGTTCCGCATGTACAAGAAGCTGTCCGGCATGACCGGCACGGCCGATACCGAAGCCTACGAATTCCAGTCGATCTACGGCCTTGAGGTCGTCGTGATCCCGACGCACCGCAGCATGGTGCGCAAGGACGAATCCGACGTCATCTTCCTCAAGTCCGGCCCGAAGTTCGACGCGATCGTCGAGGACATCAAGGAAAGCTACGCGCGCGGCCAACCGGTGCTGGTCGGCACCGGCTCGATCGAAATGTCCGAACTGGTATCCGACCTGCTCAAGAAACGCGGCGTCCCGCACGAGGTGCTGAACGCGAAGCAGCACGAGCGCGAGGCGCATATCGTTGCCCAGGCGGGGCGTCCGAAATCGATCACGATCGCGACCAACATGGCCGGCCGCGGCACCGACATCGTGCTCGGCGGCAGTCTTGAGGCAGAGCTGCAAGCATTGGGTGAGGACGCGCCGGCCAGCGAACGCGAACGCGTCAAGGCCGAATGGAAGCGTGTCCACGACGAGGTCGTCACGCTCGGCGGCCTGCGCATCGTCGGTACCGAACGTCACGAATCGCGGCGTATCGACAACCAGTTGCGCGGCCGCTCCGGTCGCCAGGGCGACCCCGGTTCAAGCCGCTTCTATCTGTCGCTGGAAGACAACCTGATCCGCATCTTCATGGGCGAGGGCGTGGCCAAACTCATGCGCATGTTCGGCATGAAGGAAGACGACGCGATCCAGGACAAGATGGTCAGCCGCCAGATCGAAAAGGCGCAGCGCAAGGTCGAAGCGCACAACTTCGACATCCGCAAGCACCTGCTCGAGTTTGACGACACCGCCAACGACCAGCGCAAGGTCATCTACGAACAGCGCAACGAACTGCTCGACGCGGACAACGTCGGCGACGCCGTTGCCAGCATCCGCCAGGACGCGTTCAGCGAGATCGTCGGGCGCTATGTGCCGCACGATTCGATCGACGAGCAGTGGGATATCGCGGGCCTGGAAACGGAACTTGCGTCGGATTTCGGCTTGCAACCCAATATCCGGCAGTGGCTGGACGAACAGCAGGAAGTCAGTGCTAGCGACGTACTCGACTACGTGCTGAACGCGGCCGATCGCATGTACCGCGAGAAGGAAGCGATGATCGGCTCCGAAGTCATGCGCGGCCTCGAAAAGCACGTGATGCTGTCGGTACTCGACAATGGCTGGAAGGAACATCTCGCCAGCATGGACTACCTGCGCCAGGGCATTTATCTGCGCGGTTATGCGCAGCAGCAGCCGAAGCAGGAATTCAAGCGCGAGGCGTTCGAGTTGTTCCAGGCGATGCTCGGGCGGATCAAGCGCGAAATCATCCAGACCATCGCGCGCGTGCGTATCCGCAGCGAAGACGAGATGCAGCAGATGGAAATGGAACAGCGCCAGCGTGCCGAGGAACAGGCGCGCGCGATGCAGTTCCAGCACGCCGAGGCAGCGGGTTTGCCGATGCCGGGCCTGCCCGCCGACGAGAACGGTGAAGCACAAGCGGCGATGCCGGTCGTGCACGAGCCGATCCACCGCGACGCGCCGAAAGTCGGGCGCAATGATCCGTGCCCGTGCGGCTCCGGCAAGAAGTACAAGCAGTGCCACGGCAAGATCGCGTGAAGCGGCTGCCCTCCCGTGCAACGGGAGGGTCAGCGCCCGTTTGCGTGGTGCTCGCAGTATGACGACGTCCGTCGCGACCCAGGTCGTCGCCGGCGTGGTGCGCGACGCGCAAGGCCGCGTCCTGCTTGCGCAGCGCCCACCCGGGAAACATCTCGCCGGGCTGTGGGAGTTTCCCGGCGGCAAGGTCGAGGCGGACGAAGCGACCGTCGACGCACTCGCGCGCGAACTGCGCGAGGAAATTGGCATCATCGTTGAATCCGCACAGCCGTTGATTGCGGTTCCGCACGCGTACCCCGAGAAAACCATCCTGCTTGATGTTTGGCAGGTCACGCGTTATTCCGGCAGCGTGCATGCGCACGAGGGCCAGCGCCTCGCCTGGGTGGAATCCGAGGCACTCGAGCGCATCGACATGCCGCCGGCCGATCGTCCTGCGATCGCCGCGCTGCGCCTGCCCGATCGCTACCTGATCACTCCGCCGCTCCCGCCGGGCGCTACTGACGCGCTCCTGCATGGCATCGAGCACGCGTGCGGCAAAGGCATTCGCCTGATCCAGCTACGCCAGCCCGGGTGGTCGCGCGAACACGTTGCGCTGGCCGCACGCGCCGCGCGCGACACCTGTCGCGCCCACGGCGCGCAACTGCTGCTCAACGGCGACTGGCAACTCGCCGCGATTCTCGGTCTCGATGGCGTGCATCTGCCGGCGCGCATCGCAGCGAGCCTCAGCCAACGCCCATTGCCATCTGACCGCTGGGTCGGCGTGTCCTGCCACGACGCTGCCGAACTCGCGCACGCAGCGCGTATCGGCGCCGACTTCGCGACGCTGTCACCGGTTTACGAAACCCCGAACCATCCGGACTCGACGCCACTCGGCTGGGAGCGCTTCGCGGAACTCGTTGCCGAGGCGACGCTGCCGGTATTCGCGCTCGGCGGTCTGGAATCTGACGACATCGATGCAGCGCGCATGTCCGGCGCACAGGGCATCGCGGCGGTGCGCGCGTTTTGGGATGCGTCTGGCGGGTAGTTTGGCGACGGAGTTCGCTTGCTACTCTCCTCCGGTAGGTAAGGCGCTGTTGGATCGTTGGCTGGGGTGGCCCATTCATCCCAACCTATTGATGCACACGCGCTCGATGGGCTCGTCGCTCCGTCATTTTCCGCGCGCAACCGACTCGCGTCCTGCGTGTTCCACTCGCATCCCTGCGAGCGGGTCACTTCTCTTTGCTTGCCCAAAGAGAAGTAACCAAGAGAAAAGGCACCCGGGCGTGGCGCCCAGCAGGCCTGCGGCCTGCTGGGTTCGCAGACGCCGGCCGGGTTCCGCTGACAGCACATCCGTGTGCTGACAGCGGAATCGGCGCGATCCCTCGCGCCGCCCCTGCGGGCCTTCTCGTCCGCCGCCTGCCGCCATGCACGGGCCGCGAAAAAGCAGCGCGCTGCCGCGCACAAAAGCAGAGGCGAAAGCCAAAACGCAGTTCGCACGGAAGACGCAACGCGTCTGCAGTTGCGTGTCGTTGCTTTGGGCTTCCTGGGTCCCCATCAGCGGCGGTGACCGCTGGCCGAAACAGCCCGCAGGGGCGCGCGCAGGACGCGCGCGCGTTCGCTGTCAGCACACGGATGTGCTGTCAGCGAACCTCGGTCAGAGGGCACGCACCCGCAGGGCGCCGCTGCTGGGGTGCCGTTCTCTTTGGTTACTTTCTCTTGGGCAAGCAAGAGAAAGTGACCCGCTCGCAGGGATGCGAGTGGAACGCGCAGGACGCAAACCGGGTTCGCTTGGAGAATAACTCGGTGCAGAGAGAAGTGACCCGCTCGCAGGGATGCGAGCGGAACGCGCAGGACGCAAACCGGCTTTGCCTGGAGAATAGCTCGGCGCAGAGAGGAGTGACACGCTTGCAGGGATGCGAGCGGAACACGCAGGACGCAAATCGGTTTCGCGTAACGAATAGCGCGGCGTTGTCAGCCCGCGCAGCGTGCCTTGGCAAGTTCGAGATAGCGCCCATGCAACGCGTCCACCTGCGCGCTCAGCTCGTCGAGCGTACCGCTGTTGTCGATCACATCGTCCGCGATTGCGAGCCGCTGTTCGCGT
>CAJDVY010000040.1_pt1 | contig 13039 bp, 14 predicted proteins | sample 7391441 | NCBI WGS metagenome assembly CAJDVY01 (sample SAMEA7055728, study PRJEB34461) | soil metagenome | biome: terrestrial ecosystem; feature: Peninsula; material: soil | place: Antarctica | collected 2016 | reverse complement strand
CTGGCCCTTGATCGAGAAGCGCGAGGTGCCGTCCGGCATCAGGCCCTTGCCCTGGGTCACGCGGATTGCCTGACAAAGGTTGGTCTTGCCAGACAGGCAGAATTTGCAGATTCCGCATTCGGGCGTGTACAGCGGTATCACATGGTCGCCGGGCTTGACGCTGGATACGCCGAAACCGACTTCCTGCACGATGCCGCCACCCTCGTGGCCGAGGATGACCGGAAACAAACCCTCCGGATCGTCGCCGGACAACGTGAACGCATCGGTGTGGCAGACGCCGGTGGCGACGATGCGCACGAGTACCTCGCCAGCGCGCGGGCCTTCCAGGTCCACTTCCTCGATCGACAACGGTTTGCCGGCTTCCCAGGCAACGGCGGCGCGGGTTTTCATCGGGTGGTCTCCTGTGGGTTGGGCTAGGTAGCGGTTCGGCGGGACGATCGCGAGTCGCGACGCTTTCGTATCGCAAGCGAATGAGCGTTAGCGGACGCCTGGCAATTCGCGCAATTCAGAAATGATATTGCCAGACGCGGCGCGGCCGCACGCGATCAGGCGCCGCGCTGGCAGGTTATCAAGGCGCGATCACCACGCCCCACGGCAACTCGCCGACCGGAATCTCCTTGATCACCTTGAGCGCACGCGTGTCGATCACGCTGACGCTATTGGAGCGCCCGTTCGCGACGTAGAGTTTTGCGCCATCCGGCGTCAGTGCCATGTTCCACGGGCGTTTGCCGACTGGAATGTCCTCGATCACCTTGTTCGTCGCGCGGTCAATCACCGACACGCTGCCGGCGCCGCCGTTTGCAGCGTAGATGCGTTTGCCATCCGCGCTGATCGTGATGCCGGCGGTGCGCACACCGGTCGCGATGGTCGCGATCTTCTTGCGCGTGGCGAAGTCGATCTCATCGACGCTGTTTGCTGCTTCCTGCGCAACATACAGATGCGCCGTGCCGGGCACGAACGCCGCGCCGCGCGGATGGCCGCTGGTCGGGATCACACCGACCGAGGCGCGCTTGCCGACATCGATCACGTCGAGGTTGTCCGAGCCCTCGTTGCTGGTCAGAAGCCACTTGCCATCCGCGGTGAATTCGCAATGTTCCGGATTGCGTCCCTGCACCGGGATGCTTGCTTCGATGTGAAAGGTCACCTTGTCGATCAGCAACACCTTGTTCTGGCCTTCTGCACAGACGGCAAGCTGCTTGCGCGATGGCGCCACGCGCACGCCTTCGGCATCCGGGCCGATCGCCACGCTGTGGACCACCGTGTCAGTCGCGGGGTCGATCGCGAATAGCGTGTCGTGCTCGGCATCGACGACATACAGCGTGCCCGCACGCGGGTCGACGTCGATCGCCTGCAGGCGTTTGCCGAGTTGGCCGTGCGCAGTCAAGGTGCGCACGACCTTGTCGCTCGCGGTGTCGATCACTGATATCGATCCGCTTTTTTGGTTCGGCACGTAGGCCACAGGCGCGGGTGACGCATGGGCGTTGGCGCCGAGGAAAGCCGCTGCAACGAACAGCAGCGTTGTGCCGAATACGCCGAAGGACGATGTGGCGATTGACCGCCTGACGGCTTGCGATCCTGAACAGGTGGGCATAGTGGCTCCGAACAAGGGTGGCGCAGCCTGCCGACGATACATCCTTGTCGTCCGATTACCAGTTCCGGGGTGCCCGGTAACCGCGACGTCTCAAACGGATTCGGGCGATCAGCTTGCGCGCGCCCGTATCGCTCAACATGCATGCGGACAGCGCGATGTCGCCGCCAGACTTCTCTTGACGATATCGACGCCGTGTTCATTTTCGAGGTTGTGGGTCTCACGTCGTGCACGCACGTGCGTCGCGCGCGCGACCCATCCAGCGCGGGCGCGCGCGACTTCACTGCGGCGGCGACGTGCTCGGTATCCGCGCGATCGCGAAGATAGGCCTTGAGAAACGTATGCGCGCCTAAATCGCAATCGCCGAAGCCGGCTTGCTCGCGCAGACTGTCAAGGTTGGCCCAGGTCTCGTCGATCTGTGCGGCGAGGTCGCCGTCGTGCAGTGATACGTGACCGACCACGGCGGCGGTACCGGAGATCAGCAGCTGCGCGTTGGCAGTCAGCATGCCGCGCGCAAACGTCGGCGCGGTGGGTCCGTATTGGCGCGGATAACGCCAGGCGCTGACCTGCCGCGGATTCTCGACGGAGCGGCCTGGATGGCGCGCCGCGAGGCCGTAAACCTGCAGCACGCGCACGCCGTCCTGGCGGCCGATTGCAGTTGCCGCGGGGTAACTGCTGTCATGGAAATCGCGCATGCCGCGCGCGCGGCCATCGCAGAACAGGCGATAGCGTTCGTTGTCGCCATCACCGAGATTGATCGCGTCCAGATAATTCCATAGACGCAGCAGGTGCGGTGTCTCGCTCGCCGCGACGAACGCAGTCAGGCGCTGATAGGCGTGCTCGGCCGCGGCCGCGATACTGCCGTAAGCCGCTTCATCGACCTCGATCGAGAAAAACAGATGCTCGTCCGATTGGCTCCAGCGAAGATCACCTTCGCGGCCAACGGATACTGGCGCGTTGGTACGCCAGACTTCGTATATGTGTGTCTGCAGGGGTTCAAGTCCGACCCGCAGCGCGCGCGGGTCATCTGGCACTTCGGCACCGGCACCGAATCCGAGCACCGCAAGAACATCAGGCAGCGTGAGCAGTTGCGCCGCAGACGTTCGCGCGTATTCGATCCGCAGCAACGGCTGACGGCGGAAGTTTTTGTCAACGGAACTCGACATCGGCAAGCGAGGTGCAAGCTTCATGGGGCGCCGCGCTGTGCGCTGGGCGGGGCGCGGATGATACACTGCGAACGCATTTTTCAGCCCAAACGGATCACTACCCCCATTGCTTATGGAAACGCCAGCCAGCACTGCCACGCAATCGCCCGCCGAGCAGGAGCTCGCAACGCTGCTCGTCGAAAGCCTCAATATCGACTGGGTAAAACCGGCTGACATCGATCCTGAAGCAGGTTTGTTCGGCAGCGACCTTGGTCTCGATTCGATCGACGCACTCGAACTTGCGCTGGCCGTGTCCAAGAAATACGGTTTCAGCCTGCGTTCGGATAATCCGGATAACCAGCGCATCTTCAGCAGTTTGCGCGCGCTGTCTGCGCATATCGAGCAGCATCGCGTCGGCTGAGGACGCGGAAACCTCCGCCACGCATTCGCAACCGTTCGCGTGCAGGAGCGACGCAGTCGCGACCGCCATCTGGCAGGCTCCTATCCCGGTTGCGCTTGCGGCGTTACAAGAGCAACGCGCAGCCGCAATTGGCATGTCCGTAAACGCACGATCCATCCCACTGTTTTAACTCAGCATTCGCGACCGGAGCGGTGGACGGCCTATGTTAAAGTTCGCGCCTTCCCACGTGAGCGCAAACAACTGGCTCAACGAAGCGGCCGTGTTCGCACTGGTCAGCCTGCTATTGCAGTCGGGATTGCGCCGACGCAAACCGCTTGCGTGGATCGCGTGGCTGGCTTGTGCAGCGGCGCTGGTCGCGCTGGGCAATCGCGGCAACGGGCACCTCGCGCTGGATACATTGCCTGCAGTTCTCAACGCGGCGTTCTGCGTCGTGTTCGCAAGCACGCTGGTGCGCGGCTCGACGCCGCTGATTGCGCGCCTCATCGAGGCGATCGAAGGGAGTGCGCGCCTCGCTCTGCCACGCGTGGCTGGCTATGCGCGTGCGCTGACCTGGGCTTGGGCCTTGTTGCTCGGCGTGCAGGCCGTCGTGCTGGCATGGCTGGCCATGCGCGACATTGGCGTGATGGCGCATAACTCGTTGTCCGCTTCGTGGCGCTGGTATCTGCACCTTGGCGGGTTTGCGCTGGTGCCCGCATTCCTGATTCTCGAATACGCGTTTCGACGTTGGTGGCTGCGCCACATCCCGCATGCCTCTTTGGCGCAGTTCCTGATCCAGCTGGCACGCAACTGGCCGCTGCTGATGCGCCGCGTTGCGCTCGACGCGACACGGCCAGACCGATGAGCGTGGCTGAAACGATGCTGCGTAAGCTGCGCATCGACGCGCGCCATCCGAGCCTGCCCGGCCATTTTCCGGGGCAGCCGGTTGTGCCCGGGGTGGTTCTGCTCGACCGCATCGCGGCGGTAGTCGCCGACGCGGGCAAGGGTCGCTTCAAGCGCATCGATGTGGTGAAATTTCTTGCGCCGCTGCTGCCCGATGAGGATGCTGAACTCAAGGTCAGTTGCGATGGGGTGCGCGTAATGTTTCAGATACACCGTAATGGAACGCCGATACTCAAGGGAACGGGGGAGTTGGAATGAGTGAGCACTGGACGGCGCGTCCGGAAGGTGGCGGCCGCTTCGCGATCTGGTTGATTTGCACGATCGCTCTGAAGCTGGGACGTCCGGTCGCACGGGTCATTTTGTATCCGATCACGCTGTACTTCTTTTTCCGGCGACCCTACGAGCGTCGCGTTTCGTACGAATTCCTGCAGCGCGCATTCGGCAAGCCGGCCAGCGCGTGGCAGGTGATGCGCCACATCCATCGCTTCGCCGGGACGATGCTCGATCGAGTATTCCTGCTCAGCGACCACTTCACGCGCTTTGACGTGCGTATGCACGGCCTCGCCGAACTCGACTCGCGGATCCGGCCGGATCGCGGCGTACTCATGCTCGGCTCGCACGTGGGCAGTTTCGAGGTGCTGCGCGTGGCCGCCGGCGAACGCCCGGATGTCGACCTGCGCGTTGTGCTCGACACCCAGAAGACGCCCGCATTGACCACTCTGCTGCACGCGATCAATCCCGAGATCGGACGCCACGTGATCGACGCGTCGCGCTCAAATACCGACGTCGTGCTGGCGCTCGGCGAAGCGATCCGTTCCGGCTCGTTGGTCACGCTGCTCGCCGACCGTGCGCGCCCGCACGAGGCAACCATCGTCGTCGATTTCATGGGCGCGCCGGCCGCGTTTCCGGTCGCGCCGTTCCTTATCGGCTCGGTCCTCAAGGCGCCGATGGTGCTGTGTTTTGGCATGTACAGCGGTGGCAACCGCTACGATCTGTACTTCGAGGTGTTCTCGGAAGAGCTAACCCTGCCACGTCGCGAACGCACGGTTGAATTGCGCGCGGCCGTGCAGCGTTATGCGCAACGCCTCGAACACTATGTTCGCAAAGATCCCTACAACTGGTTCAACTGGCATGATTTCTGGAATCTCGAAGACTCAGCGGATGACGCGGCTCTGGTGCGCAAGCCTGCTCTGGAGCAGCGCGTTGTCGCTGATCCCACCGTGTTTCGCGGCGCCGCCTGAAGCGACGGCGGCAGCCGCCGCAGCGATCGATGCTACGGCGCTGGTCAGCAGTCTCAAGCGCGCCGTACCTGCGCGCACGGCTTACACTGAAGTTCGTTTTTCGGGATTGCTTGATCGCCCACTGATCCTGCGCGGCGAACTCGAATACCTCGGCCCGGGACAATTGGGCAAGCGTGTCGACTCGCCGTACCGCGAGCAAACCACGGTCGCCAATGGCGAGGCAAGCGTGCGCCGCGGCGATCGCGCACCGCGCACGTTCTCACTCAACCAGGCGCCGGAACTGGAAGGCTTCCTGCGCGGATTTGCGGCCCTGCTCGGCGGTGACGCGGCGACGCTGGCACGCGATTTCGAACTGGTTGTGCGAGGCGATGTGGCCAACTGGCAGTTGACTTTGAAGCCGCGTGACCCGCGCCTCGCGCGTCGTATCCGCGCCATCGAAGTTGACGGTGGCGGGACTACACCGCGTTGTTTCCGCACTCAGGAAGCGGACGAAGACATCAGCGTGCTGCTGGTCGATACGCTTGCCAAGGTTGCGCTGCCGATACGACCCCTGCAAACCCAGATCGATGCGCTGTGCCGCGGCACCAAGACGCGATGAGTTCCGATGCGACCTGCCCATTGAACGCAAGAGCGGCGCAGTGAAGCGAACGCGCGCGTCCACGCTTCTTCTGCTGGCCATCTGGTTGCTGGCGCTGGTCGGCGTCGGCGTGTTTGCGATCCAGCACCTGCGCATCAGCACCGATCTGCGCAGTTTCATGCCGCCCCCGCAGACGCCGGACCAGAAGCTGTTGATGGACCAGATTGGCGAAGGCCCCGGGTCACGTCTGTTGCTGGTCTCCATCAACGACGGATCCGAAGCGGACCTGGCTGAGCTCAGCCGCGGACTCGCCGCAAAGCTGCATGACGATCCGCATTTCGAGAACGTGATCAACGGCGCGTTCGATCCCGCATCGCTGGATCCACATTGGCTGCCGTATCGCTATTTGCTGTCGCCAACGCTGGATCATCACACGCTCGACGCGACCTGGCTGCGCGAGCAGCTTGAGCAACGCGTCGAGGATTTGGGCTCGCCCGCCGCGACGTTGCTGAAACCATTGCTGCCGCGCGACCCCACTCTGGAAACCCTCGCGCTGGCGCAACTGTGGTCGCCGCCGAAGCCGCCGCAACTCCATGATGGCGTCTGGTTTTCCTCGGAAGGTGCCGCGCTGTTACTCGCCCAGACGCGTGGAGCGGGGTTTGATCCAGCCACCCAGGGCGCGGCGATCGACGCGCTCGAAAGTGCGTTCCATGCGCTGCCGAACGTGGGCGCCGCAACGCTGACGCTGAGCGGTCCGGGCTATTTCACCGTGCTGATCAACGCGAAAACGCGCGCCGAGGCCGATCGCATCGGCGCGGTATCGACGATCGGCTTCGTGCTGTTGCTGTTGCTCGCCTACCGCAGTGTCGCTTCGCTGTTGCTTGCCGCGCTGCCCGTTGTGAGCGGAGCGCTTGCCGGCGTGGCCGCCCTCGCGCTGATGTTTGGCTCGGCGCACGGGATCACACTTGCGTTTGGTTTCACCCTGCTCGGCGTCGCCCAGGAATACCCGATCCGTCTGCTCAGCCATCGCCGTGCGGGCGAAGATGCACTGACCAGCATCCGTGCGCTGTGGCCGCTGCTGGCGACTGCCATCGCGTCGGCTGCGATTGCCTATCTCGCGTTCTTCTTCTCCGGCGTCACCGGCCTGCAGCAACTGGCAGTATTCACGATCGCGGGTCTGGTCGGCGCCGGCCTGACCACGCGTTATCTGCTGCCGCGCGTATTGCCAAGCCGGTTCCGTGATGCGGCCGATACGCCCGGGCTGGCGCGCGCGGCGGCGTTCATCGATCACCTGCCGCGCCCGCGCTGGCTGCCGTGGCTGCTGCTAGCGCTCGGGCTCGTCGTGCTCTGGCGTGCGCCCGGTCCGATGTGGCAAAACGATCTGGCCGCACTGACGCCGGTACCGCAGGACCTGCTCTTGCGCGACGCAAAATTGCGCGGTGAACTTGGCGCGCCCGACGTGCGCTACCTGCTCGTGCTGCGCGGGGCTGATCCCGACGCGGTGCTGCGTCTGTCCGAAGCGCTGCAGCCCGGGTTCGACAAGCTGGTCGCGCAGGGTGTGCTCGATGCCGCCGAATTGCCGAGCCGCTATCTGCCGAGCCTTGCCACCCAACGCGAGCGCCAGCAGAAGTTGCCCGACCGCGCGACCCTCAGCGTCGCACTCGCGGACGCCGATCGCGATCTGCCGTTCCGCGACGGCTTGTTCACGCCATTCCTCGACGATGTCGAGAGCGCGCGCACGCTGCCGCTGCTGACCCCGGCTGAGTTTGAACGTTCGCCACTCGGCGCACGCCTTGCCTCGATGCTGGTCAAGCAAGGCGACGCGTGGATCGGGCTCGCGACCTTGTCCGGTGTCCACGATGCCGCGGCGCTGAGTGCATTCACCGACTCGACCCAGGGACAGGCCAGCCTGCTTGATCTGAAGGCGGCCTCCGAATCGCTGGTCGTCGCCTACCGCGAACGCATTCTCGGCGCGCTCGTCATCGCGCTCGGCCTGCTCGCACTGACGGTCATGATTGCGCTGCGCAGCGTGCGCCGCGCGTGGCACGTGCTGGCACCGATGTCGCTCGCGACCCTGCTCGTGCTTGTCGTCGAGCGCGCCAGCGGCATTTCGCTGTCGCTGTTCCACCTGGTTGCGCTGACCCTCGCAGCGGGCCTCGGCCTGCATTACGCGTTGTTCTTCGAGCGCCCGGTCAGCGATGCCGCCGAAGGCCGCCGCACCCTGCATGCGACCATCGTCTGCGTACTCTCCGCGTTGCTCGTGTTCGGCATGCAGGCGTGGTCCTCGTTGCCGGTGCTGCGCGCGATCGGCCTCACCGTTGCACTCGGCGTCGGCTTCCACTTCTGCCTGTCGATCCTGATGGCACGTGAGCGCCACGACGTCGATCAGCGCCCCTCCGATCGTTCGCCTTGAGGCGTGGATAAGCACGGCAAAAGAGACGTCATGGTAAATGTCATGATCTGCCGCTCGCCCTGAGGTATCGACGGACGAACGGCGCCCAAAGCGGATCTTCCGAATGTTGAATCGTCGTCTTTCCAAATCCGACTGGTCCACCCTGATCCCGCACCAAGGCGGCATGTGCCTGCTCGACAGCGTCGTCGACTGGACCGAAACGAGCATCCACGCGTGCAGCGATTCACATCGACGTGCGGATAATCCGCTGCGCAGCGACGGCATCCTGCGCGCGCTGCATCTTTGCGAATACGGCGCGCAGGCAATGGCCGTGCACGGTGGGCTGCTCGCACGAGCGGCCGGCACCACGGCAGCGCCCGGATTTCTCGTCTCACTGCGCGGTGTCGATTTGCACGTCGCACGCATCGACGATCTCACCGGCCCGCTGGATGTCCACGCCGAACGATTACTCGGTGGTGAAGGCAGTTGGCAATACGCGTTCCGCGTCGAGCATGCAGGCGCCGTGCTCGCGAGCGGACGCGCGGCGGTGATAGTGACGTCCGCCTACAGCAACCCCTGACTCACCCGCAATGCTGGATCGGGCAGAACGCTCAAACTGCTTTGCGCCGCGCTGACTGCCGGGTTTTTCCGAAGATCCCGTGTTCGCGAGCCCACGCGATCGCCTCACCGCGTCGGTGCACATCCAGTTTCGAATAGAGCGACGCTACGTGATTGCGAACCGTGCTCGGCGACAAAGCCAGGCGTGCGGCGATTTCCTTGTCGGCCAAGCCCTCGCATATCAAATCGAGCACATCGCGTTCACGGCCGCTGAGGTCCGCCAGCTCGGAGGCGAGGTCCGCTGGCTTGCCGCGGCGCACGTTCGCGAGCTTCTCGATCAGGGTCCGACTGAACCATGACGCATCCTCCATGACGGTCTCGATGGCCGTCACCAGTTCCATTTCCGTGCGTTTGCGATGGGTGATGTCGAGCAGCGTCATCAGGAAAGAGGTTGTACCGTGGATGCGTACGGCCTCCGCGGAAACCAGGCAGTCGATTTCTTCGCCGTCTTTGCGGGTGACCACGCACTCGGCGTTGCGCAGCGAGCCGCCTTTCTGAAGTGCTCGCATCATCTGCGTGCGTGCTTTGCCGTCAGCAAAAAAATCCGCGTCTTCGATCGACCGGCCGAGCAGGTCTTCGGGAGTGCTGCCGGTCATGGCTGCGAACGCCTCGTTGATCTCGGTCAGCTCGAATCGAGTCGCCCCGCAAACGACGGTCGGTATCGGCGTCATCTGGAATGCTTTGGCGAAGCGTTCCTCGCTTTGCCGAAGTGCATCCTCAGCCGTTCGGCGTGGTTCAAGATCCATGAACGTGAGGAGCATGCACGCTTCGTCGCCGATCTCGATCGACTGGCCCGCAACAATCACGAGTTTGGGATCGCCTTCGGGCATCCTGAGCTCCGCCTGCATTTGTGGGATGGTCGCGCCGGCGACCAGCTGTTCCACGGCTGCCTCCTTGTTCTGCGCCTTGTCGAAGACGTCCAATTCGTACACGGATCGGCCGAGGATGTAGTCGCTCGAATAACCCGTCATTTCGAGAAATCCACGGTTGACTTTGATGTAGCGCAAGTCGGAAAGGCGGCAAATCAGTGCGGGCGCCGGATTGGCGTTGAAGGTCTTCTCAAAGCGTTGTTCGGCGCTGGCCCAATCAGTCACGTCGACAAGGAACAGGACGAAGCAGTCCGCTTCTCCCTTCGCGTTCGTAAGCACGAGGCTGCGCACGCGGTGTACGCGGAGTGTTTCAGGATCAACCTGCGGCGTGACCATAACGACTACATCGCTGAATACCTCTCCGGCCAGCACGCGCTCGATTGGATAACTGCCAGCCGGAACCTTGTGATGATTCCGGTATCGCAATTCGAACCGCTTGCAATAGTCGTCTGTGCTGCGACCGAGTCCGGCGATGTCGCTGATGCCATGCATCTCGCATGCGGATGCATTGGCCCAGAGGATCGCCTGGTCGGGCCCGACAAGGATCACGCCTTCATCGAGGCCAGCAACAATCTGACGCAGCTGCGACTGATCTGTCGGCGTGCGCGCAGGGGTTCTGCTCATCGATAGGTACCCAAGTGGTCGGCGTCAGGGCAGTCGCACTTGCGCGGCACAGTCACGCGGGGGGGCGTCCGCACAAACGCGAAGCCCGACCTGATGCGAATGCCCCAGATGAATTGGGTCATTTGCAGCAAGACACGGCCCGTCCTGAATGGAAAACTGCGCCGCCGTTCAAGCTCTTGTTCATCCATGGTCAGTAGCCCTTGGCTTCCAGCGCGAGCTTACGCTTCCGCGCATTTTGCGTCGCAGATCGCGTGCATCGCCCGAATACGTCGCATGTTGATGACATGAGCGTTCCAACGTCGAGGCAGGTCCCAATGCAATCACTGGCGGTTATCGAAACTACAACTTCGCTGGACGAATTGCAGCGCATTCTTCGCGAGGAGGATCAGCTCGACGCTCGGTTTAACCTGGAGCGTTGCAACGAGTTTGCGCTGGGATATCCGCGTTTCAACGTGTGCGTCTACCGCTCCAGCGCCCTCCAGGCATACGCGGTTACGCGCTGCATCCTGCTTGCATTTCTGGACGCAGCCGATCGTGGCATCGTGAGCCACTTTAGAATTGTCCTCGGAGCAGACCTCCTGCGTCGCCCAACGGCATCGGAAAATCCCGACGCAGAGCGCGGAGGCGGGGGATGCCTCGTCTAGGGCGCCGCAAACCGCGATTACCCGAGAGCATCGGTTCGCTGATGGACGATGTACGCCGGATTGCCAGGAACATCATCGCGGCGACCGCCGAAGGTGATGTGATGATCTGGGTCAGCGCCGGCGCCGAGGTCTTCTGCGCGCCCATTGATACCGCGCCGGATGTGCTCGCCGAGTATGTGCTCGGCGTGTATGCGATGGGCGCCAAAACCATCGATGTAGAGGAAGACCTCCAAGCGCTGCGCAACGCACGCGTTTCCAGATCGATCCTCTTCTAGACGTAGGCTACGCGCGCCGCATCGGTAAGCTCCGCGATCCACCATGCCGCCGCCGACTTGGATGTCGACGGCGATCCGCCCCCGAACCCACCGCCAGCCGCTGGCCTCACGAACCCGTGATGGACGCACACGCTTCGTGCGGTGAGGAATCTTTAGTGCCGGTCCTCACACGACCAGCACCACCTTGCCGGTGTGCTGCCCATCCTCGAGGTACGCATGTGCCTGCGCCGCGTCGGCCAGCGGGAATGTGCGATCGACAATCGCGCGCACGCGCCCGTCTGCGATCCACGGCCAGACTACGCGTTCGATCGCTGCGGCGAGGCGCGCCTTCTCGTCCGCACTGCGCGGCCTGAGCGTCGAGCCGGTGATCACCGCGCGCTTGCGCATCAACGTCATCACCGGCACCTGCAGCACCGGACCGCCGAGTGCCGAGATGTAAACGATGCGCCCGCCAGGATTGAGCGCATCCAGCGTCGCCTCAAATACCGGCGCGCCGACCATGTCGAGCGCGACATCGATGCCACCCGCGTCCTTCGCGATCTTGCCGAAATCCTGCGTCGTCGTATCGACCGCGATGTCGGCGCCGAGCGCGCGCGCCTGTGCGGCCTTGTCGGCGCCGCGCGAGGTTGCGAGCACTTGTGCGCCGGCCGCCTTGGCCATCTGGATCGCGGCGACGCCGATGCCGGAAGTCGCGCCGTGCAAAAGTAGGCGTTCGCCGGCCTTGAGCGCGCCGTGCTCGAAGACGTTTGCATACACTGTGAACAGCGTCTCCGGCAGCGCTGCGGCGTGCACGAAGTCGAGTCCTTGGGGCATCGGCAAGACGTGGCGTGCATCTGCGACCGCGTACTCCGCATAGCCGCCGCCGCCGAGCAGCGCACACACGCGATCACCTATGGTCCACCGACCTGCGGCGACGACCACCTCGCCAGCAACTTCCAGACCGAGGGTCTCCGACGCACCCGGCGGCGGAGGATAATTGCCCACGCGCTGCCCCAGGTCCGGCCGGTTGACGCCTGCGGCGTGCACGCGGATCAGCACCTCACCCGCTTTCGGCACGGGGCGCGGCACGCGCGCGGGGTACAACGCATCAGCGCCGCCCTTGCCGCCGCGGATTGCAATTGCGGTCATCGCTGTATCAGACATCGGTGCGGTTCCTGTTCAGTGCAGCCGAGCATGACTCAGCGCCCACTCGAGACGCCAACGGCCGAAGTCGGCAGTTGAACAGACTCCCGCGGAACAGTGCCCCAACGCGTTTGGTGAGTGCCGGCTCAAACCACCCAACGCGTCAGGATCTGGGGCGAAACATCCGTGCCTGGCTCAACCTTCTGCTGTTGGGAGAAGGGAAAACGCGGCTGAGGTTCGACGCCAACCAAGTGGGGATTGCAGGCACGAAGCGGTCAGCCGTCAGAAGTCGCGGCGTTTGCGGCCCCACCGGTTGCACGCGTCGCCGTACTCTGATCCTGCGTGGGCCAATCCCCGACGGTCCGTCAATCAAAACCATCCGCAAAGATAGAGTCCGGCCGCGCTGCGAGTCCGCGCACCAACGTCGTTGTCGACGAATAGCCCTGGATCGCGACCTGCGCCAGCACATTGCCGTTGGCGCTGAACCACGTATCACGGCCTGCTGGCGGCGGTACGCCCAACACGACCTGCGCATAGACCGAAGCGACCGGCGCAGTGATTGGGCCGCTCGGCGTCGGCACTGTCACAAGGTCGCCGACTTTCAGGATCTCCACCGGCGCCGCGCCGCGGCTCAGGCGCCACCA
>CAJDVY010000112.1_pt1 | contig 13240 bp, 15 predicted proteins | sample 7391441 | NCBI WGS metagenome assembly CAJDVY01 (sample SAMEA7055728, study PRJEB34461) | soil metagenome | biome: terrestrial ecosystem; feature: Peninsula; material: soil | place: Antarctica | collected 2016 | reverse complement strand
ACCACATCGATGCCGCGATCAACAAGCCGCTGGCGCACGGCTTCGAGCACGGTGCTCTTGCCTGCACCCTCGCCGCCTTCGAGCGTGATCAGTTTCCCGGTCAAGGCGTTGCGCTCATGGGTTGCGATGCAGCTGAAATTTCTGGACCGCACGGTTGTGCGCTTCCAGCGTGGGCGAAAATTCATGGCTGCCATCGCCACGCGCGACGAAATACAGCGCATCGCCCGGCGTCGGATGCAGGGTCGCCTCGATCGCGACCGCACCCGGCAACGCAATCGGTGTCGGCGGCAGACCGTCGCGGGTGTAGGTATTGAACGGCGTATCTGTTTCCAGGTCGCGCTTGCGAATATTGCCGTCATAAGCCGCGCCTATGCCGTAAATCACGGTGGGGTCGGTCTGCAGGCGCATATGGAACTTGAGGCGGCGCAGGAACACGCCGGCAATCAGGGGACGCTCGCTTGGCTGCGCCGTTTCCCGTTCCACGATCGAGGCGAGAATCAATGCCTGGTACGGCGTATCAAGATTCACGTCCGTCGCGCGCGCGTTCCAGAGCTTGTCGAGTGTCTTGTTCATCGCCACGTGAGCGCGCTTGAGCACATCGAAATCCGATTCGCCCTTCACCCATGCATAGGTTTCCGGCAGGAACCAGCCTTCCGGCTTGCCGTCCTGAATGCCGACGCGGTTCGCGATGTCCTCGTCCGAAAGTCCCGGCAGCGTTTGCACAAGTCCGCTCTCGTTAGCGAGGGCGAGGCGCAGCTGCTTGAACGTCCAGCCGTCGACAATCGTGAAGCGGTGCTGCACGACTTCGCCCACAGCCATCCGGCGCAACAGTTCGCGCGGCGTGATTCCGGGCGGCAACGCGTACTCGCCCGCATGCAGGCGACCAGCGACGCCGAGCTCACGGCCCAGCACGCGCCAATACAGCGGCGCAGCGCGGCTCACGTGCTCGCGGCGCAACTGGCGCACGATGTCGCGATAGCGCGCGCCACGCGCGATGTTGAGCGTCGCATCGGCGCGCGCGCCGGGCAGCGGCGATTCGGTGAAATGGTGGTAGTCGAGCCAACCGGCGACGGCAACGCCGATCACGCCGATGACGACCAGCACCATAAGCACGCGCAGAACGGCTCCACCTCGGGCGAAGCGCGGATTTGATGGAATGGTGGGTCTCCAAGCGCACGCAGCATCCCACGCGCCTTTGCGCGCGTCTCGTCGAGCTCATGCTCGGCATTCGAGTCGGCAACGATGCCGGCGCCGGCGCGGAAGCGAGCGGTATCGCCATGCAGGGTCAACGTGCGGATCAGGATATTCAGGTCGAGATCGCCATCGCGATTGAGATAACCGAGCGAGCCGGTGTAGGCACCGCGGCCACGGCGTTCGAGGTCCGCGATGATCTGCATGCAGCGGACCTTCGGGCAACCGGTGATCGTCCCGCCCGGGAACACCGCCCCGATGGCTGCACCCGGCGTCGTGCCGGCGCGCAGCCTGCCGCTGACATTCGACACGATATGGTGCACGTGCGCGTAACTCTCGAGCACCATCAATTCGTCGACGACGACAGTGCCGGGCGCGCAGATACGGCCGAGATCGTTGCGTTCCAGATCAATCAGCATCACGTGCTCGGCGCGTTCTTTCGGATGACTGATCAGTTCATGCAGCTTCGCGGCGTCATCCTCGCCACGTGGACGAGTACCGGCAATCGGCCGCGTCTGAACAAGATCGCCGCGGATTTCGATCAGACGTTCTGGCGACGAACTCGCAATGGCCCAATCCTCCATCTGCAGCAAACCGGCGAAAGGGGCTGGATTTGCGCACCTCAGCGCAGCGTAGAGTTCGGCAGCAGATGCGTTCGCCGCGCAACGTGCGCGCCATTCACGCGAGAGGTTGATCTGGAATACGTCACCCGCGCGCAAGTGTTCATGGATGCTTGCGACGCCGTCGAGGAAGCCGGTGGGCGCATCCTCATCGATTGCGGCCGCGGTCACGTCCGCGCGTATCGATGTCGGCGCCGCCACGAGGTCCGCTTCGAGTATGTCGAGCAACTCGGCATGCTCCGCTTCGGCGACCAGCAGCGTGCAATCGCGGTCGTGGTCGACGATGACTGCGGCCGGACAGCGCAGCGCGAGCGCGATCGGCAGCGCCGTCTCGCACGGCGCTGGCAAACGCAGCGTCGGTTCGATCTCACCGGCAAGTTCGTAACCCAGGTAGAGCAGCCATCCGCCACGGAACGGCAACGCCGGAGCGGCTTCTTGCGCCAGACGCTCGGCTTGCCAAACTCGATCGAGAGCATCGAGAAAGCGCGTGCCGACGTGGTGCCCGTACGCGTCGCGCACGTCGCCAGGCGCAACGAGGCGCAAGGCGACTTCGGTAAACGCGAACGCGATGTCATAACGCGAACGTGGTGTCCCGCGCGCGACACTTTCAAGCAAGCCCGGATAGCGCTTGGGATGTGCAGCGACGAGCGGCAGCAGATCGCGACTGCCGGCAAACTCACGTATCACCGTTGTCATCGCCACGCTCTGTAGCTCGCGGCCGCGCCGCTCTTACAGACGGCGGAAAGCCAGGGTGCCGTTGGTTCCGCCAAAGCCAAACGAGTTGGACAGCACGACGTCAAGCTTCGCTTCACGCGCGGTGTGCGGCACGAAGTCGAGATCGCAGCCTTCGCCGGGATTGTCGAGATTGATCGTCGGCGGCACCACGCCGTCGCGCATCGCGAGGATCGAGAAGATCGCCTCGACGCCACCCGCGGCGCCGAGCAAATGGCCGGTCATCGACTTCGTCGAGCTGACCATCAGCTTCTTCGCGTAATCGCCGAATACGCCCTTGATGCCCTGCACTTCGGCGGCGTCGCCAGCCTGCGTCGATGTTCCATGCGCGTTGATGTACTGCACCGCATCGCGCTCGAGCCCGGCATCCTTGAGCGCCGCGCGCATGCAGCGGGCGCCGCCTTCGCCATCCGCGCTCGGCGAAGTCATGTGGAATGCATCGCCGCTCATGCCGAAGCCAACCAGCTCGCAATAGATACGCGCACCACGTTTTTTCGCATGTTCGTACTCTTCGATCACGAGTACGCCGGCGCCATCGGACAGCACGAAGCCATCGCGGTCACGATCCCACGGCCGGCTGGCCTTCTGCGGCTCGTCGTTGCGAATCGACAACGCACGTGCCGAGCAGAAGCCACCCATCGCGGTACCGACAGTCGAAAATTCCGCCCCGCCGGCCACCATGACATCGGCGTCGCCGTACTGGATCAGGCGCATGGCCAGACCGATGTTGTGCGTGGCGGTGGTGCAAGCGGTGACGCAGGCGATGTTCGGTCCTTTCAGTCCGAGCATGATCGAGAGATTTCCTGCCGCCATGTTGATGATTGAACTGGGCACGAAGAACGGCGAGATCTTGCGCTGGCCGTGCTCGTGATAGGTGATCGCGGTCTTCTCGATCGTCGCAATGCCACCGATGCCCGCACCGACCGCTACGCCGATGCGTTCCTCATCGTGCTCGTGCGGGTGCAGTCCCGCATCGGCGAGCGCCTGCACGGACGCCGCAATGCCGTAATGGATGAACGGGTCCATCTTCTTGACGTCTTTCGCGGCGACGTACTCGCTCGGATCGAAATCGCGCACCTCGCCTGCGATGCGCGTCGGAAACGTGCTCGCGTCAAAATGCGTGATCGGGCCGATGCCGCTTTTGCCGGCGGTGATATTCGCCCAAGCGGTTGCCACATCGTTGCCGACGGGGCTGACGATGCCAAGACCGGTGACGACGACGCGACGCTTGCTCATGGATTGCGCACTCTGTTTGATTCCGGTTGCCCGATGGCCGGGTGCGCGCGGCGATTGGAGATACCACGCGCGATTTGCCGGCTTCCAAAACGAAAGCTGCGCCTCGGGGGCGCAGCTTCGTCTACCGCTTGGCGGCGCTACTTCACGCCTTGACGTGCGCCTTCACGTAGTCGACGGCCTGCTGCACGGTGGTTATCTTCTCGGCTTCTTCGTCCGGGATTTCGCACTCGAATTCCTCTTCGAGCGCCATCACCAGTTCCACGGTGTCCAGTGAATCGGCACCCAGATCGTCAACGAACGACGCGTTCGGTGTGACCTCGTCTTCCTTCACGCCCAGCTGTTCGACGACGATCTTCTTGACGCGTTCTTCGATAGTGCTCATGTGTTCCCTTTGCCTCCGATCGGAATTCATGCGGCGCGCATTGTTAAGGCGCGACCCGCTGGGCGACGCGCCCCTGCAAGACGCGGCATTGTAGTGGAAGGCCCGGTCCCTCGCTAGCTGTGGGCCCAAGTCTGTACGAACCTGTGGCACGTCTTCAATCACCCGTCACAACGTATTGAATCGAAAGTGTTAAGCCATGTACATGCCGCCATTGACGTGCAGGGTTTCACCGGTGATATAGGCCGCCGCCGGCGAAGCGAGGAACGCAACCGCCTTGGCAATGTCGTCCGCCGCACCAAGACGACCGAGTGCGATCTGCCCGAGCAACGCGTTGCGCTGCTCCTCCGGTAACGCGCGCGTCATATCAGTGTCGATGAAGCCAGGCGCGACAACATTCACCGTGATACCGCGCGAACCGATCTCGCGTGCCAAGGATTTCGAGAACGCAATGATGCCGGCTTTCGCCGCCGCGTAATTCGCCTGGCCGGGATTACCAGTCAGGCCGATCACCGAGGCGATCGAGATGATGCGGCCCTTGCGCGCCTTCATCATGCCGCGCATGACCGCCTTGGAGGTGCGGAACACTGAACTCAAGTTCGTATCGAGTACGGCCCAGCGTTGTTGACCAGGATCGAGACCGCGCCGAATTCCTTGGTCGTTGCATCGATCAGTGCCTCGACTGCCGCGCCATCGGTCACGTTCAGCGCGCGACCCGCGCCCCCATGCGTGGCGAGACGTTCGCCAATCGCCAGGGCGCCGGCTTCTGTGGTCGCAGTGCCGATCACCTTCGCGCCGAGCGCAGCGAGTTCGTCCGCAATTGCGGCGCCGATGCCGCGCGAAGCGCCGGTGACCAGCGCAATTTCACCTTCCAGCAGCTTGCCCATCACTCTCGCCTTTCACAGGAATCTGAGGGCGCGAACCTTAGTCAATCGGCGCGCTGGCCACAAGCAACGTTGGCCGCGTGCCGGCATGACAAAAGCGCTTGCGCAGGCTAATGCGTGCGCGGCTCAGCATGGCCGTTCGACGAGCAAGGTGCGCCACGCCTCGTCACTAGCTGTGCAAATCCCGCACCGCCGCATCGAATTCGGATGGCGTCCCCAGAGCGCGGCCGTCAACGGCCTTGTCGATGCGCTTGACCAGCCCCGCGAGGACCTTGCCCGGTCCGCACTCGGCAATATGCGTCGCACCAGCGGCGACCAGCGCCTGCACGCAACCGGTCCATTGCACCGGCAGATACAACTGGCGCACCAGCGCATCGCGGATCGCAGCAATGTCAGCATGGATCTGCGCATCGACGTTCTGCACGACCGGAATTATCGGCGCGTGCCACGCATACGCATTCATCGCTTCGGCGACACGATTGGCGGCCTCACGCATCAGCGACGTATGTGAGGGAACGCTCACCGCGAGCTTGATCGCCTTGCGCACGCCGCGCTCCGAGAGCTTTGCGAGGGCCGCATCGACTGCCTGAGCATGTCCGCCGATCACGATCTGCCCGGGCGAATTGTAGTTCGCCGGACTGACCACGTGATCGCCTGAAACTTCACGGCACACTTCCTCGACCAGCGCGTCTTCAGCGCCGAGAACAGCTGCCATCGCGCCGACGCCTTCCGGCGCAGCCGCCTGCATGGCCTGGCCGCGGATGCGCACCAGATGCGCGGCATCGTGCAGCGAGATTGCCCCGGCCGCGACCAGCGCGCTGTATTCGCCGAGGCTGTGTCCGGCGAGCCGTGCCGGAGTCGGACCGCCATTGACCTGCCACGCGCGCCAGACCGCAACGCTGGCAGCAAGCAACGCTGGCTGCGTGTACTCGGTGCGATTGAGCATTGCTTCAGGGCCGCCTTGCGACAGCGCCCAAAGATCTACGCCCGCGCCCGCGGACGCTTCCGCAAACGTTTCACGGATGCTTGGATGCAACTCAGCGAGTTCGGCGAGCATGCCGAGCGATTGCGAACCTTGACCCGGAAAGACAAACGCCAGATTCGAAACGTGGGAAAGCCCGCTCATGACGATCAACTCATATCCGTGACTGAAGTATTGGGTACCAGCGGGATGCGGAATCGGGTTTCGCTATTGCCGATCTCCGATTCCACATTCTCAGTACTTGAGGAGCGCCGAAGACCAGGTGAACCCGCCGCCAAACGCTTCGAGTAACAAGGTTTGTCCGCGCTTTACCTTGCCCGAGCGTACCGCTTCGTCGAGCGCGAGCGGCACCGAGCCGGACGACGTATTGCCGTGCCGGTCAATCGTGACAATAACGCGGTCCATCGACAGACCGAGCCGCTTGGCCGTCGCCTCGATGATGCGCAGGTTGGCCTGGTGCGGAATCAGCCAATCGACGTCCTTTTCCAGCACGCCGGCGGCTTCGAGAGTTTCACCGACGATGCGATCAAGCGTCTTGACCGCGACCTTGAACACTTCGCTACCACCCATGATCACGCGCACGCCGTGGTTGGGCTCGTCAAGGAAACCGGCCGACACCCCAACCGGGTTGTAAAGGAGATGTTTGAAGCCGCCGTCCGCGTGCTGCCTGGTGACCAGAATGCCGGGTTCCGTCGAAGCTTCGAGCACGACCGCGCCCGCGCCGTCGCCGAACAGGACGCAGGTCGAGCGATCGCTCCAGTCAAGCATGCGGGTCAGTGTTTCGGCGCCGACCACGAGGGCTTTCTTCGCCTGCCCGCTACGGATGAACTGATCGGCGATTCCGAGTGCGTACATGAACCCGGAGCACGCCGCATTGACGTCGAATGCGGCGCAACCATTCGCACCGAGACGATGTTGCAGCAGGCACGCGGTCGATGGAAAGATGATGTCGGGCGTGGTCGTGCCGAGCACGATCAGGTCGATCTCGCTGGCGTTCACGCCAGCCGCTTCAAGCGCGCGCGTGGCCGCATGGAAGGCCAGATCCCCCGTGGTCTCGCCTTCGGCCGCCATGCGCCGTTCGCGGATTCCTGTGCGCGAGACGATCCATTCGTCAGTGGTATCGACGAATTTCTCGAGATCGGCGTTGGTGACGACTTTTTCCGGCAGATAGCTACCGGTGCCGGCGATGCGTGAGTAAATCAGGATCGTTCCCCTCGGATTCGGAGTGGACGGCACCGGGCACACGTCTGTAATGCCCGCGCCAGTCCAGAACCGAACCTCCGGCGGCGCCCAGTCACCCCACCAGTCGGCGGGGGGAAAACGCTTATCGCCAGCGGTTGCGTTCCGGCTGGCTCAGCCGGATACGCTGTGCGCGAGGATCAACCCTCGTCGCGTACCTTGGCCTTCGTTTCGATGACCTTCTTGCCGCGATAGAAACCATCAGGGGTCACGTGATGGCGGATATGCACCTCGCCCGACGTCGGGTCGGTCGCAAGCTGCTTCGCGGTCAGCGAGTCGTGGGAACGACGCATGCCACGCGTGGACGGGGTTTTACGACTCTTGGCGACTGCCATGACACTCTCCAGTTCAATGTTTCTTGAGCGCGCCGAGCACCCCAAACGGGTTGATCGGCACGATATCGGCGGACGCTTCGTCCGATCCGTCATTCCAATCCAGCGGCGCACCGGGCTTCATCGGCACCACGGGCAACGCGAGAATCAATTCGTCCTCAATCACGTCGGCGATGCCGAGCTGGCCATCCGGCACGAGCAGCGGCTCGTAACCTTCCGGCAACCCGGCTTCATCCGCCTCGTCGGCGATCAGGCCAAGGCGCTGATCGATCGACACGGAATACGTGAACGTTTCCAACGTCCGTTGGCAAACCAGCGGCAATCCGGCTTCGACAATGAGTTCGAGCCAGGAAATGCCGAAACTGTCCTTGCCGAATTCGACCTTGTAACTCACCTCACCCTCGCTTGACGCGAGGCTGCCGCGCAGTCGACGCATCGACGCCAACGGCAACGAACCTTCATAGGTGAATTGCGCCTGCACCTGGCGCGCAATATCGACGCGAGCTGGCAGGGCTGCAGACATGGGCGCGCGATGGTAGGTGCGCACCCCTGTCATGTCAATCAAAACCGTCGATTTGCCGCGAGCAGCGCACGCCAGCAGACTACACTGCCAAGCCGCCATTCTACGGTAACTGTGACCATACTTCTCGCAACGGCTGTCATTTTCCTTCTGCTCATGCTGTTCGCCTGGTTGCGCGAGCGCCGGCTGCAGGGCAAACCGCGTCTGCTCACAGAAATCCTCGATCTGGCCGATGCTCTGGAGCGGGAACTGCTCGAATGCCGTGCACGGCTGCGCGAGGTCCCTGCGCTGGCGGCGACTTCGCCGCCAGCTGAACAACTTTCCGCACGCAGTACCATCGCCGCCGAACCACAGGTCCAGGATGCCCTGCGCGACCTGCTTGCACACCGGTTGTGGCTGCAGGAACACGCGGCGACCGCGTCGATCGGCGAGTTGGAGTCGGCGCGCGATGCGCTTGCGGCAACGCGCACCGCGCTGGCCGGCCAGCTTGCACGGCTCGCCGATGTGCGCGCCGAATTCGAGCAGACCCGGACCAAGCTGCGGTGATCACGCTAGCCGACGTCGACCTCGTTCTCGCCTCGACCTCGCGCTACCGGCGCGAACTGCTGACGCGATTCACGCCGTCTTTCCGCACCCTGTCGCCCAATGTCGACGAGACGCCACTTGCCGCAGAATTGCCGGCTGCGCTCGCGATTCGTCTGGCAGCCGCAAAAGCCTGCGCCATAGCGCAGGGCTGTCCAGGTGCGCTGATCATCGGCAGCGACCAGGTCGCAGATCTCGACGGTCACGCGCTCGGAAAACCCGGCACCGCCGCTATCGCCTGCCAGCAACTGGCCGCGTGTTCGGGTCGTCGTGTGAGCTTTCACACCGCTGTCTGCGTGATCGACACACGCGAGGCGCATGCGCAAAGGCGCAGCGGGACCGACACCACCCATGTGGTCTTCCGCAATTTGCACGCGGACGAGATCGCACGCTACGTTGCGGCCGAACAACCGCTCGATTGCGCCGGAAGCTTCAAGGCAGAAGGACTGGGCATCGCCCTGTTCGAGCGCATTGAAGGCAGCGATCCGACCGGCCTGATCGGATTGCCATTGATCGTGTTGGCGCGGCTGCTGCGCGCGAGCGGCATCGCGCTGCCATAGCGACCTCGCGCAGCGGCGTCGCTACACTGCGCTCATCCCGAACCGCACACCGACGCCATGACCGAACCGACTGATACCGCATTGCCGTCCGAATTGCGCGACTCGCTGGCGCGCGCGATCGCGCAGGTCAACACCGTCGTCCTCGGCAAGCGCCGCGAAATCCGGCTCGCGTTCGTGTGCCTGCTTGCGGGCGGTCATCTGTTGATCGAGGATTTGCCCGGCGTGGGCAAGACCACCCTCGCCCACGCGCTCGCGGCGACGCTCGGGCTCGAGTTCCAACGCATCCAGTTCACCTCCGACCTGCTGCCGTCGGACATCATCGGCGTCGGCATCTTCGAGCGCGACACCCATCGTTTCAAATTCCATCCTGGCCCGCTGTTCACCCAACTCCTGCTTGCCGACGAGATCAATCGCGGCATGCCAAAAACGCAGAGCGCATTGCTCGAAGCCATGGCCGAACAACAGGTCACTGTCGACGGCACCACGCACCCACTGGCGCCCCCGTTCTTCGTCGTTGCGACGCAGAATCCACTCGACTTCGCCGGTACCTATCCGCTGCCCGATTCGCAACTCGATCGTTTCATGCTGCGCATGAGTCTCGGTTATCCGGACCGTGATGCAGAGCGCGCGATGCTCGGCGCGATTGATCGGCGCGACGTCCTCGCTACGTTGTCGCCCTGCCTCACGCCAGAGCAGATCATCGAACTGCGCCACGCGTGCACGTCGGTGTTCGCAAGCACGGCGTTGATCGAATACGTGCAAGCCCTGCTCGCCGCGAGCCGCAGCCATGCGGACATCCGAGTTGGCCTGTCACCGCGCGCCGGCCTCGCCATGCTCGCCGCCGCACGCGCGCATGCGCTGCTCGCCGGACGGTCGCACTGCGTGCCCGAAGATGTGCAGGCAGTATTCCCGTTCGTCGCCAGCCACCGCTTGGGCCTGAACGCCAGCGCGCGCAGCGGGCGCGACAAACTCGCGTTGCAACTGCTTGAGTCAACGCCGGTGCGATGACGTGCGGCACGTGATGCACTCACGCCACATCCGCATATGCCGTCGCCGGAAAATATCCGCAACGTGAAGCCAGCGGCGACCACCGGTCTGCGTGCTCGCCGCGCTGACCCGCTTGCGCCGTGCAGAAGCGCTACCGATCCAGCTCGATCGCCGCCGTATCTACGTGTTGCCAACCGGCTTCGGTCTCGCGTTCACGACCTTGCTGTTCGTCATGCTCATCGGCGCACTCAACTACGGCAACAATCCGGCATTGCTGCTGACCTGCTTGCTCGGGGCGGCTGCAGGCGCCAGCGTGTTTTTCGGATTTCGCAGCATCACCGGCCTTACGCTACTTCGCCTGCGCGCCGGCGACGCGCACGCAGGCGAACCCATCGCGTTACATCTTTTTCTCGATCCCGGTGCACGCGCGCGACCGAGCTTGCGGGTGCGGAGTGGCGATGCAGAAACCACATTTGCGCTGGCTCCAGGCGGCGTGCAGGCCATCGATCTGCGGACAACCCCGACGCTGCGCGGCTGGTTCAAACCCGGTCGCCTGCGTGTGTCGACCGAGTACCCATTGGGCCTGTTCGGCCTCTGGAGCTGGCTGCACCCGGACGTCGCGTTTCTCGTTTATCCGACGCTCGAAACACCGACGCCTGCGTTGCCCGTGGGCAACGGCCAACTCGGCGAGCAGTCGCAAGCGGGCGCGAGCGAGGAGCACGCCGGTTTACGCGATTACCGCGCATCAGACGCGCCGCGCCTGATCGCCTGGAAAGCCTCAGTGCGCCACGACAGCCTATTGGTACGTGACATCGAACATCGCTCCGGCGAAGCGCTGCACCTGGACTACGCATCCTTGGGCGCACTCGACAACGAAGCGCGGATCAGCCGCCTCGCGGCGTGGGTGGTGGCCGCCGACGCCGCCCAACGCAGCTACACACTTCAATTGCCCAACGAGACGATCGGACCTGGTCTCGGCGCGCAGCATCGGCACGCCTGTCTGCGCGCCCTCGCGTTGCTGCCGGGTTGTGCGAAGGCCAGCGATGACTGAGCGCCTCGACAATCGTCAATTCGACTGGCTCAGCGTGACCGTTGCGGCGACGCTGGCCACACATTTGGGCCACCTTCCAATTTGGCTTGCGTTGCGCGCATGGACACGTCGTCGCGGCGCGCCCACCGTCGGCGCGTGGATCCGCCTGCCGCTGACCGCGTTGCTGGTCGTGCTGGTCATCATGAATTTCGGCAACCTGTTCGGTCGTGAACCCGGCACGGTGCTCGGTTGCGGCCTGCTCGCACTCAAGTTGCTCGAAGCCGAGCGCGTCCGCGACGCGCGCGTGGCGCTCGGCTTTTGCGCGTTCGTGTTGATGAGCGCACTGCTGTTTTCGCAAAGCCTGGTGTTCACGGTGCTGATCTGCGTGGTGCTGGTCATGCTGCTGGCAACACTGATCGGACTGCAGCCCGCGCCGCTCGCTTCACAACGGCCACTGCGCGCGCACCTGCGCCTCGCGCTCGTGTTACTGGGCGCGAGCCTGCCGCTCGCGATCGCCGCGTTCGTGCTGGTGCCGCGATTGAGCTCGCCGCTGTGGGGCGCGCCCGGCCGCGATAGCAGCGCGCGCACCGGTCTCAATGACCGCATGGCACCCGGCTCGATGACCGATCTGTTGATCGACGACTCGCCCGCATTCCGGGTCGACTTCGACGTGGGTCCGCCGGCGCCGCCACAGCGATATTTCCGCACGATCGTGTTGTGGGATTTCGACGGCACCACGTGGACGCGTGGCTATTCGCATAGCCGTGCTCAGCCGGAGGCCGTACAGCGCACAGCGGCGACTAAGCTGATCGACTACACGATCACGCTGGAGCCGACCGATCAACGCTGGCTGCCCGCACTCGACCTGCCGTTGACCGCTCCGGTGGCCGCACGCCTCGGCGTCGATCACACCGTGGTCGCAAACGAACCGGTCGCGCAGCCGCGCCAGTACCGCCTGCAATCGGCCATCCATGTCACCCTCGCGCCCACCTTGTCTGCGACCGAACGCGTACGTGCGCTCGCCCTGCCCGCGGGCTTCGACCCAAAGACCCGCGAGCTCGCTAAACGCTGGCGCGACGAAGGACGCAACGACGAGGCGGTGGTCAAGGCCGCGCTCGACCTATTCCACGCAAGCTTTACCTACACGCTATCGCCACCCTTGCTCGGTCGCGACTCCATCGACGATTTTTTGTTCGAAACGCAACGCGGCTTCTGCGAACACTATTCCTCCGCTTTCGTTTTCCTGATGCGCGCTGCCGGGATTCCCGCACGCGTGGTCACTGGTTACCAGGGCGGGTGGTGGAACGCGGCCGCACGCTATCTGCTGGTGCGCCAGTCCGATGCGCATGCCTGGGCCGAGGTGTGGACAGAAGGCCACGGCTGGCAACGCGTTGATCCGACAGCAGCGGTCAGCCCCGCGCGCGTCGAGCTCGGCGCAGCCAGTGCAAACGGCAGCCAGACCTGGGCGCAGAGCGATTGGTTACGCAGCCTGCGAAATCAATTCGATGTCGCAAACCGGTTGTGGACGATGGGCATCGTGCGCTTCGATGCGTTGCGCCAGAAAAGCGTGCTGACTCCATTCGGCATTGCCAACGCGAATCCGTCGGACCTGTTGTATGCGCTATCCGGCGTACTCGGCCTGGTGATGCTGATCGCGACCGTGTGGGCGATGCGTCGCCCAGGTCTGGCCGCGCACGGCGATGCGCTTGATCGCGCGTGGGCCCGGATCGGCAAGCGACTGACGAATGCGGGCATCGTGCCCCAGCCGAGCGAAGGCCCGCTCGACCTGCTGCAGCGCATACGCACAACAAGCCCGGCATGTGCGAACGCGATCGCACCGTTGGTCGAGCGCTATGTCGAGTTGCGTTACGCCGGGGACGAACCCGCGACTGAACGGGTCGAGGCGTTCGCGATCGCGGCACGTAAACTTCGGCTGCCTGCGCGTGTCAAAACATCCAACTGACGC
>CAJDVY010000047.1_pt1 | contig 13419 bp, 16 predicted proteins | sample 7391441 | NCBI WGS metagenome assembly CAJDVY01 (sample SAMEA7055728, study PRJEB34461) | soil metagenome | biome: terrestrial ecosystem; feature: Peninsula; material: soil | place: Antarctica | collected 2016 | reverse complement strand
GGCGATCGCGGCGGCGAATGCCGCATTCCCGGACCGACCCTACGAAACGCACCTGGCGTGGCGTGAACAGGTGCACCGGATGATTGCCGGCACACTCGGGGTACTTGTGCTCGCGCTCGCGCTGATCGCCGTCTGGCGTCGCCGCGCGTTGCTGCTCGCGTTGCTAGCGGCGGCGACTGCCGCGGCGATCGGCGTGTATCTGTACATCCACCAAGCGCATGCCGCATCGGCTGTGCTATCTGCCATCGCGATGGCAGTGCCTCTGTTCGTCGCATCGCGCCTCGATCGCGTGCCGCCGTGGCGGGTCGCTGTGGTTGCGTTCGCGGTGGTGATCTTCCAGGCAATGCTCGGCATGTGGACCGTCACCCTGCTGCTCAAGCCGGTCGTGGTCATGGGGCATCTGCTCGGCGGCATGCTGACTTTCGGACTGCTTGGCTACGTTGCACTGCGCCTCGTCATTACGTCCACGCCATCGCGCGCGCAGCTTGCGATGAAGCCGGTCGTAATCGGTGCACTGGTTCTGCTGGCCGTGCAGATTGCATTGGGCGGTTGGACCAGCGCGAACTATGCCGCGCTTGCCTGCGGTATGGATTTCCCGAAGTGCGCCGGCGCATGGTGGCCACCGACATCGGCGTGAATTACGAGGGCGGCGTGCTCGACGGCGCGGCGCGCGCGGCGATCCAGATCGTGCATCGGATCGGCGCGGTCGTCGTGTTTGGCTACATCCTCGCAACCGCATGGCTTGCGTGGCGCCGCGGACTGCGTGCGCTCGGAATGCTGGCGGCCGCGCTCCTGTGCTGCCAGGTCGCGCTCGGCATTGGCAACGTCATGCTGATGCTGCCCCTGCCGATCGCGACGGCGCACAATGGCGTGGCAGCGCTACTGCTGTTGACCTTGATCGCCCTGCTGGTGCGCACGCAACAGCCGCCACCAGCGCCGCGCGCACCGGGTGCGCGTTGAAAGCGGGCTGGCGTTGTCCATCCTGCGTATCCAATGACTAATGCGTCCATGCGAAACCTCGCTGCCCAATACTTCGAACTGACCAAGCCGCGCGTGGTGTCGCTGATCGTGTTCACCGCGGTCATCGGCATGTTCCTCGCGGTACCCGGTTGGCCGCCGCTGCGTCAGTCGGTCGCCGGTTTCATCGGCATCTGGCTGGCCGCCGGTTCAGCCGCCGCCCTCAATCATCTGATCGACCAGCGCATCGACAAGGTGATGGCGCGCACCGCGCAGCGACCGCTCGCGACCGGCACGCTGCAGCCGATCCAGGTGCTCGTGTTTGCGCTGATCCTCGGCGCTTTGTCGATGACAATCCTGTTCGTGCTGGTCAATTCACTGACCGCCGTACTCACGTTCGCGTCGCTGATCGGCTATGCGATTGTGTACACCGCGTTCCTGAAACGCGCGACCCCGCAGAACATCGTGATCGGTGGTGCCGCCGGCGCAGCGCCGCCTGTGCTCGGCTGGGCGGCGGTGACAGGCCATGTCCATCCTTATGCGCTGCTGCTGTTCCTGATCATCTTCATCTGGACGCCGCCGCATTTCTGGGCGCTCGCGATTTTCCGTCGCGACGACTACTCGCGTGCACATGTGCCGATGCTGCCGGTCACGCATGGCGTGGTTTACACGCGCTGGCATGTGCTGTTCTACACGGTACTGCTGGTAGTTATCACGGTGTTGCCGTACGTGACCGGAATGAGCGGCGTGTTCTACCTCGGCGGTGCGCTGGTGCTCGGTGCCGGCTTTCTGTATTACGCGATCCGGCTGCTCAATCCGCCCAATGAATTTTTTGCGATGGTCGTGTTCAAGTATTCGATCATCTACCTGATGGCGCTGTTCGCGTTCCTGCTGGTCGATCACTACCTGATCCCGGCGCCGGCCGTGTCCGCGGGGCTGAATTTCCAGAGGATCGGCTAGACGATTTGCGCTTTCGCCTTGGCCGCCGCCCGCCTACACTCAAAACTTCATGCGGAGCGCAGCCATGACCTCGATCTACGACTTCAGCGCCAACACCATCGATGGTGACGAGCAGTCGCTCGGCGCGTTCCGCGGCAAGACGATGCTGATCGTCAACGTCGCCTCGAAGTGCGGATTCACGCCGCAATATGCCGGCCTCGAAGCGCTGCATGAGAAATTCCAGGGTCAGGGATTGGCCGTGCTCGGATTCCCGTGCGACCAGTTTGGCCACCAGGAACCGGGCAATGAGGCCGAGATCAAGAATTTCTGTTCGCTCACCTACGACGTGAAGTTCCCGATGTTCGCGAAGATTGACGTCAATGGTGCGAACACGCATCCGCTGTACAAATTCCTGAAGCACGCTGCAAAGGGCCTGCTCGGCAGCGAGGCGATCAAATGGAACTTCACCAAGTTCCTGGTCGACACGGATGGCAACGTCGTCAAGCGCTACGCGCCGACGGATACGCCGGACAGTATCGGCAAGGATCTGGTCGCGCGACTCTAGAGTCTCTATCGGTCCATCGATTGCCATGACCAATCTCGTTGCGGCACCTGACCGACCGCTGACCCGCAGCGATGCGCGCACCTTGGTGCTCGCCGCGCTGGGCGGCGCGCTGGAGTTCTACGACTTCATTATCTTCGTGTTCTTCACGAGCGTGATCGCGCAATTGTTCTTCCCGCCCGACACGCCCGACTGGTTACGCCAGTTGCAGGCATTCGGCCTGTTCGCTGCTGGCTACCTTGCGCGCCCGCTCGGCGGCATAGTGATGGCGCATTTCGGCGATCGCAGCGGGCGCAAGCGGATGTTTACGCTCAGTGTGTTCCTGATGGCGATTCCGACCTTGCTCATTGGCCTGTTGCCGACCTACACGAGCATTGGCTACGCGGCGCCACTCACCTTGCTGGTGCTGCGCATGCTGCAGGGCGCGGCGGTTGGCGGTGAAGTGCCCGGTGCATGGACGTTCGTGGCCGAGCACGTGCCGGAACGCCGCATCGGCTTTGCCTGCGGCACGCTCACCGCAGGTCTCACCACCGGCATCCTGATTGGGTCGCTGCTCGCGACTGCGGTGAACAAGCTCTATGCGCCAGCCGATGTATTGGCGTTCGCGTGGCGCATCCCGTTTTTGATCGGCGGTGTGTTCGGCTTCCTCGCGGTGTTTCTGCGCCGCCTGCTGGCAGAGACGCCCGTGTTTGAATCGATGCGGCGACGCAACGAATTGGTGCGCGAGATGCCGCTCAAGATCGTCCTGCGCGGCCATCGCCGAGCTGTGGTCGTTTCGATGGCGTTGACCTGGATGCTGACCGCCGCGATCGTCGTCGTGATCCTGATGACCCCGACCCTGATCCAGAAACCGTTCGGCATCAGCGCAGCGCATGCGCTCGCGGCCAACAGCGTGGCGACGTTCTGCCTCTCGATCGGCTGCATCGCCTACGGCGCGCTGGCCGATCGCATCGGTGCGCCGCGCGCATTCGGTCTCGGTTGCATCGCGCTGCTCGCGGCGACCTATGCGCTGTATGTAGGGCTGGGCCACGCGCCGCAGCACCTGTTCGTGCTGTACGCGATCGCCGGTTTCGCGGTTGGCGTGGTCGGTATCGTGCCGACGTTACTGGTGCAAGCGTTTCCGCCACCGGTGCGGTTCTCCGGTATCTCGTTCGCGTACAACATCGCGTATGCGATCTTCGGCGGCCTGACCCCGTTGCTGGTGACGTTGGCGATGTGGATGAGCCCGTTGGCGCCGGCGCACTACGTCGCTGCGCTGTGCGTGCTCGGTGTCGGCGTGGCGATGTTCATCGGCATGCGCCGTAGCACCTCGTCTGCGCGGCGTACCTGGCCAAAGCCGGCCTGAAGGTGACCGTGCTCGAACGCCGCGACGTGGTCGGCGGCGCCGCGGTTACCGAGGAATTTCATCCGGGATTTCGCAACTCGGTCGCCGCCTACACGGTATCGCTGCTGCAGCCAAAGGTGATTGCGGATCTCGATCTTGCTGCGCACGGCCTGCGCATCGTGTCGCGCAAACTCAACAACTTCCTGCCGCTACCCGACAACCGCTACCTCGTCACCGGTGGCGGGCGTACGCACGCGGAAGTCGCGAAGTTCTCGCGTCGCGATGCGGACCGCTTGGACGAATACGAACGTCGCCTTGAAGCGATCGCCGACGTACTGCGCGCGCTTGCACTGGAGCCGCCGCCGAACGTGACGGAGGGCGGTTGGTTGAAGGCGCTGCCGGAGTTGCTGCGTGCGGGCCGGCTCGGCAAGCGCGTCAAGTCGCTCGACGCAACGCTGCGCACCGACCTGCTCGACCTGTTCGCGGTCTCGGCAGCCGAGTATCTGGATCGCTTCTTCGAGAGTGAACCGATCAAGGCCGTGCTCGGCTTCGACGGTATCGTCGGCAACTACGCTAGCCCGTATCGGTAGCGCGTACGTGCTGCTGCACCATGTGTTTGGCGAAGTGAATGGCGTCAAGGGTGCGTGGGGCCATGCGATTGGTGGCATGGGCGCGATCACCCAGGCCATGGCGAAGTCGGCGACAACGTCCGGAGTCGAGATTCGTACCGGTTGCGGCGTGCGCGAAATCATCGTCGAAAAGGGCAAAGCCGTCGGCGTCGTCACCGAGCGCGGCGAAACGCTGCGCGCGCGCTGCGTGGTCGCCAACGTGAATCCGAAGCTCCTCTACGAGCGCCTGCTCGATCCGGCCCACGTGCCCGCGCCGACGCGCGAACGCATGGCCAACTGGCGCTGTGGCTCGGGTACGTTTCGGATGAATGTCGCGCTCAGCGAATTGCCGCGGTTCAGCGCCCTGCCCGAGCCGGGTGATCACCTGACCGCGGGCATCATCCTCGCGCCAAGCCTCGACTACATGGACCAGGCGTATCTCGATGCGCGTGCGCAGGGCTGGTCGAAACAGCCGATCGTAGAGATGCTGATCCCCTCGACGCTCGATGATTCACTGGCGCCGAAAGGCCAGCATGTCGCCAGCCTGTTCTGCCAGCATGTCGCGCCGATTCTATCGGGTGGCAGAAGCTGGGATGACCATCGCGAACAAGTCGCCGACTTGATGATCGCGACTGTTGAGCGTTGGGCGCCTGGATTCGCAGCGTCCGTGCTCGGTCGCCAGATCAAGAGTCCGCTCGACTTGGAACGCGATTTCGGGTTGCTCGGCGGCGATATCTTCCACGGCGCACTAAGCTTGAACCAGCTATTCAGCGCACGTCCGATGCTCGGCCAAGCCGATTATCGCGGCGCAATCGCGGGGCTCTACCTGTGCGGCGCCGGCACACACCCGGGCGGCGGCGTGACCGGCGCACCGGGACACAATGCGGCGCGCGCGGTGGTCGCCGATCTCGGTTGACGACCTAGCTATTGGTCGCGTTGTCCGGCGTCGCCGCGCCAGCGTCGCCAGCCGTATCAGATGGACTGCCGTCGTCGGTCTTCGTCTCGTTCTTGGCGCGCTTCTTCGCGAGCTTCTCGTCCTGCTGCTTCTTCTTCGCGATTTCGCGTTGGCGCTTTTCGAAGTTGTAATTGGGTTTTGCCATCGGTTTCTAGTTCTCCTGTGAGGTGGCCATTGTCGCCTGAGTTGAAGCGGCGGTCACGCATCCAGCGCGCATAAAAAACCCCGGGCATTGCTGCCCGGGGTTTGTTTGACTCTACGCGGTGTAGTGGCTTACGCCATCTGCACTTCGTCAGCCTGCATGCCTTTCTGGCCCTGCACGGCGATGAAGCTCACGCGCTGGCCTTCGGCCAAGCTCTTGAAACCCGCGCCCTGGATCGAGCGGAAATGCACGAAAAGGTCGGGGCCGCTTTCCGGCGTGATGAAACCAAAACCCTTCGCGTCGTTGAACCACTTGACGGTACCCATCTGACGATCAGCCATGACTAACTCCTGACACTATTTGGAACGTAATTTCGCGATCAGGGACATCCCGGATCGAGACTGGATTGCCAAGGAGAAAGGCGAGCTGGAGCGATGAGCGAATCATAAGATTAACCGCATCGGGCCACGATTCACAGTGACCCTTGCAAACACAGTGCACCCACATTACACGATATCAATCGTCAACGCGAGTGGGAATCTGAACAAGCGTTAACGGCCGCCGCTAGTTAGTGGCGAGTCGCCTTCGTCGCCAGCAGATGGCGCAATTCGTTGCGCTCTTCTTCGGTCAGGCCGGTGGTGCCTGCGGTTTCGAGCTCCTTCAGTCGCAACTGCAGGTCCGAACGGCGCTGCGACGCAGTCTGGCGCTCGAGCTGACTGATCGCGCCGAGGAATTCCGCACGGATATCGTGGCCGTCGGGGAGCTCCGCGACGGCGAGCTTGTGCAGGGATGCGACCTCCTCACGCTCGGCGAAGTGATCGAGCAGCGCACCCGTGGTGATGTCCGGACGTGCGCGGCAGACTGCGATCAGTTCGACCAGCAGGTCTGTTCCCGGTTGGCGCAGCTCCACAAATGTCCACGGTGGTTCGATCGCCCCCGCAAGTTCAGGTTGTTGAACGAGCAGCATGATCGCCGCGCGTACCAGCGAGCGGTGCTGCGGTTGCGAACTGGGTCTTCTTGCGACGAGCGCCGCATCCACCGGCGCCGCGGCGACCTGCACGCGCACGCCCGCGATCTTGTCGAGTTCGGCGCGCATCAGGTCGCGGAACGCACCGTCGGGAATCTGTGCCAGCAGCGGGCGTGCGCGTTCGGCGAGGCGCGCCTTGCCATCCAGCGTGCCGAGATTGACGTCCTTGCCGAGTTCAGCGAAGAAGAACTCACTGAGCGGCATCGACCCCGTGATGCGTCGCTCGAAGCCATCGAGGCCTTCCTTGCGCACCAGCGAATCGGGATCTTCGCCATCGGGCACGAACAGGAACAGTGCCTGGCGTCCGTCGCGCATGCGCGGCAGCACCGATTCGACCGCGCGCCACGCGGCCTGGCGACCTGCGCGGTCGCCGTCAAAGCAGAAGATCACGTCGGCGCATTGGCGGAACAGGATTTCTGCATGATCGCGCGTGGTCGCGGTGCCGAGCGTCGCGACAGCCTGGGTCACGCCAAACTGATGCAGGCTGATCACGTCCATGTAGCCTTCGACGACGATCAGGCGCGCGATTTTCTGATTCGCCTCGCGCACCTGCCACAGTCCGAACAACTCGCGTCCTTTGTGGAACAGCGGGGTTTCCGGGGAATTCAGGTACTTCGGGCCGTCGGATTTGTCCTTACGTGCGTCCGGCGCGCGAGGATCAACAATCGGCGAACCTTCGTCGAATTCTTCAACAACCGCCGCGCTCTTGGCGGCGATGATCCTGCCGCCAAACGCGATTGTGCGACCGCGCCGGTCAAGGATCGGGAACATCACCCGATCCCTGAAGCGGTCGTATTGCTTGCCGCGATCGCCGCTGGTCAGCATGCCGGTCTTTTCCAGCAGAGCAATGCGCTGCGCATTTGTGCCGAGCGCGTTCTTCAGCGCATCCCACTGATCCGGCGCGTAACCGAGGTTGAAGCGCGCGAGCGTGGTGTCGTCGAGACCGCGCTTCGAAAAATACTCGCTGGCTGTTGCGCTTTCGCCAAGCTGGCGTCGATAGAATTTCGCGGCTGCGTCGAGCACCTCGTACAGACCACTTGAATCTTCGCGCGGCGCCTCGCGACCGCCTTCGTAAGGCACCTTGATCCCGGCACGGTTCGCAAGTTCCTCGACCGCATCGGGGAATTCGAGGCGGTCGTAGTTGATCAGGAAGCCGATTGCGCTGCCGTGCGCGCCGCAGCCGAAGCAGTGGTAAAACTGCTTGGTTGGACTGACCGTGAACGAGGCAGAGCGCTCGTCGTGGAATGGGCAGCGCGCAGACCAGTCACGCCCCGACTTTTTCAGTGGGACGCGCTCCTGGATCACGTCGACGATGTCGACGCGGGCAAGAAGATCATCGATGAATTTTTCGGGGATGCGGGCCATGCCGCGTTAGTGTAATGGGGCGCGCGGCCAGGAATTGCTGCAGTTGCGCGGTTGCTGCCTTCTGCTGTGCATACGCCGCGCTCAGTCGTCTTGGGCTGGCTTTGCTGCTTTGTCCTGCGTGGACGCGGCGGCGCCGATGTGCACTCCCTTTCCGATGTGGACGTTGTTGCCGACATGCACGCCTGCGGCTTCGGCCTTCGCTGCACCGGTGGCCGTCTCCGCGTCGTCCGCTGGAGAAAAATACGCGCTGAGCAATGAGGTATCGCCAGCCAGCGCCTCGACCTTCGCTTTGCGCGACCACCAGTTGTGAGCGATCAGGAAGTCGTAATAGCTGAGATTCTGCGCGTTCAACAGGTCCGCTTCGGCCGCCGCGCGTTGGCTGTCATTGAGGTTGGGGGCGCCGCGCTTCGTCATCGCGACGAACAACGTGTGCGCGGTCGCCAGCGGGTAGGGCGGCTCCAGCTTCAGTGCTTGGCCTTTCTCATACGAATCGGCCAGATCGTGCCCATACGCGGCAAAACGCCCTTGGGTCGCGCGAAAGAAATGCACGGAAAAATACTCGCCCATCGCCGGGTCTCGCGCCATGCGTGCGGTGAAGGTCTCGGTGAGTTCGCTCAGCTTCGTTTCGTTGAGCTGGTGGCGCGCGAGCACAGCAGGTTTGCCCTTGTCGCCGGCCCAGAGCAACTCGTTGCTCAACTCGGCGTACGCGTCGAAACGCAGACCCTGGCCCGACTCCAGCAATGCGGCGGCCGGTGCGCCCGTGGGTTTGAGGACCTCGGCGATGCGGTTGTCCTCGGCGTGGCCGATGGCTGCAGTCGCCTCGGCGAGGTCGTGCTCGCTGACCAGTGGCTGTTGCGGGCGTTGCAGCAAATCCGGCGCCGGCGTACGGCTTGCGATCAGCTGCTCGGCTGCCTTGAAACGCTGCGCGCTGGTTGGGTGTGTGCTCAGGATCGCGCTTTTCGCGTGGCTGCCGCTGAGTGCGCCGAGCTTGGTCTGCAATCGCAACATGCCTTCCGGGTTGTAACCCGCGCTGATCAGCCAATCGACGCTGAGGCGGTCGGCTTCGAGTTCCTGATTGCGGCTGAACTTCAAGGCAACCAGATTCGCGCCGACGCCAACGGCCACACCGCTCACTGCACCGGCCAGTGCGCCATTGTGTTCACCGACTTTCGCGCCGACCACGGCGCCGAGGATCGCGCCGAAGATGCGAATGCCTTGCTGCTTGCGCTGTCCGGAACGAATGTGGCCGGCCTTGTGATGGGCCAGTTCGTGACCGAGTGCGGCAGCCACTCCATCACGATCTTCCTTCATGTATTCGATCAGGCCGTCCTGGACCACAATGACTTGCTGGTCGCCTATGTTGGTGGCAAACGCATTGATGTCCGGGTCGCTCGAATAGACCAATTGCGCATCGACGCCGCTCTGCTGTTCCAGAGCGCTGTAGATTGCTTCGAGTTCGGTGGCCTGCGCGCGCCATTCTGGATTCGCTGCCTGGGTGGCGATGGAGTGCATCAGGTAGGCGTGCACTTCGGCGTGCGTGGGGCTGGCGACAAACGCCAGCAACACCAGAACAGTCGCGAAAGCCGCTTTCATCGGGTCTCTTCCTTGAAGGTGGGCGTGCTACGAAGGTGGGCGTGCTACGTGCGCGCGGAAGCCGAGTATAAGTCGCACAGATCGGCGGCGTGCCCAGGGCAACACAGCGGCATATCGTCGCGCTCCGCACCACCGTCTTTCCGATTCAGAACGAGGAGGAATGCATCATGTGGGGACACCGACCGCAGCCAGGCGAATGGCTGATCAATAGCGGCATGCTGAATGAGGCGGCCAACGCGGCGATCAAGGCGGTCAAGGTCGTGCGCAGCTACGACGTGCCTTACGTCGGCTCGTGCAGCAAGAAGGGCGACAAGGTCTACATCGACCACGCATTGCCCAAGACCCTGGTCCACGCCGGCAAGACCTACAACATCGACCGTTACATCATCATGCACGAGGTCGTGGAGATGCTGTTCGAGCACTCGCTGAAGTTCCAATATCGCGACGCCCACCAGATCGCGCTGCGCGTCGAACGCGCGCTGGTTCAGTCCGATGGGCTGCCGTGGTCGGTATACAACCGGTTCTGCGCACGCTGGATCAAGCGCATCGGCGAACGCCGCCACTACCCGAATCCGCCGCCAGACTTGGAACTAAAGCCCGAAATCGACGAAGACGACAAGGCGACCTTGCGCCGGATCGGCGCCAAACGCGCCGCCAAGAGTGGGCGCGATTCGATGCGCTGAGCGCTTCAGCACGACCGGCCGGTATCCGAAAGGCCGTGCACCGCGATCCTTCCTCGCGTTCGCGCGGCGCGGGTTGGGCTAGCCGCCGAGGCGCGCCTTCACCAGCTGCGACAACGCGCCCATGTCGGCGCGTCCGGCGACCTGCGGCTTGACCAGGCCGATGACCTTGCCCATGTCCTTCCCGCTGGTGGCGCCCGAGTCGGCGACTGCCTTGTCGATGATCGCGTCGATCTCCGCTTGCGACAGCGCCGCCGGCATGTAGTGCTGGATCACGCCGACCTCGAATTCCTCGATGACGGCCAGGTCTTCGCGACCGGCGGCGCGGAATTGGGTGATCGAGTCGCGCCGCTGCTTGAGCATTTTTTCCATTGCAGCGAGCACCTGGCTGTCGTCGAGCAGGATGCGCTCGTCGACTTCGCGCTGCTTGATCGCCGCATTGATCAGGCGGATTACGCCGAGGCGATCCTTGTCGCCGCTCTTCATCGCGGTCTTCATGTCGGCGACGAGTTGTTCTTTGAGGGACATGCGAACTCCTTGGCTTGACGGATGAAGTGAGGCTGGCGGCGAATACGAGGACCTCGGCATGGAAGCCTTCGGTCGTCATCTCACCATCCGGCATTTTTCCCGCAACGCAAAAAGCCGGCACCGCTTGCGCAATGCCGGCCGATGCACAGCCCTTTCACCGAACAGGCGGGCCGCAGGGCCCGCCGGCGATCAGATCTGGAGTTGCCGACACGTACAACGTGCGGTGCCCCAGATCGATCAGGGATCAGTACAGACGCTGCTTCTTGGTCACGTCGCGCGAGATACGGCGCAGGTGACGTTTGACCGCGGCCGCGCGCTTGCGCTTGCGTTCCTGGGTCGGCTTTTCGTAAAACTCGCGCTTGCGCACCTCAGCCAGCACGCCGGCTTTTTCACAGGTGCGCTTGAAGCGGCGCAGGGCAAATTCGAATGGCTCGTTCTCGCGAACTTTCACATTGGGCATACACTTACTCTCCGATACACTCAGGCCCAGGGCTGTAGGGCCAGCCGTGTATTCTATCGTGATGAATCTGCCATTTGCAAAACAGCTGGCGCTAGGGCCCGTTCTCGGGGTCGAAAGCTCGTGTGACGAGACCGGTGTCGCGATCTTCGATCCGGCCCGCGGCCTGCTTGCGCACACCCTATACAGCCAGATCCGCATGCACGCCGATTACGGCGGTGTGGTGCCGGAGTTGGCCTCGCGCGACCACGTGCGCAAGCTCGTCCCGCTGATTCGCGAGACCTTGGCGCAGGCCGGCCTTGGCGTTGCCGACTTGGGCGGCGTGGCGTATACGGCTGGCCCGGGCTTGGTGGGTGCGCTGCTGGTCGGCGCAGCCGCAGCGCGCTCGCTGGCGTGGGCGCTGGAACTGCCGGCAATCGGCGTGCACCACATGGAAGGGCACTTGCTCGCGCCGCTGCTGGAACCCGATCCACCCGCGCCGCCATTCGTCGCATTGCTGGTCTCGGGCGGCCACTCGATGCTTATCGAGGTCGCAGCGATCGGTCGTTACACGCTACTCGGCGATACGCTGGACGATGCGGCTGGCGAAGCGTTCGACAAGACCGCCAAGCTCATGGATATCCCGTATCCAGGGGGCCCTGCGCTGGCAAAGCTCGCCGAACAGGGCCGCCCGGGCGTGTTCCGTTTTTCGCGCCCGATGACCGACCGGCCAGGTCTGGATTTCAGTTTTTCGGGTCTGAAAACGCAGGTTCTGCTGGCGTGGCGGGCGAGCGACCAAACCGCGCAGACCAAGGCCGACATAGCACGCGCGTTCGAGGACGCTGTTGTGGACACGCTGACGATCAAATGCCGGCGTGCACTGGCCCAGACCGGCGCCCGAGCGCTGGTCGTCGCTGGCGGTGTCGGCGCCAACCGGCACCTGCGTCAGCAACTCGTCGACACCGCGAGCTGCGACGGATTCCGCGTGCACTTTCCGCGCCTTGAGTTCTGCACCGACAACGGGGCGATGATCGCGCTGGCCGGTGCGCTGCGCCTGCAGGCCGGCGCGGTCGAGACAGCGGCAATCAAGGTGCAGCCGCGCTGGGATCTGCAAGGGCTCTCGGCGCTGGATGAACAAGAAGCGGGGCAGTCCGCCTCCTGACTCGTCGCTTCGGCGAGCCCACACCCATCGCGTCCCCGCGACGAATCAGCGCTGACAGTCATCCCAACCGGCTCATGTTGCGATTACGATGACGGGACTTGCTGCTTCGCTGCCACCTTCCATCTGACCAAAAACTACTCATGGACCACGTTTTCATCGAAGACCTGCGCATCGAAACCATCATCGGCATCTATGACTGGGAGCGCACGACACGTCAGACCATCGCGCTGGATCTGGAGATGGCGTTCGACAACACCAAACCCGCCGCAACCGATCGCATCGAGGACACGCTGAACTACAAAGCAGTTTCCAAGCGCCTGATCGCGTTCGTCGAGGCCTCGAACTTCGAGCTGGTCGAAACGCTTGCCGAACGCTGTGCAGAGATCGTCCGCAGTGAATTCGGCGTGCGCTGGCTGCGTCTGAAACTATCCAAGCCCGGTGCAGTAACCGGTTCACGTGCGGTCGGCGTGGTCATCGAGCGCGGCGAGCGAGCGTGATCGCTGCGAAAACGGGGCCAGCGGCGCATCGCGCCTGGCTCAGCCTCGGCTCCAACCTCGAACCCGAACGTAACCTGCGGGCGGCGGTCGCCGAATTGCGCACGCGTTTCGGCGACCTTAGCGTATCGCCGGTGTATCGGTTTCCCGCGGTGGGCTTCGAGGGGCCGGATTTTCTGAACCTCGCGGTCGGTCTCGATAGCGATCTCGATCCGTTCGCGCTCAACGACTGGCTGCACGCGCTTGAAGATCGCCGCGGCCGCCGCCGCGATGTGCCACGTTATTCCAGCCGCACGCTGGATATCGATATCGTGCTGTTCGATGACCTCGTGTTAGGCGGCACCGGGCATCTGGAGATTCCGCGCAAGGAACTCGCACATGCGTTCGTGCTGAAACCGTTGGCCGACGTCGCGGCCGATGTGCGCGAACCTTTGTCGGGCCGCACCATCGGAGCGCTGTGGGCTGCGTCGGCAGACGTCAACGTCGTGATCGAGAGCGTGGACCTCGATGCCTGAACCGGTATGTGCGTGGCTACACTGCGTGCGCCAGGCGCTCACATGGCGAGCGAACGGCCGCCGTCGACGCAGATGATCTGCCCGGTCACGAATGGCGCGTCACGCAGTAGCCACAGCACAGCGCCGGCGACA
>CAJDVY010000108.1_pt1 | contig 13508 bp, 10 predicted proteins | sample 7391441 | NCBI WGS metagenome assembly CAJDVY01 (sample SAMEA7055728, study PRJEB34461) | soil metagenome | biome: terrestrial ecosystem; feature: Peninsula; material: soil | place: Antarctica | collected 2016 | reverse complement strand
ACGTCCGATTCCTCGCCCGGCTTCTGCTGCTCCTGGTCGAGCCGGATCATCAGGTTTTCCTGCTCGATGTGCAGGCGCCGTTCCAGCGCGGCATGACCGCCACCACTGGCCTGCGCATCGCTCAGCCGCGCGTGCTGACCGGGCGCGGCGCCGAGCACGTACACGTTGTTGACGCTGAACGCGTCGAACCAGCTTTCCGTCAATGCCAGATCATTCGCGGTGCAATCGGCGAGGCCCGGCTGCGCGGCGGCAATGGCTGCGTGGTCGAGCGCGTAGACACCGGCGTTTTCGAGTTCGATATGCAGTCGACCGCTGCAGGCGAGTGCGTGCAATGGCAGTGCGAACAGGACGAGCGCAAGCGCGCTGATGATCGGTTTTGGCATGGCGGGAGCAATCGCGGTGCAGCGCCCGCGCAGCAGAAACAGAAGAGGACCGGCAAGGCTACCGGCGTACCCGCGTTATCGCAACCGCACCGGGACCACAATCGACTTTTTGGCCGTGGCATTCAAGGGCGGCGCAACGGTGACCGAAACCGCTGCAGACGACTATGGTGGCCGCGCTTGCATCGCCCCTACGAACGCGGGTCAGATTGGGCGCGTGGCCCGTAAAACCGTGCGAGCAGCGCGCCCACCGCAGGTGCAGCGCGGCGCAACGTTGCAGGGTCGGAGAAATAGAGTTCGCTCGCGACCGCGAAAAACTCGTCGACGCTTTCCGCGGCGTACGGGTCGATCAGCGTGTCACGGCCGCGTTCGACCGCGCGTACGAGGGCGTCATAGGCCGGTTGCATCACCGCTAGCCATTCGCGCCGTGCGATCATCGTGGGCAGGCGCGGCACGCCGTTGGGCGGTCCATCGAGCATGTCCAGCTTGTGCGCGATTTCATGCACGACCACGTTGAAGCCGGCGAACGGATCCTCAAGATCGGCCGCGATATCGGCCCACGACAGAATCAGCGGCCCGCGCTCCCAGGCTTCGCCGATCAGGTCATCGTCGCCTTCGGTGATCACGCCAGTGTGTTCGTCGTGGTGTTCGCGGCGAACCCGGAAGCCGCCTGGATACACGATGATCTCGCGCCATCCGTCCAGATAGGCGAATCCCAGATGCAGTACCGGCAGGCACGCGAGTGCCGCGATAGCGAGGCATTGACTGGCACTCAGCTCATGGCCGGCGGCGCCGCTGAACAATTTGCGTGCGAGAAAGCGCTCGGTGAGCACACGCAACGCCACACGATGGGTTTCGTCCAGATCGTGAAACAACGCGGAACTCGCTAGCAGCGCCTGCCACTGTGAATCGTCAATGGGTGTGATGGGCGCGAATGTCTGTTGCAGTCGCGCAAGCCAGCTTGCGATCACGCGGTTACTTGATCGCGCCGGGCACCAACGATTGCCAGCGATAGGTCGGGCGTTTCGGCGTTTCCGCAGCGGGCGGTGAGGGCGCGTCGAATGCAGGGGCTTTGGGCACCATTGTTTCCGCGTCCGAACTGGTTCTGCGCTCGCGTATTGGGCCGTCGCTGCCACGCAACGCGCGTGGCCCGATCGTGCCGCCACCATCATCGTCCGGCAGCGCGACCAGCGCATGGTGGCCGCCATGCGACTCGCCCGCGTCAAGCGCCAGCAAGCCGACTCCACGCAGTGGCGCGCTCTGTGCGAACGCGGTACTGCCAGATAGTGCGGTCGCGAAGACCGCCAGGGCGCAGATTGATATCTTCATGGGCGTTTTCCCAGCGCGATGGCCAAGGGAAGCGACAATCCTCGCACGATACGTCTCCCGACTCCAGTTGGCCGAAACAGTGCAAGCACAGTCCGTGCCATCTGCGCAACGCGGGGCCACGCGTCGGTGCGCCCGCATCTCGTGGCCGTCGGAGGTGTCCAGCGGACGCACGCGGACAGTGGCGGACACTCGTGAACTTTGCGCCGTTCAGCAACCCGTTCAATGCACAAAACGTGTGCAAAGGCGGCCTGGGTAGCGATCCACGCGACTTGGCGCGGCTACACTGGGCAACAAACCTTGCTGTACCGACCGCCGTGGCCGCTCGCGAACAATGACCAACAAAATGGATGCGATGCCGGACGTGCGGGGTGACCTTGCCGCCACCCCACCGGCCTTGCTCGCCGAACTCGCGCATGGCACCACCGTTTCCGGCAGCGTGCTCGCGGCGCGTCTCGGCGTGACTCGCGCCGCGATCTGGAAGCAGGTCGAACGTCTGCGCGATGGTGGTCTCGCCGTGGTCGCACAACCCGGCGGCGGCTACCGCCTCGACGCGCCACTCGATCTGCTCGACCTCGCGCTGATCCGGGCCGAGTTGAGCGTCGACGAACGCGCCCGCTTCGGTGATATCGCGCTGCATTGGCAGCTCGATTCGACCAGCAGTGAACTGCTGCGTCGTGTCGCCAGCGACCCCCGCGACCACCTCGTCTGCGTGGCCGAAATCCAGAGCCATGGCCGCGGCCGGCGTGGACGGCGATGGCAGACGCCGCTGGGCGGCGGCATCGCTTTGTCGATGTTGAAGCGTTTCGATGGTGGCATCGCCGCTCTGGCCGGGTTGAGCCTGGTCGCCGGCGTCGCCGCGGTACGGGCGCTGGCAGATGTCGGGATCCGCGAGGTCGGCCTGAAATGGCCGAACGACCTCGTCGCGCGCGGCGCAAAATTGGGTGGAATCCTGGTGGAGCTCGGTGGTGATTCGATGGGACCGTGCTACGCCGTGATCGGCATCGGCATCAATGTGCGCATCGATGCGGCGCGCGGCGCGGCAATCGACCAGCCGTGGGTCGATCTGGCGACGCTCGCGGACGGCCATCCGCCCACGCGCAACCTGCTCGTCGCACGCCTGTTGGCGCGCGTTATCGACGCACTCGATCACTTTGCGGCGTCCGGATTCGCAGCATTTGCCGACGCCTACGCACAGCACGATGTGTTGTGCGGCCACGAGGTGAACGTACTGCGCGCCGACACGGCCCGGCACGGCACCGCGCGCGGCGTCGACACACGTGGCGCGCTGCGGGTTGCGTTCGCAGATGGCGAATGCGCGGTCGACAGCGGCGAAGTCAGCGTGCGTGCGGCGGCCTCCCGATGAAACTCCTGATCGACTTCGGCAACACGCGCCTCAAATGGGCGACGCTGGAGCGGCAGCGCGTGCAGGTTCGCGGAGTATTCGCGCACGCGGAGTGCGCGTTCACTACCGAGTTGCGCCGCGAATGGAGCGAACTGGTGCACGTCGACGCGGTGCTGGTCGCGAGCGTCGTCGCGGCGGCCCTCGAAGCGGAACTCGCCGCGCTTGTGCAGGAACGTTTCGGCCTGCAAGCGCAGTTCCTGCGCAGTCCGGCCGCAGCGCTGGGGCTGCACAATGCGTATGCGGACCCGGCGCGGCTTGGCATTGATCGCTTTCTCGCCATGGCCGCCGCGCATGCCGAGCGTCCCTGCGCGCGCGTGTTGGTCAGTGTTGGCACCGCGTTGACTGTCGATGCGCTCGATGCCGCGGGTATCCATCACGGTGGCTTGATCGTCGCCAGTCCACGCCTGATGCGCGGCGCCCTGCTCACTGGCACCGCACGCGTGGGGGCAGCTGAAGGTCATTACGACGAAATGCCGACCACTACGGCTGATGCCGTGGTCAGCGGAGCGCTTGATGCCGCGGCCGGTGCAATTGCCCGCTTCTGCGCAGTGGCGACGCGGCGGCTCGGCGCATCGCCGGCGGTGCTGCTCACGGGCGGTGGTGCCGACGAGCTGGCACCGCTGCTCGGCGATGCGGAACGTGCAAACGATCTGGTCTTGCGCGGGCTTGCGCTGTGGGCGCAAGCGCCACCGCAAGACGGCTAGAATCGCCTCTTTCCTTCCGAAGGTTGCTGCGCTTCGATGTTTGTCCGCGCCCTGTTCCTGCTACTGCTCGCGCTTGTCATCGGTGGGGCCACTTGGCTGCTGCTCGCGCATCCAACGCAATCGGTTGTGTTGCCGGCAGCCGATCCTGGCGTGCCCAAGCTGGTGCTGCTGTCCGAAAGGGACGGCGACGGCGATGCGGCCAGCGCGGAGCTGGCGAGTGCGCCCGAGAGCAATGCTGATCTTGCCAACGACGAGTGCCGCACGCTCGGGCCGTTCCCGACCCAAGCCGATACGCGCGCCGCGATGAACACGCTGATTCCGCTGACCAAACGTATTCGCGTCCGCGAAGCGCACACGACGCAGACGCGTGGTTACTGGGTCTACCTGCCGGCCCAGGCAAGTCGTGAACAGGCGCTCGGCACGGCGCGCACGCTGTCGGCCAAGGGTGTGCGCGACTACTACGTCGTCACCGCTGGCGACCAGCAGAACACGGTTTCGCTGGGCCTGTTCCGCGACCAGGGCAACGCCGAACGTCGCCGCGCCGAAATCGCCGCGCTCGGATTGAACCCGAAGATCAACGCGCGTACCGAAGATCTGCCTGCCTACTGGCTCGACTTCGCCCTCGCCGGCAGTGCGCCGCTCGACTGGCGCACCAAGTTGTCCAGCCCCGGCGACCTGCGCGAAGAAACGATCGCGTGTTTCTGACCCGCAGCTCGCGCGGCCTTGCTAGAATGCGCGCCCCATGCCGGCATAGCTCAGTTGGTAGAGCAACCGCCTTGTAAGCGGTAGGTCCCCAGTTCGAATCCGGGTGCCGGCACCAAGTGACAGGGTCTCAGCAGTCTTGCAAGAGACCGAGAACTTTCGATAAGCCCGCATGACAACGGGTTTTTTGTGACTAACTAATTAGAGACGGGGCGATCCTTCCGCTACAACGCGGGTGTCGGGCCGGGAGCGGGCCCTGGGGTAACGGACGCTGACCCAGCTTCTTGTTCTCGCCCTCAATCAAGCGTTGCGGAGCGGGTTCAGCAGCGCTTGCCGCCAGTTCGGTACGCGCACTGGCGAGTGCACCGGAAATCGCGCTAGCCGCTGCGTCTGGATTGCTCTCGATGTCTTGCCGTGCAAGCGCGACGCGCGGGATCAGCAGGCGCGGATCGTCGGTGTTTCGCACTTCGGCGATCGCAACCTCGAGGTCCCTGCGCGGCGTCGCGCTGCAGTCGTCATGTGGACCATCGATGCAGGTGAGCAACAACACGGTGCGCGCGCTCAGCCGCGCGCCCCACAGGATAGCGAGGCCGCTGATATGGTCGATGGCCCAACGTGCGTCGTCGCGCGCGGCTGCCGTGTCGCCACGCAGCCAATTGAGCGACGCGCGTGCATAGCGGATCACGGCGCGATTCTCCTCGTTCCCGGGTTTATCAGGCAACCGCTGCAGGGCTGCGTCGAGCCGCAACGCGGCGCCGTCGAAGTCGCCGATCTCGATCAGGCGTGAGGCTTCGGTGCGCACCGCCAAGCCCATTAGCGTGCTGGATTCGCCGGCGACTTCCCGCGTGACCTGCAGCAATCGCGCACACGTAGCCGCCGCGGTCGCGGGAGCAGCGAAAGAAACCTCGGTGACGCAGAGCTTCTGCAGGTTTACGGCGCGCATCCGACGCGTCTTGCCACCGAGCGCTGCGAAGCCCTCCTCGGCCGCGCGAAACTTTTCCAGCGCCGCGTGAATATGCCCGGCGACCTGCAGCGCGGCGCCCCAGTTCGACAGCCTCGATAGCACCATGTAGCTCTCTGGCGACCGGTTCACACGATCTACCTCAGCCGCCCGCTGAAAGGCTTCAGCGGCTTCATCGAAGCGACCGAGATTGGTCAGGCCTGCAGCGACGTTTGCGTAACCGTCCGCGATGCTCTTGGCATCGCGGCCATCAAGCCGGATAAGCTCGGCGAGTGCGTCGCGAAAGAGGACAAGGGCCTGCTCGCGGTGGTCGCGCTTCGTTTCAATGACGCCGAGCTGGTCCATGATTTCGATCGACGCGCGATCGGCGCCGCCGCCGGCGCGCACGCGTGCGAGCGCTTCGCGCAAGATCGATTCCGCACCAGCGTAGTCTTCTCGTTCGAGTGCCTGGCGCGCGAGCAGCACGCGCGCATCGATCGCCGCCGGGTGAGTCGGCGGAAGCGCTGCAGCGGCGATCGTGTCGGCGGTGTTCGCCAGTTCGCGTGCGCGCTTGTCGTCGCCGAGGTTCGCGGACAGGCGCGCGAACATCGTCAACAGGTCGACGCGTTCGGCCGGTGCGAGGTCTTCATCCGCCTCGACCTTGCCGACGCCGATCCCGACGAGATCCTTGACGGTCGGCATCGCGCGCTCGGCAACGCCTTCGGTGACTGGCTCGAACAGGTCCTCGAGAAAGCCGCGCACCGCTTTTGCGCGTTGCGCCTCGTGCGCGGCGATGTCGGCTTGCCGCTGCACCGCGCGTCCCTGCCACAGTGCGGCCGCGAGACTCGCCAGCAGTACCACCACCAAGGCGACCGTCGCGAGTGCCGCGCCACGATGGCGCAACAGGAACTTGCGTGCGCGATATCCCGCCGCGGGCGGATGGGCCTGGACCGGATGACCGCCAAGGAATCGCGCGACATCGTCGGCGAGTGCACGCAGCGCACGCGCCGAAGCGACGCCGGTTTCGCACGCGTCGGCGTCGGTAACCTGCGCCGATGGCGTGCGCGAATCGCCCGATTCGTGGCGCCGACCCGTGACCAATTCGGCAAGCACCACGCCGAGCGCATACACATCGGTCGCCGTCGTGATCTGTCCGCCGGCAAACTGCTCCGGCGCGGCATACGCAGGCGTCATCGATCGATGCTGGGTGTGCTCGATGTCCTCACTGTCGAGCAATTTCGCGATGCCGAAATCGAGTAGTTTGACCTCGCCATGCGAAGTCACCATGACGTTCGATGGCTTGAGATCGCGATGCACGATCAACGCGCGGTGTGCGACGAACAGCCGCAGCCGTTGTGGAATATCCAGTGCATGGGTGCGCACATGATCAAGAATCGATTCGCCTTCGACGAGTTCGAGCGCGATGTAGGGCGTGCCCGATTCGGTCACGCCGCCTTCGATCAGGCGCGCAATGCCCGGATGCTCGAGCTGACCGAGCGCACGTCGTTCGTCGCGGAAGCGGCGTTGTTCGTCCTGGGTGTAGAGGTTGCGTCGCAACAGCTTGAGTGCGACACGCTGGACCACGCCGGCCAACTCGCGCTGCGCAACAAAGACCACGGACGAACCGCCTTCGCCAAGCTTTTCGCCAAGCGTGAAGCTGCCGATCTGCGTGCCCACCGGGGGGCTATCCGCCGCGCCCTCGCCCAAGGCGCCGAACAAGGTGTCAAAAGAACCATCGACAACCGATGAGGCTTCGCCAGCATCGGCGGCTATCAAACGTTCGAGAACGAGTCGGTCGCCGCGATCGTCGCAGTGGGAGTCAAGCCATTGCGAGCGAGCATCTGGCGCAACGTCCAGCGCTCCTTCGAAAAGGACCCGAAGGTATTTGTTCGTCATGATGGCGACCGAAGGGCGCGCGACCAGGTTCAGGTCAATGCGGAGATGAGGAACGCACGCGCGTAGCGCCAGTCGCGATCCGTGGTACGGCGGGTCTGGCCGAGGAGTTCACTGATTTGCTCGGCGGTCAGGCCGGCGAAGAAGCGCAGTTCGAAGACCTTTTCGGCGCGCGGGTCGGAAGCTTCGAGCTGCGAAAGCGCTTCTTCAAGCGCCAGCGCCTGTTCGGAACTCGCGATCGTCAGTGCCGCGTCGTCCATGTTCGCCATGGAAATCCGTTCCCATTCGCCGCCCGCCTTTTGGCGCATGCGATCGCGCGCCCGGTTGATCAGCAGGTGGCGCATCGCGCGCGCGGCGTAGCCAAAGAACTGCGCCTGGTGCTCGAACGTCAGTGGCTTGCCGCCGTCCATGCGCAAGTACAACTCGTGGACCAGCGCCGTGGTGTCGAGTGTGTCGCGCGCGCCGCCGGACAGATGCCGATGAGCCATGCCCTTGAGGCGCTCGTACACCGCCTCGAACGACACCTCCAGCGCCGGCGCGTCGTCCGAACCCGTTCCGGAATCGATGGAGCTTTCGCTTGGCATCGGCGCAGCAACCTTGTGGTAGCTGAGCCAGTGTACCCAGTTGCCGGCTGGCGGTGAAATCTGCCGCCGACGGGGACGCGCATTCCGCGCGGCCCCGTCGCAATCGCCTGCCGCTCGGGCGGCGTTGGCCGTGTTACGGCGCATCGAAACCATTCTTGAAGATGATGTCGTCAGCACCGAGGTCCAACACAACGTGATCGATCCAGCCTTCCACCAGTGGCAAAACAGAAGGGCTATTGGCACCTGACGCTCCTGCGGGCGTCTGTTCGATCGTCTTCAGGTAGACCGCGATCGACGTGTTGTTGGTGAACTGCTGAGGGGTAACGACGATGTGCATCGGAGTTGTTGGCCGGTGCCACGCACTGTCGCCGCTAGCGGCCAGTGCTCTGCCGCCAGTGGCATCCGGAATTCCGGTGCACGTTTCGCTTCCGACGAGACGCAGCTCCCAGGTCAAGGATGCGTAGTGGGTGTCGCCCGGTCCGCCCGTTACGATCTTGCCTGAGCCATTGAGTGCGTAGTCGCCGGGGCCCGGTAGATGAATGCATTGCACCGCGCCGGCGCCGCCACCGGCCAATTTCATATGCAGCGAACCACCTGTGGAACCGGGCGCGTTCTGGCTGGCGTCGAATGAGGCTGCAGCGCTGAAGGGAACCCAGACACGCGCGTTATTGGAAAACTCACCATTCTCAACGAGTGGCTGCAGCGCTTGGCGCTCGTAGGCGCCTACGTCATTCGCGCCGAAAAGATTTACGACAAGCGGCAGGTCGACTCCTCGTGGCAGGTTGAGCAAGTCGTTTTCTGATACGACACCGCCGTAGAAGTCGATCACCGGCGATGCGGCAGTCGGCCGATAGTCTCCGCTTGCATGCGGATCAATCAGGCGCGGATCTGCGATGCGGTTGTTTTGTGTGTTGGAGCCAGACAGCGAGGACAGCTCGTTGACGATGTTGTAGTAGATGACCGGCACCGCTCCATCATTGTGCAGGATCAATTTGCCGGGCTGCCATGCCACCGAGGTGTTCATCGTGAACGTGCCGCCGGTGTCGACACCGACAACCTGCGAGCCGCCCACCTGGTTGTCGACAATGGTCGAACGGGCGATGTAGCCCTTGTGCGTTTCGAGTAGGCGCAGGGTTGAAGCATTGTCCGCGATCAGGGTGTCGCTCATCGCGAGTTGGTTTACGCGAATCAACTCCTTCCCGTCATTGCCGGTGACTGCCATTCGAGTCAGTCCAACGATGTTGTTGTCCGCGCCATAGATCACCTGGCCGTTCGAACTGGAGTTGCCGCTGATCGAGCCGCAAGGCGTTCCGACCGCGCAGTCGACCAGGTTGTCACCGAAACCAAACGACGCCGGGACGGTATTGAAGTAGGCGCTTCCGCCGTCGCCGAGCCAAAGCGCCGATGCAACCGGCGCGTCGTTGGACTCTATCGATCCCCCCCGAGCATAAACGGTGGCCGTACCGCTGGCGCGCGAGATGTACACGCCGCCACCCGAGATCGACGCGCTATTGCCAGTGATCTTGGCCACGCCTGCGGCAGTCGAGTACATGCGTAATTCCGCAGCCTTGCTGCAGCCACTGGCTGTCGCAATCGCCACCCCGCCACCGTATCGAGCGCTGTTGAAGTAGACCGTAGGTAAACCTCCTGCGCCGCTGCTCCCAAGATAGACCCTTGAAATCAGGTCGCAGGCACGGATCAGGATGCCACCGCCGTAGCCACCGGAGCTTCCGACGCCGGTCGCCTCGTTGGAGACAATAACGATATTCTCGCCGCGGATCGCGGTCTCGAGGCCGCCCGAGTAGATGCCGCCACCGTCGTAGTACGCGCCATTGCCGCTGATAGTCGTGTTCGGACCGATGTCGAGTTCGGCGGCATCGCCCACTCCATCCGCCCTGATGCCGCCGCCGTAGGCGCCCTGGTTTGCCGTCAGCGCGGTATCGGCAATATCGAGCAGGCCGTTGCCTTTCCACTGGATGCCGCCACCGCTGGTTCCATTGCTTGACGCATCGCCGCCGGTGATGGTGAGTTTGCGGATGCGGATCAGCGAACCGGTATTTCCAATGATGTTGATGACCGGAGCGGCAGCGCCGCCACTGCCGTCCAGCGTGGTGTAGGTGCTGTCTTCTGTGGCCGTGCAATTGGCGAAGCCGCCCGTCAGGGTCAATTCCTGGCTTGTGTTGATGTTGATCGCTTGCGCTGAGTAGTTGGCGCTGCGCGCAATGCGGATGGTGTCGGGGCCCGGATTGTTTTCCGCCGTCGTCACCGCGCTTTGGATAGTTCCGTGGGTGCAGCCTTGCAAGCCGACGGTGTAGGTGTTGGCTGTTGCCGTCGCGATCGAGCCGACAGCGAGCAACAGGGAAGCCAACGCGACGCGCCGCCGGACCAGACCGGTCTGCGACGGCGAACTGGCACTGCCTTTGGGATGGGTCAGACGCATGTTCTCTCTCCAATCGACAGCCTCGTGCTGCCCCTGTTGGAGAAGAACCCCGTTCCGCACTCAATTTGGACATTGCGCGCAAGATTGCTGGCAAGATGACCTTGGATTGGCCCTCGTCAAGCAGTCTGGTTGACCATGCTGGCCGGGGTGAACGCAGGCAGCTATGTCCGCCTTCCTCACGATTCTGCGTAACCCTAGTTAGATGACGGATCGAATCTGTCTTTCAAGTTGGCTGCGTATTGATTCCGCCCAGGAGCTTAGTGCCATGACCCACCCTTTCGCACATCAAGTAATGCCCTCAAGCTTGCGAACGCTTGCCCTGAGGCCACTCGCCTTGGGCGTGGCGCTGATGTTGTCGGCTGGCGTACAAGCGCAGACGGTGACCAGCCCGCAGTCCTCGATGGCACGGGCTGAAGTCGAGACCTGGAACCGAGCGCTCGACGATCCGCGCTTCCGCCAGCTTCGAACGCTCGATGCCGCGCAGCTACGCGACCTTGCTTACGACTATGGTCTTGAGCGACTGCTGCCTGGTTATCAAAGCCCGGCAACGACGCGCACCGTCACCAATTGCAATGCGGGTGGGAGTGGCAGTCTGCGCGACGCGGTCACCTCCGCATCCAGCGGCGACACGATTGATGCGAGATCGTTGACGTGTTCCGGGATCAGCATCGGCAATGGCGCCATCGTGATCCCGCAGAACGACCTGACTATCGTCGGGCCTGGCAAGGACCGTTTCGCCATAACGACCAAGTACGCCAATCGCATCTTCACCCACACCGGAACGGGCACGCTGACCATCAGTGGCGTGACCCTGCGCGATGGAACGGACCGGCTGGCTAGCGGACCAAAGTCCGGGGGATGCCTATTGTCATACGGCAATGTTGCGCTGGGCAACTCGATATCGACCGATCCTTCGACCGGTGTCGCCGTTAGTGGCTGCAAATCCAACGGCAGCGGCGGCGGAGTCTTTGCATCCGCTACGCTCCGAATGAGCAACAGCGTCATTTCGGGCAACAGTGCAGATGAGTCCGGAGGGGGTATCTACAGTCGTGGCCTCGCAATGAAGTATTCCGAAATAAGAGACAACACCGCAACGTCGGTCGGTGGCATCGCCACCATGTCACGTCCGGGGTCCTCGGTACATATCGAATCGTCGACTATCGCTGGAAACATTTCATCCCACGCTCCCTCAAACTATGCGAAGTATGCCGGCGGCGCGCTCCTGTATGCCGACGACGTGAAATTGATCAATGTAACAGTCTCCAACAATGCGTCCACGACCGTTGGTGGAGTCCAGTTCCTTACTTTACATCCCGATGCCAGCGTTCTTTCCATCATCGCTAGTACGTTTACCGGCAACACGGCCTCCACGGCCGGCTTCGGCGCGGGCGTTTCGACAAATTCACTAAACATCACGCTGGAGAGCACACTGATTTGGGGTAATTATGCAGGTGCACATGTGCCCAGTGATCTCGACACCCGCACCGCTCCGGTTGCAGGAAGCCACAATCTTGTGGGCGCTCATAACGGGGTCGTCCCGTACGACACGTTGGTCGGGGTCGATCCCAAGCTGGGGACGCTCGCCAACCACGGGGGGCTAACGCGCACGCACCTTTTGCTGGCGGGAAGTCCCGCCATCGACGCTGGCAACAATTCCCAGCAAAAATTACGCGACCAACGCGGCCCCGGCTTTCCGCGGGAGCTAGGCGCCGCACCCGACATCGGCGCCACGGAATTCGATCCTGACCGTATCTTCAACAATGGGTTCGATTGACCATGCGCGGTGATAGTCGATGAGACAGCGATGTCCGCTTTCTTCGCGATCTTGCCTAACCGTCCAAGAACAGGTTACCCGACCCCTTTGAGCAAGACGTCGAACCAGACCAGCGCCCGTTCGACGGGCCGACGCTCATGATTTAGAGGGATTCCACGCCAGTACTACATGAGTCAGCACACCGAACGCGTTCACGAGAAAGCCCGCTCACGCAAGTCGGAAGCACGCAATCTACGCATCGCCGCAGAATCGGGGATCTGAACAAGAAGTTAAATAGATTCAGTGGCTTACGCTGAGGTTCAAGCGCCCGCTCCTATAGTACCGGCGTGTCAGCGAGGTCTGCTGACAGTCACCAAGGAGTAAAGCATGAACATGAATATCAACAACACCAAGGTCGCCATCCTCGCCACGCATGGCTTTGAGGAATCCGAGCTTACCGAGCCCATGAAGGCGCTCAAGGATGCCGGCGCGACGGTGCACGTTATCTCGCCGGAAACCGGTGTGGTCCAAGGGTTCAAGCACTTCGAAAAGGGCGCCACGGTTAAGGTCGACAAGAACTTGAGCGAAGCGCGTGCCAGTGATTACGACGCGCTGGTCCTTCCGGGCGGTCTGTTCAATCCCGACAAGCTGCGCACCAACGAAATGGCGCTTACATTCATTCGCGACTTCGCCAAAACCGGCAAAACGCTCGCGGCGATCTGCCACGCACCGTGGCTCCTCATCAATGCGGGTCTCGCGAAGGGCCGCACGCTGACTTCAGTGCCGACAATTCGAAAGGATCTCGAGAACGCCGGCGCGAAGTGGGTCGACGAGATGAACGAAAGGAGTCATCAGCGCAAGGTCGCGTAACTTCCCGCGCACTTCGCTTCCTGAGCTACACAACAGCCCCGCCCCGTGCGGGGCTGTTTTTTTGCGCGCGGGTGGCGGCGAGCGGCGTGGAGGTGATCAACGCGCGGCAATCGTTCGGAGCAAGGCTGGGGCTGGCTTGTCGCTCATCGGGAGCAGACGACAACTGCACATTTGTTTCGCGGCGACACGCTCCGCTGAGTTCGGACCCTGTGGGCGAGCGGCGATCGGGATCGGGCCGAAACGGCCGTGCGCAAATCGCTCGCTCGTCGGGGTCCAGTTCGAAATCGCCGAAACGGTAGCCCGGCTTGGGCATTGTCAACGTCGAGTCGGTCGCAACAGGAGGCCGCCAGGAAGCCTGGCAGAAAAATACCGGCCGCATGTAACGACGCGGTCATGGCTGAACCGCCGACTCGGTCACAGCGTCGGCGTGCCGGCGAACGCGTCGCCCATCCCGATCGATGCGCGGCATTGCATGTCATCGATCCGATCCTCGCCATTCGCCGCGACGGCT
>CAJDVY010000073.1_pt1 | contig 13594 bp, 11 predicted proteins | sample 7391441 | NCBI WGS metagenome assembly CAJDVY01 (sample SAMEA7055728, study PRJEB34461) | soil metagenome | biome: terrestrial ecosystem; feature: Peninsula; material: soil | place: Antarctica | collected 2016 | reverse complement strand
TGCGACCGCGGAAACTGCGCAGAGCGCACGCTGGCGCGATCGCGGGCCGTGGCTGCTGCTGTTCTTGTTGCCGCTGGCGTTGCTCGGCTTCCGGCGCGGTTGGCTGAAGGCGCTAGCGCTCGCGGTCATCGTACCGGCTCCGAGTGCGCAGGCCGCGACGCTCGCGAACTTGTGGCAGCGGCCCGACCAGCAGGCCGCGGCTGCACTCGCCCACGGCGATGCCAAGCATGCGTTGAGTGTAGCGCGCTCACCTCAATGGCGAGGCAGCGCCGCATATCGCGCCGGCGACTATGCGGCAGCGATCGAAGATTACGCAAAAACGCCCGGCGCGGATGGCGCCTACAACAAGGGCAACGCACTGGCCAAACTCGGTCGCTACGAGGACGCGATCAAGGCGTATGACGACGCGCTGAAAGTGGCGCCACAAATGGCGGATGCGCAGGCGAACCGTAAGGCCGTCGAGGACTTTCTCGCGCAGCAGAAAGCACAGAACAAGCCATCGCCTTCGGAAAAGAAGCAAGGCTCACAGAGCGATTCAAAAGATCAGCAGTCATCGGACAAAGGTTCGCAAGGCGATCAGCACGACAAGGGCGAACAAGGCCAACAGGGCCAATCAAAGGATGGCCAGAAGGATCAGCAAAAGAGCGACCAGCAAAAGGACGGCCAGCAGCAAGATGCGCAGAACAAGGATGGCTCGTCTTCTTCAGCGTCCGGCGATGCGCAGAAGAGCGCGCAGGACGACGCGAAAAAGTCGGCTGGAAAGGATCAGACGGATCAGGACAAGTCTGACTCTGGCGCTGGCGTGCAGCAGGGCGACCAGCCCGCAGCCACACAGGCGCAGAAGCCGGATGCGGCGCAGCAGGACGCGTTGTCGAAATCCATCGACAAAGCACTGGCCGCGCCGTCGAAACCGGACGATGCGAAGACGAACGACAAGCCGCAACACGGCGTCGCCCCCGCGCAGGACGAGGCGGCCCGTGAGAAGCAGCAGACCCTGGAACACTGGCTGCAACGCGTGCCGGATGATCCGGGTGGCCTGCTGCGGCGCAAATTCCAGCTTGAATATCAGCGTCGCCAGCAAGCTGCGGGAGAAGGCGGATGACACGAATTTCCATTCAACACTGCGCGCGCTTTGCCGCGTTCGCGTTGCTGTTTGCATTGATGTCCGCGCAAGCTTCGGCGGCCACGCTGCGCGCATGGTTTGATCGCAGCAGCATGCAGCTCGGTGAAACGGTAACCCTGAACGTCGAGGCCGATGCCACCGATAGTGCGCAGCCAGACTTCTCCGCGTTGAATCAGGATTTTGATCTGCGCGGAACCCAATCCAGCCAGCAGGTCAGTATCGTCAACGGCAGCAGCACATCGAAGACGCTGTGGGCGGTCGCACTGGAACCAAAGCACGCCGGCACCATCGACGTCGCGCCGATCAAGGTCGGCAACGCGCAGACCAATGCGCTCCAACTCCAGGTGCTGGCAGCGGCCGCCGCGACCGCGCCGAAAGCTGACGGCGACGTGTTCCTCGACGTCACCGCCGAACCGCTGACGCCCTACGTGCAGCAGGAAGTGCGCTATACGGTGAAGCTCTACTTTGCTGTGGATCTCGGCGGCGGCAGCCTTGCCGATCCGAAGGCGGACGGCCTCGGGGTCAAGCAACTCGGTCAGGACAAGACGTATGACGCGACCGTTGGTACGCGCCACTACAAGGTCATCGAGCGCCATTACGCGCTGACGCCGGAGCGTAGTGGGGCCATCGACATCGCGGCGATCACGTTTCGTGGCACCGCGCTCAGCGCCGGCGACCCCATGGGTTTTTTCCGCGGCGGTCGCAACGTCAGCGCGCGATCCCAGCCGATCCACCTGGACGTCAAGGCGCAGCCAGCGCAATGGACGGGCGCGGCGTGGCTGCCCGCTGCGTCGCTGCTGCTCAAGGACGACACCGCATTGCCGGACGAAGTGCACGTCGGCGATCCGATCACGCGCACGATTCGCCTGCAGGCGAAGGGCTTGGGCCACGAGCAGTTGCCGGACATAAACCTGACCAAACCTGACGGCGCCGAGATGTATCCGGACAAGGCCGACTCGCGCACGCGCGATGATGGCGAGTGGTTGTACGGCGAGCGCGTGCAGAAGTTTGCGTTCGTGCCCGATCGCGCGGGGACGTTGACGATACCTGGCGTCGAGGTGCACTGGTGGGATACGCAAAATGATCGTGCCGAAGTCGCGCAATTGCCGGCCAAGACGATCACCGTGCTGGCGGCAGTGGGTGCGGCGGCGACTCATGGAACAGGTAATGTGGCCGCGCCGCCCGAATCAGCGTCCACACCGAGCATGATCGCGGCGCCGCCAATGGCAACGTCGGCATCGAAACATCGCCTGCGGACCTGGAAGGCGCTGGCGATTGTCGGCTTCGTGTTGTGGTTGAGCACGCTCGCGCTGTGGTGGCGTTCACGCCGCCGCGTGCGCGTGGTGACGACGGCGCCGGCTGCGGCCGTGGATTCTTCTTCGCAGCGCGCGGCGTTCCTGCGCGCCTGTTCGCTCGGCGAGTTCGCCGCGGCGGAGCGTGCGTTGGTGGCGTGGGCGCGCGGTGAACGCGCGGATGTGCGCAACCTCGGTGAGCTTGCGTCCCGGCTTGGCGATTCCGCGCAGACGGCCGCGCTCGCCGATCTGCAGCGCACGCGCTACGCCGGCGAACCCGTACAAGGCTTGGCGCAGCGCCTAGGGCAGGCGTTCAAGGGGGGCCTTGTGTGGCGCGATCACGCGCCCGCGCGCGAGGGCGCGATGAGCGCCTTGCCTGCCCTTTATCCGTCGCGTGGCTGAACTTGCGCGCACGATCGAGTTAGGCTGATCCGCCGCACACAAAAACCCCGGCCTGCGGCTGCAGACCGGGGTTTTGTTGGATCAGACCCGTTCCGCCATGACGTCCATGGCGGATCAGGCTGGATTAGAAGCGATATTCGCCGCTGACCGATACCAGGTCGGGACTGACGTTGAAGCCGTTCTTCGATGCCTTGTAGTGGTCGTAATTCAGGCCAACGCTGAAGTTGTTGTTGAAGTCGTAGCCGAAGCCTGCGCCGGCATACCATTTGCTGCTGCTGTCATCGACGAGCACCGGAACGCTGGCCGCATTCAGATAGCCGCCCTGGACGTCGGCGCGGAACAGACCCGCGCGGCCACTCAGATACCAGTTGTCGGTGAGGTTGAAGTGCGCATTGGCGCCGACGTTCCAGCCGTTGAGCTTGGCGTTGCCGAGCGGCGCGTAACCAGATTTCGGCGAGATGGTGCCGAGATCGGTATAACCGCCTTCGACGCCGATGAGCAAGTTCGGTGCCACGGCCCAGCGATAACCGATGTTCGCGGCATAACCGGTGTCCGTGTCGTCGTAAGCGCCCTTGCTCAGGTTGGACTGACCGATGTTGCCATTGATGAACATGCCGCTCGTGTCGGCAGCGTGGACGGCAGGCAGCGCGAAAAGACCTGCGGTGGCCAGGGCAGCGGCCAGTAGTGTGTTTCTCATGATTTTTGCTCCAACGATGTTAGGAAAAACGGGAGTCGCGGTGGCGTTGTCTTTTGCCACTGAAGTTCGACTATCACCACCGCAATCCGTTCGGCTGCGCTGGCGTAGCGCTTAAGATGGGATTCAGTCCGTCAATTGCAATACTTGGCAGTACATTAATTATTCATGGCGGCCAGCAATGTGGTGTGTCGCAGGTTTTCCAGGCGAACGATGGCGCCGCGGATACGTGGACGAGCGCACGCTGTCCGTTGTTTTTCCTTCGTCGCGCAACGAAGAGAAAGAGCCGACTGCGTTCCTCAGCGCCGACTGAGCGTGCGCTCGAGGAGTTCGGCGAGGCGTGCCGCCGCTTCGCGCACGCGGCGCTCCGCGAGCGGACGCATATGGACGAGGTAAGTCGCGTCGAGCCGGTGGCCGCGCGGATAGATCCCGTCATCGCGCGTCATGCGACACGATTCCTCGGCCCATTGCGCCGGCGTCCCGCGCGCAACCGGCAGCGGCGTTCGACCCAGCTCCTTCACATATGTGCGCCACCCGAGATGGCGACTGCCGAGCACCGGCGTATCCCAGATCGCATGCAGGTTGGTGCCGCGGCCATTCCATTGGATCTGATAGCGATTGCCGCCGCGATCGTGGCGATAGCCCGCATGCAGCGGCTGGTGCGCATCAGCGACGAAGTGCACGATAAAGCGCAGCGCGACGGCGCGCTCCCAATCCGGACGCGAGTGGTCGCCGAGGACGCGTGCATAGGTTTCGATCGCGCCGACTACGCAGTGCCCACCTGGGCAATCGCGTGGCGGATCGTAGCGGCAAGTCGATGAAGCGAAGTTGACGAAATGCAGTGGCGCTGTGGCGCGCGCGAGCGTGCGCTGCGACGGATCGTCGCGCAGTTCGTCGGCCCAAGTCGCCACATCGGCCAGTGAATGATCGCCGGTCGATGCCAACAGGTGGAGCACCTGCGCGTGTGCGCTCGGGGACAGGCGCTGCTGCGCAAGTTGCGCGACGATTCGATGTCCACTTGGCCCCCACGCGTGGGCCAGCGACGGAAGGAAAATGAGGGAGAGGGCGACAAGACGGAAAACAGGCGTTGGCATGAAGGCAAATGCACATGGGGTATCGATGAAGTGTGTCACGTACAGCCGCGTTGCCAGTGAGAGCCGTAGAGCAGGTGTTGATCGAACGTCGCTGGAATTGGCTCCTTCACAATGGCTCCGTGCGCGCATTGCACGGGGCCGGTACAATTGAGAAATCGTCTTTTCCGTCTACGTCGAAGGAGCAGTGCATGGCTGTGAAAGTCGCGATCAATGGGTATGGCCGTATCGGCCGTAATGTGTTGCGGGCGCTGTATGAGGCCAAGCGCACCAACGACATCCAGATCGTCGCCGTCAACGACCTCGGCGACGCGGAAATCAACGCGCATCTGACCCAGTACGACACCGCGCACGGCAAGTATCCCGGCGTCGTCGGCTACGACAGCGGCGACATCATCGTCGACGGCGACCGTATCAAGGTCTGTGTCGAACGGGATCCGGCGAAGCTGCCGTGGAAGGATCTGGGCGTCGACATCGTGCTCGAATGCACCGGCTTCTTCACCAGCAAGGCCAAGGCCAGCGCGCATATCGCGGCCGGGGCAAGAAAGGTGATCATCTCTGCGCCTGGCGACAAGGACGTGGATGGCACCTTTGTCTACGGCGTAAACCATGACCAGATCAAGGGCAGCGACCAGGTCATCTCGAACGCCTCGTGCACAACCAATTGCCTTGCGCCACTGGCAATGGTGCTGCATGAAAAAATCGGCATCGTGCACGGTCTGATGACGACGATCCACGCGTACACGAATGATCAGGTGCTGACCGACGTGTACCACAAGGATCTGCGCCGGGCGCGTTCGGCGACGATGTCGCAGATCCCGACCAAGACCGGAGCCGCGGCAGCGATCGGTCTGGTGTTGCCGGCGCTGAAGGGCAAGCTCGACGGGTTCTCGATGCGCGTGCCGACAATCAACGTCTCGTGCGTCGACTTGTCGTTCGTTGCGCAGCGCGCGACCTCCCACGAGGAAATCGATGCGGCGGTGAAGGAAGCGAGCGAGGGCAAGCTGAAGAACATCCTCGGCATCAATCACGCGGCGCTGGTTTCAGTTGACTTCAACAACGATCCGCGCAGCTCGGTTTACGACGCGACGCAGACGCGTGTCATGGGCGGCACCCTTGTCAAGGTGCTGGCCTGGTACGACAACGAGTGGGGTTTCTCGAACCGCATGCTCGATATGACGCTGGCGTTCGCCAACGCCAAGTAGGCGGCGCTGGCTTGGGTGGCGGGCATTTGCGCCAAAAGCCGATGCCGCCATCCACAAAAGTCTATCGCGCTTGCGGCGACCGGGTTGCAAAGCCGTCTGCGCGCTCCCGGCGTTGCGCGGCCGATTTTGATCCGCTTCGCTGTTGCACCAGCAGTGGCAGGTCGCTGTACTGGAACAGATGCCGCGTCGTGCCGCCGAGCACGAGTTCGCTGATCCGCGAATGGCCCCATGCGCCCATGACTATCAGGTCGGCACCGACGGCATGCGCCGCGTCGAGCAGGGCGGCGCCAGATTCCTTGCCGGCCTTGAACGGCTGGAATTCCGCTGTGATGCCATGCCGCATAAGCCACGCCGCTAGATCGAGCGTTGGCAGATAGCGCAGTCCGAACGGGCTTTCACTGGCAGTCCCATCCAGAACGCTCACCCGTGTGGCCCGTTCGAGCAGCGGCAATGCGCCGCGAATTGCCAAGGCCGCCTCGCGGCTGTGGTTCCATGCGATCAGCACGTGCGTGCTGACGGTTGCGCACTGCGCACGTTCCGGCACCACCACAACGGGCGCGGATGCACCGAACACGGTGCGTGACACGATGCCCCAGCCAGTCGGGGTGTTGCGTTCGAGTTGAGGGCGTTCTACCACGACGAGATCGGACCAGCGCGAGGCGTGGCACAACGCTTCGATTACGTCGCCCTGGGTTACCTGCCATTCGCCTCCCACGCCGCGCGCAGCGAGTTGCGCGCGCCAGAATGGTTCACACTGCAATGCGTCGCGATACTGTGCATCCGCTTCGCTCGCGAACAACGTGCCCGCTTCCGGCGATGCATACGTCGTCGGCGCGAGCGCGACGACGTGCAGGCCGGTCGCCCAAGCCCCGAGGGAGCGCGCCAATTCAAGTCCGACCGTCCCCGCCGGCGTTTCGGCGTCGGTGCGGCGCAGGTGAATCAGCACGTCGCGCCTGAATCGCGCGTCGACTCCACCGTCATGGATCGTCATCGCATTTCTCCATCGATGCCATGCAGCCAAGCTTACGACGCCGCGCGCGCTGCGTCGCCTCGTCCGGGCTGGAGTGAAGCGCCACGGCGATAGCGATGCACAGCCGGATCGAGCAAGATGCAGCACGGTGCACTACCTGAAGGTGCCTTCGAGGAGGATTGCGATGACTGCATCACGCGTGCTGGCGGCTGAGTACAGCGTTCGCGAGGAAATCGCCTCCAGCCTCGTCCATGGCATCGGCATCGTGTTCGGTGTGATCGGATTTGTGATCCTCGCGGTCGCCGCGTCGCGTGGCCATGGTGCGTTGAATGTCGTCAGCGTCTGCATCTACGGAGTGACATTGGTTGCGCTCTACGTCGCTTCGACGCTCTATCACAGCATCGCCCATCCGCCGGCGAAGCCGCTGTTGCGCGTACTCGATCACTCCGCGATCTTCCTGCTGATTGCAGGCACCTATACGCCATTCACGCTGATCACGCTGCGTGGCGTGTGGGGCTGGTCGCTGTTTACGATTGTCTGGGCGCTCGCGTTTGCCGGCATCGCGCTGGAAGTGCGTCGCGTGCGCAGCCGACCGCTGATGGCTGCGTTGTACGTCGGCATGGGCTGGGTCGGCCTTATCGCGATCAAGCCGCTGGTCGCGGCGCTGCCGGCGGGCGGCCTGTGGCTGATGCTCGGCGGCGGCGTTGCCTACACGCTTGGGGTTCCGTTCTATTTGTGGAAGCGGCTGCCGTTCAACCATGCGCTGTGGCATGTATTCGTCCTGCTCGGCAGCGTCCTGCACTTCTTTGCGGTGTGGCTTTACGTGTTGCCGAGTGGCATGCGGTGAATGGGGTGCGCTGACCGGGTACACGTTGGCTAGCGGTATTGCGAAGCATGTTCCTGCAGCGATTGCGGCATCAAGGGCTGAGCGATCCCACCCGGACGGGATCGACGTCAGCGTGCATCGCCTCGATCCGGTGATAATCGAACGGATCGCAGTAGCGCACTTCGATGATACGCGGCGAGAAGAAAGCGAAATAGCGGCCGCGCATCTTTCGCGCAGTGACGCCTGAGAATTCAGCCGAACGCGAACGCCAGCGCAAAGATTCCCAGCATCGCGAAGCAGATGCCAAGTTTCGCGGCGGTGCCCACGACGAAGCCGAGCCACGCCCCGACGCCGACGCCAGTCGCCTTGCGCAGGCCACCGCCGGCCACGAGTTCGCCAAGCAGTGCGCCGAGGAACGGCCCGAGCAGCAGGCCGGGCAGGCCGAAAAAAATACCGACGATGGTGCCGAGCAGCGCACCAATCACCGCATGGCGACTGGCACCAACGCGTTTCGCGCCATGCATGCCGGCGACGAGATCGAGCGCCAGTGCCAGCACGGTCAGGACGCCGAGCACGATCAGCGTGAGCATGCCGACGTGCGCATAGCCGTCGGCCCAGGCGGCGAGCCACATGCCGCCGAACACGATCGGCACGCCCGGCAGGATCGGCACGATCGTACCGGCGAGGCCGATCACGATCAGCACGCCAGCGAGCACATACCAGACGATCTGCAGATCCATCGGTGGCGCAATCCGTTTTGTGAGCAGGCGCGGCCGACGTGTAGAAGAACATGGCGCGGAAACGGGTGAACGCGTCGGTTCGCTACTCTAACCGACGCGCTGCCCTTTACCTTCCGCCGTCGCCACGATCAGGTCCGGTCGAGACGAAATTCGATCGGCACCATGCCCCACGCCGACACCGGCTGGCCGTCGCGCAGCACCGGCCGGAAGTGCGCCTGCCGCACCGCTTCGCGCGCTGCCGCATCCAGTTGTGGGTGGCCCGAACCACGTTCGATTTCGATGCGTTGCACATTTCCTTCACTATCGACCAGCACGCGCAGCAGCACAGTGCCTTGTTCGCGCAGGCGCACCGATGTCACCGGATATTTCAATCGCAGTGAACCGTCGTAAGCGAGCACGCGGGTTTCGCCGGCGCCAGGCGCTCCCTGCGCATTGCCTGCTACAGAACTGACCGGAGCGGTTGCAACGGGTACGGTCGCAACCGGCGTTGCAACCGCGGCTGTTGTCGTCGGGACCGGATTGTTCGGCACGGGCGGCGCGATGACCGGATGAAGGTCCGGCCGTGGACGTTCCAGCGGCAGTGGTTCCGGTGGAATCGGCAATGCCGGTGGTGGCGGCTCCGCCTCGAAAATCCGGACCTCGGCGACTTTCGGAACAAGCCGTGGCAACGGCATCGCGATTGGAATCGCGACGATCGCGAGTGCGAAGACATGCAGCGCGAGGCTGGTGCTTACCGCGATGACGCGCTGCCAATCCAGGGATGCGAGCGGCGTATGAGCTTGAACAGACATGGCATTTCCCCATCTGGAAGATCATGGGGTACAACGCGGCTCGCATTGGCGCGGGGTTAGTCAATCGCTGATCGCTCCACCAAATTGGAGGCCGACGGCGAAGTGAGTTCGGTTCCAGAGCCATCCCGAGCAATGGGAGCGTTGCGCAGACAGTGTTTCGAGTAGGTTGAAAACCCAATCCCGGAACGGGCGCTGAGCGCCTACACGCGTCCAACCACCGGCAGCAATGCACCCGTGATCGCAGCGGCGCGATCGGACAGCAAGAACACGATCACGTCCGCAAGCTGCTCCGGCTTCACCCACCGGTCGAACTCTGCTTTAGGCATGTCGGCACGATTTGGCGGCGTGTCGATGATGCTGGGGAGCACCGCATTCACCGTAATGCGATCGTCCTTCAATTCCTCCGCCAGCGCCTCGGTCAGACGTGCGACCCCGGCCTTTGATGCGGCATAAGCACCCATGCCCGCGCCGGCCTTGGCCGATGCGGCTGCGCCGATGTTGACGATGCGCCCGCCGCCGCGCTTGCGCAGATGCACCAACGCAGCTTTGCTCGCCGCCGCTGCGGTGCGCAGGTTGACCCGATAGAGCAGATCCCACGTATCGAGCGTGCCGTCGGCGACGGTTTCCCAGCGGAACGCACCCGCGATGTTGACCAGCCCATCCAGTCCACCAAGCGACTGCGCAACCTTGTCCAGCGTTTCCGCAGCGGCTTTCTCGTCCGCGAGGTCGACTCCGCCGAACAACAGCGCACCCTCGAGCGCGCCGGTTTGATGCGGCGCGCCTGCGCGATCGATCGCGGCGACGCGGGCGCCGGCCGCTTGTGCGGCGCGCACCACGGCCGTTCCTAGCGTGCCGAAGGCACCGGTTACGACGATCAGTTTTCCTTCCAGATTCATCAAACGGTACTCCGCTTGTCCAGCATCACCAGCGCCGATCATAGTTCGATCGGACTCCCGGCGTCCCACAGTCAGGATCAGCTGTAGGGGACTGTGCTAGAACGTCACGTCGCCCTACGCGGAACCGCACCCATGTCTGATCTCGCCCGGCAGGTTCGCATCCTGACCCGCTCGATGCTGGTGATCCTGGTGATCGTGTGCACGTACGCGTGTTATCTCGCGCAGGACGTGCTCGCACCGCTGATGCTCGGTCTCCTGCTGGCGTTGCTATTGTCGCCGCTGGTGACCCTGTTCGAGCGCGCGCGCGTCCCGCGCGCGCTCGGCAGCCTGGTCGTGGTGCTGCTGATCGTGGTCGGGATGGGGAGTGCCCTCTCCAGCCTGATGCGGCCCGCGCAGGACTGGATTGCGACCGCGCCGACCAGCCTGAAGTCGATCGAAAAGCGCTTGCGCGACGTGCGCGCCCCATTCACGCAGGCGCGCGAGGCAACCCGGAAGCTGGAGGACATGGGGCAGCCTCCCGCCGCGAAAGTCATCGTCGCCACCCAGCCAAGCGCGTTGGACGACATGCTGGCGGAGACTCCACACGCGGTCGGAACGATCGCGGTCGTATTGCTTCTGGTCTATTTCTTCCTTTCATCCGGAGACAACTTCCTGCGTCGTCTGGTCGAAATTTCACCGCGCATGAGCGAAAAGCGCGTGGTCGTCGGCATTGCGCGCGGCATCCAGCAAGAAATGTCGCGTTACCTGGCAATGGTCAGTTCGATCAACCTGGGCCTGGCCATCGCCACCGCGATCGCGATGAGCCTGCTCGGCGTGCCCAATGCGCTTTTGTGGGGCGCACTCGCCGGGATACTCAATTTCGCGCCCTACGTCGGGCCCACAGTCACGATCATCACGCTGACACTCGTCGGTCTCGCGACGTTTCCCTCGCTGGGGCACGCGCTCGCAGTGCCCAGTGTGTTCTTCGTGTTGGCAGTTATAGAAGGCCAGTTGATCACGCCGGTTGTGATCGGGCGTCGCCTCGCAATCAACCCGGTCATCGTCTTCGTTTGGCTACTGATCTGGGGCGCGTTGTGGGGAATCATCGGCATCCTGCTCGCCGGTCCCTTGCTCGCTTGCTTCCGGATCCTTTGTCAGCACCTGCCATCGCTGCAGGCGATGTCCGTGTTGATGGGCGACAGTCGCGTCGAAGTGGCGGAGTAGCTGTCGCGGGTGACCGATTGGAACGCTGCATGCGGTACCTGACGCCGCTTCACAGGGGAACCGTTGCCGCGGCAGGGTAAACTGGACGGTCAACAACCGCAGAACACGAGACGTTGCATACCGTGGGGACACGCACGCACGATCAAGAAGATCTGACCGCCAGACAACCCGCCCACACGGCGTGGCACCTCGCGGTCGCGCCGATGATGGATTGGACCGATCGGCACTGCCGTTACTTCCATCGCCTGCTCGCGCCGCACGCGTTGCTCTACACCGAAATGGTCACGGCGCAGGCGGTGATCCATGGTGATCGCGAGCGCTTGATCGGGTTTGATGCGGCCGAGCATCCGCTCGCGTTGCAGCTTGGTGGTTCGGAGCCACGCGAGCTCGCGCAGGCGGCACGGATCGGAGCCGAGCTGGGGTACGGCGAGATCAATCTCAACGTGGGTTGTCCGTCCGATCGCGTGCAGTCGGGGCGCTTTGGCGCTTGCCTGATGCGCGAACCGGCGTTGGTCGCCGAGTGTGTGACGGCGATGCGTGAGGCGGTGGCGCCGTTGCACACGGCGGTCACGGTGAAATGCCGGCTCGGCGTCGACGATCAGGATGAGGATGTCGCGCTGGCCGAGTTCGTCGACGCGGTGCATGCCGGCGGCTGCGATGTATTTGTAGTGCATGCGCGCAAGGCCTGGTTGCAGGGCTTGTCGCCGAAGGAGAACCGCGACGTGCCGCCGCTCAATTACGAGCGCGTGTACCGCCTCAAGCGCGAGCACCCTCAGCTCACGGTCATCATCAATGGCGGCATCGTCGGGATCGATGAAACGCGAGAACATCTGCGCCGTGTCGATGGCGTGATGCTCGGGCGCGTGGCGTACCACGAGCCGTATCGGCTGGCGGAAATCGAGCACGATGTGTTCAGCACGCCGTTGCCGGATCGAGATGAGGTACTCCTGCGCCTGCGCCCTTATGTCGAAGCGCATCTCGCGCGAGGTGATCGCTTGCAGCACATCAGCCGGCATATTCTTGGTTTGTATCAAGGTTTGCCGGGTGCGCGCGCATTCCGCCGTGTGCTCAGCGAGCAGGCGCATCGGCTGGATGCGGGTTGGGAGGTGGTCGAGCGCGCTCGGATGGCACGTAGCAGCGAGCGCTACAGCGGGATGGCGTGATGTGCTGAACACCATCCGCAGCGAACCCGCCGGCTGATGCGGATGGCGTCAAAGCGTGGGCTGATGCGCCATTCAGGGCACAATGCGCATCCGCTCCTCCTCGTCTGCTGCATATGTCCCTCGTCAATCTCGTCAACCTCGACTACTCGGTCGGCGGTCCGCTGTTGCTTGAAAACGTCGATTTCGCGATCGAGCGCAATGAGCGGATCTGCATCGTCGGGCGCAATGGCGCCGGCAAGTCGACCTTGCTGAAGTTGATCGCGGGCGAAATTCGCCCGGACGACGGCGAGGTGCGGGTCGAGGGCGGCGTGCGCATCGCGCGGCTGACCCAGGAAGTGCCGCGCGACATGACCGGGACGGTGTTCGAAGTTGTCGCCGGTGCGCTTGGACATATCGGCGAGTGGCTGGCCGAATTCCATCGACTGACGCACCACCTGGATGTCCCCGGCAATGTGGACAAGATGAGCGCGGTACAGGCGCGCATCGACTCCGAGCAGGGTTGGAATCTCGAACAGCGCGTAACCCAGGTGTTGATGCGTCTGCAGTTGGATGAGGAGTTGGAGTTTTCGGCTCTCTCCGGCGGCATGAAGCGGCGGGTTCTGCTAGGCCGTGCCTTGGTTCTGGATCCCGATGTCCTGCTGCTCGACGAGCCGACCAATCATCTCGACATCGAGGCGATCGCGTGGCTGGAGCAGATGCTGCTCGACTTTCCCGCCAGTGTCGTCTTCGTTACCCACGACCGCAGCTTTCTGCGCGCGTTGGCGACGCGCATCGTCGAGATTGATCGTGGTGCGGTCACCAGCTGGCCGGGGGATTATGAAAATTATCTGCGCCGGCGCGAGGAGCGGTTGCATGCGCAGGCGCAGGAAAACGCGCTGTTCGACAAGAAGCTGGCGCAGGAAGAAATCTGGATTCGCCAAGGAATCAAAGCGCGTCGCACGCGCAACGAAGGTCGCGTGCGCGCGCTGGAAACGATGCGTCGCGAGCGCTCGCAGCGACGCGAGCTCGGTGGCAACGCGAAGCTTGAGGTTGGCAATGCCGTGGCATCGGGGCGGCGCGTGGTCGATGTCAAGGACATCCGCTTCGCCTTCGGCGAGCAAATGATCGTCGACGGACTCACGACCACGATCCAGCGCGGCGATCGCGTCGGTCTGATCGGGGCGAATGGCTCCGGCAAGACCACGTTGATCAAGTTGCT
>CAJDVY010000023.1_pt1 | contig 13895 bp, 11 predicted proteins | sample 7391441 | NCBI WGS metagenome assembly CAJDVY01 (sample SAMEA7055728, study PRJEB34461) | soil metagenome | biome: terrestrial ecosystem; feature: Peninsula; material: soil | place: Antarctica | collected 2016 | reverse complement strand
CATGGTCGCCACACAGGTGGTGCGCAGTTGCCCAACGTAGGCGGGGTCGGCTGAAATCGTGGCCGCAGCCTTCGCGTCATCCGGGTGGGCGGCGAACGCCAACATCGCCTCGGCGAGCGGGCCGTGGCTGTGCGAACCGATTGCGTTCAGGGAGGCGAGGGTGATCGCGTTGTGCTGCACCGGGAACGCGTACGCGGCGACATTGCCAAGGGCTTTTGCCAAGCGGTAGATCGCGTTGTCCGGTGTCGGTTCGCTGGAATGGCCGCCGGGTGACGTGACTGTCAGCAGGAAGTCGGCGTAGGTCTTCTCGGCGGCCTGTATTTCGTAGTCGACCGGTTTGAGGTTGGCGTCGAAGGTGCCACCACCGGCATCCGCATTGAGCAGGAATTCGGCATCGTGATAGCGCTTGGCCAATTCGCGCGTGGACGCCATCTCGGTCTCCTCGTCGCCGGAGAACACCAGGATCATTTCGTGACTGGGTACGAAGCCTTCACGCTTGAAGCGCATCATCGTTTCCACCAAGGCGACGAGGTTGGTTTTCATGTCGGCCGTGCCGCGCCCGTAGAGGTAGCCGTTCTCCTCGATCAGCTTGAATGGATCGCGCGTCCAGTCTGCCGGATTGGCTGCGACGACATCCATGTGGGCTGAGAGCAGGATCGGCTTGCCGGTGCCGTTGCCACGGTAATGCGCGACCAGTGCGGCGGTACGGCCGACGGGGATTATCTCGATGTCCGATTTCGCAAAGCCCGCCGACTCGAGTTTGGCGGCAAGGTAGGCAGCCAGGACAGGGACCTGATCCTTGCCTTCGACAGTTGGTGTGGCGATGGCATGTCGCAGCATCTCCATGGTTTCCGGCATGGCCTGCGCCGTGGTCTCGGCGGCCGCGTGGGGAACATGGGCGAGGGCCAGGATCACACAACCGGCCAGACAGACAAAGCGCATCGACATGATTGGCTTCCGCGTAGGGGTGAACAGCGAGTTTGCAGTATCCGCCGTGGGACGGGTGGCAGCCAGAGGTCGCCCTGCAAGCAGGGAAGGCGAGAGCTGCATCTGTTCAGCGCAACATCGATCCACGTGTATGTGGCGATGGCGATGTAGCGGCGGTCACGTCACTCAAGTCAACCGAGCGCGAGATCGAAATTTCAGGAGGTTCGGTCCGTATGACCTCCGCATGAAAGCGGCTGCCCGCGATACTAGCCGGCGCATTCCGGTTTTGGCGCGCGCGTTCGGCCCGAATCAATACGGCCGCTGCCCGCTGTAGTTACCCGGCGGACTGTAGTCGCAGACGATGAAATACCAAGTGGGGAACTGCGCCCCAAAAGGGCTGTTGGCCGTGCACATCGTCTGACCGCATCCTACCTGCGTGGTCGATCGCCAGACCATCTGCGTGTAGTGTCCGCATTGTTTCCCAGAGGCGCAGCCGTTGGTCGCGTAGTTGTAATAGGCTTGTTCACCGGCCCAATCGCGCGTAGCGTCAGTGAAGGTCGGCGTAATTCCGGCGGCGGCGTAGATGTTTTGTCCATAACCGCTCGCGCCGCCGTGAGCGAACGTGCATCCATTCGCCCAAGACTGCGCTGCTTGCGCAGCGGTTGAACTCCACGTCATCATCGGGATGCTTGGACTCGCAGCGGGAATGACGGTCTTGCGCGCGCAGTTGTGGACCTCAAGCGCGCCCAGCGACGCAGCATCCGTCGTGCCGGTGCCTTCGAGCCCATCAAAAAACAGGCAGTCCAGAAACACCGCGTGCGCCGGGATCGGCGCCACCAGTGCCAGCAGGGCAAACAATGCGTTGCGCATGGCCGATTCTCCGTCAGGGGAATCGAGCTTACTGTGCAAGCGGGACCGCGTCCGCCATTCGAACCGCACGGTCGTGCAGGGGACGCGTTCTGTGCGTCATGCGGAGCGCGCAACGCGGACTTGTTTGCGCCCTCACGCTCGCGCCGGTCAAATCGGGTAGCGCGGCTTCACGCCACAGCAAGCCTCGAGCACATTGCCGACGCCTGTTGACCCTCGGTGTGACTCGCCGAACCCGCGGGCGATACCCTGCGCCAATGCATTGCAGCGTTCGCATTGGCGCAGGAGTGCATCACAGCGACTTCAGGTATTGCGCGACATCTTCAACATCCGCTGGGGTCAGGCCCAGTGACTTTCGCGTGTTGTACTTGTTGACAACATCTTGCAGTGTGGCAGCGGTTCCATTATGGAAATACGGCGGAATAGCTCGGAACGCCGTCGGGTTCGGGTTCACTCACGACCTCGCTGGGCGCGTGCAAGCGTTGGTTCGCGTCGGTGAATTCCGGTCCGCTGTGGCACACAGCGCAGCCTGCGGCGCCATCAAAGAGAACCTTGCCACGCGCTGCCTTGGCGGTGTCGAAGCTGCCGATCGGAGCTGGCGGCGCGGCGATCGACAATTGGTACTCCTGTAACGCGGGCAGCTTGGCCGTAATCTGGTCGTCGGTCCCGTTTGTGATGTTGACGCCAGTCTTGCCGATACGCAGATCGGTGAAATTGCCGTGGCCACCCATCTGGGTCACGCCGACGTAGCGGTTCCAGTATGCAAGGTCATCGCCATCACCTGTCGCAATAATCCGATGAATGCCGCGCAGGCCGTACGCAGGCGAGATCACTTGCGGTCCGTTCAGCCCATCAATGTTGAAGCGTGGGTCGTACATACCTGGCCCCCACGACTTGTAGACGGCCTTCTGCGCCGCGTTCAATGCCGGTGACAGCGCGATGATCGCGCCAGGATTCAGGTCGCGATTGGGCCAGCCGTCGAGACGATGGCCGATGCCCTTGGTGAACGAATCGTCGACGGTCGAATGACATAGCGCACAGGTGATGCCGACCCGCGTCAGCGTGTCCTTGCCATTGACCTTCGCCACCGTGCCTTTGACTCCGACGACTGCATCGAGGCTGATCAAGGCCACCGTGGTGTCTACACTGGTCAGGCTGATGCTGCCGTCCACGATGCCTTGCACGACAGCCGGTGGCAGCGCATCGACATCGACTTTCAGCCCGACGGACAAGGCTGTGGTCGGATCGACTGCTGTGCCAATGACCTGATCCATATGCAATGCGTCAGTCCACTGGGTCTCGTCGCCGAACGTATCAAAGCGGAAGATCTGCTTGCCTTTCTCGAGGAAGGCGAGGTCCGCCGTTGTGGCAAAATTCCACACAAAATTACTGGCCAAGGCCACGCCGCTCGCGTCCTTGACGCCGGTGCTGATCGTTGCGGTACAGGTGACATTGGCGGGCAGTGGCTCCACCACCAGATCCTGTGGCAGGTTGGTGGTTGGCAACGCTGGCGCACGTGTAAATGTGGCTTTCTGGGTTCCTGGATCGTAGGCGATGTTCCCCGGGATCGCGGTTCCGGCCGGGCACGCCAACGTGAAATTCGCGGCGGTCAACGTCGAGGCATCCATTGCGTGGTCAAAATTCACGCTGACAGTGGTGGTGTTGGGAACCTGTGCCGACGCATTGGCCGGCACGGATGCAACGACCGTTGGGGTGAGCGGGGCTGGTGTATTTGGATTGTTGCTGCCGCCGCTGCCGCTGCATCCAACGATGCAGGCGCCGAGTGCGATCGGCACAAGCCGAGGCGATGATCTGAAAATGTGTGCGAACGTTCCCATGTGCTTTCCCTCTTGATTGGGTGCGGCGGGCCATGGCATGGACGATTGCGTCCATACCTTGTGCTGGCAGATCCGTTGAATGACGGCGTGGCGGTCTGCAACAGCCGCCACTTTCTTGCTGCCACACCGCGCGCGCAGTGGGGTTTCCAATTCCTCCGCAGCGGCCTCGCAGCCCGGTCAATGCGCAGGGGTGTAAGTCGTGTCTCGACGATTCAGTCGTTCCAGCCAGTGACAGGAGTGACGCGTTTCAGTACCGATTGGGTCATGCGTTCACAGCGCGGCCCGAGGAATGGAAATGCACCGGTCAGGCTCGCCAAAACCGTTCCTTCCAGCGCCGTGCGCAGCAGTCGGCGTGCGCGATACAAGCGGGTTTTCACGGTTTCTGGGCGGATATCGAGCAGCGATGCCGTCTCCTCGACCGAGCACTGCTCGACCTCGCGCATGACGAACACAACGCGAAATGCCGACGGCAAGTCGGCGATCGCATTTTCGATCAGGCCACGGATTTGTGCGCGTGCGACCGCGGCGGAGGGATCTTCCTCGCCAAACTTCGGGCGGAACGCGACTACCCGGTGGTCATTGGCTGGCGAGGTTTCCAGGGCGAGCAAATCGACCGTAGGCCGTTCGTGGCGCAACCGTCCGCGCGCTTCGTTGATCACGATGCGGGTGAGCCATGTGAGCAGGCTGGCGTCGCCACGAAAGGTCGACAATTTGTCGAATGCATGCATATATGCTTCCTGGACAATATCCTCGGCCTCGCTGTCGTTGTTGACGATGCCGCGCGCGACGCGGAACAGGCGCTGGTTGCAGCGTTGCATGATCTGGGCGAACGCGGCTTGATGCCCGCGTAGTGCCAGCTCGACGAGAACGGCGTCGTCCTCGTTTGCATTCACCACAACCACATTTTTCGATACGTTCACGATTCCACCCTCCAGACAGCAACAGATGCAGTAGTGTCCTAGAGGTTCCCGGCCCCACCACTGAGTGCCGCGAGTATCTCGCGCCGATGCGGATCGTGCTCGAACAACCCGAGTAGTCGCCGGGTCGTCATCGAGACGCCATGCATGGCCACGCCACGTGATGAAATGCACTCGTGGCTGGCCTGGATGATGACGGCTACGCCGCGCGGCTGCAGAACGCTAGCGAGCGTGTCGGCAATTTCCGCGGTCAATCGTTCCTGGATCTGCAGGCGTCGGGCGAACGCGTCGACCAGTCGTGCGAGCTTGGAAATGCCGACCACGCGTTTCGACGGCAGGTAGGCCACATGTGCCACGCCGCGGATTGCCGCCATATGGTGCTCGCACACGGAGCGCACTGGAATATCGCGCAGCAAGACCACGTCTTCGTAACCGCCGACGTCCTCGAAGGTACGGCTCAGGATCGCGGCTGGATCGCGCTGATATCCGGCAAACCATTCCTCGTAAGCACGCACCACGCGCTCTGGCGTCGCGCGCAAGCCCTCGCGCGATGGGTCGTCACCGGCCCAGCGCAGCAGCGTGCGCACGGCTTCTTCGGCTTGCGTACGTGTGGGATGCGCATGGGACCCGATCGCGGCGAGCGCGGTTGCCGCAGTGAAGTCCTCGGTTTTGTCATCGCTCAGGAACATGGCTCCAAGCCTCACGGATAATGGTTCTACCCGTTCGATGCAGTTGGGCTTGTGAGGTTCCCGGCCGCGGACCGGTCGGAACGGCTTGTCGCGTCGGGCAGCGAATTTGACGACGACGTCGAGGCGTTTCCGCTGCGCATCGAAGCACGCGATGGCGCGGCGATCCGCGACAAGTCCGTGATTCGGGTGAAGGCGCTCGACGATGCGGAAATCGTGTTGGTCGATTCGGCGTAAGCGCGGCGCTGTCACGGTGCGCACGGGTGAGCGCATCTTGCGATATCCACTTTTAGGCGCGTTCCATGCGTTCGTGGATAATCAGGCAAGGAGCGAAAGCGGGGCTACCTCGCCCCGTTCACCGGTCTCGTCATGCTCGCATGTCGCAAGCTTCGTTGCGACGTCCCAACCTGCATACAGCGGGTCCTACCAGTCGTACTTTTGGATTGCCGTGGTGCCGCCGTCAAACTGAATTACCCCGGTGGTGGCACTCGAAAATTTCAATCGAACAGGGCCTCCGGCGGAAGGTAAATAGCTCGGTGCGTGATAGGGACAGCCGAGGCACTGCCCGCCGCTGGTGGTTCCGAGCGTACCGGAGAACGTGCCGGAAACGGCGTCGTAGGGTCCGGACGCAGTAAACCACGTTGGTGCTCCTGAACTGTCATACACAGAGGCAATCAGAGCCAGCGTGCCATGTCTCACTTCGATATTGAATGCGCGACCGGATTCGGCAGGATTCCACCACGCGCCCGGTTCCGGCCTGACCAAGGAGGGACCGATCGACTGGCTATCGAAGTTCACATATGTGAACCCAGGTATCGCCACGGGCACCGAGTGACTGGTGTCGTCGACAAGGACAACGCGATAGGTGTCAGAGGTGACGTCGTAGTTTGCAACGTAGGCGTGATCGCTGTCGCGGGAGGCGGCGACCGCGAAGCACTCGTTGCTCGCGATTCCTGTTCCGGAGGTGATCTGGGTACGCAGATCGACGCTGATTAGACATCCTCCACCCGATGCTGCGATAAACACCTGGTTTCCGTCTGGAGATATATCGACTCCGTAGGCGGGCGACCCGAGAGGAACGGTCGACAGGACAGCCATGGACGATGTATCGATGGAGATCAGGCTGCCCTCGTACGCGGAGACGAAGAGCGTCTTGTCGTCTCTGCCGACGACCATTCCGCTCAAGGGCGTGCTGCTCGGACCCGGCACGAACGCGCGGCCCGTGATCACGCCAGACGTTGCGTCAATCGCCGTGATCGCCCGAGTAACGCGGCTTTCGACAAACAGGCGCCGGCCGTCGCGGCTGACGCGGATCAAGGGCGATGGCTCGCCGATCCCGGGGCCTGTGATCCGCCGCACGATCGAGCCCGTTCTGGTATCGACGACGGCAATAGGTCCATTGCCGGAAGCGATGGCATAGAGCGCGCTCCCATCGGGACTCAGCGTGATAGAAGCCGGGCCTGCGGGCTGCTCTGGATTCGGATCGTCGAATGTATGAATGACGCTTGCGGTCTGCGCATCTATGACGGCAATGGTTCCATCAACGCTCTGGACGTAAACGAAACTTCCATCAGCGCTCACGACGGGTGCGAGAGGTCTTCCATGCGCAATAGCGATGCGTGCGCCGACGACCGTGTTCGTCGCTGTATCGATGACAGCAACGTTATTTGACAGCGTGTCAGAGACGTACAGCATGGGCGATGCATGTGCGGTCCCCACCAGCATGATGCAAACGAATACTACGAAAAGACGTGTGCCCAAACAAATTTTGCGCATGATTCCCCTCCTTGCTCAGGCGACGGCGTCGCGTGCAGGACTCAGAGCGTCGATCCTCGACTAAGTTCCTGCGCGTAAGGAAATTCGGGAATTCGGGAAACTTGGAAGTTAGGGTCAGGTTGGGCTTTCCCTTGAAGCGCCGGACGCGATCGCGTTCTCCGGCAACTACAAGCGTTCTGCACTCCAAGTCCACGTGACGCCCATCGTGTTGCCGCCCGTACCCGACATCGTGTTGGCATCGACAATGCGACCGAGGTAGAACGCATACTTGTCATTCACGAACACCCGTACTTCGTCTGAAGACTGCTCCCACGAGCTTGTGCCCGCTGCTCGGCCGGGGTGAGCTTCATCGATCGCGGAGCCATCCGAATGGAACTCAAGAACAAGCGTCGACGTGTGCTCGTTCGTATTTGCGACGATCCGCCATTTGGATGACGCGATTGAAGTGACGGGTAGGCCTTTCTTGAGTGCGCGCGTCGCGTCTGGGGGCAGTCCCGGTTCCTGACCAGCCATCACGATCTTCGTCGTCGCCGTTCTCTTCGCCAGGGCGATGATTTCATCGGCGGTTTTTCCCGCAATCCGATCCTTGACCTTCGCCGCTGTCGGATGTTGGAGGTCGGGGTTGCCAACCATTTGCCTGGCACTCGAAACCCCGGCGAGGTTGAGTTGGAGTATCGCCATTTGCAACTGGATCTGTTGATCAGGATTCAGTGCTCCCATCATCCTGGCCATGCTGCTCTCGACGGAAGCATCCGTTGATGCGTCGATACGAGTGAGGGCGTGTACCGCAGTCGGTCCGCTTGCACACCCGACCAAGATGGTCGCCGCAAGCATCACCATCAGGCTCGCTTTTTTCATCACGATCTCCATTGACTACTCACTTTCGTTCGCAGGCGCGCGCGTCGCCCGATCCATTACTTCACCCCATGCATCCAGCGCTTGATGAATGGTGTCGCCAGCAGCACGACGATGCCGCTGCCGATGCCGATCTTCGCCGAGAACACGAACAGCTCGTCGTACTTGGCGAGCGCGTCGGCGATATTCAGCACGGCGCCTTCGGGAATCTCGATAGCTGACAACTTGCCCAATTCGGCCGCCAGCACTTCCGAGTACGAGGTACCGAGAAACCAGCCGCCCATCATCAGTCCGACCACGCGCGGCACCGACAATTGGGTGACCGCCGACAGGCCGATCGGCGACAGCAGCATCTCGCCGACTTCGAGCACGAAATACGCGAGCACGAACCACCAAATGCCGGTGAGCCCATTCGCCTCCGGATGGCGCGCGCTCCACACCAGCACGAGGAACGCGAGTCCCGCGAAGATCAATCCGTACGCGGATTTCGCCGGCTTGCTGGGATTGAGGCCAGCCTTGTCCAAGCGCGGCCATAGCCACGCGAAGATCGGCGCGAGGACGAGGATGAATACCGCGCCGAGCGAGGTCAGCTGAGCCGCGGACCATTCGACGCCAAGTGCGCCGTGGTTCATCACGCGATCGGAAAACAGCACCCATGAGCCATAGGTCTGTTCGTACAGCGTGAAGAACAACAGGCAGAACACGATGAACGCGAGCACGACGAACATCTGCTGGCGCTCGATCTTCGTGCAGCGCGTGAACATGAACCAGCCGATGCCGCCGAGCAGGCACACGGTGACCAAGTGCATGCCGAGCAGGACCGGACTCGGTTCGAACACGCCGGGAATGATTTTCAGGAACAGCGAGTGCGACTGGATCAAGGCCCAGATCACCAACAGACCCGCGAGCGCGCCGAGATAGATCAGATGTTCGCGCGAGAACGGACCGAACACGCGTTCGCGCAGCTTTTCCGGTTCACGCGGCTCGGCGTGACCGTGCAGGTACTTCTGGCCGAGCAGGAAATTGACCAGCCCCGCGATCATGCCGATGCCGGCCGCGCCGAAGCCCCAACCCCAGCCGTAGGTTTCGCCGAGCCAGCCGCACAGCACGCCGGAAATCGCGGCGCCGAGATTGATGCCGGCGTAGAACAGGCTGAAGCCCGAGTCGCGCCGCGGGTCGTTTGCCGGATACAGCTTGCCGACGATGGTCGAGATGTTCGGTTTCAGAAACCCGACGCCCATGATGATCAGCGCCAGCGAAAAATAGAACACCTGCAGCGTACCCGCGTCGCGCGTCACCACGCCGTTCACGCTGCTCGCCGGATGGCCCTCAATCGCCATGCCGAGGTGTCCGAGCACGAGCAGGATGCCGCCGAACACGACCGCCTTGCGCATGCCGAGCCAGCGATCTGCGATCAGGCCGCCGATTACCGGCATCGCGTAGACCAGGCCGCCGTACGCGCCGATAAGGTTGTAGCCGTTGGCGTCGCTGAACAAGTGGTACTTGACCAAGTACAGCAGCAGCAGCGCCTTCATGCCGTAGAACGAAAAGCGCTCCCACATCTCGGTGAAGAAGCAGACGTAGAGGCCTTTGGGTTGGCCGAACCATTCGTCGGAGTTCACCGAGGCGGCGGTTGTGGACATGCGGAGTACCTGGCTGGATCGCGGGAAGAGCCCGTCGGCTGACGGCGGCCGGGGAGTGTAGCCGCTGCGGCGATCCGCCAGAGCGGGTGGACGTTGCAGGGCGCCCCGATGCGAAATCGTCTGGTCAAGTGGCCGGAACGTCGGCCAGCGCTTACCATGCGTGATTCCCCGTTTCGCTGGAGAGTCCGATGAAACCGCTCGTTGCTGTCCTCGCGCTGGTTGCCACCGCGCCCGCGTTCGCCGCCTCGCATCCGTTCGACGTGCACGATCTGGTCATGATGGACCGGGTCAGTGATCCGGCGTTGTCGCCGGACGGCAAGGCCATCGCGTTCGGCGTGCGTGAAACCGACTACGCCGCGAACAAGGGCAAGAACAGCATCTGGAGCGTCGGCAGCGACGGCGGCAAACCGAGCCGCCTCACCGATGTGGGCTTGAATGCGAGCAGCGCACGCTGGTCTGTCGATGGAGCCGGCGTGTTCTTTCTCGCGCCCAAGGCTGACGTCAGCCAGCTCTGGTGGGTGGACACCAAGGGCGGCGCCGTGCACGAGCTTTCGTCGCTGGCGTTGGACATCGGCAACTTCAAACTCTCGCCGGACGGCAAACACGTGCTGCTGTCGGTCGACGTGTTCCCCGACTGCACCAGTAACGCTGACGTGATCGGCTGCACCAAGAAGCAGCTCGATGCGCGCAAGGCCGACAAGGCCAGCGGTACGGTCTATGACAGCCTGTTCGTGCGGCATTGGGACACCTGGGCCGACGGCCGCCGCGCGCAGCTGTTCATCGCCGATCTCGGTGCCGACCGCACGCTGGGCGCGCCGCGCCTGCTGACCCATGGCATCGACGGTGACGTGCCCTCGAAGCCGTTTGGCGATGACAGCGAGTATGCGTTCTCGCCGGACGGCGCCAGCGTGTATTTCGATGTGCGCATCGCCGGCAAGACCGAGGCGTGGTCGACCAACTTCGATATCTATTCGGTGCCTGCGGACGGCTCCGCCGCGCCGAAGAACCTGACTGCATCCAATCCGGCGTGGGACGGCTATCCGTTGCCGTCGGCCGATGGCAAGACGCTGTACTACCTTGCGATGAAGCGCCCGGGCTTCGAGGCTGACCGCTTCGGCATCATGGCGCTCGATCTTGCCACTGGAGCGGCGCGTGAGCTCGATCCGCAGTGGGATCGCTCTGCTTCCGCGCTGAAGGCGTCAGTCGACGGCAAGACCTTGTACACGACGACCGATGACGACGGCGTGCACGCGCTGTTCGCGGTCGCTGTCGCGAATGGCGAGGCGACGCGTCTGGTCGGTGACGGCACGGTGACCGGTTTCGACGTCGGCAAAAACGGTCTCGTCGTCGCACGTCAGGACTTCAAGCATCCGACCGATCTTTACACGGTCGCTGCCAGCGGCAAGGATCTCAAGCAGATCACGCATTTCAACGCGGAACGCCTCAAGGACATCAGCTTCGGCGACTACTCGTTCTTCACGTTCAAGGGCGCTGACGACACCACCGTGCAGGGCTACGTGATGAAACCGGCCGGCTATCAGAAGGGCAAAAAGTATCCGGTCGCGTTCCTGATTCACGGCGGACCTCAAGGCGCATGGACCAATGATTTCCACTACCGCTGGAATCCGGAAACCTATGCAGGTCAAGGCTTCGGCGTCGTCGCAATCAACTTCCACGGTTCCACCGGCTACGGCCAGAAGTTCACCGACGAAATTTCCGGCGACTGGGGCGGCAAGCCACTGGTTGATCTGCAGAAGGGTTGGGCCGCCGCACTGGCGAACAACGCGTTCCTCGACGGCGATCGTGCCTGCGCGCTTGGTGCCTCGTACGGCGGCTACATGGTGTACTGGATGGCCGGCGTGTGGAACAAGCCTTGGAAATGCTTCGTCGATCACGACGGTGTTTTTGATTCGCGCATGATGAGTTACGCCACCGAAGAGCTGTGGTTCGACGAGTGGGAGCACAACGGCAAGACGCAGTATCAGGATCCAGCCGCTTACGAGAAATTCAATCCGATCAACCACGTCAAGGACTGGCGCGTACCCATGCTGGTCGTGCACAGCGACCATGATTACCGCATTCCGCTGGAGCAGGGCCTGGCTGCATTCACGGCTCTGCAACGCCAGGGCATCCCGAGCGAATTCCTGCGCTTCCCGGACGAGAGCCACTGGGTGCAGAAACCGCACAACAGCGTGCAGTGGCACGACACGGTGAATGCGTGGCTGAAAAAGTGGACTGCGCCCGCAGCAAAGTAACGTTGTAGGTGTCCTTCGTGCGCCGCGCTGCAAGGCGCGGCGCCGTGGATGATACAAAACGAAGACGCGTGCCAACGCGCCACCCGATCAGTGCCAAGACAGGGAAATTCCCATGCTTTTTTCGCGTATCAGTGGCGCCATCGCGCGTCGTTCGTACCATCGCGTTGCCTGTGCCCTCGCGCTCGGCGTATTCGCGACTGCAGCCGCGGCCACGGACTTCACCGTGACGGGTTCGATTTCAATCAATGGAAACACCGGGGCACTGCCTGATGGGACATTCCTTGGCTCGTCGTACGATCCAATCACAGGAGCCATCGGTGCCGGGACGTTCAAGTTTCCCGTAACCACGGTCAGTCAGGGCGCAAATTCGTTGACCTATCAGTTGAGCCAGACGAACAGCTCAACAGGGCTCGTCGATGGCAGCGGCGTGGCAGCGCTGTCGAATGCGGCTTTCTCGGTCAGGCTTATCAACGGAACCTATAACGGGTTTCCAGTCACTTTCGGGGCATCGTGTATCTTCGCGCCGATCAATATGGCGCTCACCGGCACGGCAACGGCTACCGGACTCGATCTCGCAGAATCGGGCTTCACGATTCCGCAGACTACTGACAACTGCAACAACTTTGCCGCGCTGATGAATCCCGCAGTCAGCGGCAGCAGCAACGCGATCCAGCTCCATATCGATGGCGATTTCGCGCCGCCCGATACGATCTTCGCAGACGGCTTTGAATCTCCGCGCTGAAGCCCGCAGGGGATAGGAGCGAGGCGCGGTCGCATGACGACTTTGTTGATCCGCAACGCGCAGGTCTTCGCGCCGGCGCCGCTGGGCCTGTGCAACGTGCTGCTCGGTGGCGGGTGCATTCTCTGGATCGGAACGGAAGCGATTGAACTGCCGCCCGCGCTAAGTGCGGTGACACTCGATCTTGAAGGACGCCGGCTGATTCCGGGCCTGATCGACGGCCACGTGCACGTGACCGGTGGTGGTGGCGAAGCTGGATTCCGCACGCGTGTGCCGTCGTTAGCCATTTCGCGCTTCACCCGCGCCGGCATCACGACCGTCGTCGGCCTGCTCGGTACCGATGACGTCGCGCGCGGTCCGCGCGAGTTGCTGGCTACGTTATATGCGTTGCGCGAGGAAGGCCTGTCCGCGTACGGCTACGCCGGTGGCTACCACCTGCCGCTGGCGACACTGACTGGCAGCGTGCGCGGTGATCTGGTCTTCATCGAGGCGCTGATCGGCGTCGGCGAGGTCGCGATCAGCGATCATCGCTCGAGCCAGCCAACGCTCGACGAGTTGCTGCGTTTGGCATCGGAAGTCCACGTCGCCGGCCTGATGACCGGCAAGGCTGGCCTGCTGCACCTGCATCTGGGTGACGGACCGCGCGGGCTCGATCTCGTGCGTCGCGCCCTTGCGACAAGCGAACTGCCGCCGCGCGTGTTCCATCCAACGCATGTGAACCGACGCAAGGCGCTGTTCGAGGAAGCGCTCGACCTCGCGCGTGGCGGCAGCACGATCGACCTCACCGCGTTTCCGGTCGACGACGGCGAGGATGCGTGGAGCGCGGCCGATGGCTTGATCCGTTATCTGGGCAGTGGAGCGCCGGCCGACAACGTGACGATCAGTTCCGATGCGGGCGGTTCCCTGCCGTGTTTCGACGCAGATGGCCACGTCTCGCACATGGACGTCGGTGACTCCGGCGCGCTGCTTGCCACGCTGCGCGAACTCGTCGCCCGCGGCGTGCCTCTCGAGCGCGCGTTGCCGGCGTTCACCAGCAACCCGGCGCGTTTGCTGCGGTTCGCGCGAAAGGGATGCATCGAAGCCGGCGCGGATGCGGACCTCGTTGCGCTGGACGACACCGGTGCCGCGCACGACGTGATCGCCGGCGGCGTAGTGCATGTGCGCGGCGGCATCGTCGAACGCCGCGGGACATTCGAGTCTACCGCGTGAACTTTCGCAGCGGAGCCGCCTGCGCCATTGCGGCGAGGCGGCAGCCCGTGTACAGATAACGCCATAACCAAGACAGCGAGAGCGCCAGCATGTGTCCCAGCAAGGTCCGCGACGGAGTAGAGCGCGGCTGGATCGTCCCTATCGGCGGTGCCGAGGAAAAGGAACACGACGCGCGCATCCTCA
>CAJDVY010000048.1_pt1 | contig 13901 bp, 12 predicted proteins | sample 7391441 | NCBI WGS metagenome assembly CAJDVY01 (sample SAMEA7055728, study PRJEB34461) | soil metagenome | biome: terrestrial ecosystem; feature: Peninsula; material: soil | place: Antarctica | collected 2016 | reverse complement strand
CTCAACGCGGCGGCGTCTTTTTCAGTTTTCGATCGCATTCGCGGTGATCTGGATCAGCCAGGCATTCGGCATCGTCGCCGAGAGCCTCAAGGTGGTCGCGTTTGATGCAGGCGACAATGGCGCGGCGGCCATCGCGCGCGCTGGTCTGGCGCCGGGCGCCATCGCGGTGGCTTACCAGTTTGCCTATCTGGTGCTGCCTGCGGTGGTGCCAGTCGCGTTGTGGATCGGCTTGAATCGCGATTTCATCGAACGCCTGACCCGTTCAGTTGGGGAACCTGTTGACAGGGATGACGGTCAGAGCAGCGGTTAGAAACGTCCAGATGCGCCGTAGCACCCGGTGAGCGTCGGTATGCGGCGCTCTGCACCGTGCGGGAAGCCTCGCGCACGATGCCTGACCGCCGCTTGACCAAAGTCAAGCCGGGCTTCCCGAATTTGTGGTCGTTCCACGCGCGATACGGCGCTGGCCGGGTGATCGGCAAGCGCTCTTAACGACCGATATGGAGTCTTTCGGAACCAACTTACGCGCGTAGGGGATTCATGTCAGCTGTCGCATCGATCGAACACGCCGAGACCCAGGCCACTGCCGAGGCCAGTCTCGATGACCGCATCTGCCATTTCCTGGTCGCGCGCGGTCGTCTGAAGGATGCCGACCTGGCGCGCGGTCGGCGCCTGCACGAAGAAGACCCCGCATCGAGCAGCCTGGTGTCGCTGCTGACCCGGCTTGGCCTCGTCTCAGAACGCGAGATGGCCGAGGCGGTATCGGAATTGCTGCAGTTGCCGCTGCTGTCGGCCAAGGAGGCCAAGGAATTTCCGGAATCGCCGCCGCCGAACGTGCAGACCTCGGTGCGTTTCCTGAAGCATCACCATGTATGCCCGATCGGTGAAAGCGAGACCGAGGTGACCGTGCTGGTCGCCGATCCGGCCGACGCGTTTCCGCTGCAGGCGCTGCATCTGGCGACCGGCCGCGAGATCAAGCTCAACATCGGCCTGCGCAGCGAGATCGACGATCTGATCGAGCGCTATTACGGCACCGGGCGTTCCGCGATGGGCACGATCGTCGAGGACCTGACCGACGACAACAACCGCAGCGAGGACGACATCGAGCACTTGCGCGATCTCGCCTCGGAAGCGCCGGTGATCCGCTTGGTCAACCTGGTCATTCAGCGTGCGGTCGAACAGCGTGCATCGGACATCCACATCGAACCGTTCGAGAGCCGCCTGAAGGTGCGCTACCGCATCGACGGCGTTCTGCATGAGGTCGAATCGCCGCCAGCGGCGTCCACCGCAGCGGTGATTTCGCGCGTCAAGATCATGTCGAAATTGAACATCGCCGAGCGCCGGCTGCCGCAGGACGGTCGCATCATGATCCGCGTGCAGGGCAAGGAGCTCGATTTGCGCGTGTCGACCGTGCCGACTGCGCACGGCGAATCGGTGGTCATGCGTATCCTCGATCGCGAAGCGATCGTGTTCGATTTCCACAAACTCGGCTTCACCGACCAGTTTCTGCAGAAGTTCATCAACGTGCTGCAGCTGCCCCACGGCATCATGCTGGTGACCGGCCCGACCGGTTCGGGCAAGACCACCACGCTGTATACCGCGCTGTCCAAACTCAACACCGCGGACGTCAAGATCATCACCGTCGAGGACCCGATCGAATACCAGATCGAGGGCATCAACCAGATCCAGGCCAAGCCGGCAATCGGGCTCGATTTTTCGCATGCGCTGCGCTCGATCGTGCGCCAGGACCCGGACATCATCATGATCGGCGAAATGCGCGATCTGGAAACCGCGCGCATCGCGATCCAGTCCGCGCTGACCGGTCACTTGGTGTTGTCGACGCTGCACACGAACAACGCTGCGGGCGGCATCACCCGCATGCTAGACATGGGTGTCGAGGACTACATGCTCACCTCGACAGTGAACGGCATCCTCGCGCAGCGCCTGGTCCGTCGCCTCGACAGCAGTGTGGCGCAGGTCTACGACCCATTGCCGGAAGTGATCAAGGAGTTCCACCTCGATACGCTCAGCGACGGCGGTCCGATCCAGCTCTACAAGCCGGGGTCCAGCGCTGCCAACCCGACCGGCTATTTTGGGCGCACCACGATCATGGAATTCCTGGTCATGTCCGACCCGATCCGGCGCCAGATCATGCAGCACGCCGGCATGGGCGACATCGAGCAGCAGGCGCGCACCGAAGGCATGCGCACGATGTACGAGGATGGCGTGGTCAAGGCCATGCAGGGCCAAACGACCATCGAGGAAGTACTGCGCGTGACGCAGGAGACCTGACCGGATGACGTTGTACTACTACAAAGCCGTCACGCCGGCCGGTGATACGCTGGAAGGCCAACTTGACGTTGCCAGTCACGACGATGTGATCGGCAAGCTGCAGGATGCCGGCAATATTCCGCTCGAGGTGCGCGAGGCCGACAGCGGCGATTCGGTGAGCCTGTTTGCTTCCTTGTTCAAGGGCAAGACCCTGACCGATGCGCAGGTCGTGCAGTTCACGCAGCAGTTGGCGACGCTGCTCGGCGCTGGACAGCCGCTTGATCGCGCGCTACAGATACTGCTTGATCTGCCTGAAACCGAGAAAGCCAAGCGCCTGCTCGAACGTATCCGCGATCAGGTGCGCGGCGGCACACCGTTGTCCGATGCGCTCGAATCCGAGCAGGGTAGTTTCTCCAAGTTATACGTGAACATGGTGCGCGCAGGCGAGGCGGGTGGCTCGATGGACGAGACCTTGGCGCGTCTGGCTGATTACCTGGAACGCAGCGCGGCGCTCAAGGGCAGCGTCATCAACGCGATGATCTATCCTGCGTTCCTGGTCGGCATGGTCATGGTGTCGCTGATGGTGCTGCTGGTGTACGTGGTGCCGCAGTTCGCGCCGATGTTCACCGACATGGGCGTCGAGATGCCGCTGATCACGAAGATCGTGCTCGCAGTCGGCGAGACGCTGCAGAGTTTCTGGTGGCTGATCATCGGCCTTATCGTGTTCAGCATCGGCTGGTTTCGCCGGCAGATGGCCAATCCTCCGGCGCGCTTCAAGATCGATGCGCGGTTTCTCAAGACGCGCGTCGTTGGCGATGTGATCCGCAAGGTCGAGACCGCGCGTCTTTCGCGCACGCTCGGCACCCTGCTCAAAAATGGCGTCCCGCTGCTGTCGGGCCTCACCGTCGCGCGCAATGTGATGAACAACACCGTGCTCGCCGAAGCGGTCGAAAAGGCAACCGAGGAAGTGAAGTCTGGCGGCGGCCTCGGTTATGCGCTGGCCCAGTCGAAAAGTTTCCCGAAGCTCGCGATCCAGATGATCGCCGTCGGCGAGGAGTCCGGAGAACTCGCAACGATGCTGATGAAGGTCGCCGACACCTTCGACATCGAGGTCAAGAACACCCTGGATCGGCTGCTGGCCGCGCTGGTGCCGGCGACCACGATCGTGATGACCATCGTCGTCGCGATGATCATGCTGGCGATCGTTCTGCCGATCATGAACATCGCGGGCGCGGTGCATTGAGGGTTGGTAATCGGAATCGGAATAACGCACATCTTCGTCATTCCGGCGCATGCCGGGATCCAGCGCACGCCGCGTGAAATGCAACTGTCGCGCGGCGGCCGTGAACCAGAATTCAAAGAGAGGATCGGAAACGCCAATGAAAATATTCCATCGCAACACCCGCCCATTGCCCCGCGCGGCAGGCTTCAGCCTGATCGAAATGCTCGCCGTGATCGTGCTGATCGGCATCGTCGCCGGCATCGTCGTGCAGCAGGTCGGCAAGAACGTCGACAAGGGAAAATACGGCGCGGGCAAGGCGCAGGTGCAGATGCTGGCCGGCAAGATCGAAGGCTACGCGCTTGACAACGGTTCGCCACCGGCCCGCCTCGAAGACCTGCTCACCAAACCCGGCAATTCGTCGAACTGGGTACAAGGCGCCCGGCGAACACGGCGACTTCGACATCGTTTTCCTCGGCAAGGACGGTCAGGCCGGCGGTGACGGCGTGAGTGCCGATTACGGCAACTGGCAGTAGCCGAAAGCAGGTAGCCGGAAAGCCGGCATTCGCCTGATGAAGCGAGTCACCGTGACGTCACGCTTTCAAAATACGGGTTTCCGGTTCCCGATGCGCGGGCGGCGCGCGCGCGGCTTCACGCTCATCGAGATGATTGCTGTCGTCGTGCTGCTCGCAATCATCATGACCGTGGTCACGATCTCGTTCTCCAAGAGCCTGCAGAGCGCACGTATTCGCGGGGCCAGCCGCGATCTCGTCGCGGCGCTGCGTTACACGCGGGGCCAGGCGATCGTGAAGGGCAAGCAGGAAGTGCTATTGCTCGATCTCGACAACAATTCCTATACCGCCCCTGGCAAGGGTGCGGTCAAGCTGCCCAAAGACATGACTTTGCGCCTGACCACCGCCGAGCAGGAACAGACCGGTGCCAACGCGGGCGGCATCCGCTTCTTTGCGGACGGCAGCTCCACGGGGGGCCATATCTCCGTGTTCCAGGGTCGTCGCGAATGGCGCGTCAATGTGGCGTGGCTGACTGGCGATATCGCGCTCGATGAAAAGCCCGAATAGCGCGGCGCCGTCTGCGCGCACATTGGAGCCATGGAGGCCTGGCGAACTCGCTCCGGGTTCCGCGGTCAATCTCCGGATGAATCGCCGCCGCCAACCCGTCAACCGTCGCCGTGTGCGCGGCTTCAGCCTGATCGAGATGGTGGCGGCATTCCTGGTGTTCGCGATTGGGATCGGTGTCTTGATGCAGATCCTCGCGACGTCGATGCACAGCGCGCGGCAGTCGTCGCAATACACGATGGCCGCATTGTGGGCGCAGTCCAAGCTCGACACGGTCGGTGTCGGCGAGCCGATCGAAGCCGGTCGCAGCAACGGTCGTTTCGACGACAACTACAGCTGGGAACTCGATATCGAAGATCCGGCCAGCGTCGCCGTGCAGCAACAGCAGCCGGCGATGGCCGGCAACAAGGCCGCGCCCGCAGCGAATGCGCAGACCTCGGCTGCGAATGCGGGGCAGGGTGGCGGCATCGAGGTATCGCCCTTCGACTTGTATCAGGTCGATCTCACCGTGATTTGGGGACAGGGTATCGGCGCGCGTCCGCACACCGCGCACTTCGGTACATTGCGCGCATCGAATCCGGACCCGAACAATCCAGGCGGCATGCCGGGCGGGATGAACCGCGCGCCGCAGTTTGGCGGAGGTACGCGGCGATGAAGCGCCATCCCCGAATCTCATCCGGCTTCACCTTGCTCGAAGTCATGCTTGCGACGATGCTGCTCGCTTTGCTTTTGGCCGGCACTTACGGCGCGATCCGCACTGCCGTGCGTTCGATGCATTCGGGCGAATCGGCAATCGATCGCACCAACCGTCTGCGCGTCGCCGAGGAATTCATGCGCCGCCAGATCAGTCGGATCATGCCGCTGGCATTCGGTCGCGACACGAGCACGAACACCAATTACGTGTTCGAGGGTAGTGCCAACACGATGCGTTTCGTCGCAGCGATGCCGGGCTATTTGTCCAAGGGCGGCCCCTATGTGCAGACGCTTTCGTTCGCTGGCAATCGCCGTGGCGGAAAGCAGTTGCTGTTCACCGATGCGATGCTCAATGGCTTCGATCTCGACAACAAGGACACCACGACCGAACCTTCGATCCTGCTCGACCAGATCCAGGACGGACGCTTCGAGTACCGCACGCTCGACGAGCAGGGCCAACTGACCGATTGGTCGGACAAGTGGGAGGATTCCAGCGTGACCCCGGTGATGGTGCGCATCGAGGTGACGATGCTGCCCGAGGCGCGGATTGATTTTCCAACAATGGAGATTCCTTTGCTGCTCGACGTCGGCGCGACGCGTCGAGTACCGCAATCGATGCCGGGCCAAGCACTCGACGTCATGCGGGCGCCACAGGCGGGCAAGAAATGACGACTCGCCCAGTCCCGCGGCGGTCATTACGACGCCAGCGAATGCGGAACCCATCGAGCCGACGCGCGCGCGGCGTCGCGTTCGTGCTTGTGCTGTGGGTCATCGCGATGCTGTCGATCATGCTCGGCAGCTTCGCGCTGGTGACACGCACCGAGAGCCTGCAGGCACGCCATCTATTCGACACCACCCAGGCGCGCTATGCCGCGGAGGCGGGACTCAATCTCGCGGTGTTCGGCTTGCGCAAATCCGACCCGCAGGAGCGTTGGGTTGCGGACGGCCGACCCTACAATTTTGGCTATGGCGATGCCGAGATCGAAGTGCGCATCACCGACGACTCCGGCAAAATCGACCTCAACGCGGCGGCCTCATCCAGCGACACCACCATGCTGGTTGGTTTGTTCACGTCACGCGGCATCGAGCACGATCAGGCCGAGGCGTTGGCCGACGCCGTGCTCGACTGGGTCGATCCGGATGACGACACGCGGCCGAATGGCGCTGAGATTGCGCAGTACAAGGCTGCTGGTTTGTCCTACGGCCCGGCGAATGCGCCGTTCAACACGGTCTCGGAACTGCAGCAGGTGCTCGGCATGAACTACGCGTTGTACGAGAAGCTGGAGCCGGCGTTGACGATCTATTCCGGGGCATCCAAGCCGAGCGCCGCATTTGCGCCGCTCGAAGCGCTGATGGCGATGCCCGGCATGACCACGGAGCTGGCTGAGCAGATCATCCAGCAGCGCCAGGCACTCGCGCCCGGCGATCTTGCCGGAGCTGGCATCACCCTGCCGGACGGCTCGCCCCTCATGGCAGGCGGCGGAGGGCTCACGTATAGTGTGAAGTCCCGTGCGAAGTTGCCCAACGGCGCGAGCACAACCTTGGATGCGACCATTCGCATGGGCGGAATCAGTGCGGGCGGTCGGCCGTTCGTGATTTTGCGCTGGCGTGATGGGGAAACTTCTTAGCCTGTGAATCCAGCCCTCGACAGAGAACTGGCGCGTCTGCGGATGCGCCTTGCCAAGACCCCGCTGCCGGGCTTTTTTGCGTGGTGGCGCGATCAGCTGCTGGCGTGCCTGCCGGCACGCTGGCGTGATCTGCTGTCCGAACGGTCCGAATCGCTGCTGCTCGACCTGCAGGACGAGGAGATCGTGGTCTGGCGCGAGCGTGGCGAAGCGATGAGCGAGTACGCCCGAATCCGGCGCGATCTCCCGCCCGAGGCCCAGAGCGCCGAGTTCCAGCGCCTGCGCACGGCAGTTGGCGATCCGGTCGTGCGCACGGTGTTTTGTATTCCGGCTGATCGCGTATTGACGCGCGTGCTTAACCTGCCGGCCGCGGCGGAAGACAACCTGCGCCAGGTACTGGCGTTCGAGATGGATCGGCAGACGCCGTTCAAAGCCGATCAGATCTATTTCGACAGCCGCGTGCTCGGCCACGACGCGAGTGGTCGCAACCTGCAGGTGGAGCTGGTTTTGATCCCGCGCGGTCGCCTCGATCAGGAATTGAACGCGCTGCCCTCAGGTGCCGCCGATCTGGATGGCGTCGACAGCTGGCGCAGCGTGCCCGGCGCCGGCCGCCGCCACACCAATCTGCTGCCGCCCGAACGGCGTGCGCGCCGACGCAATCTGCGTACGCCGATCAATCTCGCGCTGGCCGCGGCCGCGCTGTTCCTGCTCGTGCTCAACATGAACGAGTCACTCGCCAACCGCGCTGCAGCGGTCGAATCGATGCGTGCGGAAGTCAGCCAGGCCAATACGGCCGCGAAGCAGGTCGCCGCGCTCAAGAAGTCGCTGGTCGATTCGATCGGCGGTGCCAACTTCCTGACCGACCGCAAGCGCAATGCCCCACTGACTGTGGCCCTGATCAACGACATCAGCCAGCGTCTGCCGCAGGACACCTATCTGGAACGCCTGCAGATCGAGAACAAGCAGGTGCAATTGCAGGGGCAGGCGCAGGAGGCGGCGAAGTTGATCACGTTGCTCGGCGCGTCGCCGTGCCTGGGCAATCCCGGCTTCCAGGGCCAAGTGCAGCCCGATCCGCGTACCGGCAAGGAGCGCTTTCAGATCAATGCCGATCTCAAGCAATGCGCGCCGTTCGAGGACGCCAAACCGCCAGCGCCCGCTGCCGCGCCTGCACCCACGGTGGCTCCCGCGCCAGCAGCACCGACGCAGGCGCCACCTGCGCCGAAGACAGCACCGAAAGCCGCAGCGGGGGCTCGCCATGAGGGCAAGTAGGTTCCAGCCCAAGGACGGCCGTTTCCTCGCGGTCGTCTTGCTGCTGATCGTGCTGATGCTGATCTACCTGATCGGCGTGCATTGGTGGTTCGTTGCGCCGCAGCTGCAATATCGTGCGGACATGCGCGACCTGCGCGAACAGCAGGTGCGCTTTCGCCAGACCGCCGAGGAGAAGCCCGCGATCGAGAAGCGTCTGGCCGAGGTCAAGGCGTATGAGCAGGGCAATCAGGCATTCCTCGCCGAAACGGATGCGAACGCAGCATCGGCCGCACTGATCCAGCGCATCAAGCAGGCGATGAGCGAGCATGCCAAAGATGAGAAGCGCTGTCAGACCGTGAGTACGCAGGCCTACAACGGTGGCGAAGAGGAGCTCTACAAGCGGGTCACCGTGCAGGCGCGCCTGCGCTGCGATCTGGAACCGCTCGCCGCCGTTCTCTATGATCTGGAGAACGGCAAACCGTATCTGTTCGTTGATCAGGTCATGATCTATCGCCAGCAGAGCTACACGCCGCCCGGCGCGAAGATTGCGCCGCCGCCGCTCGACGTGCGTTTCAACGTGTCGGGTTATCTGCGCCAGCCGGGCAAGACGAAATGAACGTCCGTGCCGCGCGACTCACCACCAAGGCGCTGATCGGTATCTGTGGCGCACTGCTTTTATTAGCCATCGTGCAGTACGCTGGCCTCGGGCGTGGCTACGGCTGGACCGCAGTCGGCGAGGGAGATGCGGTACACGCGCCACTCGGCACGATCGACAGCCAGCCTCTCAAGCTACCGCCGGAGAGTGCGTTCGCGGATATCGACGCGCATCCGCTATTCAACGAGGATCGCAAACCTACCCCGTTCGACGCCGCGGAAGGGGGCGATACGCCGCCGGCGTCGCCGTTGAATGTAGCGTTGACGGGTGTGATCCTCGACGAGAAAAACCATGTGCGTATCGCGATGTTGCAAGACAAGTCGCGGAACCAAGCGATCGCGTTGAAGGTCGGAATGCCTCTGGAGGGCGATCAGGCGAACTGGACGCTGATTGAGGTCAAGCCACGGGTTGCCGTGTTCAGGAGTGCCGCCAACGAAACGACCGAGGTGGAACTGGAAACGGCCGCCGCGCCGGCGCCGCCAGCGGGTGGCAGGCAGCCGCTTCGTCCGGTGCCAGGTCAACCGCCGCGTCCGAACGCTCCGCCTGCGACAGCCAATGCCCGAACGAGTACCGCCACGAGCATGCCAAACAGCGAGGCCGGCAACGATCTGGCCCGCCGTATCGAAGAACGACGCAAGCAAATGCGTGAAGATGCCGAACGTCTGCGTGCGGGCGAGAAAACGCCCGCGCAACCGAACAAGAAGTGATGGAGTGAGCCACGTGCGATCGAGATTGACCACCCTGCTGATGGTTTGCGGCATCGCGCTGCTGACCGGCTGTGCGACCACGCCCGCGGCGAAGAAGCCATCCGCGAATTCCGACATCCTGACCCCGGACACGATCCTGAAGCCCGCGCCGATGACGCCGCCCGCTGACAGCGACGGCATTGCGATCGGTTCCGAAAAGAATGTGAACCGGCCCCCGCCGAAACCGGAGATCCAGGTCGGCACCAGCAAGTTCTTCACAGTCCAGCCAGTCGCCAAGGACAAAGGTGGCGAAGGCCAGGTCACGTTCAATTTCGAGAACCAGCCGATCCAGGCCGTGGTCAAGGCGATCCTCGGCGACATGCTGCAGGAGAACTACACGATTGCGCCCAACGTCGGCGGCAATGTCACCTATTCGACCGCGCGTCCGATCCGTCGTGAAGATGCGATGCCGGTGCTGGAAATGCTGCTGTCGTGGACCAACAATGCGTTGGTGCACGAAGGTGGCCAGTACATCGTGCTGCAGTCGAAGGATGCGATCGCCGGCAAGCTGACGCCACGCGTTGGCGCGACCCAGCAACCCGGTTATGCGCTGCGCATCTTTCCGCTGAAATACGTCTCAGCGAGTCAGATGGCAACGCTGCTGAAACCGTATGCGAAGCCTGACGCTTTCATCAGCATTGATCCGAACCGCAGCCTGCTCGTGCTCGCGGGCAATCCGTCGGAGCTCGACAACTACCAGCGTACGATCAACACGTTCGATGTCGACTGGCTCAAGGGCATGTCGGTTGGCGTGTTCACATTGCAGCACGTCGAGGTCGCCAAGCTGCTGCCGGATCTGGAGAAGATTTTCGGCACAGCGGGCGAATCGCCGCTGGCCGGCATGTTCCGCTTCATGCCGATCGAGCAGACCAATGCGATGGTCGTGATCACGCCGCAGCGGGAATACCTGAAGCAGGCCGAGGAATGGTTGTACCGCCTCGATCGCGGCGGCGCGGAGAACTCAACTCAACTGTATGTATACAACGTAAAAAATCTAAAAGCGGCAGACTTGGCTGACTATCTGAGCCAGATCTTCCTCGGTACCAGCGGTACGTCGCGGCGCAGCAGCACTTCCGGCAACGTTGGCCCCGGTCTGCGTCCGACCACGCTCGGAGGTAGCGGTGGCTCGGGTGGAGTGGGCGGCCGGGGCGGGATGAATTCGTTGCGCCCGCAATCGACGCAGGAAAAGGCCGCGCCGGTCGCCGCGCCGGCCGCCGCTGCCACGGGTGCGAGCAAGGATTCCGACATCCGCATCTCGGCCATCGAGGAAAACAATCAGCTGATGATCCAGGCAATGCCGGTCGAATGGGATCGGATCGAGTCGGCCATCAAGAAACTCGACGTGGTGCCGCTGCAGGTGCAAATCGAGGCGCGCGTACTGGAAGTCAGTCTCACTGGTGACCTCTCACTTGGCGTGCAGTGGTACCTCAACGGCTTGATGGGGACCGCAGGCGGTTCAGCTCAGGTCAACGGAAACTATCCCCCCCAGTTCTCCGGAAATCGCTGGGATCGACATCGGCTCTCGCTGGGCGCAACGGGCAGTGTTGCACCGACGAGCAGCGGTGGTCTCTTCTACTCGTTCCTGAGCAAGAACTTCGAAACGGCGATCAGTGCGCTTGAAACATCGGGCCAAGCAAAATCGTTAGCTGCGCCGTCGTTATTGGTTATGAACAATCAGGAAGCGCAGATCAACGTCGGCACACAGATTCCAGTCGTTCAGACGTTCTATAACGGACTTGGCAACATCGGCACCAACACCAACACGGGCACCAACAATGGCACCGGCAACGTTTACGGTGGCGGCACCACCGGCTCCGTGCAGTACATCAACACCGGCGTCACACTGGATGTGAAACCGCGCGTCAATCCGGGCGGCTTGGTTTACCTGGAAATCCAGCAGGAGGTGAGCAACCCGGGCCCTACTACCAATGCGAGTGGAAACCCGCCGATCAACCAGCGCGTGATCCAGACTCAGGTGGCCGTGCAGAGTGGCGAGACGCTGATGCTTGGCGGCTTGATTCAGGACAACCGCACCGACGGCAATACCGGCTTGCCGCTCGTCAGCAGGGTTCCGATCCTGCGCAATCTTTTCGGTACCACCACAAAGCACAAAGATCGCACCGAACTGATCGTGCTGATCACGCCGCGCGTGATCGGCAGCGTGGAAGAGGGGCGCCAAGCCACCGAAGACTACAGCCGCCAATTTGAATCGCTGGCACCCCTGCAGGCAAAAGCCCAGGCAGCCATTCCGCAACCAGCACCTGCATCAGCACAACCCGTACAAACCTATCCGATCCCCGAACCCGTGAAGCCGCAAGAGGATTTGCCGCGTGACCACTAAAACCATCTATTCGATCACCACGCTCGCACTCGCCGCTGTGCTCCTCACGCTCGCCGGCTGCGCCAACAAGGCCAACCCGGACAACGTGGATCGCCGCTCGGTCGAGCGCTGGAACTACCTGATCGCGCACGAGGCCGAGAAAGCCTACGATTACCTGACGCCGGGTTACCGCACGACCAAGACGCGAGACGCCTATGCGATTGCGATGAATGGTCGACCGGTGCAGTGGAAAGCGGCAAAATTCATGGGCAAGAAATGTGACGCGGACCGCTGCAAGGTCGCGGTGGATGTCACCTACTCCATGAATATGCCGGCTCTGCACAAGACGACCGAGGCGACAAGTACCCAGAGTGAAACCTGGATTCTGGTCAACGGAGAGTGGTATTTCTTCCCAGGTGACTGATTCCACTGCCGAAAATTGGTTTTGACATAGGGATTGCGCGAGTGTTTCCTTTGTCTTAACATGGCAGTGCTGTTGCCTGACCTCGTCCTTGCCCGTTAGGGCTTCGTTTCCTATCGGAGCGAGGTCGGCTGTAAAGTAAAAAAAGCCCTGTGTTCAAATTTAGGAGTGTTGCGATGAAAAGAAACAACTTGACGACTGCCCTCGTCGCCGCCATTGCTGGCGTCGCTGGCTTCGCGAGCCTGGCAAGCGCTGTCGATCTCAATCCCGACGGTCTTGGTCAGGCGCTGGTCTATCCGTACTACACGGTCAACAAGAGCCAGAACACCCAGTTCTCCGTGGTGAACTCCTCGGACGTTGGCAAGGTAGTCAAAGTCCGCTTCCTTGAAGGCTATAACAGCCGCGAAGTCCTCGACTTCAACCTGTACCTCTCTGCACACGACGTGTGGACCGCCAGCCTGAGCGTTGCTGCTCCGGGCGGCACGGTAGATGACGGCAGCTTCGGCGGCCAGATGATTACCCATGACAACAGCTGCCTTGATGGCATCAGCAGCGGCGTCCAGCAGCCGTTCCTGACGTTCGGTTATGACGGCGCGTTGGCGCCGTCGCAGCCGTACGACAACGGCCCGAAGGCCGTCAGCCGTACCCGCGAAGGCTACTTCGAAGTGATCGCCATGGGCGACGTGGTCCCGGGCAGCGCGCTCGACGACGACATCACCCACGTGCAGCCGGGCGCAGGCCCGAACACGCAGGTTCCGGGTGACTGTGACAGCGCACCGGGTGACACCGCGGGCAACATCGTGGCGCCGACCGGCGGCCTGTTCGGTGGCGCCGGTATCATCAATGTCGGCATCGGTACGTTCTTCAGCTACAACGCCGAAGCGCTCGACGGCTTCACGTCGACCACGCTGTACACGCCGCCGTCGAGCCTGCTGCCGACGCTCTCCAACGCGAACGACACCGTCGCCACTGCCGGTGCGGCACGTGCGTATGTGTTCGAGAATGGCGGCCAGTTGCTGTCGGTCGACTACACCACGGGCCGTGATGCGGTCAGCGCCGTGCTGATGGCAGACACGCTGTACAACGAGTACTACGTCGATCCGGGCTTTGGTGCGACGAGTGACTGGGTCGTCACCTTCCCGACCAAGCGTTTCTACGTCGACAAGGGTCTGTACCCGGCGGCGCCGACTGCTCCGTTCGAAGTTCCGTTTGCGGGCGCCCCTGGTGCGGCCACGTCGAACGTCGCGATCGCGCCGATCGTGTATGACCGCGAAGAAGGCAACGCTCCGCCGTCGCAGATCAACTGCCCGTCGCCGATCAATCCGGCTACCTGCCTCGCGCGTAGCCCGATCCTGCCGTACGAAGTCAACGTGCTCAGCTTCACGTCCACGGCGAGTACCACTTCCACCGTGTTCGGTTCCAACCTGCACAAGGAACTGTCACCGTTTGGCGTGGCTGGTTGGGCAAGCATCGACTTGGTCGGCCCGAACAACCACCAGCTTACGGGTGGTATCGCCGATCCGGGCGCCGCTCCTGTGACCTTGAACGGTCTGCCGGCACTCGGCTTCTACGCGAACAACGTGATCAACTCGAACGCGGCACCTGGCCTGCAGTCGAACTACGGTTCGGT